>PDWJ01002740.1_pt1 | contig 17989 bp, 16 predicted proteins | sample 1430881 | NCBI WGS metagenome assembly PDWJ01 (sample SAMN01162460, study PRJNA174530) | Oral metagenome, whole genome shotgun sequencing project. | biome: Marine environment; feature: Marine mammal; material: Swab sample of the gingival sulcus; isolation source: swab sample of gingival sulcus...
ACCGGGCGAGTCATTTCGCCCTCATCACATCGAGTGCCGCGCGCACCGGACCGAACACACCCAAGACTCGCGCATACTCCAGCAGCAGCGCTGGCCGAGATGCAGCAGAGGCGAGATACCGGCGGAGCGACGCGTGCGCGACAGGCTCGCCGAACCGGCGCCGGAACCGCATCAAATCCGCGACGGTGCGGGCTGGATCGTAGATGCGCACCATTTCCGCCGGTGCCGCCTCGAACGAGGACAGCCCCACTTCGAAGAGGGACTCCTCGAACCGGAACACCCGTACCGGCGGATGATCGATCACCGGCGGGTGTGCACGCTTAGGGACGGCGATCTGTACCCGCGGCCGGCATCTCGTCGGTCAAGTCGTACACGGCCGCCGCGGAAACGCAGCACACAATCGCGCGCGGCGAGCGATACGCCACGCCCAACGCATCTGGATAGGACGCCGGCGGCGCGTCCGCGCGACGAAACACCCCGCGGGTCAGCTCCACAAGATCCCCGCGATCACGCCAGGCGTAAAGGTTCCGCGGATGTACACCGCACTGTCGTGCCGTCTCAGTGGTGAAGGTGGGCGGCAGCACGTCGCTGATCGACTTCATGGATATAACACTCTCACTCCAAGCCATAAGGCGCGAGGATCTTATCCAGGGTGTCTGGCCAGGCGTTACCGACATGTCGGGCGGTACCGACCCCCTCATCCAGGGCGATCGCACACCCTTCCACTCACGATCGCCGCACGGCCTTGCTATCCACACCCATGCTCTGCGTGATCGCTCGCATCGAGACACCGCCGAGGTGGAGCCGCACAGCTCCGGACGTTTCACCGACTCCGAGCACCGGACGACGACGCCCGACACGGCGCCGCGTGAGGTGCGCCGATACCGTGGCGCGATGCACGCCGCACCTGTCTACCATCTCGTTGACCGTCGTGCCGTCGAGGTAGTCGTCAACAAGCCGGCCCACTGCGGCGGCGGTGAGAAAGGTTGAAGGCATTCAATCCTCCGAACCGCGGTGCCCCGAGAATCCTCCATCGGGGCGGTTTCCGGGCGCTGAGACACCGGTAGACGCCCCACTTCCAGCGTGTGACCAGCGGCTTGAGACACGGGGCGAGATTCGCGAACGTACTACGCAGGGACCCCAGACGGGTCAGGTTCGGGCTTTCGGGAGTTCGGGCCTGACCCTCGTTCTCTTTGGTTGGGCGGCCAGCCCGGAGCGGCCTGGAGGGCGGCGACACCAGTGCAATCCGGCGCGTGCCCTCCGCTGGTCTGCTATCGAGATGCCTGACGGGGAGTCGGCTGCGCGGCAGCTCCCAGTGTCGGTACCCAAGAGTGGCTCTTCGCTGTTGAGCGTGGGTCAGCATGACGCTCAACGGCGGGCAGCCCGAAGAAGATCGACTGCGAGACCGAGATCGCCGCCAAGTCGCTCGCCGACCAGCTCGCTGCCGGCATCCGCGGATCGGTGTTCGCCGAATCGGCCTACCTGGAGGTCTTCGGATGATCCAGACGATCGTCGCGACGCTCATGTGGGCGCTCGTGGCGAGCCTGCTCGTCTTCCGCCGTAGACGCGCCGATCGAAGTGTCACCTACGCCGCCCTCACCATTGTCTTCGCGATGACCCTGAACGTGGATGGCACCTACACGGTCGTCGATCGACTCGTCGACGGAACGAACCTCGCCACCCTGCTCGCGGATGCCCTACTGATCGCCGGACTGTTCTTCCTCGGACGCGGGGTCATGAAGACCGGCGAGTACCGGCCCCAGCTGGTTCGCGCCGCCGCCAGCGTCCCAATGCTTGCGACCTCGCTCTCCGCGATCACTACAGCGTTCCAGTTCATCGACCGCGGCCCGACGACCACGCGATTCATGCGTGAACCTCGGCGCTCAACCCGCCGCGGCTACCTACTCGATCATCAACTTCGGATAAGACGGTATCGTCATCGCAACGATGCTGACCCTCGCTGCCCGGCGCTACCGGCAAAGCACCGGCATCCAGCGGCTACCGGCAGCGCTGCTGACCCTTGGATCGGCCCTCGGTGTCGCCCTGTGCCTGGCCGTGACCGTCATGGACATCGCCCACGTCACCGGCCGACTCGGCCTCATGCACACCATCCAGCTCGCCTACGACCCGCTCTCGCTCCTGACGTTCCTGTTCCTCTGCGCCGGGTTCGCCGCACAACCCGCCGTCCGCCGCGCCCAGCACCACACCCGGCGAAGGCACACCACCGCGTACGCAGCGCAGCTGGAGCCCCTCTGGCACCGGGCAACGCTGGCACGACCCGGCCTGCGCCAGGCCGACCCCCTCGCAGCCCACAGCCAGGACCCCGAGGGACACCTCCACCGCGTGATCGTCGAAATCCGCGACGCCGTGATCAACCCCCACATCACCTTCAACACCTGCACCGACGACCGCACCTTGCTGGAACGCGCCGAACGCCACCTCGTCGGAAACACCACCGCCGCCGCCACGGCCTCGACCGCCCCAAACACCGAGGAGCGGGAATCATGATCGGCCGCATCGCTCTCGGCGGCGGCATCGCGGCAGCACTGGTAGCCGCGATCGGATGGGCCATCGCGCGGCGGCTCACCGCACCCATCGGCCCACGCGAATTCGACCTCGCCGTCCGAGGAGTCGAGCACGACGACACAGGCGACCTGCTCGTGCTCGGCCGCACCGACCAAACCACCGCGCCCGGCATCTACAACCTCTGGTTCGAGCACGGAGGCTGGGCGCAGCTCTCCACAGAGCTCGTCGATCGCAGACCTGCCCGCGCCGCTCGCCGGATCACCGGAAGCACACCTGGCCTCACCCCGCAGGTCGGTGACCGTGTTTCGTGGAGCGGCATCTACTAGGCAACCCCCGCCGACGCCGGACTCCACGCACGCAACATCACCATCCCGACCCCCGCAGGACCATGCCCGGCCTGGCGCATCGACGGCGACCCTTCCACCTAGGCAATTCACATCCACGGCCTTGGCAGCACCCGCGCCGGCACCCTCCGCGGCGTCATCGTCGCAACCCAACTCGACTACACCACCCTCGTCGTCAGCTACCGCAACACCGCCGAAGGGCCACGCATCGGCACCGGCCGAACAACCCTCGGACACACCGAGACCACCGACGTTGACGAAGCCATCGGATACGCCGTCCGACGCCGGGCCCAACGAGTCATGCTCTTCGACTGGTCGATGGGTGCCGCCATCACCCTCCAACTCGCCGACCACCCGCGCCATCACGACCTGATCGCCGCGCTCGTACTCGACTCACCAGTCCTCAACTGGACCGAAGTCATCAAAGCCAACTGCGCCCGCAGCGGACTGCCCCACGAGCCGGGAGTCTCGCGGCCCCGTGGCTCACTCTCACCCCACTAGCACGCACCATCGGCTTGCCGGGCCGCATCCCGCTTCGCACCTTCCACTGGCCCGCAAGAACCACGGACCTCACCACCCCGACCCTGATCCTCCACGGCACCCGAGACAACTCCGTACCGATCCGACTCTCACAAGCACTCCGCTACGCCCACCCCGACCTCTTCGAACTGGCGACCTTCAACGCCGACCACACCCTCTGCTGGAACACCAACCCCGACCGATGGCGGAAGACAGCGACCACGTGGCTCAAGACGCACGTCCGGCGCTGATCCAACAACCAGAGTCGCAGCTCTCGGTACCTACCTCATTCGGCCATGCCCGTAGAAACCCAACTCAAGCCGTACCTCCGCCGGTATCATCGTGCGTGTTGGCCTGTCTGGGCCACAGAGCGAGGGAGGGCCAACGTGACTGAGCCGTGGCTGTCCGCAGACGACAGCGCCGCCCACCTCGGGGTCACCAAAGACACCGTCTACACCTGGATCGCCGAGAAGGCCATACCCGCCCACAAGGTCGGACGCCTCTGGAAGTTCCAAGCCAGCGAGATCGACGACTGGGTGCGACGAGGTGGAGCGGCAGGAGGCGACACCCCGTGAAGGCTCGAATGTCAGAGGTGCCTGCTGAGATGGATCCGCGATGAAGTCCATCGTCAGCCGGATGCGTAACGCCCCGCTCCGGGTAGGTGACGCGATGCGCGTGTCGGGAAGGAGGATGACCGAGAAATGACGAGTTCTCGTGTCACTGACAGGGGCTTTGCGCTCGGCACGTTGCGGACGACCGCCAGTCATACGATTGGCATTCCCCACCTGGTGGAGCTTCTCCGTGAGGTGCCGTCCGACGCGCCTGCCGAGCACTATCGCCAAGCAGTGGTCGAGGGCAACATCCTAGGGCGGCCAACTCTGGCCGGGCGGCAGCGTTCGTTCCGTCATCTGCGTGAGCTGTACTTCCTTGACCCGGGACGCACAGAGTTCACGGCCTTGCGTTACTTCTGGGACATCGACCCATCATCACGTCCACTTCTTGCGGGACTCTTGGCGGTCACCAGCGACGAGGTTCTTCGCGCGTCGTTTACTGCGATCGCGGACTTCCCCGCAGGTTCGGGCGTGACCTCGGCAGACCTCACCGCCGCGGTCGCCGCGCAGTTCGGCAACGAGATGTCGGAGTCGACGCTCGGCAAGACTGGCCGCAATACCGGAGCCTGCTGGACCCAGACCGGTCACCTCGCGGGTCGCGCCAAGAAAGTGCGCACCGACGTGGAAGCACGCCCCGCAGCCATCGCGTATGCGGCGTACCTGGGCCACCTCGCCGGGGGGCGAGGCCTCGGCGTCCTCGACAATCCGTGGTCGCAGATCCTCGGCCTCGCCCCTGGCCGCTCCTTGGAGGCGTTGCGCGACGCGCACACGCAGGGACTCCTCGACCTGCTCGTGGCGGGCAACGTCGTGGACGTAGCGTTCCCAGCCCTCAGAGGTCGCGCATGAGCCGCGTTTCCGATCTCGTCAATGCCTATAAGGCCGAGTTGCCCCTGGCATGGAAGGACAACATCTCGGGCGGTGAGCGCGTCTGGATGCTCGTCTACCCGCCCGACCTGGAACGCCAGATGCGGCACGCTCTGCCGAGCATCGAGTTGGCCACCACCCAGGCGGGTCGCGTGTGGGTCGTACTCGACGTCACCGACGACTTCGGGCGCTGGTTGTCCGCCCACCGACACGCGCAAGCCTTCTACGAGGAACCGAGCGACCTCACTCAGTCGATCCTAGACCAGTTTGAGACAACACTGGTCGCGCGTATCCGACGGGCTCTCGAAGTAGCACCTGAGAATGCCGTCGTGGCCCTTGTCGGCATTAGCTCGATCTTCCCGTTCCTGCGTGCATCGAGCGTGATCAAGTCCATCGATTCCGCCGTGACTGGCCGCCTCCTAGTGCTCTTTCCCGGGCTTCACGACCCGGAGACTCATTCATTTCGATTGCTCGACGCGCGTGACGGATTCAACTACCGCGCCCGCGTCATCGACCCGCAGAAGGACCTCGCGTGACGATCAACAACGACCTGTTCATCCGGCACCCGTTGAACTTCGAGATTCCGAACGACGGTGTAACCAATGTGGACCGTCCCGAGGACTCCAGCCAGTGGGACATCCTCAAGTACGAGTTGGAGAGCTTCGTCTGTGAGGGCGAGTACGAGCACGGACTCCAGCGCATCTTCGACTCCTACACCGGACACCGGAATCGGACGACGCAGCCTGCCGTGTGGGTCTCGGGCTTCTACGGTAGCGGTAAGTCACACCTCGTCCGCGTGCTCCAGCACCTGTGGGCCGACACGAAGTTCCCGAATGGTGCGACGGCGCGGGGTCTCACGAACATCCCGCAGGGTATTCAGGACCAGTTGACGGAGCTGACCACGCTCGGCCGACGCGACGGTGCCGCACCCTGGGCGGCAGCGGGCGCCCTCGACCGCAGCGGCGACACCCTCAACTCGGTTTTCCTCTCCATCGTCCTCGGGGCCGCAGGGCTGCCCACGCGCGTCGCACCCGCCCAAGTCGCGCTGTGGCTCGCGGGCAACGGTCACCTCGATGCCGTTAGCGACCACGTGACAGCGAACGGAGGCGACCTCCTCAAGGAGTTGGGCGAATACAACCTCAGCTCGCTGCTCGCGAACGCGATCCTCGCCGTCGACCCCGCGTTCGCGTCGTCAGCCCGGGACGTACGCGCTGCGTTGCGCAACCAGTTCCCGCCGGACAGCCGCTCGTTCTCCACGGGTGAGACGATCGCGCTGCTCAAGAAGATTCTTGAGTACGTCGGCGATGGCCAGATCCCGCCGTCACTGATCGTCCTCGACGAGGTTCAGCAATACATCAGCGGCGACGGCGGCCGGGCGATGGAGGTGCAGAACCTCGTCGAGTCGGTGTCGCGCGAAGTGAACGGTCGTGTGCTACTCGTCGCCACGGGCCAACAGGAACTGACGGCTGATTCGACGCTCCAGAAAATCCAGGACCGTTTCACCGTCAAGATCGTGCTCAAGAACCAGGATGTCGACGCAGTTGTCCGCCGTGTGCTTCTGAGGAAGGAGCCCGCCAAGAAGCCCGGTCTCGACAGCACGCTGTCCTCGGTTGCCGGGCAAATTTCCCGCCAGCTCATCGGCAGCAGGATTCAACACACCGCGGCGGACGACAAGGACCTCGCCGAGGACTACCCTTTGCTTCCGTTGCGCCGTCGTTTCTGGGAAAGCGTGCTTCGCCAGGCCGACGCCGGCCGCGCTGGTCAGCTGCGTTCCCAGCTCCGCATCGTGCATGAGGCGAACCGCAAGGTCGCTCCCAAGTCGGTGGGCACTGTGGTCGGCGCCGATTTCCTCTACTCGCAGAAGAACGAAGACCTCAACGGTGCGGGCCTTCTTCTCAAGGAGACGCAGACGCTCATCCACGAGCAGGGGCAGAAAGACCCCCTGCGCGGCCGCATGCTCGGCCTCATCCACCTCATCGGTTTGCTCCCAACATCTGGCCACGGCGACATCGGCGTACGCGCGACGACAGACCATCTCGTCGACCTCCTCGTCGAGGATCTTGCCCAGGATGGCGACCGGCTTCGGCAGCAGGTACCCGTCGCGCTCGAAGCTCTCGCCGACGAGGGGGTGCTCCAGCAGGATGGCGAGGAATACCGGCTCCAGACCAAGGCTGGCCGTGAGTGGGACGAGGCCCTGCGCAGGCACCACGCGCAGGTGACCGACAGCGAGGTGAGCACGGAGCGCGACTCGCTGCTGCTCGCAGAAGTCAACCGTGCTCTGCCCGCGACGATCCAGCAGGGTCATGCCAAGGAATCGCGCAAACTTGCGCTGCACGCCAACGCCTCGCTCCCGCCGGAATCCGATGCGATCCCGATATGGCTGCGCTCCGAGTGGGACGAGGGAATAACCGCGAAGCAGTTCGACGAAGCTGCGCGCAGCCTCGGCATCGACTCGTCGATCGTCCTCATCCACCTTCCCCGACTCCAGGCTCCCGCGTTCGTCGCGGCAGTCCGTAACAAGCTCGCCGCGCAGAGAGTGATCGACCAGCAAGGAATCCCACTGGATGATGAGGGCAAGCAGGCCCGAAGCGCGATGCAAACCCGCCTCAACCGCGCGACAGACCAGGTGAATGCCCATGTTCGTGACGTGATCTCCAAGGCGAACGTGCTCCTCGGGGGCGGCACGGCCCCGAACGGCCTCTCACTGCGCGAACGCATCGAGGCCGGCGCTCAGGATGCTGCGACCCGCCTGTTCCCGCGGTTCTCCGAAGCTGACGACAGCCGGTGGCCGCAGGTCATCGCGCGCGTGCGGAGTGGATCGGCGGCCGACGCGCTCAACGCCGTCCAGCACGACGCCGACCCCGAACAGCAAAGCGTCGTCAAGGAAGTCCTCAGCCACGTCGGCCCGGCAGGCACGTCCGCGAGTGACGTCGAGAAGGCCGTGACATCGAAGCCGCTCGGCTGGCCGCGCGGTTTGCGTCGGAGATCCTGCCCGGCGTGTTCCGCCTCACCGACCCCTCGGTCCAAGTCCGTTTCGCAGCCGAGCACCGCAACGCTCTGGAGCGCCTCCTGCTCGACGTTCCATCCAAGGTGTTCACAACGGAGGACGCGCTCGGCTGGGTGTATCAGTTCTGGCAGACGGCCGAGAAGAAGCGCGTCAACGACTCGGGTGTCAAGATCGGCGGGGCCGACCTCTCGCCCGTCACACAGCTGTTCACCGAGAACTATATGGTCCGCTTCCTGCTGGAGAACTCCCTCGGCGCATGGTGGGCCGCACGTCACCCCGACTCTTCGCTCATCACAGGCTGGGAGTATTTCCGCCGCGGCGAGGACGGCACACCTGCGGCCGGGTCGTTCAGCGACTGGCCCGAGCGTGCAGCCGACGTGACGGTCATGGACCCCTGCTGCGGCTCCGGTCATTTCCTCGTCGCGATGTTTGGGATGCTCTGGCGAATGCGCGCAGAGGAGGAGGGGCTGTCCTCAGCGGATGCGCAAGATGCGGTGCTCAGAGAGAACCTCCACGGGCTTGAGCTCGATCCGCGATGCACGCAGATCGCGGTCTTCAACGTCGCCCTCGAAGCATGGAAGCAAGGGGGCTTTCGAGAGCTACCAGCGCCCCAGATCGCCTGTTCCGGTATCCCGGTTAGGGGAAAGCGCGAGGACTGGGAGGCGCTTGCCGAGAACGACGTGGAGCTCCGGGGTCTCCTAGGTCGATTGCACAGCAAGTTCCGTGAAGCCGACACGCTTGGGTCGTTGATCGATCCGCGACCTTCGACTGACGGTGACGCACTGGTCAGCCGTGACATGACAGTCGACGTCGGCCGGGACCCTATCCGTGTGGCACTTCAGCAGGCACTTGAGGTTGACCAGGATGCAGAAACGGTTCTCGGACATGCCGCAGAAGATGTGGTCAACGCTGCGGCGCTCCTCGGTAGGGTCTACACGCTGGTCGCCACAAACCCGCCGTTCCTCAATGATCAGAAGATGGAGGCTGGTCTCTACAATTACTGCGCATTTCACTTTCCCGACGCCAGCGCGGAACTGGCGGTCAGTTTCGTTGAGCGCGCTGCGAAGCTCGTCCACCTACATGGAACGATCTCAGTCGTCCTGCCAAGTACGTGGCTGACGTTGCGTCCCTACCTCGACTACCGGAATCGAAAGCTCAAGGAATCGTCGATTCGACTTCTGGCCAATCTCGGACCGGGAGCATTCTCCGGGCTTACTGGCGAGGTAGTTAAGCCAGTTCTGATGATCCAGTTCCCACATGAATCGCCGAGCAGTCACGCAACCATCGACGTTGCTGATCATCCCGTGACTGATCGGCCGGGCGCCCTCACCAGCGACCCACTCTTGGCGCGCAAGCAGGAAGTACACCTCGGCAACCCCAACACCGCAATCGCGTTCAGGAATGCGCAGGGGGCCGCCTACCTCTCGGACTACTGCACTTCGCATTTGGGAATTGCAACAGGAGATAATAATCGGTTCGTTCGTAAGTTTTGGGAACTCCCGTCAATTGGCGACCGATGGGATCGTCTTACTGGGACGGTAAGCGAGAGCGTTCCGTATGGCGGTCGCGACGAGGTGCTTCTATGGGAGTCTGGAACCGGAGATCTCTATGACTTCATAACGGAGCGCCTCGGCGAGGGACGTCAAGGAACCTGGATCAGAGGGAAGAATGCGTGGCGGAAAGACGGGATCTGCCTTTCGCGTGCTGGCGAGTTCCCCTCCACGTTGTACTCAGGAACGCTGTTTCTGGATAGTCCAGCGGTCTCTATTCCATCCGCCTCTGAGTATCGCCCCGCAATTTGGCATTTCGTGCAGTCCGAGGAATATCGTATGGCGGTTCGCGCCATCAATCAGAAGGTCATCGCCACAGTCTCCACCATGGTCAAGGTACCTTTCGACCTTGAGCGATGGCAGGCTGTTGCAGAGGCGTCCGGACCGTTGCCGGGCGCCGTCACGGACGATCCGACGCAATGGTTGTTCCGAGGCGACGTGGCGTCGTCCGATCATCCGCTTCAGGTGGCCGTCGCGCGGCTCCTTGGGTACATTTGGCCTGATTCTTGCGGTGACTCGCTCGACGGCCTGTCCGACTCAGATGGCATCGCAGGGTTGATGGCGCTCCCCGGCGAACCAGACCTTGCTACGCGGCTCCGCGAACTCCTCGCTGTTGCGTATCGCACGGAGTGGTCCAGCGCGAACGAAAGAAGGCTGGTCGTCGAGGCCGGCGGCAAGAATGGCCGGCTGGAGGACTGGCTCCGCGACACGTTCTTTGGCCAACATGTGAAGGTGTTCAATAACCGCCCGTTCCTGTGGCACATCTGGGATGGTCGGAAGGACGGTTTCTCGGCAATCGTCAACTACCACCGACTTGACCGGCGGGCCCTAGAGAAGCTCACATTTACTGCCCTCGGCGCATGGATCGACCGACAGACGCACGAGGCCCGCGCAGAGCGTCCTGGTGCCGATGCGCGACTGGCTGCCGCCGAAGAACTTCAGCGCAGACTCCAACTGATTCTTGACGGCGAACCGCCCTACGACGTGTACGTCCGGTGGAAGGAGATGGCTAAGCAGCCCATCGGGTGGGAGCCTGACGTTAATGACGGCGTTCGTTTGAATATCCGTCCGTTCGTGACCGCCGACGTGCTCCGGTCGAAGGTGAACGTGCATTGGCGGAAGGACCGCGGAACGAATCCCGACGGGTCGGAACGGCACAACGATCTGCACCCGACGTTTGAGGAGCGCCGTGCCGCCCGGCGCGAGGCGGGGGATACCGAATGACGCTCGTCCGTGCCGTCGTAGCCAAAGCTCTCCGTGACGCTGCTGCTTTCAACGCGGGGGCGAACTCGGCCCCAGCGGCCGTTCTGTGGGCCGACCCTGAGCGTGCATGGGAGCCGGTGGTGCGCCTCCTCCAAGAGGCAGTGCCCATCTTGGTGCTCGGAGAGTATGACCCCGCAGGTGCACGAGGTCCAGCGCTTTGGCTTCGAGCCGTTCTTGCCTCGCCCGAGTCAGCGGAATTGCCAGCCCATCTCGCTAAACGAGACGAGCGCAATCCATGGGTGATCTACCTGCCTGGTGTCAGTCGAGGTTCCGTGGCCGAGGCAACGGCCCTTGATGACTCGCTCGCGCCGCTGGCCGAGGTTGCGATCCGCTCGAACTGGTGGCCCTCCGCTCACGGCCAGACTCCATGGACGCCACACTCGTTCCTTGCGTCGAAGCAGGGTGCCGGGCTCGACATCGCCAGCGACAGCGCGACGAAGGCGGCCCTCGCTCAGGTGCTGAACAAATTCCTCCTCGAGGACGTCGCCGATCTCAAGCGTATTGGGCGCCTCGATTCGTCTCGCCTGCACAACCTCGTGCTCGATGACACGGTGCGCACCCTCCTCGAATGGATGAACGACCCGGCCGCGGTGAGGGCTTCGCTCGAAGGTGCGCAGTGGCAGGCCCTTGTAGCCTCTTGCAAGTCCGTTTACGGCTTTGGCCCTGAGAAGGACGGCGCGCTCACCGCAGCCAGCAAGCTCGGCGGCCGAACGGGTGAGTGGGGAGCCGTCTGGCAACGGTTCGCGGAGAATCCGAGCCGCTACCTGAACGTCCCAAGCTTGCTCGACCAGGCACGGCCCTCCGTGGTGCCGCTCTTCGGAGACACGGACCCGCACCCCGATTCGTGGCCTTCGTGGAACCGCGACCAGGAGGACGCCCTTAGGTCCGCGCTCGGCGCATTGGGTACTCATCCCGACCCGCGTGGTCGCGTTCAAGAACTCGCTGCCGCGCACACGTCGCGCGAAGACAACGTCTGGGCTGCGCTCGGCCAGGCACCGCTCGCGCGGGCTGTCAGCCACCTCGCAGAACTCGCAGGCCGTGTAGTGACCGCCCCGACAGCGACAGACCTCAAGGCTCAGGTCGCTTGGTACAGCGACGAAGGCCACGCGATTGACGACCTCGCGCTGCGGACGATCGCGGCGGCCAAGACCGCACAAGATCGGACGGCTGTTGCTCACGCGCTCGGTGCGATCTACGACCCGTGGGTTGACCAGTCGGCGCGAGCATTCCAGAAAGCCGCGGTTGGCACCTACCGCGGTCAGACGGGCCTGGACGTAACCGCCGGAACGTGCGTGGTCTACGTCGATGCCCTGCGCTACGACCTGGCCATGCGTGTTGGTCGCCGCCTGTCCGGGCTCGCTGCCGTTGTAGAGCCCCGCCAGGCTGCGTTCCCCAGTGTCACACCAACCGGCCAGCCGGCGGTGGCGCCGATCAAGATCAGGGTGACTGGCGGCGCAGCTTTCGACGCGGCCGACGACCAGGGGCGATCGGTGAAGGGTGCAGTCCTGCGGTCGGCGCTCGCTGGCGCGGGAGTGCAGTTCCTCGAATGGGACACAGCACAGGTCGGCGACCCGACGGGAGCGGCATGGACGCAGACGAACATGATTGACTCGTTGGGGCACTCGCACGGGCACCAGATGGCGGACCTCATCGACCACCACCTCGACCTCGTCGCCGAGCGCGTTCGTACGCTGCTCGACGCAGGGTGGCGGAAGGTCGTCCTCGTCACCGATCATGGGTTCCTCTTGCCCGGGCAAACCGCGCAGAAAGTCAACCTCCCGATGCAAGTCACGGAAGGCGACGCTGCCCGCAAGCCGCGTGTCGCGCGGTTGAAGGCCGCAGCGGCGCGTCCAGACTTCCCGATCCTCCCCTGGACCTGGGATTCATCTGTCGACATGGCCAGCGCACCGGGAGCCGCTGCATTTGAGGCGGGCTGCCTATACGAGCACGGAGGTTTGAGCCTCCAGGAGTGCGTGATTCCCGTCGTCACTGTGATGCGGGATGATTTCGCCGCTGCTCACGTCCAGATTGAGGCTGTTCGATGGACCGGACAGCGATGCCGCATCGACTACTGCCCCGCCGGAGCCGAAGTAGTCGCCGAAGTTCGGCTTCGCCCCGCGGACGCATCGAGCGCGATCGGGGGCCCGAAGTCGCCCACAGAGCCAGGCGAGGTCAAGGTGCTCATCGATGAGGAACAGGCTCCTGCTGGGGCGAACGCGTGGGTCGTGCTTCTCGACCTGAGCGGTGGGGTTCTAGCGCAAGCACAAACCACGGTCGGAGGCGTCGAATGACCGAGGCAATCACGCTGGACGAGATCGACACCACCGCAGCGTCAGCCTTCGAGGGATACGTCGTTCGCAAGGATCTCGCCCAGCAGTTCAAGGGCGCGTATCCTGTCCCGACCTACGTCGGCGAGTTCCTGATCGGGCGCTACTGCGCCACGACCGACCCGGAGGAGATCGAGGAGGGGCTCCAGGTCGTGCGACGGCTGCTCGCCGACCGCACTGTGCGAGCAGGCGACGAGGAGCTCTTCAAGTCGCGAGCGCGCGAGCGCATGACTGTCAAGCTCATCGATCTCGTCAAGGCCCGACTCGATCCGAAATCGAACGCCTACGTCGCCGAGCTGCCGAGTCTTGGGCTCCGCGACGTGCGAATCGACGACGCCGTCGTACGCGACAACGAGCGCATGCTTACCGGCGGTTTCTACGCCGAGGTCGATCTGTTCTACGACGCCGCGATAGCTGACGAGCATAACGGCAAGCCCTTCGCTGCGGGGTCGCTTCGCCCTATCCAGCTCTCAACCCGCGATTCGCTCTCACGCCTAGCTGAAGGCCGCTCACGGTTCACTACCGAACAGTGGAAGCACCTCCTGCTTCGGTCTGTGGGCTTCGAGCCCGCAAAGCTCAGCGAGCGCGAACAGGGCGTGCTGCTGCTGCGCATGGTTCCGTTCGTGCAGCGGAACTTCAACATGGTCGAGTTGGGCCCGCGCGGCACCGGTAAGTCGCACCTGTTCCAACAGGTCTCCCCGTATGCGCACCTAATCTCGGGTGGCAAAGCCACGGTCGCCCGGATGTTCGTCAACAACGCGACGGGTCAGCGCGGACTCGTCGCCCAATACGACGTTGTGTGCTTCAACGAGGTGTCCGGCGTCTCCTTCGATCAGAAGGATGGCGTCAACATCATGAAGGGCTACATGGAGTCGGGTGAGTTCTCACGGGGCCGCGAGTCCATCCGCGCCGACGGTTCGATCATGCTCGTCGGCAACTTCGACGTGGACGTCACCCACCAGCAGCGCATCGGGCACTTGCTGTCGCCTTTGCCGCCGGAGATGCGCGACGACACAGCATTCATGGACCGCATCCACGCCTACCTGCCAGGCTGGGATGTTCCGAAGCTCAACCCGACCTACTTCACCCATCACTTCGGACTCGTGAGTGACTTCCTCTCCGAGTGCTGGTCGCGCCTTCGTGACCAGTCGCGCCTCGCATCGATCCAGGGTCGGGTCAACTACTCCGATGCTCTGTCGGGCCGAGACTTGTCGGCCGTCAACAAAACGGTCGATGGCCTGCTCAAGCTCCTGTACCCCGACGCCGAAGTTCCCATCTCCGACGAGGACCTCGAATGGGCAGTGCGCATCGCCCTTGAGTGCCGCCGCCGCGTCAAGGAACAACAGCGCCGCATCGGCGCGGCCGAGTTCCGCAATACGCAGTTCGGATACCGCCTCGGCGAGGGAGTGGAGCAATTCGTCTCGACCCCCGAACTCGCGAACCCCGACTCGATCGGCCTCGACCCGCTGCCACCGGGCCAGGTGTGGGCGATCTCGGAGGGCAGCGGCGACGTCGGCCCGGGGCTCTACCGGATCGAGGCGGCGGATACACCGGGCTCAGGCGCACGTGGGCTGCTCAACCAAGCCGCTCCTGCCACGCTCAGGGAGAGCTTCAAGGTCGCAGAGCAGAACCTCATCGCCCAGGCGAGAAAACTCGTGGGCGACCGCGACCCGCGCGAGCACAACCTCACCGCCCAGGTCCGCGCGCTCGACGCGGCCAAAACCGGCGCCGGCCTCGGACTTCCTATCCTCCTCGCGCTGGCCTCGGCGATGCTCCAGCGGTCTATCCGTGGTGGCCTGATCGCCGTCGGCAACCTGTCGCTCGGCGGCGGCGTCGAAACGATCCTCAACGCAGCGCAGCTCGCCGAGCACGCGATGGAGAAGGGAGCGACGGCCCTCTTGCTCCCGGTGTCAGCCCGCCGCCAACTCCTCGACGTCAGCGACGAGGTCGCTACGAAAGTCTCGTTCATTTTCTACAGCGACACTCAGGACGCCCTCGTGAAAGCGCTCGACGAATGAACAAGCAGACAGTCGGAGTATCCATGCGGCCGAAAGAGCAGGTGATCTGATGGTCGGCGCTCATTGGGTGCGAGCCGCTCTGCAGGTCAACCCGTACGCGTACCAAGGGCGCAACTCGCCCTCAACGAGTTTTGCCTCGGAGGGGGAATACAACGAGGCGCTTCTCGACAAGTGCGACGAGCTTGACATCGAGCTCATCGCAATCACGGATCACTGGGCAATCGACACCGCGAGTGGACTTATTCAAGACGCGATGGCGCACGGCGTCGTTGCTTTGCCTGGGTTCGAGGCCAACACATCTGAAGGGTTCCACGTTCTCGTTATCTTCGAGGCCGGAACCACTGCTGCCGATATAAACGCGGCCATTGGTGCGTGCGGCGTCACCCCAGGGTGCAACAACGGCACCGTCGGGCAACCTTTCGAGGACATCCTGGAGAAGATGTCGGATCGCGGTGCGCTGGTTATTCCGGCGCACGCTAACGTGGCGAACAGCGGGATGCTGACGGGCCGCCAGGGCAATCCGCTCGCCAAGCTGATCAACCATCCAAGACTCCATGCCCTGGGGATCACGCCAAGCGTGGCTGCTGCGCGGGAGCAGGGAGCCATTTTCGAACGTCGCAAGCCGTTCGACCGCAAGCACCCGCTCGCAGTCATCCATGCCGACGACATCTCCAATCCGGACGCCCTCGAGACGGAGGGTGGCTCAACGTGGTTCAAGGTGAGCACGCTGACCGTCGAGAGCCTCAAGATTGCGGTCCGCACTCCCGAGACTCGGATCGCTCTCGCTGATCCCAAGGAGGAGACGCGTCCTCTTCTGAAGGAGATCTCCTGGGTTGGCGGCTTCCTGGACGGCGTCACGATCCCGCTCTCACCGGACCTGACCGCGTTGATCGGTGGACGAGGAACGGGAAAGTCCACCGCCATCGAAAGCCTCCGCTATGTCCTGGGTTTGACGCCAATCGGAGCCTCAGCCAAGGCCGACCACGAGGCGATCGCCAGCAGTGTGCTTCGCGCAGGCACCGTTGTGAAACTCACTGTCGAGGCCACCTCGCCGAGGGTTCAGACGTTCACCATCGAACGATCTGTCAACAACACTCCGGTCGTCAAGGATGCCAGCGGTACTGTCACAAACCTTCAGCCGGCTGACGTGACCGGAGACGTTGAGATTTTCGGCCAGCATGAGCTGGCGGAGTTGGCGAGCGACAGCGAGAAAGTCGCCAGCATGCTCCATCGATTTAAGGGCAATGGAGACCTGACGGCCGATCACAAGGCGACGCTGGCAAGGCTGATGGAGAACCGCGACAAACTCGCGCGCGCTGAGAAAGACAAAGGCGAGCTCGAAGACGAACTAACCGACATCCCGCGCTTGGAAGAGCAAGTTCGGCACTTCAAGGAAACTGACGTACCCACTCGGCTCAGTGAGGTCACCCGGCTGAACCAGGACGAGGCGGTGTTATCAGAAGGGCGATCTCGCGTTGCGGACGCCAAATCGACCCTGACGGTTCTAACCGACACACAGCTGGCGGCGAAGCTCGGTGCGACCTACGACGGGCTCGATGAGTCGCCACAAGCCGACACTCTCGGCCTCGTGCGCACTGCGACGACGACGCTTGCGGACACGCTGAAGTCCCTCGCTACACAGGCCCAGGCGGCGATCACGGCTGCGGAGGCCGCAATAGCCTCGGCCGCGACTGGTTGGACGAACGCTGTCCGTGAGCAGCGCGAAGACCACACAAAGGTCCTGCGCAAGCTCATGGAGGATGGCCTCGAGCCCGACAAGTATCTGGCGACAACGAAGGCACTTGAAAACCTCAAGGCCAAGGAGCCGCGGCTGACCAGCATCGATGCCAACATCGAGAAACTGGTCGCTTCCCGCAAGACGCTCCTCCAAGAACTCACCGAGCACGAGAACAAGCGGGTGGAAGCTCTGCACGATGCGATCCGAACTGCGAACGAGGCAACAGGCGGTGTCGTCATCGTGAAGCCGATCGCGGCTCGGGACCGCCGACGCATCAAGACGCTCATCGAAAGCGCGATCAGCGGGCAGCGAACGCAGATCATGGCTGCCATCGACAACGATGGCTTCTCGACACGGGCGTTCGTTGAGGCTGCTCGCAAGGGTCAGGCCGAGCTCGCGGACAAGTTCTCCATCCGGGGCGCACAAGCCCGCGGAGTGGTCGATGCCGGCGAGACCCTCTTACGCCAGCTCGAAGAGCTTTCGGTCGGAAACGCTGTAGAGGTTCAACTCGACATCGGGGCAGGAACAGGGACTCGCGAGTTCAAGAAAATGGACGACCTGTCGAAAGGGCAGCGCGCTACTGCACTGCTGTTACTTCTCCTCAAGGCGTCGAGTGCGCCACTCGTCATCGACCAGCCGGAGGATGACCTAGATAACCGCTTCGTCTACGACGGCGTTGTCAAGAATCTCCGCGAGCTCAAAGGTACGCGCCAGATCATCGCTAGCACTCACAATGCCAACGTGCCTGTACTCGGTGATGCTGAGTTGATTGTCGCATTGGAAGGCAGCGGTCGTAACGGCAAGCCGGCGGATGGCGGCATCGGGTCGCTTGACGACGCGCTCATCCGTGCCCTCGCCGAGTCGATCCTTGAAGGTGGGCCTGCGGCGTTCAATGCGAGGCAGCATCTCTACGGGTTCTGACGATTGTTCGGTCCTCATGGCAGAAGTGCGGTGAAGGCGACAGCGGCAACACTCCATTGCCGAGTTCCGTGATCTGCTGGTTCTGGGTCAAGTCGTCGGCGTCGGTGACCCATCCCCTGAGTTGGGTCATTTGGCTTAGTGCCTTGGCGGGGGCTGGGCGAGGGTGGCGAGGAGGGCCTTGATCTCGGGTTCGGTGGCTGGTGGGTAGGTGTTGATGACGCCGTTGATCTCGATCGTCGCTGAGCGCAGGGGTTTGAGTGTGCGCAGGAACCTGGGTAGGGACAGGCCGGTGCGGTCCTGG
>PDWJ01002741.1_pt1 | contig 17985 bp, 8 predicted proteins | sample 1430881 | NCBI WGS metagenome assembly PDWJ01 (sample SAMN01162460, study PRJNA174530) | Oral metagenome, whole genome shotgun sequencing project. | biome: Marine environment; feature: Marine mammal; material: Swab sample of the gingival sulcus; isolation source: swab sample of gingival sulcus...
AATAAAAATAGCAGTAAATAATGAAGAGAAAATACCAATTACCAATGTGGTAGCAAAACCTTTAATAGGACCTTCACCAAATACATAAAGAATAATACCGGTTAATAAGGTAGTAATGTTACCGTCGATAATAGCAGAATAAGCATTTCTGTAACCATCACTAATAGCCAACTTTAATCCTTTACCTGCACGTAATTCCTCTTGAATACGCTCGTAAATCAGCACGTTAGCATCCACCGACATACCAATGGTTAAGACGATACCGGCAATACCGGGTAAGGTAAGAACTGCTCCAAGAGCTGCTAATACACCAAAAATAATAATTAAGTTGGCAATCAATGCGATATTAGCGGCCAAACCTGCATTTTTGCTATAGAAGAAGAACATGTAAACTAATACCAATAAAAAGGCAATAATAAATGAATACATACCTTTTTGAATAGATTCTTTACCCAAAGAAGGACCAACGACTTCGTCGGCAATAATTCTTGCAGGAGCAGGAAGTTTACCCGACTTTAAGATATTAGCAAGGTCTTTTGCTTCGTTAACGGTAAAGTTTCCGCTAATGCTCGACTGTCCTCCCTTAATTTCATTCATTACATTAGGAGCTGAATAAACATATCCGTCTAACACAATGGCAATGGCACGGTTGATATTATCTTTGGTTAAACGAGCCCAGGTTTTAGCACCCTCGCTATCCATACTCATCGATACTTCGTAACGAGCAGTAACCTGATCAACTTGTTCGCGGGCAGCGGTTACCGCATCACCGTCTAAAGGAGCTTTTCCGTTACGGCTGGTAACCTTAATGGCAAACAATTCAAAAATATTACCTGCTTTATCTACCGGCTTTACACCCCAGAAAAATTTCATATTTCGAGGTAAAGTCGATTTGATTGCCGGCATTCTTAAAATTTGATTTACTTCTGCAGTATCTTTTATATGTGATCCGCCAACTACAGCTTTTGAGGTTCCTACTTCTTTGTAACGTCTTAAAATAAAGAACAGAGGATTTTGCTTCTTAAAAGCTTTTTCATCGGTTGCAAGTTGTGTTGAATCTTTGGCTGTTGCCAACGAATCAACCAATGCAGCTTCACCATCTTTTGCTTTTTTCTTCTCCTCTTTTATCGCTTTAGCAGCATCTTCCGGAGTTGTTTCACTTGCTGCTTTAATTTCAGCTAATTTTTGATTAGCTTTTGCCAAGAAAGGAAAAGCTTCGTTTGCGTTATAAGTTTCCCAGAACTCTAAGCTCGCAGTTCCCTGCAATAATTTACGCACACGAGCTGCATCTTTAATACCAGGTAATTCAATAATAATACGTCCCGAAACATCGGCTTTTTGGATATTTGGCTGAGCCACACCAAAACGGTCGATACGTGAACGTAAAATATTAAAGGTATTGTCGATAGCATCGTCGGTTTCCTTTTTTATTACTTTTAGTACTTCCTCATTGGTTGCCCCAAAAGGAATTTTATCTTTTAACTCTAATGTTCCGAAAATATCGGGAGATGACAACTGAGCCTTTGGATCTAATTCCTCGAATGCTTCACCAAAAAGTGTTACAAAACCTTTGTTGCTGTTGGCCTGCATTTTTTTAGCCTTTTCAATAGCAGCATTAAAAGTTTTGTCTTTACTGTTGTTTGCCATCGATTTGATGATGTCCACAACAGAAACTTCCATGGTTACGTTCATACCTCCCTTAAGGTCAAGACCAAGGTTCATTTCTAACTCTTTACACTCTTTATAAGTGTAATTTTTCATCCATAAGAAATTGTAAACTCCCTCTCCTCTGATAGAATCAAGGTAACTTTGTTCTTTCTTTACATCTCCTGCTCCAAATTCCTGAGCATCTTTTTCAACTTTCTTTGCGACGTAAGTAAATGTTAACTGATATAAACTTACTAGCACAAAGACAATTGCGAGTAATCTTATCGCACCTTTGTTTTGCATTTGTTTAGGTTTTTATAAATTTTAATTTATGATTTTATTTTTACCTGAAAAATTAACGCACAAATATATTAATTTTTTTAATATTTCTATACCCTAATTTTCATTGCTTTGTAATTTGGGTTGCAAAAGTAGTGTTTTTCGCTGATAATCAATAATTGCTGCGTATTTTAATAAAAAATCACTACCTAATAAACCACAAATTGTTCTATTGCAATATCGTTTATACATGGTATTTAAGGCAGATAAATCAATTAGTGCACATTTAAAATGATTTATTTCTACCGATTCTTTACAGTCTGCAAATGATTGATAATCTTCGTCCTCCAATTTATTTACAGTTAATCCTATTTCAATTTTATCCACTTCTACCATTTGTGTAACAAATTGCTCATCGCCAACTCCCTGGGATTTTATTTTTTGTTCGTCAGCAGCAACAGTATAATCGGTTACAAAATTGGCATCCAACACTGTTTTCGAAGCTCCGGTATCTATTACCAAAAAGTTCTGGCTGCCATTTATCCTGCAAGCCACCAACAGATGATAGCTGTCATCTTCCAACGTAATAACTTCTATGGGAATTTTTATCATTTTATTCTGCTTTGTATTTTATTCCTGCAAAAATATAAATTTTATTATAACCTAAAATCCACAAAGATTTTCAGAGATAAAGCACCATAATACCAATAATGTGTTAACGTAATAAAGTTGCAGCAATATGACAGATCACAAAATACTATAAAGAAGACATAAAAACACGTAAAATTTTTATAACCTATTGTAAAACATCTCAATTTTACAGCAATAAAGTTTCAGTAATAAAATATTTCTGTTAAATTTGGAGCAGTAATTACTACGTTCAACAAAATTAATCTGGATATGACAAAAAGAAAATTATTAGTACGAGACTTGACACTAAGAGATGGACAACAATCTCTTTTTGCAACCAGAATGCCACAAGTAGAAGTAGAAAAGGTGTTGCACCTGTATAAAAAAGCAAAATTTTACGCAATGGAAGTTTGGGGAGGTGCTGTTCCCGATTCGGTTATGCGCTATTTGAATGAAGATCCTTGGTACAGATTGGAATCCATTAAAAAAGAGATTGGCGATGCATCGAAACTGACAGCTCTTTCTCGTGGTCGAAATCTTTTTGGCTACAGTCCTTATCCCGAAAAAGTAATTGAAGATTTTAACACTCAAGCTGTAAAATCGGGATTGGGAATTATGCGTATTTTCGATTGTCTGAACGATATCGAAAATATGAAATCTACCATCAAATATGTAAAAGCTGCCGGAGGAATGGCTGATTGTGCCGTTTGTTATACGGTAGATTCAAAATTCCCGGATAAAAAAGAGGATAGAGACAGATTAACGATTAAAAATTTGCCGGATCAGATTTTTGATGTCGATTATTTTGTGAATATGGCAAAAAAATTGGAAGAGCTCGGTGCTGATATGATTTCTCTCAAAGATATGGCAGGTTTAGCATCGCCTATGCGTGCCGGACAAATTATCCGTAAATTTAAAGAGGTTTTAAGTATTCCTGTTGATTTTCACTCGCATTCAACTCCCGGGTATGGTTTAGCATCAGCGTTAACTGCCATATTAAATGGTACGGACATTATCGATACCAATATTATGAATTTTGCAGGAGGTACAGCGGCTCCGGCTTATGAGTTGGTTTATCTGTTCTGCCAAAAATTGGATATTGAATTGGATGGAGACCCCAAAGTAATCGTAGAAATTAACAAAATATTGAAAGATGTTCGTGCGAATGCATTGGCGGAAGTAGATACCTATAAAATGTTCCCCATTGAGTTTGATATTACCAAAGACAAACTGCCGGCAGAAATAGATAAATTGTTCGACGATGCCATTGCTTATGCTAAGGCAGAAAAAGAAGAAGAACTGTTAGATGCTTGTCATGCCATTGAGAAATATTTTAATTTCCCTCCACCAAATGAAATGGTTAAAAAAGCGGAAATTCCCGGTGGTATGTACACCAATATGTTGAATCAGTTAAAGGCATTGGGATTAGAAAATTTGTTAGAGCGTGTATTAGAAGTAGTTCCTGTTGTTCGATTAGATGCCGGTTCGCCTCCACTGGTGACGCCATCGTCTCAAATTGTAGGTGTGCAGGCAGTCAATTGCGTTATCGATGAAAATTCGGGACGTCCGTTCTATACCAACGTATCGAACCAATTTTACAGTTTGGTAAAAGGCGAATACGGAACAACTCCTATTGAGATTGATCCGGAATTCCGGAAGAAAATTACGGGAAAAGCCGAACGTGAAGATTATGATGTAAGTAAATATCAGGCTCCTGAAAATCCTGCACTACCTCAGTTTGGTAATGTAAAATTAGCAGTTGATGCCAAAGAATATATGTTGTTGGAGCTTTTTCCATTGGTAGCTAAAACTTATTTAGAAGGAAAACGTAAGGGAGAATATCACGCTAAGCGTGAAGCTAACAGAGTGAAAATAGCCCAAAAACGTGCAGCAATAAAACGTACGGGTAAATTAAAAATCAGAGATTTAACTCTTCGCGACGGACAGCAGTCGCTATTTGCAACCCGTGTTCCACAAGCCGAAATAGAAAAGGTATTGCCATTTTATAAAACCGCCAATTTCTATGCCATGGAGGTTTGGGGAGGAGCTGTTCCCGATTCTGTAATGCGTTATTTGGGAGAAAATCCTTGGTACAGATTAGAATCCATCAAAAAAGAAATTGGCGATGTGTCTCTGCTAACAGCTTTGTCGCGTGGTAGAAATTTATTTGGATATTCGCCTTATCCCGAATCGGTTATCGAAGGATTTAACAAAAATGCGGTAAAATCGGGACTGGGAATTATGCGTATTTTCGATTGTTTGAATGATGTAAACAATATGAAAACCACCATTAAGTATATTAAAGAGGCAGGCGGAATTGCTGATTGTGCTGTTTGTTATACTGTGGATCCCAAATTTACCACTATGCAGCGCTTTAAAGCAATGTTTTCAGGACATAAGTTACCTCACAGAATTTTTGATGTAGATTATTTCATTAATAAAGCCAAAGAAATGGCAGATTTAGGAGCGGATATGATTACCGTTAAAGATATGGCTGGATTAATTCCTCCATCGCTGTCGGGACAAATTATTCGTCGCTTAAAACAAGAGTTGGATGTGCCTGTTGATTTCCATACACATTGTACACCTGGTTATGGTTTAGCTGCAGTATTAATGGCAATTGTTAACGGTGTTGATATTGTGGATACCAATATGTTAAATTTTGCAGGAGGTTCGGCAGCGCCCGCTTTTGAAATAATACAGGTTTTTGCCGATAAATTAGGTTTGGATACCGGAGTAGATTTAGAATCGGTAGTGAAAATTAACCATGAACTTAAAGGGATACGTAAACGTATTGCAGAATTCGATTCCTATAAAATGTTCCCTATAGAGTTTGATATAACAGCCGATTATCTGCCAGAGCAAATTGACAGTTTATTTGACCAGGCGATAGCATTTGCTAAAGCAGATAAAGAGGAAGAACTGTTAAATACTTGTCATTTAATTGAGAAATATTTTAATTTCCCTGAGCCTAACGAAGAGGTAAAAGCGGCTGAAATTCCCGGAGGAATGTATACCAACATGTTGGCTCAATTGAAGGCTTTAGGTTTGGAAAAGCTATTGCCTAAAGTGCTGGAAAAAGTGCCAGAGGTGCGTGTTGATGCAGGCTGTCCGCCATTGGTAACGCCATCGTCACAGATTATTGGCGTACAGGCGGTAAATTGCGTATTAGATGCCAACAGCGGAAAACACGCCTACACCAATGTAAATAATCAATTCTTTAATTTGGTAAAGGGTGAATATGGAGAAACCCCTATTGAGATTGATCCCGATTTTAGAGAAAAAATTTGCGGACAACGTGAAGCTACAGATTACGATGTAAGTAAATATAAAGCTCCTGAAAATCCGATAATTGAAGAAGTTGGTGTTAAACTAGCTGAAAATGAAAAAGAGATGTTGTTGTTAGAGTTGTTCCCGACTGTTGCTGCGACTTATCTTCGCAACAAAAAAATAACTGATTATTATGCTAAAATAGAGGCAGAAGAGGCAGAGAAGCGTCGGATTGAAGCAGAACGTAAAGCCGCTTACGATGCACTTCCTCCAAATGTAAAGCAGGATATGTTATTGCAAGGATTGTATCATATGGCGGGAGATTCACACCAGGCCGAGGAAGAGGTAATACCTCCTACACCTCACGAATCGAAATTGGATTTAAAAACCATTGAAATGCTTCGCAGAGAGAAACCAAAAGGTATAAAGTTTGACGATGTGGAAGAGGAGAGAGATAAAAAGTAATCGTAATTAATAAAAAAATCAGCCCCGCAGATAAAAAAAATCAGCGGGGCTTTTTTGATAAGTTCATTCATAAAAAAAACGACAATTTTTACAAGCTGTAGAAAACTAGCAGAAATACTAAAATCAACTCATTATAGTCTATTTATCTATCTTTTATCTTCGCTAAACGGACTTTTTTATTTTGTTTTGATAAAAGGTTCAAAAAATCAAGACTGTACAATTTAAACTATTGTTAATTGCTAAGTGAATAAGCCTTACATCAATTGTGATGTCAATAAAGGGAGTTTTTATGCGAAGTTGAAGATGTTAATAGTTTTTTATTTGAATAATTTAAATTATAAATAGTATTATAATCCCACAATATATCCTATATTTTACAACCAATAAATATAGTTTATCATAACGATAAAACCCAGTTCTGATAAAAAAAACGTTTCCTAATTTTCTCCTTTTTTATATTTCTTTTTTTTCAATAAAACAACTTTTAGTTTTCAATATTACTGTTTCTTTATTTGGGGAATTTATTCGCAGTAGTATATTCAAATCTATTCAAAAAAATAGAGGTTTAATATTACGTAAACGCAAAGCAAACCAATAATAAATACAGATGCTTTAATGCACATAACACCGATTATTTATTTAATGTTGTAAATTGTTAAGTGTTTGTTTTATTGGTTGTTGTTGGTTTTTTTAATAAAAGCATATTAATCAAAAAATAAGTTAAAAAAAACAGTGATTTTAATTTGCACACATAAAAAAGTGTACCTTTCTGAAAATTTTCTATTTTATGAATTAAAAATCAAATTAAAATGAAAAGATTATCTTTTTTTATGGCAATTTTATTTATTGCCTTTGCGAGTAGCCTTACGGCTCAAAACATTCCCGTTGATAAAAGTATTAGAATTGGGACTTTAGATAACGGAATGAAGTATTACATAAAGAAAAATTTAAAGCCTGAAAAGAAAGTTGAATTACGCTTGGTTATAAATGCAGGTTCTATTTTAGAAGATGAAGATCAACTTGGTTTAGCTCACTTCATGGAGCATATGAACTTTAATGGTACAACCAACTTTCCAGATAACAAATTGGTGGACTTTTTACAGTCTATAGGGATAAAATTCGGACAACATCTTAATGCCTATACCAGCTTTGATGAGACAGTTTATATGTTGCCCGTTCCGTTAGATAAGCCCGAAAATCTAGATTCAGGATTTAAAGTTATTGAAGATTGGGCTTTTAATGCTACTCTTTCGGATAAACAAATCGATAAAGAGCGTGGTGTGGTATTAGAAGAGTTACGTTTGGGCTTAGGACCTGACAAACGTATGATGGATAGATATTTACCCAAAATAATGTATAAATCACACTATGCAAAACGCCTGCCTATAGGTGATAAAAAATTAATTGAAACTTTTACTTATGATAAAATACGTCGATTCCATAAGGATTGGTATCGTCCTAATTTAATGGCAATAATTGTTGTTGGTGACATTGATGTTGATGATATTGAGAAACGTATTAAAGAAAACTTTTCAAAATATAAAAATCCCGAAAATGAAAGGGAACGTAAAGTTTTTGATGTTCCTGTACATGAACAAACACTGGTTGCAATAGAATCGGAACCTGATGCGACTTTTGCAAGAGTACAGCTGCTTTATAAAAGCACAAAGCCTGCAGAAGTAGTTCGAACAGAACAGCAATATAATCAACAGCTTATAACACAAGTATATTCAAGAATGCTGGATAACAGAATTAAAGAATTGGTTAATTCAGATAATCCTCCTTTTTCTTACGGAGGAGTTTATTATTCAGGTACTTGGGCTCGTAATCAAAAGGCTCTTCAGGGATTTGCGATGACTAAACCGGGCGAACAACTAAAAGCTTTAGAGGTGCTTATTAATGAAATAGAACGTGCCAAACGTTTTGGTTTTAGCAAAACAGAGTTGAAGCGTGCCAAATTAGATATTATTTCTAATTTAGAACGAACAAAAAACAATAAAAATAAAACACAAAGTAGAGTTTACGTGAGTGAATATAAGCGTAATTTTTTAACAAATGAACCTATTCCCGGTATCGATTGGGAGTATGCTCAATTTAAAAAATTTGCACCTGAAATTACGCTTGAAAAGGTAAATGAACTTGCCCAAAAACTTGTTACCCAAAAAAATCGAGTGGTCGTTATTACCGGTCCTGAGAAAAAAGATGTAAAACAACCTTCCGAAGCTGAAGTATTGGCTCTATTCGACGAAGCTAAACTATCGAAACTTACAGCCTACAAAGACAAAGCGGAAATCTCGGAATTAGTAAAAGAAACCGGGAAGAAAGGAACAATAACAAAAACCGAAACAGACGAAAAACTCGGAACAACAACTCTTACTCTTAGCAACGGAGTTAAGGTAACCTATAAAATAACTAATTTTAAAGATGACGAGATTCTGTTTAGAGCAGTTAGTCCGGGTGGGACTTCGGTTCTTGTCGACAGCACGTATTTAAATACTCACTTTGCTTTTGGAGCTTTAGATGATGCCGGCTTTAATTCATATACCAAGTCAGATATTCAAAAATATTTATCTGGAAAACAAGTATATGTAAGTCCTTATATAAGTTCACTGCAAGAAGGCTTACAGGGACGGAGCTCTAAAAAAGATTTCAAAACACTTATGGAGATGATTTATGCTTACTTTACAGGATTAAATTACAATCAGGCAAGCTTCGATGCTTATAAGAAAAAACAATCTGCAGTTTTGGGCAACATTACATCGAATCCTCAATTTTATTTCTCAAACGAAATGAATAAGTTTATTAATCAAAACAATCCTCGTCATACCAACATTGTACCTATGAAAGAAGATTGGGCCAGAACAAACTATAAAAAGGCTTACGATGTATATCAAGCTAAATTTGCCGATGCCGATGATTTTCATTTTTTCTTTGTGGGAAGTATTGATGAAGCAAAATTAAAAGAATATGCAGCAGAATATATCGCATCGCTGCCAAAAACTGAAGATGCTGAACAATTTAAAGATAATGGGTATCGTCCTGTAGATGGTAGCCACACAAAGGTATTTCAAAAAGGTAAAGATCCTAAAAGTATGGTGGTTATTTCATTTTATGGCGAAACCAAATACGATGAAAAAGAGGATTTAGCTCTGCAGGCTTTTGCTGCGGTTGCTACTATAAAAATTATAGAACAGTTACGAGAGGATGAAAGCGGTATTTATGGCGGTGGTGCCAGAGGAGGTTTATCTGAAAATCCTTATGGTAAATTTTATTTTAATATCCAGTTTCCTTGTGGTCCGGAAAATGCTGAAAAACTTACCCAGAGTGCTTTAAGTGAATTGAAAAAGTTATTGGAGAACGGAATAGAACTAAAAGACCTGGATAAATACAAAAAAGGCGAAATAAACGACCTTAATACACTACTTAAAACCAATCAGTTCTGGATTCGGAATTTTGCCAATAAGCAAATTGAAGGTGGTGATAAGTATGAAATTTTGAAGTTGAAGGATATGATAAATGCCCTTACTTTAGAGGAGGTACAGGCTGTAGGTAAAAAATATCTTACAGGTGATAAGATTATAGCCACTCTAATGCCAGAGGACGGCTGGGAGAAAAAGGAACAAAAAGAAGCATTACCGGAAACTAAATAAAAATAGTTGAATAAATAATAAGGGGTAAAAAGTTTTTAATTTTTTTACCTCTTATTTTTTAGGGGAAACATGTGCTCTGGATTATAGCTATCTTTCCAAAAAGAGAATTAATATTTTAGGTAAATTTGTAAATCAAAAAGAGACTTTGGAAATTTATTAGTTTTTTTGCCAACTCTTATTAATGATGATGTTTTAAAACCCGGTGTGGCACTTCGCCATGTGTAATTAAATCAATAGGGCAGTTGTATGCTTTAAGTTGTTCCTGCGAAATAATATTTGAATCGTGATAACAAAGTGTTTTATTCACACAGGCAATGGTTTTTACATGCGAGCAGATGGTTCCCACATCGTGTGATACAACCACAATTGCCATTCTATTGTTTAATTGATGTAACTTTTCGTAGAGTTCTCCCTCAAAATTAGTATCTACGTAAGTATCGGGTTCGTCTAAAATTAGTAAATCGGGATTAGAAATAATAGCTCTGCACAGTAATACTCTTTGTAGTTGGCCACCTGAAAGTTCGCCAATATTTTTATGTTTAAAGGAGTGCATGTTCATCTCTTGCAGCAGTGATTCTGCTTTCTCTTTATCGGAAGCATTATAGCGTTGCAATAGTTTTTTTGTTGACATTAATCCGGAAAGTACGACTTCATTAACCGTGATGGGAAATTTTTTATCAATGGGATTTATCTGTGGCAGATAGCCTGTTTTTAGCGACTTACGGCATTTTATTAACTTCCCAGAGGATGGTTTTAACAACCCCAGCATTAATTTTAGTAGAGTAGTTTTTCCTCCTCCATTGGGACCTATAATGCCAAGGAAATCATTTTTCCAGATGGACAGATTAACATCTTTTAAAACCAATTCCTGATCGTAGGCAGCACATAGTTCTCGTAATTCTAATAGTTTTTCCATTTTATTAAATCCCTTATTGAGAGTACAAATATAGTAACCAATTTGAGTTTTGACAATGTCTGTGCATAAACAACAAGTTTTGTTTGATGTAAAATAGGATTTTAACAAAAAAGCCCTCCGGAAAGGAGAGCTTTTAAAGTTAACTTAACAAGTAGTAATTAATTATTTTTTTAATTTTTACAATCATATTATGATTATGGATTTACAACTGAGTTATATTGATTTACAATTGCTTTGTTTCCATAACCAACCTGCTGTACAAAAGATTTGTGTCCATCTCCCATTTGGTTTACGGTTACAGTGTTGTGGCTGCCTAACTGGAATGTAACAGATTTGTTGTTGTTACCGAATTGAGTAGTTGTTGCAATATTCTTCACACCGAAAGCCTGAATTGAAGCAGCATAGTTATTGTTGCCAGTCTGCATAATTTTTGCATTGTTTTCAATTGTTGCATACTGACCGATAAATGCTTCGTTGTTAACTCCGCCTTGTGCGATGTAAGCAGTTGCTTTTTCGCTGTACATTTGCTCAACAGCAGCAATGTTAGAAACACCATTTTGGAATACTGTAGCATCAGCTGTTGCGTTTTCAAGCTGAGTAACATCAGCTTTGTTTAAAGCACCTATTTGTATAACATCAGCAGTGTTCTTTTCTCCTCCTTCTTGGTAAACAGATGCATTGTTTAAATCTCCAAGCTGAGTAACAAAAGCATTGTTTTCTTCTCCATTTATTTGCATAGTTTTAATGTAGTTCAAATCACCTATTTGAGCAGCGTAAACACCATTTGCTGCACCATTTACTTGTGTTGCTTCTACATAGTTCTTATCTCCCGCTTGAGTTGTGAAAACAGTGTTTTCTACACCTGAATATTGTTTAGATAAAGCAACGTTGCCGTTTCCTTTCTGCCATAGGTCAGCAGTATTAGCAGCTCCGCCTTTTTGGAAAGCATTAACAACATTATTGTTTCCCATTTGTTCTGTTTTAACAGTGTTGAAAGCACCGCCTAATTGAGTAGAGTAAGCAATGTTGTTATTTCCATCCTGCTTGATAGTTGCTTTATTGAAAATACCTTCTCTTTGTAATGCAGAAGCAAAATTATTTTTCTCTTTTTGATTTATATCAGTAGTGTTGAAATCTCCGTTAAACTGCATCGAAATAGCTGTATTTGATATTCCTTTCTGATTAACTTTAGCCCAATTGTATGAACCGCCTTTTTGAAGCGTATATGCTTGGTTCAAATTTCCGTCTTGTTTAATTACAGCACTATTCCAAACACCGCCTAATTGTACTGCATTAACATCATTTTTAAAACCTTTTTGGTTAATTAAAACCCAGTTGTTTAAGCCAAATTTTTGCAATACATTAGCTTTGTTGTAGACACCAAATTGAGTAACGTAAGCTTCATCATTAACATCCCAAAGTTGGTTAATGGTTGATTTATTTTTAGCTCCAGTTTGTTTTACTGCAGCTAAATCACCGAATCCTTTTTGTGTAATAAGTGAAGTGTTAGAACCATTTTGGTCAACTACAGCCAAATTTCCTAATCCCATTTGAAGTGCCTTAGAGTAGTTCGAACCAACTTGTTTTGCATAGTATTTGTTCATTATACCAACCTGCTCTAATAAAGAGGTGTTCATTATACCTTCTTGGCTCAATGCAGCTTCGTTAGCAGTACCTGCCTGCAGCATGTCGTTAATATTTTCAGAACCAACTTGTTCTGCCTGAACCTTGTTGTAATTTCCGTCTTGTTTTACTGTTGATTCATTGTTCTGAGCAAAAGAGGTCATTCCTGTTAGCATTGCTGCTCCCAATAATAATGTCAATTTTTTCATGGTTAAAATTTTAAAGTTAAAAAATAAGATTCGAATATGAAAGCTGAGGTATGCTTTCATTTCACGAGTGTAAATGTAGTATCAGTATTATTAATAAATAAAAACTGTTGACGAATAATGTTTTTTTGTTGGTGAACAGGTGTTTTATTAGGATAAGATGAAATGGTGTATTGAGAAAGCTATGTAAAATTAAACAATTTTTCATATATTGAATTAAAAAATGTTTCTTTTTGTAAATGTGGTATTATGTTGATTTTTAGTGTTTTTGTTAAGCTGAACCGCAAAATGTACTTTAATCATTAAAAAAAGTGTTTCGTATATACACATTTTTTTAATGGAAAATGTGAGAAAAATAATTACGGTTTAATATTTTATTTTGAAGGATTTTAATAGCGTAATAGATTTTTTTATGAATATTTTGGGGGTAAATAAGAAACTAAGAGAATAGATCTGTTCATACTTGTTGTATAAAGCCGAAGGTCTAAAAGTCTGGTATGCTGATTTTATTTTTTTAATTTGCTGATAATACGTCGCATTTCTGTTAACCAATTTTCGCTTAACGGATTAATTACAACTATTTCAGCTCCAATTTCATTGGCTAATGTTTTTGCATTTTCGTTGTTAAATTGTTGCTGGATAAAAATGGTTTTTATTTGATTTTGTTTTGCCAGCTTTACCAGCTCGTGTAAATGTGCCGGCGATGGTTCTTTTCCTTCCTTTTCTATGGCTATTTGCTGTAAACCGCAATCTTTTGCCAGATAGCTTAAAGCGGGGTGGTAAATTAAAAAAGTCTTTTGTTTTTGCTGTTTTAAGGTGTTGCATTCGGCAATTAATTGATTGATATCTACCAACAGTTTTTTTAAATTTTGTTGGTAACGTTGCTGGTTTTCGGGTTTTAATTTTACTAAAATAGTATAGGTGTTTTGGGCAATGGTCTTTGCCAGTACCGGTGATGACCAGATATGTGGTTCAATGCCTCCTTGATGTTTATGATCACCGTGTTGTTGCTGTTCGCGAATAAAAGTTACACCTTCCGATAAATCGACAACGGTTATGTTTTGGGTGTTATTTAATAAATTGGGTAACCATATTTGCTCAAATGGAATTTTTCCGATTCGCAGATATGCCGTAGCCTTAGTTACTTCCCGCATCTGTTTTGGGCTTGGTTCGTAGGTGGCCGGACTCGCTCCCGGTGGAATTAAAATGGTAACTTTGAAATCGTTGCCCGAAATTCTGTCAATAAAATATTTTTGAGGTAAAATACTTACTGCTATCAGATTATCTGTTTTTTTTACGGGATTGGTTTTACAAGCTGCCACAAGTATTGAGATGAATAAAATGATAACTATATTTATTTTACGCATAATTTATTGTTTAGTGTCTGCAAAAAAACTTTATTTTGAAGTTTTTAATAGTAAATCTATAAATTAGATATTTTTATAGTTCTGAAAATCAAATGATTTACTATTGTAAATAACTGTTTTTTATAAAATAGGCTGCACCTTAGCAAAATGTAACTAAACTTACTTTTGCATTCGGTTTGTTCTATTTTTCAAAACGATAGTAACGCTGTATTTAGAGTTTTCTTGCGAAGACTATTTAGAAAGATAATTAGTCACAAAGGTAGAAAAAATCTAAATTAAGAGTAGTTAAAAAAGAAAGTTATTGAGAAAATAAAATAATTTGCTCATCAGGTAAAATTAAATAAAACGCTTATGACTAAAAATTTTAGACACACAGTGGCATGACTATTTGGCGGAAGTCTGAACCAAAGTAGGAAGCTGAGTTACTCTTTTTGCGAGCTTTGCGAGAAAACTTTTTGTTCTTTTCGGTTGAACCAAGTCAAAGGCGAATAGCCGATGCTTACAAGAATATAAACAAATAAAAAAGGTGTCCTGTAAAGAACACCTTCTATATCTATAATAAATCGAATTATTTCGCTAAAGTTTCGTCTAATAATTTCTTCAATTCAGGATTTGAAGGACGAGGAGCATCAGCTTTTACAATTTTACCTTCTTTATCTAAAAGAATAAAACGCGGAATACCGTTAATTCCGTAAGCTTTTACAAAATCTGATTTGAAAGCTTTGTCGGCGTGTAATTGGATGCCTCCAAGTTTTTGTTTTTCAACCATTTTTTTCCATGCATCAATTTTTTCGTCAACAGATATACTTACAAAAGCAATATTTTTACCGTGGTATGCTTTTTCTACTTTTTGTAAATGAGGAAGTTCGCCTCTACAAGGTCCGCACCATGTTGCCCATACATCAATATAAACCACTTTGCCTTTTAAGCTCTCTAATGATGTTTTACCACCTTTAAAGTTATCGTAGTTGAAAGTAGGTGAAGGATTTCCCGGAGTAATGCTTTTCAATGTAGCAATTCGTTTGCTGATTTCTTTAGCATATTTACTGGTTTTGGCTTCCCCTGTTAATAAATTAAGCATCTCTTCCAGACCTTTTAGTTCCATTCCTCTTGACATTCTGTCTGCTAAAGCAGCAGCAGCAATAGTAGAGTTATTCTTTTTGATAAAATCTTTAGTTGCAGCTTCTTGTTTATCGCCCATTGAGAAGTATTCTTTTTTTATGGCTTCCATTTTGGCTTCACATTCTTTAATCTCTTTTTTTAGTTTTGTTTTTGTTTTACGATATTTTGCTTTTTTAAGAGATTCTTTAGCTTTATCCATGGCTGTTTTGGCTGCCATATAAGATTTTGTTAATTCTTTACCCTTTTCAGTGAAAGGTTTCATATTTTCCTTATAAGCATTCATTACATCCTGGTTTTTAGAACCTGTAATTTTTGCTTCTCTCATTTTCATTACTTCAGCTGTAATATTAATTGGAGCATTTTCTACGAAGAATGGAATTCCTCCTCGTTTGCCGTCAATCTGAATGTAATACATTTCCGGACTTTCAACTTTTCCTTCAAAGGTAAATTGTCCTTCTTTTGAATTTGTAGAATCTAACTTTACAAAGTTATTGTCTTCAATTTTTGATAAATAAACTTTTTCGTTAGTTAAGCCGTTTATCTTACCGGTAACTTTGTATTTAGGGCCATTGTCACAAGCCGAAAACAATACTGTAATCGCAGCAATTGCGATAAATAATCTTTTCATTTGTTTAAATTTTGAGTTTATTAAAATAATTTGGGCATAAAACTAATTAAAAAAAATGGTATTAAATTGCCTTTTTGTATTTAATTAACGAAATAAAACATAGTTGCGGGTTTATTTACCTTGTTTTCATTTCTTTAAAGTAAATGTCTAATAATTCGTAAGCCGCAATAAACGAACTCATTTCACTGGTTAAAACCTTGTTCTCATAGTTATGAATATGTTGTTTTATTTGTTGTTTCAAATAAAAATTATCTTTTAGCTGTTCGTTAATGGTTTCGTACATCCAATATTTGGCTTGCTCTCTTCTTCGACGCTCGAAATAACCGTTTTGTTGTGTTGTACTGCAATAATCTAAAATGGCATCCCAAATTTCGGCAATACCTATTTTTTGTAATGCTGAACAAGTAAAAACCTTGGGAGCCCAACCTGATTGTGCCTCAGGAAATAAGTGAAGAGCATTCTCAAATTGTACTTTCGCTAATTTTGCTTTGGTAATATTGTTTCCGTCGGCTTTGTTGATAGAAATCATATCTGCCATTTCCATGATTCCTCGTTTAATCCCTTGCAGTTCATCGCCGGCACCGGTGATTTTTAGTAGCAAAAAGAAATCAACCATAGAATGAACAGCTGTTTCCGATTGCCCGACACCTACCGTTTCAATAATAATGGTATCGAAACCAGCGGCTTCACATAATAGGAGTGTTTCACGGGTTTTTCGAGCCACACCACCCAACGAACCTGCCGATGGTGATGGACGGATATAGGCATTATTATCAGTCGCCAGCTCTTCCATTCGGGTTTTATCTCCTAAAATACTTCCTTTGCTTCTTTCACTACTTGGGTCAATAGCTAAAACAGCTAATTTATGACCATTGGCTGTAAGATGTTTTCCAAAAGCTTCAATAAAAGTACTTTTTCCCGAACCCGGAACACCGGTAATACCTATTCGTACCGATTTTCCCGCATAGGGCAGACACTTTTCGATAATTGCCTGTGCAACCTTCTGATGTTCGTGTTTTGAACTTTCCACCATTGTAATGGCCTGACTTAACATACTAATGCTGCCTCTTAGTATGCCTGCCACATAATCATCTACCGAGAAAACCCTTCTTTTTCGTTTTTTGAGATTTGCAATATTGGGGTTAATCGACGGTGGACGCGAAATGCCTGAATTAACGTGTAATCCTTTGTATTCAGGGTCGTTTTCTACATGATGTGTATCGTGTTTATCGGTCATAGCTGCATATATTAATAATTGTAAAGCTAAAAGTATCAGTAATAAGCTGATATTTATCTGCGAATATATTGTTTTTTTATGAATTAAGAGTTATTCTAAATTATTCTTTTTATGAATTTTTGATTTTATTATTCAAAGAATATCTTCTGAAAAAAATAACAAAATCATTTTTTGAAATCAGCTTAAATGTTGTATTTTTGAAAATTGAAAAAAGTACAAACACTAAAACAAAATAAAATGACTACAGGAGAATTTCAAGCAATGATTTTAGAGGGAATTCCAAGTGAATTGCCACAAGCAAAACCTTATGAAAAAGATATTAATCACGCTCCTAAGCGTAAAGAAATTCTAACTGCCGAAGAGAAAAAACTGGCACTTCGTAACGCTTTGCGATATTTCGCTCCTAAGCATCATGCCGAATTAATTCCAGAATTTGTTGAAGAATTAAACACTTACGGACGTATTTACATGTATCGTTTGCGTCCCGATTATGAGATGAAAGCTCGTCCTATTTCCGATTATCCAGGAAAATGCGACCAAGCAAAAGCCATCATGTTAATGATTCAAAACAATTTGGATTATGCTGTGGCTCAACATCCTCACGAGTTAATTACCTACGGAGGAAATGGTGCTGTTTTCCAAAACTGGGCACAGTATCGTTTGTGCATGAAATATTTAGCAGAAATGACCGATGAGCAAACATTGGTAATGTATTCGGGACATCCAATGGGATTGTATCCATCGCACAAAGATGCTCCTCGTGTAGTTGTTACCAATGGAATGGTAATCCCAAATTACAGCAAACCCGATGATTGGGAGCGTTTTAATGCCTTAGGCGTTTCGCAGTACGGACAAATGACTGCCGGTTCGTATATGTACATTGGTCCTCAGGGAATTGTACACGGAACAACCATTACCGTATTAAATGCCGGAAGAAAAATTAGT
>PDWJ01007295.1_pt1 | contig 17985 bp, 12 predicted proteins | sample 1430881 | NCBI WGS metagenome assembly PDWJ01 (sample SAMN01162460, study PRJNA174530) | Oral metagenome, whole genome shotgun sequencing project. | biome: Marine environment; feature: Marine mammal; material: Swab sample of the gingival sulcus; isolation source: swab sample of gingival sulcus...
TATTGAAGATGTCGGCGAAAGTGTTTATCAGATAGATGGTATGCTTTCAGCCTTGCGCTTAAGTGGTAAGCTGACTGATGCCGCCGCCATTGTATTGGGAACTTTTTCAGACTGCCCACGTGAAATCAAAAAAAATGGCTTTCGGGATTTGGAACTGCTAACTGTTTTTGAAGAAATCATTAAGCCGCTTGGGTTGCCCACTGTCTACAATTTTAGAGCTGGTCACAATTACCCCCAACCAACCTTGCCACTTGGTGTAACAGTAACGCTTGACGCCACAGCCGGGCGAATTATTTTTAATACGCCACATTGTCGTAATTGACAATGATTTTTGACTTAAAACGCACAAATTACGGAGCTAGCCTATGCTACTAAGAGATACCTATGCAGAAATCGACAGTGCTGCACTCAGACACAATGTTAAATTAGCCCAAAAGATTGCCAGCAAACAAAAAATAATTGCCGTCGTTAAGGCCAATGCCTATGGCCACGGCATGCTACCTGTTGTCGATATATTAATTGACTGCGGCATTGATTTGTTTGGCGTTGCCACGCTAAGCGAAGCTATTGTTATAAAAAAACAGCGGCCTGATGTCGATGTCATTGTTCTTGGGCATACGCCAAATAGACTGCTCAACATCGTCAGCGACTATGCAATTATACAAACAATTTTTAACCTTGAGCAAGCTGAAATATTAAACAACTTGGCAAAGCCCTGCCGCGTCCATATTAAAATTGACAGCGGCCTACACCGTTTAGGTTTTGCCACCAATGCGGCAACGGTCGAAGCCATCACAAAAATTGCCGCCCTTAAAAATATTATTATGGAAGGTGTTTTTAGCCATCTGGCGCTTGGTCTGGCGGCCGATGACCACGCTCAATACGCTGCCTTTACAAATATTTTAAATCAGCTGAAAACGCGTGGTATCTCTTTTAAGTACCGCCATATTTGCGATTCTATCGCCTTTACACGCTATCCGCAGTTTCAACTCGATATGGTTAGATTAGGCGCTTGGTTATTTGGCATGAAAGGCAACGGACAAACAGCTGACTTAAAAGAAGTGCTCTCTCTTAAAAGTAGAATTAGTCATATTTCAATAGTTGGCAAAGGCGAGGGTGTCAGCTATGACTACCTTTACCGAGTAACCAAAAAAAGTCGCATTGCCACCATACCAATTGGTTATGGCGATGGTTACCCGCGCAATATGTCATCAGGTGGTTATGTTATGATAGATGGCAAACCGGCTGAAATTGCCGGCGTTATTAATATGGATCAAATGATGGTCAATTTAAAAAATCAACCCAATGCGCAGGTCGGTGATGAAGTCATTATCTACGGAGCAAGCGCCGGTCTACCAATTGGTGAAATCGCCCGCATTGCCCAAACCAATAAAAATGAAATACTAAGTCGTTTAGCAGCACGCGTACCGCGAATTTACAGGTGAAAAGATGAATATTAAAGCAACTATTAAAACAATTGAAGATGAGCTGATTAGCTTTCGCAGAACTATGCACCAATATCCAGAACTAAGTGGCGAAGAATATCAAACGCAAAAGAGAATCGAACAGTTTTTAGATCAGAAATCAATTCGCCATTGCCGCATGGCCGGCACCGGCGTTGTGGCGACCGTCGGTCAAGGCAAGCCGGTTATTGCCGTTCGGGCCGACATCGATGCATTGCCAATTGAAGAGGCTACTGAATCATCCTTTAAATCAACCGTCAGCGGCGTGATGCATGCCTGTGGTCACGATATTCACACCACAATTAATCTTGGCTTGGCAACTGTTCTAAAGCAATTTGAAGCCGATTTAAAGGGTACGGTTAAACTAATTTTTGAACCGGCTGAAGAAACCTATGGCGGTGCCAAGATTATGGTTGAAGAGGGCGTGCTAGATCAACCAAAGGTCGATGCCGTTTTAGGACTACACATTATGCCATATTTAGAGGTCGGCACAGCTGAATTTAGATATGGTCAAATGAACGCCTCCTCTGATTCTTTAACTATTACCATAAAAGGGCAAGGTGGTCACGGCGCCTACCCGGATAGCGGCGTTGATGCAATTATTATCGCTGCCCATGTGCTAACCGCAATACAGACAATTGTCAGTCGTAACACATCACCGCTCAACTCAGTTGTCGTTTCGATTGGTACAATCAGCGGTGGTACGCGCCCCAATGTCATTGCCGATAAAGTAACGCTATCGGGTACAATTAGAACACTTGACCAAACAGTTAGAGATAAAACCAAAGCCTCTCTGGAAAAACTGGTTAAAGAGCAGGCTGCTGCGCTTGGTGGTAGCGCCGAAGTGACGATTACTGCTGACTACAAAGTGCTTAATAACGACACTGAGATTACTCGCATTTGTCTAGCCGCTGCCGAACAAACTATCGGTAGTGCCAATATTCAAATGAAAGCACAACCCAGTTTGGGAACAGAGAGTTTTTCCTTTTTTAGCGAATGTGTACCGGCTATGTTTTACCACTTGGGCAGTCGCCGCCCAAAAGCGGCAATTACAGCGCTGCACGATGCTCATTTAGATGTTGATGAGCGCGCCATTGCAATTGGTTTAGAACTAAATACCAATATGGTGTTAGCACTACTCGATCAACTATAAGATAGCATCTTTTAATAGAAGGCTCAGCTGCTGATTGGCCGCCCAATAAAAGTGGTTGGCATATTTGACCATTGAACAGTCGGCAAATGTTTTGACCAGTTCAACAGTCGTACCGACAGGCACTTCTAAAAAGACGTTTAAATAGTCCACTTTTAGTTTTAAGCCAGCACGGCCATCTGATTCAACTAAACAATTAAAAACCGATAATTCGGCACCACTTTGGCGATGTCTATAGCGCGACAGTACTGTACCGGCTTCAATTAATTCAACAGCATAATCGGGGTATTTGACATGAACAATCGGCTCTTGCGGATAGGTGAAAGGCTTAACGATGGTGATTGGTTTAAAATTGTTTACCTGTAAATAATCATAATGAAAACCCTTGGCAGTGCGCTCGACAAAAAAAGCGTTTAACTCGCCACTGGCTTTAATATTTAGTCCACCATCAATAAAATAAATGTTCTTTTCAGCAAAATAGTATGGAATATTGGTTAATTCGTCATCTAATAAATTAGAAGCTGGCCAATGACCCACTACAACTGTCTTTGCTTGGCAAGTAGCTAAACTAGCATAATCATCATATTTGACATAGCTATCATAATCAGTTGGCAGTTGATAGTGTTCTTCATAGCCGGCATGTACAAAGATATGTGATTTACCCTCTAGCAAAATATCTAAATTTTCCATAAACTGAAACTCATCCCGATAGGCCTGATAGAGCTGATCAGCCAAAGCCTCTCCCGTCGTGGCCAATAAAACCCCTTTAGCTGACAATTCGGTCGCCATTTCATGTAAAATTGTCGGATAATGCCAATTGTTCAAAAAATTGACTAATTTGGCACGGCGTTGTGGATTCTTTATCAGGTAAACAGCAAATGGCTCATGGTTGCCGCTTAAGACGACGCAATTGGATAATTTTGCCAATTCAATCACCTTACGAAGTGCCGCTAAGCTGTTATTGCCGCGATTGATATAATCGCCTACCAAAACCAGTAAATCGGTTGGCTTTAGGGCAATTTTTGCAAGCAACTGATTAAATAAATCAATATCGCCGTGAATATCACTAATTGCAACTATGCGGCTATAGTCGGCTTCGTCAAAATACAAATGTCGCTGTGGCATGCATTTCCTCTTTAAACTTTTTTGCGTTTGGCAGTCAAATTCTCGATGTCAATGCGATAAATAGCGACTTGCTTAAAACTAGCCTCAATCGCCAAATCGGCATATTGCATCTTTGTCGGTGTGTATTTCTGGCAAATTGCACGTTGACCGCTTGGGCAATGTCGGCAAGTTGATATTTTTCCGGTACCTCTGCCCGCCCGACAAAAGTGACACTAACAGTTGGATTCGCCGCCAGAATTTCCGCTTTTCTGCCAACCTTAGCAGCATGAAAATAAAGTTTTTCATCAACTCTAACTAACGATAACGGCACGCCATAGGGCAAATTGTCAGCAGCGACCATCGACATTACACCGTAGCGAGCGCGATCAATCACTGCTAAGCCAAACTGCCTGTCCATCTCGCGATCTTTGCGACGCATATTTCCTCCTTTATTCAGCTATTTTGTCGACCTCCGGCAATTGATAGCCATTTAGATCAACATTCACTGTAACGATTACGCAATCATCATCAGGTCGATCACCCGGGCCGGTTTTAGTAGTCGCTAATTCATCCAAAGCCATTTCACCACTAACCAGACGACCAAATGCCGCGTATTCACCGTCTAAGAATGTAGCATCTCGATGGCAAATAAAAAACTGCGATCCGGCACTGTCCGGTTTTTGCGAACGCGCCATCGAAATAACGCCACGCTGATGAGAAAGGGGATTATCAAAACCATTCGATTTAAACTCACCGGCAATGCTGTAGCCGGGGCCACCCATGCCACTGCCGGTTGGATCGCCACCTTGAATCATAAACTCAGCAATAATGCGGTGAAAAATCAGACCGTCATAATAGCCATCTTGAGCCAGGGACACAAAATTTGCCACCGTGTTGGGTGCCGCCGCCGGATCGAGTGCAAAAATCATATCATTTAGCTGGCGATCGCCAATTTTTGTACTAATCGTCACGATCGGTTGACCGCTGGCAACCTCAATAGGTGCGCTTTCCGTTGTCGTCTCAACCTGTGTTGTTGCTGTCGTTTCGGGCTGACTTGTCGTTGTCGTTGCCGGTGGTGCTGTCGTGTCACTTTGTGCCGTGGTATAGCTTTCACTGGGGTTTGGCGAACAAGCCGTCGCGAGGACAAGTAATACTACTAATAATATTAAGTTTAAGCGTTTCATTTTGATCTCCTTATATCTAATGTAGAGACATTATATCAGATTTAGCAGATTTTTTTAAGTGGAAATATGTTGCATCTGGTGTCAGGCACCAATAACACCGTTTTTGTTGCATCTGGTGCCTGACACCAATAGCAATTTGCAATTAGAATCGACAATTAGAAGCTAAATAATCCAGCTAACCATTCAAAAAATGATGGTTCGGCTTTTTGTGGTGCTTGATAAGTCTGTTTTTCCCGCGGTTTTTCAATTGGATCTGTCTTCATTACAAAGCGCACCTGTGATGGCATATCAGCTGGCTTGCCCATAAAATTTGTATAATTTTCCGACAAGTCAATAAGCGCTGTCTTTCTTTCGTCCAACAATTTTAGCTGTTCTAAATCTGATGCTATTTCTTCTAAGCGACCTTCATTTTCCTCTTTATCAACTGTCGCTATAACATCGCGCATGGCATTTACCACTTCATCATCTAAGCCAAGCGCTAATGTGTTGGCCAGATATTTGTTGTTTTCAAGATGCTGTTTTGTGTCAAGCAAAGTATCTAAAGTCGTTGGCAAGGCATGCCATTGTCGATCGTAATTCGGCTTTTCAAGTAGCGCCTTAAACGATTCGGCAATTGGTCGAACTTCTTCCATATCGTCTATGATTATATGCATGTTATCATAAAAGCTCTTTATTTGCGGATCGTCATATTGCGTAAGCAAGTCTTTCAAAACGGTAACATTGGCGTCATTGGCATCAAGGTCTTCTTTCATGTCGCTTAATTTATCTTTCCAGTCTAAAAAGTAGCTGATATCTTCCTCATTGTACATCACATTACGTGCTGCTTGCAATTTATCATGTGCCGCACTTTCACTATCCTGTAGTTCTGACATTTCGTCTTGTAAATCGCGCGCAAAAGAAACTGCCGATGTTATTTTTTGGCGATAGTCCGGCCCCAAATCGGCTTGCAGATCTGATTTGATAGCGACGGCATCGCTAATTAAGGTAATTGCACCACCAGTGATTCCGCTTATTTGCTGTTGCACTTGCGCTGTGATATTTCTTCGTGCCATACTAACAATTGAAGCGCGCAATGGTGCTGGCAATGTACCACTTGCAATGACAGCTTTAATTGCACCGCCTGATGTGGCGTTTATTTCGCCCGCCATAATCGCTTGATCGACTAAGCCGCTGAGCGTTTGTTGTGCCTCGGGCGACAAATTACCACTTTCCGGTACCATTGTCATAAATTGCTGTGTCGCTTCAGTTGCCTTTTTCTCGGCAAGCGCCTCTAACATACATGCCATGTCACTTTGACTAAGCGCACCAACAAGATTACTATCCTCTACTCTAGAAGCAAATTGTGAAATCTGATTGCTATAAGAACTTAGTGTTTTCAGAGTTTCAATATCTTCTTCATGGTCATCGACAGTATCGAGCAAATCGGTCGCTTGATCAAATATCTTTCTCAACTCAGCTCTATTATCTATTAGACCATCCATACTGTCTAAGCGATCTATGTCAAATGTCTGAATTTCATCGTAACGGTCGAGTAGTTTTTTGATCGTGGCTATATCATCAGCCGTTACCCTGTTCGGTAAATCTTTAATGACTTCGTTGTCTAGTACCGCTTTGAAATGATAGTCTTCTAAATGCTGTTTAAGACGATCAAATGACTGTATATTATCATCAGTGATATAGGCGGGCAATTCTTCGATAAGTGATGTTTCCATATCATAGAATTCAAATAAATCGGCCAATAACAGTCTAGCCTGTGCGGTTTGTTGAGGGTTAACAAGCAAAGCCTTTAGTCGCTCCGTTGGATCAACCCGCTCCAATGTATCTTTGGCATTTAACAATACATCTATATCCGCCAAGTCGCGCTCGATATCCGCTTGATTACTAATTTCTTTAATTGTATCGGGAATATCCGGCGTAATCGCAATGGCAATAGTCGATAGGCTAAAGTCGATCACATCGGCTTCGATCACAAAGTGTTTTGGCAATTCAATTGTGGCAATATTGCTAATTGCTGATTCTTTTAAACGCAAGCTATCACTCAACCCCGGAAAACCGATAAATGTCGCGATCTGATTGTTGCCATCTGAAAAAATTTCGCCATTTTGTAAGGTTATATTGGAAAATGTATCATTGGAAAGTCCAACCATTGCAACTGCCGTAAAAGGTGTAGCAATCATCTCGTCCTGCCCATCGATCGAACAACGCTGTTTACTATTATTCTCAAACGATAGCGCAATGCTAACATGTCCACTTTTACCGGCTAATTGTTCGGGTGAAATCAATTTGTCATCTAAACGATATTCGATATTGATATCTAATGGCAGAGCCTTATCAGTTTCTCCTTGATAGTAAACATCCTCTCCATTAGTTTGCCAAACGATTTGTCCAGCGTCATTTGTATGATATTCTGCTATCGAAATTGGTGCTATATCGGTTAGTCGCGTTTGATCGATTACTTGAGAACTAGCTTGGCTATTTTTTAGCCAGTTAGAATCAATAATCTGTCTTGTCGAACCATCTGGATTGAGATTGACAAAAACCGTTTCTTGTTTCTCGATCGTCGATGCCGTTAAAGCTGTATTGCTGACTACCTTACGCGGCAAACTATGATGCGATTTTTGCCGTTTATTTGCCCGATTGCCCTGCTCATCCATGGCAAAGCCAACACTAATACTAAGTAATGTGATGCACAGTATAATTGCAAGTACTTTTTTAATTGTTAGTCGCATAGTTGATTCCTTCTTTCTTGATAGATTTGTCTTTATCGATAAATTTTGTCATTAATAATAATATCGGTGGTAACATAAAGAGGATAACCAGTCCTGAAATCAAGGCGCCGCGCGCCAACATCGTGCAAATTCCCCTGATGATATCAATTGACGAGATGCCGATTACGCCCAAGTTTGCCGCAATAAACACCAACATACTGGTAATAATTGACTTTGCCGAAGTTTTAGTGGCAATTCTAATCGCCTGCTCTTTGGGCTTGCCGGCCTTTAGTTCCTCTTGATAGCGCGTGCTCATCAGTATCGAATAGTCAACTGTGGCACCCAATTGAATGGCACCAATCACGATTGGCGTCACAAAGGGAACTGTCTGCCCCATCAAAAATGGAATGCCCATGTTTATGAAAATTGCCAATTCGATACAACCAACGAGTAGTGCCGGTATAACAAGTGATTTAAACACGACAGCGATAATGATAAAAATGGCAACCACTGATATAATAGTCGTCGTGCGAATATCTCTATCGACTATTGCCGCCAAGTCTTTAGTAAGCGCCCCCTCACCGGTAACTATCGCTTCATCATCAACTTGCTTGACGATTTTATTGATTTGTTCAACCTGTCGATCTAACTCATCAGTGGCAACCGGCAATTCCGAATTAATCATTACCGTCTGTAGGCCGTCCTTTTTAAATGCATCTTTAATGTCAGCGGGAACATAACTGTCAGGAATGCCTGCACCAATCATTTTTTGATAGGCGACAACATTTTTAACACCTGCAATACCTTCCAGTTGTTCAACTGATCGCTTCATCGTATTGAACGGAATATCATCTTTTAAGATGACAATATGGGTCGTCTCCATGCCATATTCGGTCTTCAACTTGTCAAGCCCAACATTGGCCTGTATCGTGCTAGGCAATGACTTGTTAATATTGTAGTAGATACCCGTGTTGGACTGCCAATAAAAAGCGGGAATAAACATCAATAAAAAGATAATAACTGCTGTTTTTTTGTGTTTTAAGATAATATCTGTTAATTTATCAAAGGTTGGTATTAAAGACCTGTGGGTATACTTGTGAATCGGTCCGTCAAACAGCAATAAAAGCGCCGGCAATACCGTTAGACAAGTGATGACGCCAAGTGCGACACCTTTCATCATAACAATACCCAAATCGAAGCCAATTGCAAAATTCATAAAACAGAGCGCACCAAAGCCGGCTATCGTCGTCAAGGAACTGCCCGATATTGACTTAAAGCCCTGAACAATTGCCGCTGCCATTGCATCTCGTCTATCACTGTGGTTTTGTTTTTCTTCTTCATAACGGTGCAAAATAAATATGGCATAGTCCATCGTCACGGCTAACTGTAAAATAGCTGCAATCGCCTGTGTAATATAGGAAATTTCGCCTTTTATTATATTGGTACCAAAGTTATAGATAATGCCAAAGCCAATTGTCAACATAAAGATAAAGGGCAGTACCCAAGATTCGACACAGAAAAATAGTACAATTAATGACAACAGGGCTGCCAATAAAACATATTTAGGCATTTCCTTTAAGACAAGCGCCTTAACATCTTTTAAAAATACCGACAAGCCACTTAAACTGGCCCTATTATCCAGCAGTTGATTAATTTGGTCGATCGCCTCCATCGTCGATTCAGCAGCGGCCTGCTCTTGATAGCTCACCATTAAAAGTTGACCTTTACCCGAAAAAAATTGTTCGCGTAGTTCTGCCGGCAAAAAATCTTTTGGCACGGCAATGCCGACCAAATCGTGAATTGACGTGACCTCATGTACAGCCGGAATCTGTCTAATATCCTCTTCTAATAATTTAACATCACCAGGCGCCATACCATCTACCATTAAAAATGTCGTGGCCGCGCTCTTGAAATGCTCCTCTAATATCGTCTCTCCCATTACCGATTCCTGTTCATCCGGTAAATAGGACAAGACATCATAGTTCACTTTTGTGCTAACCGCTCCCCAAATGCTCGGTACAACTAAAATTATGGCAAAAAGCAATACCAAGGATGGTTTTCTAGTCAGTATTTTAGCAATGAATTTCACTCTGAACCACCTTTCACTAAAGTTCAATCATAAATATAGCTTTTTTTGAAACGTAGCCGAATCATCGCCAATTTGTGCAATTTGGCGAATTGCTTTTTCAAAAATATCGCGATTTTCTTTGTTTAGCAGACTTTGGTACAAATTTTTGTGGATGAACACTAAAAATTGTGGATTTTTCTCAAAGTAAGCAATGATATAATCGACCACAAAAATAATTTTGCGCGTCCGCTCATCAGTTCTAAAAGTAGCTCTGCTCATTTTTTCAATCGCATCATTGAGTACGCGTGAAGCCTCGCGTAGCACAAGGCTCTCTATCAAATCACTTTTACTTTTAAAATACAAATAAAATGTACCCTTGGCAATTTTTGCCTGCTCAGCAATTTCGTCAATCGACGTTTTGGCAATTCCCTTTTCACAAAAAATTTCAAAGGCAATTTCTTCGATTGCGTTTTTCTTTTGTTGTTTTTTTGCTTGCATACGAGTTGAACCCATCTGTTAACCCTCTTTCATTATAGTCAATTCTAATGACGACTAATCGCAATAAAAGCTGAAAAATGACTGCTAGACATTTATGACTATTGGTCATTTCGCAACGATTATACTCCATTTATGACTATTAGTCAATATTTTTTTGAAAAGATTATCAATAAAAAAAACGTAACTATTCAGTTGATAGAGTAGTATGTCATCTCGACTGAACAGTTACAAAAAAACTTTGTAATCTGTTTGTTTTGGGGTATAGTTTAAACGAGTTTACTGATAAGGAGGCACTTATGATTAAGCATATTGATGCTTTGATTGAACAATATTGGTCGGAAATTATCGAAATTCGGCGTGACATTCACGCTCACCCCGAACTGAGCTACCACGAAGAGCGCACTGCCAATCTGGTCGCTACCAAATTGAGAGAACTCGGTCTCAAACCGCAGGAAAGTATCGGTGGCTATGGGGTAACCGCCACAATTGAAGGTTGTCAACCGGGAAAGGTTATTCTATTGCGTGCTGATATGGACGCATTGCCAATCTTTGAGCAAACCGACTTGCCTTTTAAATCAAAAAATAACGGCGTCATGCACGCCTGTGGACACGATGTTCACACGGCGACGCTATTAGCCGTCGCAATGATTCTGGTCAAGTTAAAAAACTATTTTATAGGTACTGTCAAGCTCTGTTTTCAGCCCGCTGAAGAGGGCAACCCAACCGGTGGTGCGCAGTACATGATCGATGATGGCGTATTGGAAAATCCCAAAGTAGACGCCGCAATGGCACTGCATGTCTGGAATAATCTGCCGGTCGGCAAAGTATCGCTTAAACCCGGTGTTATGATGGCTCAGTCCAATCGGCTCTACATCAAAATTCGCGGTAAGGCGGCACACGGTTCAGCGCCACAGGAGGGCGTCGATGCCATCGCCTGCGCCGGCCAATTGATCAGTAGTTTGCAGACGATTGTCAGCCGCAATGTTAGCCCGCTTGACAGTGCCGTCGTCACCATTTCTAAAATCAACGGTGGTATTCGCTATAATGTTATCGCCGAAAAAGTCGATATGGAAGGAACAGTGCGAATTTTTGATGATCGTTTGGATGAATACGTACCGCAGCGCATTAAACAAATTTGCGACGGTACCGCGCAAGCCTTTGGCTGCGATATCAATGTCGATTATGTCAAAGGCTACCAAACCACCAATAACGATCCGGGTCTAACCAGCCTGATGACTGAGGCCTTTCGCGATGCAATCGGCACAGAAAACGTCGTCATTGCCGATAGCCCGGCAGCCGGTGGCGAAGACTTTTCAGCCTTTAGCAAATGTGTGCCTTCTGTCTACTTTTGGGCCGGTATCGACTCTGCTAAAAACCGCGGTGCAACTATTCTGCATAGTCCCTATCTTAATGTCGACGAAGACGTTATGAAAAGCGGTATCAAGTGCTTAATCAGCGGCGCGCTACGCTATCTTAACCAAGACTAACGATAGTAGATGTCATTTAAGTCGATATCTTTTAAGTCGATATTGACGTCGTAAACGCGCAGATTCAACAAGTAGTTACGCTTGGCTTGATTATAAGTGTTGCTTGCCTTAGTTAGATCAAACTGTCGCTCTAAAAGTGCTTGAGCTGATGCCGCCAAGTCAAGTTTGGAAATAACACCCAATTGAAACTTTGTCTCGTTATTGCTGTGCTCGGCTGCGCTCAAATCTGCCAGCGACTGGGCAACTTGATAGTTTTTATAGTAAACCTGCAACTGATTATAGTCGGCCACAATATCCAATTTTGTATTGTTGACGACGTCGTCGCGCGCGTTTTCGGCCATTGTCAAATCGAGCATGCCCTGTTTGTATTCGCGCAAATTGGGGCGATAGTTTTCGGCAAGCAAATCGGTCAAGCCACTCTGTATTTCATATTCAGCGCGTGCCTTGATGACAGCGGGATCGCGTTCTAAGTAAGTATCGGCATTAGCGGCAATATCTTCATTATGCGCCTTTTCAATTACAATATCGTAACTGAAGTCGAGCACAAAATCAGTACCGACCAGCTTTTTTAATTCAAGAAAAGCCGCCGTAACATCGTTTTCTAAATCTATCAAATTAAATTTTGCCTCACTGACTGCATTATCGGCTTCGACTAAATCAATAGCAATGGCTGCGCCCAAATCTAGTTTCAATTTTACGGCTGCTGCTTGCTGTTCCAGCAATGCCAGCGAGCCCCGTGCCACCGTCACATGTTGTTGTGCCAATACATAATCGGCTAATTTATTTTCAAGATTAATAGCCAATTCATCATTATGCTTTAGTTGCATGATTTTTTGTTGTCTTAACGCGTTGTCAGTGCGTTGTGGTGTGACGGTTTTAACTTTGTAAACGGCTATAATCTGATTGGCCTGATCACCGCCGTAATCGATATTACCGGCTTTACGATAGGCTTCAAACTGGTCGATTTCTAACTTTTCAATATTTAGGGCATCAATTTTAAGTTGTAAATTATTTGCACGTGCCAATTCGAGCAGTGCCTCAAACGATTGAACGCTTGGTTCTGCAAAACTAGGCACAACTGTCATTAATGCAATCATCAGTACTGTAATTATTCTTTTCATTTAGTCCTCCTGATAAGCCGGCCCAACCGACACTGCCATTTGCAGTGCAATACGCTGATTATTCAATGCACAAGATTTTAAGTAGTAGCCATTTTCAAGCTGTTTGACATTGACCTTAAAGTCGTCGAGCTGTTGTTTGCTGACGGTCCCTTGCTGATAAAGCGCTTCCATTTGAACTAAGCGCGCCTTTACATCAGACAGTTTCAATTCAAGTGTTTCAATCTCAACAATTGCTTGCTCAATATCAATATAAGCGGTCTGTATCTCCTTTTTTAGCTGGTAGCGCGCTTGCTCTAAATCCAATTGGTAACCCTTTTTATCGACTATTAAAGCGTCATAATCACGCTTTAACTCGGGTACAGCTAAAAATCGCTCGGTATAAAATGGCAAGTCTAAATCGATGATTTCAATTTGCAATTTGGGCTGCTGCACCTCTAAGCGATTGTCAATTAGACCATAATAATACTCAATTGGCGGCAATTCACTAAGGCGCGGTTGTTCAACTTCAACTATCACGTCGTTGTGCAATAGATTGGCTAATTTACCATACAATCTATCATAATTGATGTTTGCCAATGCTAAGTCATTGGCTGCTTGTTGACACTGCGCAACCGACTGCAAGTAGCCGTTTTCAGTAATTATGCCACTTTGTCTTTTTATTTCATCGGCTTGCTGAGCGGCCAAAGCATTGTCGTATGATTGCTGGGCTAATTCAGCGTCTAATTTGGCCTGTAGCGTTGCCAAATAAAGTTGGCGCGCCGCCAAAAATGTAGCGTTTTGCTCGACATCGTAACCCATTTGCTTAATGCGGTTTGCCAATCTGGTCTTATCAACCATCGCGCCGATTGCAACATTGTTGTCAAATTCCTCAACAATACCCTCACCCAACTTATATTTGCTTAGCAACTGCCGCATTGCTAATAAATCACTGCGCTGTCCAATAATTGACTGCAGTGTCAAAAAATCGACTTCTTTTTTTAAGTCGTTTTCCTGATAAATAGCAAGGCCCTCTACCGCCGCGTAAAATTTTAGCGGCTCGGCAAATGACAGCTGACTAATAACTAGTACCACTAAAACAAGTAGCATTAATTTTCTCTTCATCATATCACCTCACCTAATAGTATATCAAAAAAAGAAAATATGTGATGATTAATCACTAATCATCACATATTCTTAATATTTAGTACTGATGTTGCAATTTAACTGATTACTTTACTGCTACTAGTCAATGGTTGACAATTTTTTAGTGAAGCTAAAATCTGCCAGTTCATTGCCATGTAAATCAAAGATATTACTATCTAGGTATTTGACATCAGTATCAACCGTAAAGTCTTTACCAGTCAATACGATGACATCATTGTTTATACCTTGAAGCGTCGCTTTGTTTAATGTACCCTCGCTAACCGAAAAGCCATTTTTGCCTTTAGCGGCGATATAACCGGCATCGAGTTCTTCCGTTAAATGGACATAAATGGTTTCGTCATCAATAAAGACGATTTTTTTCAATTCCGGCGGGCAGGCATCGGCAACATCGCCATTTGAGCCGACCAATATTTGACCATAGTTATTGTTGCTCGGTTTTAAATCATCCGATGCTAAATCGGCCTTGTTGCGAATAACGTACTTGATCTTATCGGCCGCCGGATCTGTACCGACATCTTCTGCCAATTTGAAACTAACCACGGTGTGACCGTCCTTATTTTCATCAAATTTATAGCTGGCAAAATCAGCTTTGGTGCCATCGATAAAAACGACAAATTGTTCTGTTGTAATATTGCTTAATTTGTCTTTGACTTCAAATTCGACTCTTTTATCAGCAACAAGGCGAACTTCTTTGATGTCAATACTAGCTGTATCACCATTTTCAATGTCAACAGTCACCGAGAAAGCGTCCATCTTATTGCCGGCAGCATCTTTTAATTGACCGATAACCAACAATTTGTTATTACTGCCTAAGTTAGCAGCCGTAAAGTCAAATTCGCTCTTCGGAACTTTAATTTGAACGGCTTCGTCGTCCTCAACAGCCTTAATGCTAACGTCTAAATCGCTTAAGAACTTGCCATCCAACTTATAATTGTCGCGATTTTCAATATCAGATTTATTCATCTTGTCAGAAAAACGCACAATCAGTAATTGCTCATCGCTGTCAATTTGGTAGGCGACAGCCTTAAAGTCAGCGGTAGTCGGTGCAGTAGCATCATCAGCTTCAAAGCTGACCGTCATCTTTTCGATTTCGTTGGCCATTTCATCCTGTATTCCTTCGATAATCAGCTTATACGCGCCGTATAAGTCTTTTTCAAAGGTCAGCGTCAATACATCATCAGAAATAGATTCCGTGAAATCATTTTTGATGAGCTCACCACCTTTTAACAAGGTAATATCAAAATCATCGTTCTTCTCAATCGCCTCATCAAATCTTATCTCTATTTTACGCTGCGACTTTACTTTGACTGAACCGACAACTTGCGGCGCCTTTTTGTCAGTCGTCACCGTTATTTCAAATACCTGCTTGCCATCTAATAAATTGCCCCATAGGTCTTTAATGGATTCGTCTGCAGCGTAGATATAAGTTGTGCCGGCCGGCATTTCGTTGCCCTTGGCAAAAGTCAAGGTAAGCTCTTTACCGCTGGCCGATGCGGTCTTGGCAGCATTACCGTTGTTAGTATGATAAAATGCTTTTTCGTCTTTGGCAAGTTCAATGTCTTCATCAAACACCAAAACGACCTTATTTAAGGATGACGTTTTATAACCGACCAACTGTGGCGCTTTTTCATCAACCGTAAAGGCGACATCAACCGTTTTATTAATCGCGCCATAACCGGCATAGTCTTCAACATTTTTGACCGTTAGTTTTACATCTTCTTTTAAGTTGCTGTAAAGCTGAATAATGGCCGCAGTCGACTGATCGTTGGCCGCTTTTACCGTGTCGATATACAAACCGTCGCCAATTACGTAATTGCCTTTATTTAGCATGCTTCTTTCATTTGTCGAAGCAGTCTGCATCGGCTCTGAAAAGACCACTTTAATTTTGTCTTTGCCAACCATTTTAGCACTGACCACTTCGGGAATGGTTTGGTCTAAAAATTGAATATTTTCTAAATTAGCATCCTTAGTGAGCAGATCATTGATCTCTAAGTCGGCTTTTTCTTGTTGATCAGCTGCTTTTGTCAAAGTAATGATAATCGTCTTTTTATCATCCGATAATTCAAAGACTGAATTTTTATCGAGTACGGCTGTCCCTTCACTGTCAAGGTTGTAGTTGCGCTCGTCACCCGCCGTATCGATTGGCGCGGTCAACAGCAATTTAATTTGCTTAAGTGAATCGACCACGACCTCTTTAACAGCTACCTCACCTTGCGGCTCAGCGGGCTGTGGTTCCGGTTTGGGCTCAGGCTTAGGCTCTTCAGTAGCATCAGCCTTTAATCCTAAAACATAAACCAGCTCTTTATCGGCATCTTTTGGTTTAACATAAAGCGTATTGTGCATCATCACAAAGACGTCACCACGCGTAATATCAGTAGCCGCCTTGGTGCCCACAACATCATCTAGCAAACCGCGTTTGGCCGCCTCGACCATCGATTTGTCATAAGGTGTGTCACCGTAGCCCAAGACGCGTAGCATATAGGTGGCATACTGTTGCGTCGTTACATTGTCAGCCAAACCGAATTTGCCTTCGCCAATACCATTGGTCCAGCCTTTCATTTCGGCAAAGGCAATATAAGGCTTTGCCCAGTGGTCTTTCGGTACATCCGTAAAAGAAGGATCTACCTTGGTTGCTAAGGCCTCTTTTTCTTTGCCCATCAGGCGAGTAATCGTGACAATTGCCTCTTCGCGTGTCAATTTAGAATCAGGGCGCAAATCACCATTGGGATCACCCTTGATGATGCCTAGCGCTTTCAACTGTTCGCCGACATTGTTTTGAGCGCTGTCAGCAAATGAAAAAGCGGAAAGCAATAATGTTAAAATTAATAGTAATGCAAGACTTTTTTTCATTAAATCCTCCTTATCAAATATCTCAATAATGCTGCTCTTATTATACCATATCCACTGCTAAATAAAACATTATATACTAAGTTGTCATCAAGTTGTCACCAAAAAGAAAAAGAGAAGAAATCCGCAGATTTCTTCTCTTGTAATGCTAATTTTGTAGTGCTAAATTTTGTGGCTTACCAAGGAAACTCATCAGTTTTAAGTTTCTTAGTGCGATCAAATTCCTTAATCTCGTTACCGGCAGCATCCTGTAGGTTGTTCTTACCGTCGTATGACAAGTCGCTATTGACATCAAAGTCTTTATCATCGTCATTTTCAGTAATTACAACACAATTGTCATGACCCATCATCAACCATACAACATGTGCGTTGTTTGGAATGATATCTTCATCGTCAGTGAAGCCGTTGTCACCGATGTAAGAGAGTGAGCTTGCGTCAATATCTTCAGTGAATTCGACGACAATTGCACCACTTGTAGTGACACTTGCAGCGTAGTAAACTTCTTTAACTTCCGGAGCAGCCTTATCAGCTACTGGTCCATTAGTTACAACGTCTACTTTTTGACCAAATTGGTTCTCAGCAGCGCCAGCCATGATTTGATAGCCCATGTTAGAAGAATCGGTACCTTGTTTTTCAGCCAATGTAAAGGTAATAACAGTGTCACCATCTTCTAAATTAACGCTTGTTGAAGCGATGTCGAACGGTACAACAGCACCACCGCTAGTTGTGCCGACTTTAATCTTGTCAAGATACAATTCGTCACGAACATCATCTTCGATGGTAACGACGATTGTCTTTTGACCTGTCAACTTAGCTTTAGATGAAATCGGCATGTTGTCGCCATTTTTAATCTCTAATGTAGCCGTATAAGTCGTCATCTTATTGCCAGCAGCATCTTTTAATTGACCAAGTCTTAACCAATCGGTATCAGCTGTCAACAACTCAACGATATCAGTGCCATCCCACGGAATGGTGATTAACAGTTTTTCGCCGTCATCTAAGACTTCGAAGTCGATATCGTCGTTATCTAAGTTAAAGATAGCGTTAACACCAGGATCATCTGTTAACATAAAGTTTTCTTTATCGCTAATGCTATCAATATCCATCTTTTCACCAAAGTCAACTAATAATTTTTGATCTTTGGTAGTAGAACCGGCATTAAAAGCATATACTTTGAAGTCAGCAGCGTTAGGACGCGTCTTGTCTTCAAAT
>PDWJ01002742.1_pt1 | contig 17982 bp, 17 predicted proteins | sample 1430881 | NCBI WGS metagenome assembly PDWJ01 (sample SAMN01162460, study PRJNA174530) | Oral metagenome, whole genome shotgun sequencing project. | biome: Marine environment; feature: Marine mammal; material: Swab sample of the gingival sulcus; isolation source: swab sample of gingival sulcus...
TGGCTCAGGTTCCTGATGCCAAAGAGTCTGCCGGATGTTTTCCAAATTTCAGTCAGAAAACGGAACCAACATTAATCCAGCGGGCGGATCTGAACGAACGAGGAAAACGCCTGTTTGATCTCTGGCAGTTTGTTACAAAAACCCACCCCCAATACGCGGAAATTTTTTACGGCTATCCTGATGGCAGTTATGGTTCTTCACTTGAAACAGAAATGCCGGGAGGCTTTGATTCCAGAAAACGGGCCTGGTTTATAGAGGGGATGAAAAGACCTGAGCTTTTGACTATAAGTCCGGCTTACCGTTCTTTTACAAAGGAACTTGTTGCGGCTATTACCTGTAAAATAAAAAAAGGTTCCCAGTTTATTGGTTTTGCCTCAATAGATGTCTCTCTGACTGACCTGGGCAACCTTATGAAATCAATGGATTTCGGAGAGACAGGGCATTTTTTGCTTCTGGAAAAAAACGGGCGGATTCTGTCTAACCCGGCTGATCCAAAGAGCGTGTTTAAGATGGTCAGCGATATAAAAGAGCCCGACCTTGAAGCACTTTTTTCTGGAGAAGATGGAGCGGCGAGTATTGTGTACGGCGGAAAAACCATGCTGGTAAACATGCTGACCGGTTATAACGGCTATAAGATTATAGCCATGGTTGAATCCAGCGAAATTTACGCCGGTGTCTGGAAGGCTGTTGGGAAACTCGCCCTTGTTGGGGGAATATTATTCCTTGTGTTAACTGTCATTGCCCTGCTTCTTGCCCGTTCCATTGGAGCCCCGATGTATCTTTTGGCCAAGGCGTCAACAGAGGTTGCGCAGGGGAATTATGAAGCTATGCCTGATCCTTTGAAATTTTCAGGAGAACTTCAGGTTCTGGCAAAAAGTCTGAACCGGATGGTTGGCGAGATCAGAAACAAGATTGGTTTTTCTGAGGGTACACTCAAAGCCATTACCATGCCCTTTGTTGTCGTGGATGGAGAAGACAGGATATTGCAAATCAATCAGTCCCTTCTGGATGTTTTGCAATATACCGGCAAACCTGAAGATTACGCTGGAATTTCTCTTGCTGAGTTTGCCTATGGGGATAAAACGAGGAAAACCATTACGCACATGGCTATTGATGAAGAAAAAGCTCTGCGTAATATTCAGGGCCGTCTGCCTACTCAAACCGGGGGGGAGGTTGACGTGCTTGTGGATACCTCACCTATTTATGATCTGGACGGTAATCTTTTGGCCGGGTTTGGAATATTCAACGATTTGACCGAAATTAAATCTCAGCAGCGTCAGATTGAAGCCCAAAACGAAAAAATCGCAGACACCGCCAAAGAAGCCTTTTCTGTGGCTGACAAGATGGCGAGCGCGGCAGAAGAGGTGGCCGCGCAGATTGAGCAGTCCAGTCGGGGAACAGATATTCAGCGTGAGCGGGTTGCGGAAACAGCCACCTCCATGGAGGAGATGAACGCCACTGTGCTGGAAGTGGCCAAAAATGCCTCTGGCGCGGCGGAAGGCTCAGATACTGCCAAAAGCAAGGCAGAAGAAGGGCAGAAAATTGTTGAAAACGTGATTCGTGCTGTTGTCCAGGTGCAGGAACAGGCTCATGCCCTGAAATCCAATATGGAAGCCCTGGGAAGGCAGGCTGAAGATATCGGGAATGTTATGAACGTGATCTCCGATATTGCCGATCAGACGAATTTGCTGGCCCTGAACGCGGCCATTGAAGCAGCTCGCGCTGGTGAGGCCGGAAGGGGATTTGCTGTTGTGGCCGATGAAGTGCGTAAACTGGCGGAAAAAACCATGCAGGCAACCAAGGAAGTTGGAGACGCTATCGGCAATATTCAGCAGGGAACCCGTGAGGCTGTGCACGAGATGGATGAAGCTGCCAATGCTGTTGAGCAGGCCACTGAACTTGCTTCCCATTCCGGTGACTCGTTACGGGAAATTGTGTCTCTGGTGGATGCTGCCAGCGATCAGGTTCGCTCTATTGCAACAGCCTCAGAAGAGCAGTCTGCCGCTTCTGAGGAAATCACTCATGCTGTGGAAGAGATCAACCGTGTTTCAACGGAAACGGCTGATGCTATGGAACAATCAGCCCAGGCGATTGCCGACCTGGCTCGTTTGGCCCAGGAACTCAACAAGCTGATTCGGGAATTGCAGACTTCATAATCTCAAATTATATGATTATATAGTTAAGAAGGCGGGCAGGCTGTCCGCCTTTTTTCGTGTATGCTCCCTTCAGAATCCGGAAAATTCTGGATTGCCGGATCTGACGGGCTCCTTGCCAGCGTGACCTTATTCACGCTGCTGTCAAAAAATTGTTTTTTTCTGTCCCTTGTTTTCTTTTTGTTTTTAACTTGCTGTATGTTTTGTCTTTTTGAGTTTGGAACATATTTTGCATTTTTCCTTGGCAAAAAAGCAAACACGCTGTTTTTCAGGAGGCAGAAATGAAGTCCTTGTTTGAACCACATATTAACATGACCGCAAAAGTTATGGATTTTCGTCTGGAGCGGCAAAATGTTGTTGCGGCGAATCTGGCCAATATCAACACGCCGGATTATCGCCCTTTGCGTCTTGAGTTTGAAAAAGATTTGCAGGCCGCGCTCAACCTTGATGTCAGGGGGAAGCTGACCAAGACAGATCCGGAGCATATTCCTGGTGCTTTTGATCCCGATAAAAGCAAATCAACGCTTGATCAGACTCTCACCAAACGGCTTGTTCGTTCGCATGATGAGGTCGATCTGGATAAGGAAATGAGCATAATGGCTAAAAATACAATGATGTATAACGCCCTGTCCACTGTGATAAAAAATCAGATGGATGGGCTGAAAAAAGTTATCAGCGACGGGAGCAGATAAATGAATTTTATGAACGCTATTGATATTGGTTCTTCAGGTTTAAGCGCCCAGCGTACACATCTGAATGTTGTGTCCATGAATCTGGCCAATGCCAGTACAACCCGAACAGTAACCGGCGGCCCCTACCATAAGAAGGTTGTAACCATGAAAGCGGCTCCACTGACTCCTTTTGCCAGGGTTATGGGGACGCAGCTTGAACGTGAACTGCGCGGGGTAAAAGTGAATGCTGTGGTCAATGATCCCGGGCCGCTCAGAAAGGTCTATGATCCAACCCACCCGGACGCGGATAAAAGCGGGTATGTCAGTTATCCAAATATCAATGCTGTAGAGGAAATGGCCAATCTGATGTCAGTGCTTCGGATTTACGAAGCCAACGTCAATTCCATCTCCACAGCCAAGAACATGTTTAACAAGGCCACAGAAATTGGCAGGGGGTAAATAAATGGCTCTTTCATCTCTTGCCATGCAGGCATACACAAACGCGCTTCATACACGTCCCTTGCTTGAGCAGCGGTTGCCATCGGAAGAAAAAAAGGAAGATTTTGCGGATACAATGGCCAGTCTTACTGATTTGGCCCGTTCGGCGGATAGAAATGGCGATATCGGAGCCAGGAGTTTGTCGGAAACCGTAACCAGCTCTTTAGGCAAGGTAAATGATTTGCAACAGGAGAAGTCGGACATGGTCAAGGCTTTTGCTGCCGGAGAAAAGCAGAATGTGCATGAGCTGATGATTTCCCTGCAAAAAGCTGGAATGGCTGTAAGTCTGACATCGGCGGTGCGCAATAAGGTGTTGGATTCCTATAAGGAATTGTCCAAGATGCATTTTTAGGTTTTGTGATTGTTGTTGAAAAAAGTGTTAAGAGGAAGTTATGTCTGACTGGGTTCGTAATAATGGTATGAAAGCCTTGGATCTGTGGAAAGAAAGCAGTCTTTCCCAGCGTATTCTTATTGGCGGAGTGTTTGGCTCTGTTTTGGGGATTATTATCCTGATGACTTTTTGGCTCCGCCAGGAAGAGTATAGCCTGTTATATTCAAATCTGTACGCTGAAGACGCAGCCAGTGTCGTTGAAATCCTGCAGAAGGAAAAGGTGCCCTATCAACTGAAAGATAATGGTGCCGCTGTTCTGGTTCCCCGGGATTCTGTTTATGATCTGCGTTTAAAGATTGCCTCTGCCGGTGTTTTGCACGGTCAGGGTATCGGATTTGAGATTTTTAATGAAAATAAACTGGGACAGACGGAATTTGTTCAGCATATCAATTATCAGCGGGCCTTGCAGGGAGAGCTTTCCCGGACAATAAACGAAATCCCTGAAGTCGCGTCCGCTCGTATCCACCTTGTGCTTCCTGATAAGAGCTTGTTTATTGAGGAACAAAAACCCCCGTCAGCGGCGGTCATGCTCAAGCTGAAAGCCGGTCGGACGCTGAACACGCAGCAGGTGCAAAGCATTGTCAATCTAGTGGCAACAGCGGTGGAGGGGCTTGAACGTAAAAATATTACTGTTACGGACAGCCGTGGACGGCTTTTATATGAGCCGGATCGGGAAAATGGCCTGGCTGGTTTGACCAGCACCCAGCTTGAATATCAGCTTGGCGTGCAAAAAGATCTGGAAACACGCATCGAACAGCTGCTGGTTCCGGTTATCGGGCCGGGCAAGGTCATTGCCAAGGTCAATGCCGATCTTGATTTTAACCGGCGTACAGTGCGCAAGGAAACATATGATCCCAAAAGTTCGGTTGTGCGTAGCGAAAATGTCAGTGAAGAAAACAGTCGCGGGCAAGCGAATCTGGCCAAAGATATCCCGGAAATTGCTTATGAAGGAGAGGTTGAGGGACTTGGTTCGGGCAGTTCTCAGGAAGTTTCCCGCACATCCGCGATGACCAACTATGAAATCAATAAGGAAGAACAGGAAATTGTAACAGCCCTTGGAGATATCAAGCGGTTGAGCATTGCTGTTATTGTTGACGGCGAACACCAGAAAGGCCAAGATGGAACGTACGCGTTTACCCCTTTGGGAGATAAGCAGCTCGCAAATGTTCGTCAGCTTGTTTCCCGTGCTGTCGGGCTGGACGCTGCCCGTGGAGATTCCATTGAAGTGTCCTGTATTTCTTTTGGTCCGCCGGAAGCAATCCCTGCGGAGACCATGGCGGACAAGCTTGCGCATTGGTATGAAATGGGCAAACCGTTTATCAACAGTTTATTGATTGTTTTGGTTTTGATCTTTGTTGTCCGTCCGATACTGATGTCCTTTTTGCCTTCCAGAGTTGAAGAAGGCGATGACGCAGCCCTTGAAGGCTTGCCTGGTGAGGGGCAGGAAGCTCTGGGCAGTGCGGAAGACGGGTTGGGAGAAATGGAAGCACAAAAACGGATTGAAGATATGAAGGTTTTGGCTCATCGGCTTACAAGCCAGTACTTTGAACAGTCACTCCTTGTTATCAAAACATGGATGAAGGAAGGAGAAGCGTAATTGGCTGACAAGAAGCTCAACGGAATTCAAAAAACAGCTGTTTTACTCCTCGCTCTGGGTGAAGAATTTACCAGTGATGTGTTCAAGCAGCTTCACAAAAAAGAAATCACCAAAATCAGCAGGGCAATGGTGGAAATAAACACTGTGTCCCGCGAAGTCGCGGAAGCTGTTTTGAGTGAGTTCAATCAGGAAGTTCTGCTGGGCAAGGAATCGCTGCTGGCCGGGCCTGATCAGGTCAAACGGCTTTTAAAAAATACCCTTGATCCTGAAACTGCCAAATACGTGCTTGATGCCTTGCGTCTGGATGTTGGAGATCCTCCCTTTAAGGAACTGGAAGATGTCAGCCCCAAGATGCTGGCCCGTATTCTGCGCAACGAACATCCGCAGACCCTGGCTTTGATTATTGGTCATCTGCCTTCGGAGGTCGCGGGAGAATTTTTGCAATTTTTACCAGCGGGAGTACGGCCTGAGATTATGATGCGGCTGGCCAGGCTGGAGGCCGTTCCTGAAGAAATGCTGACAACTGTGGATAAGGTTTTGCAAAGTCAGCTTATTGCCATGGGCGGGCGTGAAGGATACAAGGCCGGTGGAGTACAGTCCGTGGCTGAAATTCTCAATGCCATTGACCGGGCAACAGAAGAAGAAATTCTGGCAGATATTGAAGAAGAATCAAGTCAGCTTGCAGAAGAAATCAAACAGCTTATGTTTGTTTTCGATGACATACTTGAGGTTGATGACCGGGCGATCCGTGAGGTACTCAAGGAAGTACAAAATGATGATCTGACCCTGGCTCTGAAAGCGGCCAATGACGATCTGAAAGAGAAGTTCTTCAGCAACCTGTCAGAACGGGCCGGCAACATGATCCGCGAAGATCTGGAGATTATGGGGCCTGTGAAACTCTCTGATGTTGAGGCCGCGCAGCAGACAATTGTCCGGATTATTCGCCGGCTGGAAGCTGAAGGCAAGATTGTTCTTGGCGGCAAGGGTGGAGGAGAAACACTTGTCTAGTATGGAAAGGCAATCGACTGCTTTGAAGGAGAATATGTGAAACGGCAAGTTCAGATTTTTATGGGGCTTGGTTCGCAGATATCGGAAGACCAGGGGCCTTCCACATTCAGAGAGTGGACGGAAGAGGAAAAAAAAGCCTATCTGGACAAGGTGCGTCAGCGGGCCCAGGACAAGGCTCAGGAAATTTTGACACAGGCCATGCAAGAGGCGGAAAATATAAGAGAACAGGCCAGGACAGATGGCTATGAAGCGGGAATGTCGCTTGCTGAGGACGAACGGCGTGAACAACTTGCTGCTTCGGGAGAGCGTCTGCATAGTCTGTTGCTTGGGCTTGAGCAGGAAAAAAAAGATGTATGGCAGGATTTGCGTACAGACATTTTGAGTCTTGTCCGTTTAAGCGTGGAAAAAGTTTTGCGCGTAGAGATGAGTGAGCGGCGGGAAGAGATTTTATCCGCTTTGCTGGATGAAGCCGTTGGCACAATTGAAGATCAACAGAGCGTTCGCGTGTATGTACACCCTGATGATATGAACGATATGCAGGCCATGCTGACTGGTGTTGATCCAAAAAACCGGGAAGCTGGCCGCTGGCAGTTGCATGCTGATCCTGAGCTTGCAATGGGAGGAGTACGGCTGGAGAGTGCTGTTGGTATCACGGATAATTCCATTGCTGAGCGTAAGGCCGAAGTTGATGCGATTTGGGATAAGATCAGCCTGAATGGAACTGACGGAGCAGAAAAATGATTTCTGTCCAGGCTGCGGCTTCTTTGATGCAGGAACTTCAGGGCGTGCAGGTCTTTGGTAAAGTGAGCAAGATGGTCGGGCTGGTTGTCGAAGGCAAAGGGATCAAGTCTCCACTTGGCTCGGTCTGTCAGATTATTCCAGACAAGGAACACCTGCAAAACGCGGTCAATGCCGAGATTGTCGGATTTCGGGATGAAAGTGTTTTGCTTATGCCTTACGCTGATCTGCGTGGTATCCGTCCCGGCAGTCTTATTCGGGCTACAAATATTCCTCCGCTTTTTCCTGTAGGACAAAATTTTCTTGGTGTAGCAGTTGATGCCTTTGGTCAACCGCTGGAAGAAGGGCGTCAGGTGATCCCGGACAGTTTTTATCCTCTTCATGCCTACGCGCCAAATCCGCTGAAAAGACCGCAGATAGATACGCCACTTGATGTTGGGGTGCGGGCGATCAATGGTCTTTTGACCCTGGGCAAGGGACAACGAGTCGGCATTATGGCCGGTTCCGGTGTGGGCAAAAGTACCTTGCTTGGCATGATGGCCCGTTATACCAAGGCTGATGTAAATGTGATTGCCCTGATTGGTGAGCGCGGACGTGAAGTGGCTGAGTTTATGGACAAGTCGCTTGGCCCGGAGGGTATGGCCCGTTCCTGTCTGGTTATTGCCACTTCTGATCAGGAACCGCTTGTTCGCATTCGGGCTGCTTACGCTGCAACAGCCGTGGCTGAATATTTTCGGGACCAGGGCAAGGATGTGCTTCTGATGATGGACTCTGTCACCCGTTTTGCAATGGCTGCCAGAGAGGTTGGGCTGGCTGCGGGAGAACCGCCGACAACCAAAGGCTATACCCCAACGGTTTTTGCTCATTTACCCCGGTTGCTGGAACGGGCGGGGCGTGATCATAAGGGAAGCATTACCGGGATTTACACGGTTCTTGTTGAAGGAGATGATTTTAACGAGCCCATTGCTGACAGTGTCCGTTCCATTCTGGACGGCCATATCGTATTGACAAGAGAGCTGGCTGACCAGGGGCATTTTCCGTCAATCGACATATTAAAGAGCGTGAGCCGGTTGCGGAGCGATATTGTTTCTGAACAGGATTTACGTGCCGGGCAGGATATTATCCGCCATATTTCAACTTTTCGCCGGGTGGAGGATATGGTTAATATCGGGGCCTATTCCCGTGGCAGCAGCCCGGAGATTGATGCCGCCCTGGCCATGCACCCGCGTATCAATGAGTATCTCTGCCAGCAGGTAAGTGAATATGAAGGTCTTGAAATGAGCTTTGAAAAGCTCTGCGCGCTGACTGAGGCAGGAGAACAAAAAGCCGATTAATTTCCTGATTCGTTTTCAACTGTATGGACTTGTTGTGGCAACGTAACAAAGTCTGTTGGTTTTATTTTTATTGAGGCGTCCAGATGGGCCTGGCTGGTTTCGTTTTGGACGTCTTCTGCGATGATCTGTGCTATAACGTGGTGTTTTTTATCTACCAGGGGGAGCTGTTGACCTGATTGGATACCGTGCTTACTGCCTAGACCGAAAACGATTTCCCAAGTATTGTTTTTTCTGGCCAGTTTGTAAATTTCTCCAATGCCTTCCGCCTGTCTTTTTTCTTCTTCCGCTCCGCCCCGTAAGTAGGCCAGATAAAGCATTAAAAGTCCCAGTGGCAGCAGGACAAGGGTCAGCCATAAAGGCTGAATACCAAGGAAGCGTTTGGAAAATGTCACTTCACTTGCCTGCAGGGACTCGGTGTTTGGAAAGACATGAACCTGAAAACGGAAATCCGCCTCGTTCAGGGGAACATCTCTTTGGTGAACAGCCAGTTCAAATGTTCCCGGACGGGCTGATGGAGCGGCCAGCAGTTTTCCGCGCCACATTCTTCCTGTAAGTTCTTCAAAATGAATGCTCAGATCAGGACAATCAGTTGCAAATGTTAAATGAAAAGCAAGTTCTTCTGGAGTATTTTTGACTCCATGCAGGCGTTCCAGAGCCGGAAGATCTGAGCCTAACCGGCCATTGATGGGAGCGCTCTGTCCCTTGACAACTTTAATGATTCTGGACGACTCCATGATTCCCTGGCAGGAATCAATGATGGACAGGGCAAACAGACCCAAAACCGCTAACGCTATATGGTTAAAGCGGATCATTTCTCAGTTCCGTAGCTGGTGTCTGCAGTTTTCGAATCACCAGACGAAAGATAAAGAATGTTCCCAGACACAGAGGGACGTAAGAACGCAGAAAAAGATAGGGCATATTTGCCTTGTCCTGATGGCTGAAATAGACGCACAGTGTTAATTCCACCAAAAGTAAAATATCCATGCACAAAAGAGCCAGTTTTTGACGGGTGTTAAAGTTATCCATTTTCCCCTCCGATATTGTGGAAAAGAGCCGGGAAAGTTGTACCCTTTCCCGGCGATCTTTTTTTATTTTTTCATGAGGTTTTGTCTGGTGACGTTCATAACCTTGAAGGCCACTTTTTTATCCTGTCGCAGTTCATATGCCAGTCGAACAATATCATCTTTTTCAGGGACAATACCAATTTCCGCCTGAGAGATATCAAATACAGATTCAACCCCTGTTGGATTGCCATATTTGCTTGTTGCAAAGTTGGTGTCATATTCCTCGACTGTCAGGGTCTGTCCTGCCTCAAAGGAGAGGCATTTTCCCTGTACGACTTCTGCTGCAACTCCTATTCCCGGGAGGAAAAAAAGCAGAGCTGCAAGAACGATGGCTGTATTCAGTATACGCATGGTGGTCTCCCTTAGTTGTTATTGTTAGAGGCATTGGCCTTCTTTTCCCGAAGTTCCTGAATTGCTCCACGAACCATTGTGCGGATAATAACCAGACAGATAATGGTGATGGTGCTCAAGATAAGAACAGCCGAAGGCAGAGAAAGACCAAACTGCTTGAAGATAATGGAAATCATGCAGCATAACACCGCAATACCGAACAGGATTCGGATGCCGTAGCCTTGGGAGTATTTTGTTGCGACTGTGCCGATTTGCGCGCCAATGGCCGCTCCTGTGAGCATGACAAAAACAGCAACGAGTTCGATACGGCCTTTGTAGGCATAGGTGAACGCACCATACAGACCGGAGATCATAACCTCAAACAGGTCGGTACCAACAGCAATGTGGGTTGGACAGCCAATGAGATATACAAGAGCCGGCATACGCAGCAGGCCACCGCCGATACCAAGAAAACCCGCCAGGATACCAGTCAGCAGACTGACAAGAATTGGCAGCCATGCGGAGCAGGTGAATCCGGAAGCCTTGAAATGGATCATCGGGGGAATATTGATTTTATGCAGCGTCTTGTACCAAGTAAAACCTTCAGCGCCTTTTTCTCCAACCTCTCCTTGTTTTTTCTTTTTCACAGCCTTGTAGTAGTCACCAAAAACCATGACTACAATCAGAGCCAGGAAGACAACGTATACCCAGCGGACAACAGAACCAACCATGCCCAGGCGTTCAAGGAACATGACGATCTGGGCCCCGATTTCAATTCCCACCATTGTTCCGGCGAGCATCACAAGGCCAAGTTTATAGTCCACGTTTCCAAATTTGGCGTGCCTGATGGTTGAAACCATGGATTTACCGGCAATGTGGGCAATATCAGTTCCAATGGCAAAAGCCATTGGGAAACCAAGGATATTCAGGCCCGGAGTTACCATCCAGGCTCCTCCCATTCCAAAGAATCCGCCAATAACCCCAACAGAAAATCCAATAAGAATGAGGCCCGGCCAGAAAATATAAACGCCAGCTATAGGCATGTACATATAGAGCCAATTTGTGCTTTCAAGCATTTTGTTTCTCCTTAGTGTTCCACAATCTTGCGGGATTTCAGATCAAGTCCGGTATGAGACATGATCAGGTCCATGAGAAAGCCCAGAAAAGCCCCATAGGCTCCTGTGAGTACAACTGCCCAGACAGCCATCATTGTGTGGCTGGTATTATAGACATTGGCAAAATAACGCAGAATTGGATTGTCAATAATACGGGTATCAGCAACAACAACAAGACTGGCCGCGGCCTTTCCGCCAGCAAACAGCCAGCCAGGCATGATAAGCTCTGCGGCGAGAACCATGAGTCCTAAAAGGACAAGATATGTTTTTTTCATTTTTTCTCCTTTGTTAACGGATAATAAAAACTGAACAGTTTGCGTGTATGGCGACTTTTTCAGCCACGCTGCCTATAAAAAAGCGCTCCAGATTCCCTTTTCCCTTGGCCCCCAGAACAACCGCGTCAAATCCTTCATTGGCCTTTTGTATTATGGATTCTGCCGGAGATGTTCCCAGTTCGACCTTGCCTGTTACCTGCAGACCGGAGTTTTGTACTTTTTCCATTGCCTCTGCCAGAACAGGTTGCATCTCTTCCTGCATTTTTTCAGCCATGGCCGGATGAACTTCTCCCGGCCCGCCGGGTAAAGGGGCAACGCTTATGATATGAATACTTGCCTGGGTGCTTTTGGCGTATTCAATTGCCTGTTCAAGCGCGACCTGTGCAAATGAAGAATTATCCATTGCCACTAAAATTTTTTTTATTTTCATATGAAACCCTCCTTGTTGGGCACCTAAAGCAATGTTTGTGCCACTGCGCGTACTTGACCAGATTGCGTGATTGTGATTGTCTGCACAAATAGCTCCTGTAAAAATCGTGAGATAGGGGAGTCATGGATATTTTGTTCCTTGTTTAATAAGCAGGAGTTTGATCTTGCTTGAATACAAAAAATTGCAGGTAGGGTATGGGGTTTTCCATAAAAAAAGATCTTTTTTCTTTGTGTTGGTCATTGCCAAGGCATATTGCCGGTAACACAATTATGGGCAAACTTTTGATAGCTTTGATTCCTTCCTTTATTTTGCTTTTGATTATAACAGGTTCTCTGACCTATCATTTCTCTTCTGAATTTATAGGCACAGCTCTTATCCGTAACGTGCAAATGCAAAATCTTGGTCAGGCATTGGCTGTTGAAGGATATCTTGAACAATGCAGGCAGGATCTGCTTTTTATCGCGCAATCTGATCTTTCTGCTGAATTTTTGCGTGATTTTTTGCGCCAGCGCAGCACATTGAGCGCCAGAGAGTACCCATTTGCGGGCTATATTTCTTTACTCGACAGCCGCCATATCTTGTATGCTCAACACAAGGGCAAGCTGGCTACCCTTTCTCCTGAGAGTGTGGGCCACTGTTCTCCTGATCCTTTTTTATTTTATGAGCAAATACGGTCTGTTGAAAAAGGCGATGTCTGGCTTTCTTCTGTTATGGAGGCGGTGTTACCTTTTCCAATGGAGCAAAATGCCAATTATCGTCTCAGGGCTCCTGTCTTTTTTCTGGCCACACCTTTTTTCAGGGAAGAAAAGATGGTGGGATATGTGCTGCTGTCTGTTCCTTTGAATGAGATTCATCAGGTCGTGAACAGATATAATGGGGAATCTATTTTACATCGGGGCTATCCACGTAGTTCTGAAATCCGTTTCAGCTTTTTTTTCACTCCGGAAGGGTGGATACTTTTTGAATCCAGGGCTCAGGGCGAAGAAAAAGATTTTCTTTCCACGGCAAATATGCGCGGGCATTGCAGCGGGAGTATTGGTCTGCCTGGACTGAAAGAGGCGTTTCGCCCGAATCCTGCCTGTCAGTTTTTTTGGGAGGCTGTTGCGGAGATAAAAAACGGGAAACAGGGCGTTATGGAGCTGGTCCAGGAAAAGTTTTTTCAGCCTTCACCGATGCTGGCCTATACTCCTGTCTTTTTTTCAGGGGGGCAGGATGGAAAACGGAAAATTGTAGGCGGGATTGGTTTTGAGGATCGCAGCCGTCTTTCCGTTGCAGCCGGGTATAAACATATTGATGTCATGTTTATTCTTATTTTAACGGCTTCTCTTTTTTGCGTGGTGCTTGTATATTTTCTCAGCTGGTACGTGACCCGGCCCCTGATGCGTCTGACCCAGGCCGTAAAAGAATTGTCGATTGCTGATAAGCGTCCTGAATTTTTGAAGATTCCAAAAGCGGGGTATGAGACTTCTTTATTACAGAAAGCCATTAATTCCATGCTGGCTACCACATACAGTCAGCTTGAAGAAATCAGGGCGCGTGACCAGCAGATTGAGTCTGAAATTTTGCGTGAACCGGTTAAATTTTTACCTGCTTCAGATGAAAGAGAGAACATGAGCGCCGTGGACAGGATTTTGGGAGTTGCCCCTTGTATCCAGACCTTGCGCGGTGAAATCCTCAAGGCTGCCAAGGTTGATGTGGATATATTGATTGTTGGAGAAACAGGTACGGGAAAGCAGTTAACAGCAGAGGCGGTTCATTTTTGCAGCAAACGGCAGCATAAGCCGTTTATTTCCATTAACTGCGGAGAGCTGGACGAAAACTTGCTTATGGATACCTTGTTTGGGCATGTGAAAGGAGCGTTTACCGAAGCAAAGAACGAACGGAAAGGCGCTTTTCTTGAAGCTCACGGCGGGACACTGTTCCTGGATGAAATTCAGGTTGCCTCGGCCAGAGTGCAGCAGGCTCTTTTGCGGGCTTTGGCTCTGCACAAGATAAAGCCGTTAGGGAGTGACAAAGAACTTGATGTGGACGTGCGTGTTATTGCGGCCAGTAATGTTGATTTACGTCATCTGATCCGTGCCCGTCTGTTTCGCGATGATTTGTATTTCCGGTTGAAAGTTATCACTATTCATACGCCGCCGTTGCGTGAACACAAGGAAGACCTTTTATTGCTGGCGATGCAGTTTCTCAAAGAAAGTGAAGAGCTGACCGGGCGGGAAGGGCGCGTCCTGAGCAAGGGCGCGCTTGAAAAAATGCAAGATTATGACTGGCCGGGAAATGTGCGTGAACTCCGTAATTGTGTGACCAGAGCGGCAGTCATGTATGAAGGTGAAGTTATTCAGGCTGATCAGATGATACTGGACAATGAGTCTTCGCTTCATTTTTTTTCTCCAAAAGGGGACGAGGACATTGATACACCTGATACTGTATTGTCAGATGACAGGGGGGAATGTGAGAGAGACGTCAAAAACGGCTGTCAGGAAGAGAATATTGAGTTAAATGCCAGGCAACGTCTGGCCTGGCAGCATATTCGGGAAATGGAAAGTATTACACGCGGCCAGTATCAGGAATTGATGGAGAAGAATATCGCCGCCCGTACAGCGGTGTATGATTTACAGGACATGGTTGAAAAAGGTTTGTTGCGTAAAGAAGGCAGTGGCCCGGCGACCCGCTATGTGGTTACAGGCGGGGAAAAAACTATCAGATGAGTGTGGCTGTTTCAATGAGGAGAGTACCATGCGAAAATTTTTTCGTTCGTTGTTTCAAAAGTCTCCTGCTGATGATGCTGTTGTCATCCAGAATTTTAAGGGAAAGTACGAATGCTTTCGTAACCTTTTAGAATCAAACGCAGAACTTTTGCGGATTACAGTTGAATTACAAGAGGCTCTGCATGGCGACAAGGTCTTTGGGGCTTCTTTTCTCCGCACTCAGGCCGCGCGGTCTGTTTTCCATGCCGTTCGTATTGTTGCAAGTCTGAACGAGATGTCGGGCGGAGCCTATCCTGCGTTACAGCGGGCAACAGACAGTATCCGGGAACAGATTGAAACAGTTGTCGGGAGAGATTTTCGTAAAAAAGAATGCCCATTTATCTTGTGGCATTCCGCTGTAGGAAAAGAATCTGTTGATTTGGTGGGCGGAAAGAACGCGAATCTGGGGGAAGTTGTTTCCCGTGTCGGCCTGCCTGTTCCCAGAGGATTTGCTATTACTGTTTCCGCCTTTGCTGCTTTGCTGGACGCGGATGACCGTCTGGAACAGATCCGCTCAATTTCCATGAACATCCTTCCTGAGGACAACCGCTCCCTTGTGCAATTCAGCAAGGAAATAGAACAGGTTATCCTGGATGGACCCTTTCCTGAAGATTTGGAACAAGCCATTCACGATGCCTGGGACAGATGCTTTTCTCCGGGGCAGAGAGTGGCGCTTCGCAGCAGCGCGGTAGGAGAAGACAGCGAGCTTTCCTTTGCCGGGCAATATATTTCTCTTATGGGCGTATATCGTGAAGATGTCATTTCCGGGTACCGCAGAGTTGTAGCCAGTCTTTTTTCGCCTCAGGCTGTGGCTTACCGGCTCTATAAAGGAGTTCCACTTGAGCAAAGCTCCATGGGAGTCGTGTGTATGGAAATGGTTGATTCCGTGGCCAGTGGTGTTGTCTATTCCCGCCATCCTTTTCATGCGCAGGATGATAACGTGCTTGTGAACGCCATTTGGGGACATGGTTCATACCTGGTAGATGGCCGGATTTCTCCTGACAGTTTCAGCGTTGCCCGGAAAGAACCCCTTGCCATTGTTTCCCGGGATATTGCTCATAAGCCGGTTCGCCTCATTCTTTTGCCTGATGGACAAAAGAGGGAGGAACAGGTGGAAGAGGAGCTGGCCGGGGCTGCGTGTCTTGGTGACGAACAAATTCTGACTCTGGCTGCCTGGGCTTTGCGCCTGGAAAAGCATTACGGCTGTCCCCAGGATATGGAATGGGCTCTTGACAGAAGCGGACGGCTGGTTGTTGTTCAGGCACGTCCCCTTGGCGTGGCAGGAGTGGATGACGAAGAAGAAAACGCTCCTCCTTTACCTGGGCGGGAAGTTGTGCTTGAAGGAGGCCAGACCGCTTGTCCTGGTGTGGGGAGCGGCCCTGTGTGTTTTGCGGAAAACGAAGAAGACCTTGACTCATTTCCTGAAGGGGGCGTGCTTGTTGTCCGGCATTCTTCCCCGCACTACACCCTTGTTTTGCAGCGGGCCTGCGCTGTGGTGACCGATGCTGGGGGGATTACAGGGCATATGGCTTCGCTGACGCGGGAGTTTCGGGTTCCGGCCCTGCTGAGTACCCGTGACGCGACAACAACACTGCGTCAAGGCGATATTGTCACTGTTGATGCCACTCATCAGCGCGTCTATGCCGGTCGGGTGGAAGAACTGCTGCTTGATGACACAGCAGCAAAAAAAGGAAAAATGCTCGGCTCTCCGGTTTACGCCCAACTGAAAGAACTGGCCGGGCTGATTGTTCCTCTTCATCTGACTGATCCCAAGTCTTCTGATTTTAAGCCCGAAAAATGCAGGACATTGCATGATATTATGAGATTTGCGCACGAGCGTTCCTATAACGAGATGTTTTCTATTAACGACCTGACCTCGTCCCGCAGTTCCATCAGTGTCCGGCTCAAGGCTGATATTCCCTTTGATTTGTATGTCATTGATCTTGGAGAGGGCCTGAATGTCTCTGTACGTGACCGCCGCGTTATTGAGTTGGCAGATATTGTTTCTCCACCTTTTCTGGCCTTGCTGCATGGAATGGAACATCAGGATGTTCGCTCTTGCGAACCGCGTCCTGTTCAACTGGAAGGTTTTTTCTCGGTGTTGAGCCAACAGATGCTTGCTCCACCCAAACTTGGCGCGGAACGCTTTGGAGACCGCAGCTACGCTCTTATTTCAGATCGGTATCTCAACTTCAGTTCCAGGGTGGGCTATCATTATGGGATTGTTGACGCGTATTGCGGAAAAACCCTGAGTAAAAACTATGTGAATTTTGAGTTTAAAGGCGGAGCGGCAGATGAAACCAGAAGGAACCGGCGGGTAGTGGCAATTTCCCGTATTCTGGAAAAACAAGGGTTTGTCGTTGAGGTTACCGGAGACAGGGCTGTCGCCCGCTTTCAAAAGTATGAATGTAAAGATATTCTGGAGCGGCTTAACATGCTGGGGCGGCTGCTTATTTTTACCCGGCAGATGGATATGCTTATGAACAGCGACCAGAGTATTGATGATGCTGTAAGGAGCTTTTTACGGGGAGAGTACGAGCTGAACGGAAAAGAAAAAGGAGAGAGGAAGTGAAAAGCGATTTTGTTGTCCGGGTGTTGCTGGTTGATGATGATCAGCGTTTTTGTCAGAACGCTGTGCGGTTGCTGGCCGGTGAAGGTGTGCGGGCGGATTTTGTCTCCTGTGGGGAAGACTGTTTGCAGCGTACAGAAGAAGAGGAATTTGATATTATTGTTATGGATCAGAAAATGCCGGGGCTCAGCGGAACAGAAACCCTGCGTCTGTTGCGGGAAAAAAACTGTACCGCAGAGGTCCTTTTACTTACCGGCCATGCTTCTGTTGGGGACGCCCTTGATGGAACAAAATTGAAGGCTGCTGATTATCTGCTCAAGCCTGTTTCCATGGCTGACCTGGCAGCAAAAATTATTGGGGTTTACGAGCGCAAGCAGGAAAAGGAAAGACAGATTCCAGGCTAGATGGACTTTCGCTTCGCTGATTTTTGAATTGAGATTTTCGATGGGGAGCGACAATCCCTTGTCATTTTTGATTTGAAGAAAAATCCGCAGGGCTTGTCTTCCGGTGTCAGGGAAAGCAGACTTAACATCACACGAAAGCTGGGATAATGCGCCCTTGGATGGGCGTAACTGCGGCGGCCTGCTTTTCCCGAAGGTTTGCGGGCTGTATGGTCAATAAAATTCTCACGGTCAAATATTTTCATGTGTTTCTCCAACTAACAGTAGCATAAGCATTATCTAAAAATAAAAATTTGTCTAAACTCCCCCCGCAAACCATAACAATCCTTGCTCCTACCAGATAAGCAAAGCCACACGATAGGAAACAGCCGCCATAATCAGAGCCATACAAATATAGTAGGCCACAATAATGCCTGTCCATTTCCATGAATGGGACTCTTCCTTTGCTGACAATACCGCCACAAAGCAAGGAACATTAAAATAAAAGGCAAAAAGAAAGGCGATAACCTCCGGCTTGGAAAGCTGGCCTGCCATCTGCGTACCAAGATTCGCACTAACAGCCCCCCTGCCCACCACGGTACTGGAAATTCCGCCAAATACTGAACTCAATACGCCAAGAGCGGATTCCTTGGCCATCATTGAACAGAGAAAGGCAATAAAG
>PDWJ01005664.1_pt1 | contig 17969 bp, 10 predicted proteins | sample 1430881 | NCBI WGS metagenome assembly PDWJ01 (sample SAMN01162460, study PRJNA174530) | Oral metagenome, whole genome shotgun sequencing project. | biome: Marine environment; feature: Marine mammal; material: Swab sample of the gingival sulcus; isolation source: swab sample of gingival sulcus...
GCCCGCCCCCGAGCAGTGCAACTTCCTCGACGACGACTGCGATGGCGAGGTCGACGAGGACTTCAAGGGCTTCCTCGGCGCCTACGTCCACGACGACAACTGCGGCTCCTGCGGCGTGACCTGCGAGGGCGCCATCCCCAACGCCACCGCCACGTGCAACGCCCACAACGGCAGCGCCCGCTGCGAGGTCGCCGCCTGCGACGCCGGCTTCTTCCAGGTCTCGGCCCTGTCGTGCCTGCCCGCCACCAGCGAGCTCTGCCTGCCCTGCGACGACGACGAGGGCTGCCCCACCCCGGGGGACCGCTGCGTCGACCTCGGTCAGGGCGGCTTCTGCGGCAAGGACTGCTCTGAGGGCAACCTGCACGGGCTCGATCCCGGCACCTGCGATCTGGCCGGCTTCACCTGCGCGGCCATCGCGGGCGGCGGCGACCAATGCGTCCCCATCAGCGGCACCTGCGACTGCCTGCCCGACAACGCCGGCGCCACCCGCGCCTGCACCGTCGGCAACGCTGAGGGGACCTGCTTTGGCGTCGAGACCTGCGACCCCGCCCAGGGCTGGGTGGGCTGCACCGCCCGCGTCCCGGCGGCCGAGAGCTGCAACGGCGCCGACGACGACTGCGACGAGCTGGTCGACGAGGACTTCCGCGCCGACACCGGCGAGTACACGGCCCTCGAGCACTGCGGCTCCTGCGGGATCAGCTGCGTCGGCGCCATCCCGAACGCCACCGCGACCTGCGCCTTCAACGGCGGCAGCCCCCGGTGCGAGGTCGCCAGCTGCGACACCGGCTACTACCAGGCCAGCCCCCTGACCTGCCTGGCCGCGTCGGACGCGACCTGCTCGGCCTGCGCCACGGACGCCAACTGCCCGACGCCGGGCGACCGCTGCATCCCCCTGGACGGCGGCGGCTACTGCGGCAAGGACTGCGCGGCCGGCAACGTCCACGGCGCCGCCGCGGGCGAGTGCCCCGCGGGGTTCTCCTGCCAGCCCTTCGAGGGCGGCATGCAGTGCGTGCCCGTCAGCGGCTCCTGCGCCTGCCTGCCCGGCGACGACGGCAACACCCGCACCTGCTCCATCGCCAACGACGACGGCACCTGCTTCGGCGTCGAGACCTGCGGCCGAGCGCTGCAACGGCGAGGACGACGACTGCAACGGCGCCATCGATGAGCTCGTGGTCCACGACCCCGCCACCTGCGACAACACCGTCGCGGGCGTCGGCACCTGCTCGGCCACCTACGTCTGCCAGGGCGCCCTCGGCTGGCGGTGCCCCGTCGCCACCCCCGTGGCCGAGCGCTGCAACTTCACCGACGACGACTGCGACGACGAGATCGACGAGGACTTCCGCGTCGCCACCGGCCAGTACGTCCATGACGCCAACTGCGGCTCCTGCGGCGTCTCCTGCGCCGGCGCCATCCCCAACGCCACCGCCACCTGCCGCCTCAACGGTGAGACCCCGCGCTGCGAGGTCGCCAGCTGCGACACCGGCTACTATCAAGCCAGCCCGCTGACCTGCCTGCCCTCCGAGGACAACGCCTGCCTGGCCTGCGCCACCGACGTCAACTGCGGCACCCCGGGCGACCGCTGCCTCGAGCTCGACGGCGGCTACTACTGCGGCCGCGACTGCTCGGCCGGCAACCTCCACGGCACCGACGAGGGCGTCTGCCCCGCGGGCTACGCCTGCCAGGTCCAGGGCGACGGCGGCCAGCAGTGCGTGCCCATCAGCGGCTCCTGCGCCTGCCTGCCCGGCGACGACGGCAACACCCGCACCTGCTCCATCGCCAACGACGACGGCACCTGCTTCGGCGTCGAGACCTGCGGACGGCCAGATCGACGAGACCTTCCGCGTCGCCAGCGGCCAGTACGTCCACGATGACAACTGCGGCTCCTGCGGCGTGTCCTGCGCCGGCGCCATCCCCAACGGCACCGCCACCTGCCGCCTCAACGGCGCGAGCCCGCGCTGCGAGGTCGCCAGCTGTGACGCCGGCTACTACCAGGCGGGCCCCCTGACCTGCCTGGCGGCGACGGGCGGCCTGTGCTCCTCGTGCGCCGGCGACGAGGACTGCCCCACCCCCGGCGACCGCTGCCTGTCCGTGGGCGGCCGCGACGTCTGCGGCTACGACTGCTCGGCCGACAACCTCCACGGCACGCCCGAGGGCGAGTGCCCCGCGGGCTTCAGCTGCACCGACGTGGGCGCGGGCGACCTGCAATGCGTCCCGACCAGCGACAGCTGCGACTGTCTGCCCGGCGACGAGGGCGGCACGCGCACCTGCTCGACGACCAACGCCGAGGGCACCTGCTACGGCGTCGAGACCTGCGACCCGACCGCCGGCTGGAGCGCCTGCTCGGCGCCGACGCCGGCGGCGGAGACCTGCAACGGCCAGGACGACAACTGCAACGGCCAAGCCGACGAGGGCGTCACCCACGACCCGACCACCTGCGACAACACCGTCAGCGGCGTCGGCACCTGCACCGGCACCTACGTCTGCACCGGCGCCGGCGGCTGGCAATGCCCCGTCGCCACGCCCGCCGTCGAGGTCTGCAACTTCGCCGACGACGACTGCGATGGTGCCGTCGACGAGACGTTCAAGAACGCCGGCGGCCAGTACGTCGACGACGACAACTGCGGCTCCTGCGGCGTGTCCTGCAGCGGCGCCATCGCCAACGGCGTGGCCTTCTGCAACGACGCCGGCGGCGCCCCGCGCTGCGAGGTCGCGGCCTGTGACTCCGGCTACTACCAGGCCAGCCCGCTGACCTGCCTGCCGGCGACGGACAACACCTGCGGCACCTGCGCCACCGACGCCAACTGCCCGACCCCGGGCGACCGCTGCCTGCTCGTCGACGGGCGCAACGTGTGCGGCTACGACTGCGCCGCCGGCAACCTCCACGGCACGCCCGAGGGCGAGTGCCCCGCGGGCTTCAGCTGCACCGACCTGGGCGCGGGCGACAGGCAGTGCGTCCCGACCAGCGCCAGCTGCGACTGCCTGCCCGGCGACGGCGGCACCACCCGCACCTGCGAGCAGAGCAACGACCAAGGCACCTGCTACGGCATCGAGACCTGCGATCCGGCCACCGGCTGGACCGGCTGCACCGCGTGGGTCCCGGCGGCCGAGACCTGCGACGGCCAGGACAACAACTGCAACGGTCGGGCTGACGAGGACGTCACCCACGATCCGGTCACCTGCTCGGAGACCGTCAACGGCAACACCTGCTCGGCCCCCTGGGTCTGCTCGGGCGCCGGCGGCTGGACCTGCGACGTGGCGACGCCCCAGGCTGAAACGTGCAACTTCGCCGACGACGACTGCGACGGCGAGGTCGACGAGGACTTCCGGGACGCCTCGGGCCTGTACGTCCACGACGCGCATTGCCGCACCTGCGGGGCCTCCTGCGACGGCGCAGTCTCCAACGCGACCGCCTATTGCGACGCCAACGGCGGCAACCCGCGCTGCGAGATCGCCAGCTGCGACGCAGGCTACTGGCAGGCCAGCGACACCGTCTGCCTGCCGGCGGTGGTCGACACCTGCTCGGCCTGCGTGAGCGACGAGGATTGCTCCACCCCGGGCGACCGCTGCGTGCCCATCGACGGCGGCATGTACTGCGGCCAGGACTGCTCGGCGGGCAACGTCTACGGCAACCCCGCGGGCAGCTGCAGCCAAGCCGGCTTTGTCTGCCAGGCCTTCAGCGGCGGCAGTGACCAATGTGTCCCGGCCAGCGCCTCGTGCGACTGCCTCGCCGGCGACGAGGGCAAGACCCGGATCTGCACCGACGCCAACGCCGCGGGCACCTGCTACGGCGTCGAGGTCTGCGATCCGGCCGCGGGCTGGCTGGGCTGTACGGCCAAGACCCCGGTCGCCGAGACCTGCAACGGCCTCGACGACGACTGCGACAGCGCCGTGGACGAGGGCGTCGCTCACGACCCGGCCACCTGCAGCAGCAGCGTCAGCGGCGTCCCGTCGACACCCCCCAGGTCGAGACCTGCAACTTCGAGGACGACGACTGCGACGGCGACGTCGACGAGCTCTTCCGCGACGCTCAGGGCCGCTACGTGACCGAGCAGCACTGCGGCACCTGCGGCGTGTCCTGCGAGGGCGCCCTGGCCAACGCCACCGCCCAGTGCGCCATCGGACCGAACGGTGACCCGCGCTGCGAGGTCCTCGACTGCGCCTCCGGCTACTATCAGGCCGGCCCGACCGTGTGCCTGCCGGCGTCCGTCGACACCTGCTCGCCCTGCACCACCGACGGCGACTGCCCGACGCCGGGCGACCGCTGCGTGACCCTCGACGGCGGCGGCTTCTGCGGCCAGGACTGCTCGGCGACCAATGTCCACGGCGTAGACGCCGGCAGCTGCTTGGACGCCGGCTTCTCCTGCGTGGCCATCCCGGGCGGCACCGACCAGTGCATCCCGAACAGCGGCTCCTGCAGCTGCCTGCTCGCCGACGACGGCGAGACCCGGACCTGCGCCAACAGCAACGCCCATGGCGCCTGCTACGGCGTCGAGACCTGCGACCCGGACAGCGGCTGGGTGGGCTGCACCGCCAAGATCCCGGCGGCCGAGACCTGCAACGGCCTCGACGACGACTGCGACAGCGCCGTGGACGAGGGCGTCGCTCACGACCCGGCCACCTGCAGCAGCAGCGTCAGCGGCGTCACACCCCCGAGCTGGAGACCTGCAACTTCGCCGACGACGACTGCGACGGCGAGGTGGACGAGGACTTCCGCGACGGCAGCGGCGCCTACGTCGACGACGCCAACTGCGGCACCTGCGGCGTGTCCTGCAGCGGCGCCATCCCCAACGCGACCGCGACGTGCAACATCGGCCCCGGCGGCGGCCCCCGCTGCGAGGTCGCCAGCTGCGACCCCGGCTACTACCTGGCGGGCCCCCTGACCTGCCTGCCGGCCACCGACAACACGTGCGAGTCCTGCGCCACCGACGCCAACTGCCCCACCCCGGGCGATATGTGCCTCAGCCTCGACGGCGGCACCTTCTGCGGGCGCGACTGCGCCGCGGGCAACCTGCACGACACCCCCGAAGGCTACTGTCCTGCGGGCTACACCTGCGCGGCGGTCTCGGGCGGCGGCCAGCAGTGCGTGCCTGACAGCGGCTCCTGCACCTGCCTGGCGGGCGACGGCGGCGAGACGCGGACCTGCATCCGGTCCAACGCCGTCGGCACCTGCTACGGGACCGAGACCTGTGATCCGGCCAGCGGCTGGACCGGGTGCACGGCGCGCGTGCCCTCGGAGGAGATCTGCGACGCCATCGACAACGACTGCAACTCCGCGGTGGATGACGTCGCCGGGCGCGGCACCTCCTGCGCCATCACGAACGCCTACGGCACCTGCGGCGGCGTGCGTGACTGCGTCTCGGGTCAAGCCGACGTCCAGTGCGTGGGGCAGACACCTGCCGAGGAGATCTGCAACTACTTCGACGACGACTGCGATGGCCAGGAGGACGAGGGCTTCACCGACCTCGACACCTCCTGCTCCGAGGGCGTGGGCGCCTGCCGACGCTTCGGCTTCTACGTGTGCACCGGCGACGGCAGCGACACCGTGTGCAACGCCGTGGCGGGCAGCCCCACCACCGAGCTCTGCGACAACGTCGACAACGACTGCGACGGCAGCATCGACGAGGATCCGGCCTGGGCGGACAAGGGCCAACCGTGCTCCGAGGGCCTCGGCGTCTGCCAGGTCTCGGGGGTCTTCGCCTGCTCCGACGACGGCTCGGCGACGGTCTGCAGCCAGCACGCCCCGACCCCCTCGGTCAGCGACGAGAGCGGCCTGTGCAACGAGCTGGACGACGACTGCGACGGCTCGGCCGACGAGGACTTCCCGACCAAGGGCGACGTGTGCTCGAGCGGCCTGGGCGTCTGCCGCGCCTTCGGCAACTACGTCTGCGCGGCCGACGGCAGCGACGTCGAGTGCGACGCCACCGCGGGCACGCCCCAGGTCAGCACCGAGGAGGGCTACTGTGACCTGCTCGACAACGACTGCGACGGCTTGACCGACGAGGAGTACCTGGACGCCCAGTCGAAGTACTACCGCGACGACGCTTGCGGCAACTGCTTCACCGACTGCACCGAGATCTACGACAAGCCGCAGAGCTACGGCCTGTGCGACACGGATCCGGCGACGCCGACCTGCCAGCTGACGTGCTGCTCGGTGGGCGACACACACCCGTCATGCACCGTCGACGCCGACTTCTTCAACCTCAACGACGTGCCCGATGACGGCTGCGAGTTCCAGCTCGACACCGACGCCATCTACGTATCCGGATCGTCCCCGGCGGCCTCGGACACCGTCGGCTGCGGGCGCGGCCCCGTCGGCACGGGCGGCGGCCACTACCCCTGCGCCACCATCGGCTACGCCCTGTCGGTGGCCGACTCACTCGGCCGCTCCAAGGTCCTGGTGGCCGACGGCCTCTACGAGGAGTCGGTGACCCTCATCGAGGGCATCTCCCTGCTCGGCGGCTACCGCGCCGACACCTGGGAGCGCAACGTCGACGCCACCAATACGACCATCCGCGGCGTGACCTCGGGCTTCCACGTCAAGACCATCATCGCCGACGGCATCTCCAGCGAGACCACGCTCCTGGAGGGCTTCATCATCGACGGCGCCAGCAACTTCAACGCCGGCGGCAACTCCTACGCCATCTGGGTCCGCGACTGCACCAGCGCCCTGCGCATCGACCACAACATCATCTTCGGCGGCGACGGCGGCGCGGGCGACAACGGCGGCGACGGCGGCGTCGGCGGCGACGGCGGCAGCGCCCAGCAGGGCGAGCGCTCCATCCTGCAGAACAGCCACCAGCGGTCGCAGTGCCAGGCCCACGCCGACACGCCGGGCAACATCTCCCCGTGCTGGAACTCCGACACCAACAGCCTCGGGACCACCACCTGCGGCAACGGCGGCAGCAACACCTGCGGCGGCGCCGACGTCAGCGGCGGCCAGGGCGCCGGCGCGGTCTGCCCCAACAACGTCGACCAGCAGCCCAACGGCGCGACCGGCTTCAGCGCCGGCGCCAGCCATGGCGCGGCGGGCACCGCCGGCGTGGGCGGGCACGATCGCCGCAGCAGCAACTGCGGCAGCTTCAACACCGGCAGCTTCAACGCCGTCGGCTTGCCAGGCGGCGACGGCGGCCGCGGCAGCGACGCCGGCGGCGGCCAGGGCTGCAGCGCGATCACCGGCAGCGTCAGCGGCGGCGAGTGGACCGGCAGCCCAGGCAGCAGCGGCGCCGCGGGCACTCACGGCGGCGGCGGCGGCGGCGGCGGCGCCGGCGGCGGTGCGGACGTCTCTTACAACTGCAGCGGCTCCCCCGACGACACCCTGGGCGGGTCGGGCGGCGGCGGCGGCGCGGGCGGCTGCGGCGGCGACGGCGGCGACGGCGGCGACGGGGGCGGCGGCGCGTTCGTCATCTTCATCACGAATACGTCGACGACCGCCGCGGCCAACCTGCCGCTCATCCGATCCAATACGATGACCCGCGGCGTCGGTGGCGACGGCGGCAACGGCGGCATCGGCGGCAAGGGCGGCCTTGGCGGCGAGGGCGCGGACGGCGGCCTGGTCTTCGGGCGCTGGGCCTTCGCCATGGGCAACGGCGGCCGCGGCGGCCAGGGCGGCGACGGCGGCCACGGCGGCGGCGGCGGCGGGGGCTGCGGCGGCGCCAGCTACGGCATCTACGTCCACAACCAATCCGGCACGCCGACCTACCACCTCGCGGCGGACGCCAACGTCTTCATGCCGGGCGGCGGCGGCGGCACGGGCGGGGCCGGCGGCGCGTCCAACGGCAACGGCGGCCACGCCGGCTCCGACGGCGCCGCCGCCAACTGGAACTACTGACCCGGGGGCGCTGAGCGACCCGCGCGAGGCCGGCGCGCCCGGGGCAGGGTGCGCCGGCCTCGGCGCGCCCGGGGCCGACCCCGACCTCGGCGCCGGGCGCCACCCGCGGGCTGCGCGCCTCGGCCGACGCCTCGTCTACCGGCCGGTCAGTGGCCCAGCGGCGTCGTCGCCAAGACCCCCTCGAGGGTCGGCGCTGGCGGCCTCGAGCGTCAGGCACAGCCTCAGCGCGCCGGTCTCATCGACCTCGGCGCGCGGCGAATACGCGAGCAGCGGCGTCCCATCCGGCAGCGCCAAATCGTACCAGTCGTAGCGACGCATCATCATCCTCCTGCTCCTGCTAACCCTGCCAGCACTGAGGGTACTTGGACCACGGCCTGACGTTGGTGAAGTTGATCAACTCCTGGCCCTGGTACGACCCGACCGGCCCGAGCCGGGAGTAGAAGACGGCCACCCCGATCTTGCGGATGACTGCTCCCGCTTTGGCCGCACCCAGGACCTTCATGCCCGCGACGACGTTGTCCGCCCGCCACTGCTCCAGCCAAGTCGGCGGGCGCGCCGGCAGCTGCTTGATGAGCAGCTCCACCATCTCGACGCGCTTGCCGGTGGGCAGGCGGGTGACGAACCTGGTCCCCAGCAACGTGCAGACCTTCTTCAAGCCCGCCCAGCTCAGGGCGCGGTACAGGCGCATGAAGCCGACACGCGAGATCAGCGCGGCGTCCTGGTTCGACACCCGCGCGGCCCAGATGAGGTTGATGATCGGCTCGTGGTCACGCCAGGTACCGAACCAGCGCGCCAGCGTCAGCTCGAGCAGCTCCGACAGCTGGCGCAGCGGCAGCTTCGCCAGCTTCGCCTTGTCCTTCATGAGCGCGTAGGACTGCTCGGAGGTGAGCTTGGGCAGGTTGCGCCACCGCTTGCGCAGGGCCTCCTTGTCCTTCGGGTCCGGCGCCCGCTTGGACCGCTCCCACGCCTGCTCGAGCCCGGCGTCGAGCGCGGTCAGGACCGCGGCGTCATCGCCGGCGCCCTTGCGGGCCTTGCACGCGCTGACGAAGGCCGTCATCCCATCGGCGCGGGCCTCGGCGAACGCGTTCTTTCCGTCCTTGACGTTCTTGCAGAGCCCGTCGAGCACAGGGACGATCTTGCCTCGCCTGAAGGCGCTCCAAGGCCCGGTGAAGCGCGGGTCCTGCCTGGTGGTCCCGCGGCTGCGGAAGCCGTTGTAGGCCGTCTTGATGTAGCTGAGCGTGTTGCTGCCGATGACCTCGGCGAGGGTCACCGAGCCGTCGACGCCGACGCCGAGGGTGAGCTTGCTGCCCCAGGGCCCCGGGGTCTTTGCCTTGACGCTGACCCCGCCCGACTTCGACGCCCGCACGAACTGGAGCCTGAAGCCCTTGTTGCCCTTGGCACCCTCGTGCACGAGGTGAGCCTCGTAGCTCACCGAGGACGAGCTGGTCCTGGCGACCGTCGTCGTGTCCGAGGCTTGCAGGGCGTCGACCACCTTCTTGGCGAGGTCGATCGCCTTGCCGGCGTTCTCGAAGGTCGCAAGCCCCGCGGGCACCAGCTCACCGAGCTTGAGTAGCACCTTGCCGGCGTTCTTTTCGGAGAAGACGTCGTTCCACTTGCTCGACGCGTTGGCCTCCCTGCCCTGCGCGATGGCCAGGTTGAGGTAGAGCCCGTCCTGGTCGGGGTTGGCGTGGTTGTCGATCTGCTGGACCGTGACGGTCAACGAGACGCCGTCGTGCTCGAGGGTCCCCGCGACGCTCTGGATGCGCGCCTTCTTGACCTGCCAGCGCGCCGCCTTGTCATCGCCGGGCCTCGCCTTGTCGAGGCGCCGATAGAAGTAGGCCACGGCGCCGGAGTAGGCGAGGCTGACGCTCGGCCCGTCCATGAACTGCCGCACCACCTTGGGCCGCTTTGCCAGCCAGGCCTTGATGGCCCGCTTCTCGTTGCCGGCGGAGATGGTCTTCAGCGTGGCGCCCAACTGGACCTCGGCCTTTTGGACCTCGATGGGGGGCGTGGCCGCGAGCCGCCGCCACGCCTTGTCCGCCGGGGCGCCGGCCCCACCCGCGACGTGGAGCTCCCGGGCCGCGTCGGCGCGGTGGTCGAGGATCAGGTACTTCTTGATCTTCTTGAGGTAGTCGGCGACCAGCGCGTGCATGCGTGCGGCGAAGTGCTTGACGCCCTGGAAGGTGTAGCCCCAGGCATAGGAGACCTGCGCCTGGACCTTGGCCGCGAAGACGAACACGTTGAACTCGGCGCTGCCCTTGACGCCGATGGTCAGCGCCGTGCGGAAGCGGCCGTCGTCGTCCTGCGACACCTTGCCCTTGGCGAACAGGCTCACGCCCACCGCGGCGAGCTTGGCGTTCCAGTCGAGGCCGATGTGAGCGTTGAGGGCGACGTCCCAGGGCGCCTGCAGCCCGACGAACCAGCCCATGATGACCCGCGGCGACAGGGCGTTCGCCTTGACGTGCTTGTCGAGGCCCCCGGCGCCCACCGCCTGCTTTGGCCGCGTCGCCTGCTTCGGCGGCGTCGCCTCCTTCCGCTGGACGTCTTGTCGCCCGACGCGCTGGCTCGCCCCGGCGTGGGGTAGCGGGCCACCGCCGCCCCGCATGCCGCGGGCCGCGGCCACGCCCACCGGCGACAGCCGATCGGCCTGGGCCTGGAACCCGTCGCCCGCAGGGCTCAGCGCCGCCATCTGCTGGACCAGATCCAGACCGCGGACGTCGGGGCGGGCCCGAGCGCGCTGCGACCCCGCGCCATCGCGCCGCCGCTCGCGGCCATTGTGGAGGGTCCCGGGTTCGTGGGTGGTCGACTTGCCTTGCATCGGCGCCTCCTTGGTGAACAACAACCCCCAGACCAATTAGTGCAGATTTCTGCGTAACCTTGCAACTGCTTTTCGCCGCGTGGGCGTTCTGGCCCGCTCCGGCAACCGCCTCCAAGCCCAGTCACCAGTCAACAACACCTTGATACTATTCGAATCTCCGGCGCCTTCTGCGCCGCCTTTCCGCGGGCTTGACCGCCGCCTCAAATATCGCTACTTCTTGCATGTATGACCATGTCATCACCGTTCTCCCTCGCCGCGGCCGGCACGGGCTGGCGTCGAAGGCGCTGGGGCTTCGGCTCGCGTCGCCGCTTGTGGCCCTGCCTTCGAGCGCGCAAGATCCCGCCTTTCACTACGCCGCGAGCGAGGAGCCCGATGGCTTCGACCGACGACCCCGCCCCGACTGAGCCGATGCCGCCCGACGAGCTGGGTCGGCGCCTGGTCTACGCCATGCTTCTGCCGGCGGTGCGCATGGCCCTCGCCCTGGGCATGCCGAGCAAGGATCTGGTCCGCTGGGCCGAGCTCGCCGTTTATCATGAGGCGCGCCGCCGCAACCTGAAGAACCACGAGATCGCCGAGCAGCTCGACGTCAGCGTGCGCAAGGTGGCGGAGCTGTCGCGGCGCCTCAAGGAGAACTTCCTGTCGCCCGACCGCGAGCACGGCCTTCCTCGCCGCATCGAGTTCATGCTCTGGGCGGAGCCCGCGTCGGCGGCGCGCATCAAGCAGACCTTCACCGACGCGGCCGAGGCGGAGATCGACGAGGCGCTCGCGACGCTCGAGGCTCAAGGTCGGATCCGTCGGACCCACAAGGGCCGGACCGTCCGCTACGAGCGGGTCGGCGCCAAGGCGGTGCTGGTCCAAGATCAGATGTTGGCGCGCATCGACGGCCTCAACAACCTGCTGGGCAACGTGGCGGACGTCGTCCACGCGCGCTTTGTGGCCGAGTCACCGCCGGAGTCCTTCGCGCGCACGATCTCCTTGCGCGTGCGCAAGGACGAGCTGCGACACCTGCGCTCGCTGTACGACGACGTCTTGTGGGAGGTGCTCCAGCGCCTCGACGAGAGCGCCCACGCGGCGCCCGAGGACGCCGAGACGCTCAGCCTGTCTATCCTTTGGTCTCCGCATGCGCACCTCGAGCGGCTGCTCGAGGCGGGTCGGGACCGCGACGGCGAGGAGAACGATGATGTGTGATCGCGCCCTGCGCCTGCTCCGGGCTCCCCTGGTGGTGACCTTGGCCGCGCTCGTCGTCGTGGGCTGCGGCGCCGACGGAGGTGGCGGCCCCGCGGCCACCGCGCTGAGCTGCGGAGCGCTGACGCTGGTCTCGGTCGACGGCCGCTCGGCGTGCATCGGCGCCGCCGACGCCGAGTGCCCACCGGACGCCCCGCGGGCCCACACCGCCCACGGCCTCACGGTATGTGTCGGCGATGACGCCGCCGATGCGGGGTCGACGGCGGTGGTCGCCGCCGGCTTGAGCGACTACTGCGGACCGAGCGGCGGCGCCGTGGCCGACGAGGACGGCGCCGGCTGCCTGTTCATTACGGTGACCGGCTTTAGCTGCCCGCCGCTGCTGTCGGCGATGGCGGCCGCGGGGGGGTGGACGGCGTGTGCCCCCGACGCCGATCAGGCCGCCGCGCTGCCGGCCGCGTTCTGCGCGGCCGCGGCCGAGGGCGGCGAGCTGGTGCTCGGCGCCGACGGCGCGGCCTGCGCGTTGGCGATCACGGTGACGGGCTTCGACTGCCCGCCGCCGCTGGTGGCCATCCATCGGGACGCTCACATGGGGCTGTGCGGAGGCCCGGACCTGCTCCCCGCCACCGTCTCGGAGCTCCGAGACGCCTACTGCGCGGCGGACGGCGACGGTCAATACCTCGACCTCGACGGTCAGGGGGGGTGCGCCAGGTGGATCACGGTGACCGGCTTCGAGCCTTGCCCGACGCACCACCCCGTGGCTCGGACGGCGGCGCCGTTCGCGCTGTGCGCCGCCGAGCTTCTCGACACGGGACAGGCGGCCGGCGCTCGCGAGGAGGTCTGCCGTGGTGAGGGCGCCTTGGCGGACATCGGTCAGGCGACCCTGTGCACCTACGCGATCACGGTCACCGGGTTTGTGTGTCCGCCGCTGCTGTCGGCGTCGACAGCCGCCGAGGGCGGCGCGACGCTCTGCGGGCGCGAGCCCGGGCTGACCGAGCCGGTCGTGGCCGAGGCCACGGCGTTCGCGGCGGCGCCGTATGTCTGCGCCTGGGAGGGCAGCGTCGGCGGGGCCTTCGACCAGCGGCTCGCGGGCGTCGGGCCGACCCCCGCCGGCACCCTGCTGACGGGCTCGGTGGCGTCGTTGGAGCCGATCGCCCTGCCGGGCGACACCGAGCTGGCGACGGACAGTGAGCACACGCTCTTCGCGGCGCTGCTCAACGTGAACGGGAGCCTCAGCGACGCCCGAATCATCGGCCGGGGCGCGCTGGGCCTGTACGCCTGCGGGGGGATGGCGCTCGACGACGCCGGGCGCTGGTACGTCGCGGCTGCCGGGCGCGGGCTCGTGACCCTGGGAGAGGGCGCCGCGGCCCGCGATGTCGACCTCGGCGAGGGCGCGACGGTGGTCGCGCGCTACGACGCCTTGGGGACCCTCGAGGAGGTGATGGTCGCCACCGCCAGCGACTGGCCTGACCGGCGCTACTGCGCCGTGGGCGTCGACGCGGACGGCGGCGTCACGTTGGTACACGCCGACGACCGGTCGGACCAGGCAGAGGTGGTGCGCTTCGAGGCCGACGGCGGGCTCGCGTGGCGCCAGCCGGCGCCCGAGGGCGCCGCGATCGAGGTGGCCTCGATGGCCGGCGGCGACTTCGGCCTGGTGGGGCGCTTCGAGGGCTCGGTCGACGTGGGCGGCGAGACCCTGACGGCCGCCGCCCTGGGCGACGGCTGGGTGGCGCGCTACGACCGCGCCGGCGAGCTGCGCTGGGCGGGGCAGCTCGCCGGGCCCGACGAGGACGCGCTGGCGGCCATCGTCGCGTACCGGGACGACCTGATCGTCGCGGGCCATGTGTCCTTGGACGCCCGTTGGGAGGCGCCCGAGGCCCCGGCTCGCGCCATCGCGGACGAGGCGGTGGACCTCAACCATCTGGACGCGGTGGTGCTTCGGCTCGACGCGGCGGGCGAGGCGCGCTGGATCACGCGCGCCCGCGGCGAGGGCAACAACGAGGGCCGCGCGCTGTCGGTCGGCCTGGACGGCGCCTCGGTGCACCTCGGCGGCCTGAGCGCCGCGCCGGTGGGGTTCGGATCCGGGGACGGCGCCGTGGGCTTCGAGATCGACAGCACGCTCTTCCACTACGCGGGCTTCGTCGCGTCCTTCGGCCTGGACGACGGCCGCCCCGCGACCGCCTGGGCGACATCGGATACCGAGCCCTACTTCGACGCCATGTGGGTGGTCGGACACCTGGACGGCACCACCACTTGGGCCGGCAACGCGCTCGGCGTCGGGATGTACGGCGTCGATCCCGGTGCCCGGACGCAGATCGGGCGCGAGATCAACGCGACCATCTTCCTGGTCCACACCCCGGCGGCGCAGTGCCAGTAGACCCGTCCGCGGACCTGGGCAGCCGCCGCCGCTGCCGCCGCCCAGGCGTCAGCGCACGGTGACGAGGACGCCCCGGAAGGTGTGCCCTTCGGGGAACCCCCTGAGCGTCGGGAAGTCCTCGGCCGGGCCCGCGGGCGCGGTGGCGACCAGCTTGCGCCCGGCGCGGGACAGGCCGGCCTCGACCTGTTTGCGGAGCCAGCCCTTTTTTGCGCGGCGGAGGTTGTGGCAGCAGAGCAGCAGCCCGCCGGGGGCGAGCCTGCGAGCGGCCGCCTCGACCAAGTCGGCGTAGTCGCGCTGGGCGTCCCAGCCGCGCCCCTTCTTGCGGCGGTCGCGGGCAAAGGCCGGCGGGTCGACGACCACCACGTTCAGGGGCGGGGCCGAGGCCAGCCAGCTCAGGGCGTCCGCGGCCACCGCGGGGTGGTCCCGCTCGGCCAGGCCGTTGAGGGTCAGGTTGCGGCGGTAGACGTCCAGGTAGCGGGGGCTGAGGTCGACGGTGTGAACCCGGGCGACCCCGGCGAGGGCCAGCGAGACCGAGAACGCCCCGGTGTGGGCGAAGAGGTTGGCCCCCACCCACCCTGCTCCCTTGGGCACCCGCGCCGAGAGCAGCCTGCGGTTGGCTCGCTGATCGGGGTAGAGCCCCGTCGTGAGCCCCGCCAGCGGCGCCACCTCGAAGGCCGCGCCGGCCTCGCGGACCGTCCAGCGACCCGCCGCCGCCGGGTGCCCCTGCGGCGGCGCCGCGATCCAGCCGCCCGGCAGCCGGTCCCCCCCGGCGCCCGCGGCCGCGCGCAGGTCGCTCAGGTGGTCCTTGCGGTACAGGGGCAGGCCCTCGAAGCGCTCGGCGAGGACCCGGTAGACGGCGTCCTCATACCCTTCGGCGCAGCGCGACAGCCGGGTGGCCACGAGGCAGTCGCCCCACTTGTCCACCCACAGGCCCGGCAGGCCGTCGGCCTGACCATGGACCAGCCTGAGGCAGTCGGTGTCGGGGGCGCCGAGGAGCGCCTGCCGCTTGGCGACGGCGCGCTCGGCCCGCGACCGAAAGCCCGCGGCGTCGAGCACGGCGAGCCGGCGCCGGCTGACCACCCGGGCGCAGACCCGGGCCTCGGGGTCGACGGCCGCCATCGCGATGAAGCGCCCGCTGCGCCTGCCGATGAGATCGACGACGTCGCCCGGCCGCAGCCCCGCCAGCGAGCCCGTGTCGCGATCCGCGATGACCCAGGGGTGGCCGGCGCCGATGATGCGCGCCGTCGCCTCGCTCACGACGAGCCGCCGCCGCCGCTGCGCCTGGGGCGGCTGGGCCGCGGTGGGCGCGCCCCGCCGCGACGCCTTCGCCGGCTGGTGCCTCGGCGCGCAGGGCCGCTCGGGGGCCGCGGCCGCGGGCGGCTCCAGCAGCGCGTCCCAGCCTTGGGGCGGCGGGCAGGCCACCACCTCGTCCGCCCAGCGAAGCTCGGCGCAATGGAGCGCCATCCGCGGCGCGCCACCTGGGAGCGGCCGGCCGTGGACCAGGTCGCCCACGATGGGCCAGCCCGCCCCCGCCAACAGCAGCCTCACCTGGTGGGTCCGGCCCTGCCGCGGGGAGACGGCGACCTCGGCGCGGGTCCCATCGGCGCTGCGACGGAGCACCTCGAAGCGCGCGCTCATCGGGCGCCCCTGGCGATCCTGGCCGGACAGCTCCCCGGCGCCCACACCGGGCGCCGCAGACACGACCGCCAGGTAGCGCTTGGCGACCTCGCGCGCCGCGAAGGCCGACGACAGCGCGCCCCGCGCCTCGGGCGTGGCCAACAGCAACACCCCGGAGGTCTCGCGATCGAGCCGGTGGACGGGCGCCACATCCCGCGCGCCGGCGACCAGGGCCGCGGCGAGCTCGGGCACGCCGACGCCGCCCTCCTCGCTGGTCCGGTGGCTCGGGACGCCCGGCGGCTTGGCGACGGCCCACCACCCGTCACCGCGGGCGAGGAGCGCCTCGCGCCCCAGGGCCGGGGGCTGAGCCAGCTGGGAGGGCCGATAGCTCACGGCGACGCGCTGGCCGGGGGCGAGCTTGCGACCGCCGCGCCGCTCGACGCGCCCGTCCACGCGGACCGCCTGGGCGTCGATCAGGGCCTTGACGCGCCGCCGGCTCACCCCGTGGAGGTTGACAGCGAGGAACTGATCGAGGCGCGCGGGCGCGGCCGGCGAGGGGACGATGAGCTCGAGGGTTCGCATGGGGCGGCCATATCACGGGCCACGAGCGAGCGTCAGCGTCGGCGCGCCCCGCGCCCATCGATGCAGGTCGTGGGCCCGCAAGCCGGGGCGCGGCCGGGGGGGCGCGGCAGGCGTGGGCCGAGCCCCGGGCGCCCCTCGGCGGGGTCGTGCTGCCAGGCGGCGCCTGGCTCCTAGCGTCTGGCTCCTAGCGTCTGGCGGCGACGGCGGGCGGGCCGGCGGGGGTGAGGTGCTCCGGCGCGCCCGGCGTGGGCTGGTCCTCGGGGGGCTCGAGCTCGCCGGCGTAGCGGCGGCAGGCGGTCTCGACGCGGATGACCTCGGCCTGGACGACGCGCTTGGCCTTGCACTTGGCCTTGAGCGGGGGGAGCTCCTCGTCGGGGGCCTGGGCCCAAAAGCCCGTCGGCAGGCCGACCCGCGAGCCTTGGTGGCTCAGGGTTTCGATGGTCCACTCGGTGGCGTCGCGCTGCAAGCCCGCCATGACGACGGCGCAGCCCTCGAAGGCGCGGACCACCACCATCCTCTGTCGCGAGTGGGGGTCGGCGCACAGTCGGCGGAGCTTGGGCACGTCCTTGGCCTTGAGCTTCTTCTTCCAGGACACCGCGCGGCTCGAGTAGGTCAACAGCTCGTAGCCGACGACGACGGGCCGCGAGTAGGCGACCATCTCGCCGTGGGCGTAGATGCCGTTGGTGTAGGTGCCCGGCTGGCTCATCTGGTGGAGCTTCGGCTTGCCGAAGAAGGCGTCGACGCCCGGCGGGCAGGGGGCCGTCGTGGGTCCGCTGCGGTCGAAGCGGAGGCACTGGCCGACGGCGCCGCCGGGGTCCGCACCGTTGACGATGGGGACGACCCCGCCACCGAGGTTCAGCTTGAGGTATGGCGACGACGGCCCGCAGGCGCCGCCGAGCAGCAGCGTGAGGCCGGCGGCGATGGCGGCCAGGGAGGGCGTGGCGAGCGGCATGGGAGTCTCCGGGTCGCGTGACCGAGGGGATCCACGGGATGGCCGCTCGGAAACTGAAGTCGCGCGCGGCGCTGTTCGCTCGCGGCCTGCCGGCTCGAACGCTCAACGCGCAATTGGGTGGCGCGCCTGCCAGGTCGCGTCCCTACGGTGTCGCCGCGGCTCAGTGGTGGTAGTGTCTCCATCGGCCCCGCAACCCGTGCCCTTGGAGAGTGAGCCGTGCTGCACATCGACGACAACGCCCCTGTCCGCGGCCTCATGGCCGACACCGTGGTGTCCCTGACCGAGAGCCACCGGGTCTGGGAGGCGCGCGACATCTTCGAGCGCTGCGGCCTGCACCACCTGCCGGTCATCGACGAGCGGCGCGCGCTCGTCGGCATCGTCAGCCACACCGACCTGTACCGGGCGGGGGTGGATCAGACCTTCCCCGAGGACGGCCCCCCGGCGGACCGGGCGCGGCTGAAGCTGCCCATCTCGAAGATCATGCGGCGTGATCCCGTGACCGTGCGCCCCGACGATCCGGTAGAGCTGGCCCTGTCCATCCTGGCCGAGGGTTCCTTCCACTCGCTGCCCGTCCTCGACGAAGAGGGCCGCCTGGTCGGCATGCTGACGACCA
>PDWJ01004526.1_pt1 | contig 17967 bp, 14 predicted proteins | sample 1430881 | NCBI WGS metagenome assembly PDWJ01 (sample SAMN01162460, study PRJNA174530) | Oral metagenome, whole genome shotgun sequencing project. | biome: Marine environment; feature: Marine mammal; material: Swab sample of the gingival sulcus; isolation source: swab sample of gingival sulcus...
GGGTCAGCCGCAACAACGGCGGCCACCGCAGGATCATCGAGCCGTAACACGTCGGCCGCCAGACGGCGCGCCGTGGTTGTCTTTCCCGCTGCCCGGGGGCCAGTCACCATGACCCCAGGGACGACGCCAAGCAGTTCTCCTAGGAACGCATCCGGCAGCCTACGAACGTATTCATCATCCGGCACGCGATTCACACTACATCTTTTGCGCAGCAAACACTACATCTTGCACACACCTGCGAATACACATTCTGCCCACTGCTCCTTGGCGGGGCGTTGCCCGATCGACTGGCGATCGGCTGCCGGAAGGGCAGCCCCCAACTCTGGCTGGTCTGGCAAACGTGGTGGTCTCATCCTGTGACCAATCCGAGCTAAATCCCCCGCGGCGCCGATAGCCCGAAGGGCACGCGGTGGCGGGTGTCGTTGCCAACGCCGACACGCAGCGGCACCCCTTGCGTGGCACTGGTCACAGACAAGCCAACAGACCCGCCGTAATTACTTGATCATGCACGTAAATCGGAGACCTTTGCGAGACTGAGCGGAGCACAGCCTGTGCGCCGTTGAGTTAGTCCCGGGAGGTGGTGGTGACGGAGCACACGCCCGCCGATCCATGGCCCGACCACCCGCAGAAGTATTGGCGGGATGCCCTCAACCACGCTCGTGCACGTGGATGGTCGTTACGGACGTTCAAGGGCCATACATGGGGAGAGATCCGTTGCCCGACAGATAAGTGCAGGGTCAAGGTGTTCTCCACCGGCAGGGGGGCAGAGCATGTGGCACGTGACGCCCGCAAACATATTGATCGCTGTCTACACGACTCTGACCGCCGCGGCGTGCTCGATGTCATCGAAGACCGAATACGCAAGGCATCTCGGTTGGTGGATGCCGCGGAGGCGCTCGCTGAGGGGGACAAGATCCAAGAGCGCGTCGAGATCCTCGCGAAGACCGAGGAGCTGCTGGACAACAAGGACGCCGTGTCGGAAGAGTTCAATCGGCTTGTTGCGGAGGCCACACGTCAGGACGAGGCCGCAGACGCCGCGTTCAGCGATGCGGACGAACCCGCCACCTGCCAGGCTGAGGCGCTTGACCTGGCAGAGCAGAGGGAACGGACGATCCGTCGTGATTTGAGAGCCACCGATCGAAAGACGAATCGGGCGAAAAGCCTCAAGAAGGACTGCGACCGCCTCCGAGACCGGATCGCTGCGCTACGACGCACATGACCGGATCCCGCGACATCCACAACATACACCCTGCCGCAGTATTGGGTTGGCAAGTGTCAACCTCCTCGTTAGTATCGAGGAGTCCTCACCCCACGAAGGAGCTGCCATGGTGACCGCCGTACGCCTGCATGTAGAAGGCGTGGACCTAGATGACAGTCTCACCAACGACCTGCTGGGCCAGCACTTCTCTGACTACCTGTGGTCCTCTGTGGACGGCATCGTCACGATGACCGTCTACGTAGCGGAAGGCGACGTCACCAGCCAGGTCATGAATGCCGCGCGTGAGGTGGAGCATCGTCTGAAGGGCGCGAACGTCCTCCGCGTGCATCGTGACCTTGTCACACAAAGCGACATTGCTTCCCGTGTCGGTGTGTCCCGCGAAGCTGTTCGTAAGTGGACCCACCGCGACGGCGAGCAGCCTTTCCCTGCCCCGTTCGACACGGTTGGCGGTGGGGACGCGCGCGCCTCCAAAGTGTGGCAGTGGTCGGATGTGGTTTCCTGGCTGGACGACGCGTACTGCATCGACATGGATGAGGCCTTCCCGGATGCCGAAACCGTTGCGCACATCGACGCTTGTTTGACCGGAGTCAGGGGCTATCTCGACAAGGAGTGGCAGACCGCCACGATTGACCAAACCGCCACTACCAGGGTGAATACCTGGCGCCGACGAACGACGAGCATGGCTTTCGTCTGCCAATCGCTGATGGAGGGGCTCTCTAGTCCAGCGTTGCTGTGTTCCTGGACGGAAGGACCTGGAAGCTCGGGCACGACCCCTCAGGAGCACGCGGAGCAAATCGGTGCCTAACGCCGAAGAGTCGAGAGTCAAGGGCACCGCGACCCTTGATGCGGTCCGCGATCTTGTGGATCGGACCGAAATCCGGGACATACGGTTGCAGAAGCTCACGGGCGAAGTGCTACGAACTCCGCCTGAGGAGATCACCGTGCGCCTGTCCAACAGCGAACCCCGGTTCTCCCGACAACCGGGCGCTTTGCTCGTTCTGTTCTCTCACAGACTCGACTACATCGAGCCCGCCCGCGACGACGAGCCGGAGATTCCGGTGGGAAGTATCGAAGCCAGCCACATCGTCGAGGTCGAACTGAGCGGAGACAACGAGCCATCGGACGATGCCGTCTCGACGTTCATCGGCACGAACGTCCTTTTCATGGTGTACCCGTACGTCCGCTCCACGCTGCATCGTCTCCCTTCGGAATTCGGGCTACCCCCTATCCTGCTGCCATACCTGCGGCGGTGACGGAGATACTGTCGGCGAAAAGCCGTTTACTCGCGGCAGCCAAGCACCACATTGACCAAAGCGCCGGATACCGCCTCAACACCTCCAGCGCATCGACAGACCTCAAAAGATTGCAGGAGAGCCCTCCCGGTGTTGCAGCTGTCGCGCGGTGCGGTCAGTTGACCCCGGCGAAGAACGCGTCCAGGATGCGCTGCGCGGCAAGGGTTGCCGTCAACTCCCCCGCCGCGACCTGTTCGGTGGCCGCACGGGCCACCCCGGCCACAGCGGCATCGGTCTGCATCCGGGAGGCGACCTCGTCGTGGACCATCGCCCAGGTCCAGTCCACCTGCTGACGGGCCCGCCGCGCGGCCAACTCCCCTGCGTCGGTCATGGTCTTGCGGTGTTCGAGCACCGTGTCCCAGAACTCCCCGACCCCGTCACCGGTCACCGCCGAACACGTCAACACCGGTGGCCGCCACAACGCGTCCTTCGGGGTGATCAGGTGAATCGCCTGCGACAGGTCCCGGGCCGCCACCCGGGCCTCCGGCAGGTGCTCACCATCGGCCTTGTTGATGGCGACCACCTCGGCCAGTTCCAGCACACCCTTCTTGATGCCCTGCAACGAGTCCCCGGTACGGGCCAGCGACAACACGGTGAAACAGTCCACCATCTGCGCGACCGTCGCCTCGGACTGCCCCACCCCGACCGTTTCCACCAACACCACGTCGTACCCGGCGGCCTCCACCACGACCATCGTCTCCCGGGTCGCCCTGGCCACCCCGCCCAGGCTGCCCGCGGTCGGCGACGGCCGCACGAACGCGTCCGGATCCACCGACAGCTTCGCCATCCGGGTCTTGTCGCCCATGATCGACCCACCGGTCCGCGGTGAACTCGGGTCGACCGCCAGCACCGCCACCCGGTGCCCGGCCCCGGTCAGCCGGCTACCCAACGCCTCGATGAACGTGGACTTGCCCACCCCGGGAACCCCGGTGATGCCCACTCGCACGGCCTGGCTGTCGTTGTCCAGCAACCGCAACAGCAACTGCTGCGCCAGCGACCGGTGCTCCGGCTTACGGGACTCCACCATCGTGATCGCCCGGGCCAGCATTCCGCGGTTGCCCTCGCGGACACCGGCAACCAGCGAGTCAAGGTCAACTAGTGGTCTGGGTGCCACCCGGAATCAACCCTGCGCGCTCAGTGTGTGGATGAGTTCTGCTGCCGCCGTGGTGATCACCGTTCCCGGCCCGAACACCGCGGCCGCCCCCAGGTCCAGCAACGGCTGCACGTCGTCCGGTGGGATCACCCCACCCACCACGATGAGGATGTCCTCGCGACCCTCCGCAGCCAACGCGTCCCGCAGCTGCGGAACCAGCGTCATGTGACCGGCCGCAAGCGAGGACACCCCGACGATGTGCACGTCGTTCTCGACCGCCTGCCGGGCAACCTCCTCCGGGGTGGAGAACAACGCACCGACGTCCACGTCGAAGCCCAGGTCGGCGAACGCGGTGGCAATGACCTTCTGGCCACGGTCGTGCCCGTCCTGGCCCATCTTGGCCACCAGGATCCGGGGCCGGCGCCCTTCGGACTCCGCGAACGCGGTGACATCGGCCAGCACCTGGGCCACCGTCGTATCCGTTGTGTTGGCTTGGTCGATCTCATGCCGGTACACGCCACTGATCGTGCGGATCTGGCCGGCGTGGCGGCCGAACGCGGTCTCCATCGCATCGGAGATCTCCCCGACCGACGCCTTCGCCCTGGCCGCGGCCACGCTCAACGCCAGTAGGTTGGCGTCCTTCCCGCGCGGGGTTCCGTCGACAATCGCCCTGGCCGCGCCGGCCAGCTGGTCCAGCGCCTCCCGGACCGCCGCGTCGTCGCGTTCCGCCCGCAACCGGCGCAGCTTGTCCACCTGCTCGGTACGCACGGCCGCGTTGTCCACGCGCAGCACCTCGATGTCCTCTTCGGTTTCCAGGCGGAACGTGTTCACGCCGATCACCGGCTGCCGGCCGGAGTCGATGCGCGCCTGGGTGCGGGCGGCCGCCTCCTCGATCCGCATCTTCGGGATGCCTGCGTCGATCGCCTTGGCCATGCCGCCGTGCGACTCCACCTCGGCGATGTGCCCGCGGACCCGGTCGGCCAGTGCCTTGGTCAACGACTCGACGTAATACGAACCGCCCCACGGGTCGATGACGTTGGTGGTTCCCGACTCCTGCTGCAACAACAGCTGGGTGTTGCGGGCGATCCGGGCGGAGAAATCCGTCGGCAACGCCAGCGCCTCGTCCAGCGCGTTGGTGTGCAGCGACTGGGTGTGCCCCTGGGTGGCGGCCATCGCCTCGATGCAGGTGCGGGCCACGTTGTTGAACACGTCCTGGGCGGTCAGCGACCACCCTGAGGTCTGCGAATGGGTACGCAGTGAGCGGGATTTCGGGTTCTGGGGCTCGAATTCACTCAGCAGTTCGCTCCACAGCAACCGGCCGGCCCGCAGTTTGGACACCTCCATGAAGAAGTTCATGCCGATGGCCCAGAAGAACGACAGCCGCGGCGCGAAATTGTCCACGTTCAGCCCGGCCTGCACCCCGGTGCGGATGTACTCCACCCCGTCGGCCAGGGTGTAGGCCAGCTCCAGGTCGGCCGTCGCCCCCGCCTCCTGCATGTGGTACCCGGAGATCGAGATCGAGTTGAACCGCGGCATGTTCTCGCTGGTGTAGGCGAAGATGTCGCCGATGACCCGCATCGACGGCTGCGGCGGGTAGATGTAGGTGTTGCGGACCATGAACTCCTTGAGGATGTCGTTCTGGATGGTCCCCGCCAGCTGCTTGGGCGTGACCCCCTGCTCCTCGGCCGCCACGATGTACAGCGCCATCACCGGCAGCACCGCACCGTTCATGGTCATCGACACGCTCATCTTGTCCAGCGGGATGCCGTCGAACAACTGCCGCATGTCGTAGATGGAATCGATGGCCACCCCGGCCATGCCGACGTCACCGGCCACCCGCGGGTGGTCGGAGTCGTAGCCGCGGTGAGTCGCCAGATCGAACGCGATCGACAGGCCTTTCTGCCCGGCTGCCAGGTTGCGCCGGTAGAACGCATTGGACGCGGCGGCGGTGGAGAAACCGGCGTACTGGCGGATGGTCCACGGCTGGGTGGTGTACATCGTCGGGTACGGGCCGCGCAGGAACGGCGGTGTTCCCGGGAAAGTATGCATGAAGTCCAGCCCGTCGGTGTCCGACGGCAGGTACAGCGGCGGCACGTCGATGCCTTCCGGGGTGTGCCAGAGCTCCTTGCCGTCCATCCATGCATCGCGGGCGGCCGAGTCGGCTGGCTTCCCGGTCGGGGCCGACCAGGGGATGTCGGCGAAGTTCGGGATCGCACTCATGACTGCCCTCCAAAAACACGCTCGTGCAGCGCGGACAGGAATTCGACGACGTTGGTGCCCATCGCCACGCTGCCGTCGGCGGCCGGCAACGCACTGGCCTTACCGGCAACGACGACGTGGTCGAAACCGGCCTCGTGCAAGGCATCGACGAACGCCTCGCCGTGCTCGGCATAGTCCGGGTCCCGCCCGGCCAGTACAGCGATGCCGCCCGCATCGCCCGGCCAGTTCGCCCCCTCCGGGCTGGCCGCTGCCAGCGCCGCGGGTAGGTCCGCCGGGTCGGTCAACGGCTCCACCGGCACCGCGTGCAGCCCCCCGGCGGCAAGCGCGTTGGCGACGAAACCGAGCCGTGCCGATGCGGTGGCGATGCTGACCAGCTGCACCACCGGGATCGGCGGTGGCCCACCGGCGGCGTCCACCCGTTCCCGCAGCCGCTCGTAGTCGGTACCGAGAACGACTGGTGCCAGGGCGGTTTCGTCCTCGACCGGTTCGGTCACCGGCAACGGTTCGCGCTCCACCTCGTCCTGATCCAGGATGGGGAACTCGCTCACCCCGGTCAGCGGCTTCTTGCGCCGGGCGATGTCGGCGCGGGTTGCGGCCCACGCGTCCCGCGCCCAGCCGGCGACCAGGCCGGATGCCAACGCGGCCTCCAACCCGCCGGCCTTCTCGATCTCCTGCACCAGCCCCCAGGCCACCTCGGCCAGGTCGGCGGTGTACCGCTCGATGTAGAACGACCCGCCACCGGGGTCGACCACGGAACCGATGTGCGATTCCAGCAACAGCAGCGACTGGGTGTTGCGGGCGATGCGCCGGGAGAACGAGGTGGCCTTGCCGATCCGCGCGTCGAACGGGCGCAGCGTGACCAGGTCGGCACCACCGACACCGGCGGCGAACCCGGCCACGGTGGTGCGCAGCATGTTCACCCACGGGTCGTAGTGGCTCATCATCGTGTTCGCGGTCACCGCGTGCTGGCGCGGCGCGGGCGCGTCGGCGGGCAGTTCGAGTGTCTCGGCGACCTTGGCCCACACCAGCCGGGCCGCCCGCAGCATGGCGATGGTGGCGAATTGGTCGTCGGTGACGGCGAACCGCAGGTCCAGCGCGGCGGCCCCCTGCGCCGGTGCCACGCCGTGGTCGGACAGTTGGCGCAGGTAAGCGATGGCGGCGGTGGTGGCGACCGCGATCTGCTGGGCGTAGCTGCCGGCAGCCTCGACGACGGGGCTGGCGTCGGCGACCAGCACGCGGGCACCGGAACCGACCAGCCCGGCCACGGCGGCCGGGTCCGGTGTCATCCCCGGCCGAGCGGACGCGCCACGGCGCATCCGTTCGCCCAGTGGATCGATGCCCAGGCTGAGCTGGGCGGCCGATTCGCCGGCCCACGCCAGCGCGGCCTCGGCGGCGGCCAGCGCGTCTTCGTCCGGGCCGAGGACGACCGGCGCAAGGTCGAGCATGACGCCGGTCAGCGCCTCACCGAGACGGTCGGCCGGCACCCCGCAGGGCCCGCCGACCGTCAGCCACAGCGCGGTCGCGCCGCCCTCCAGTTCGGCCAGCACGATGTCGTTGGCCTGCTTCGCGTCGGCCTCGGACACCTGCTGGCAGATCTGCCAGCCGGCCGCGTCGCCGTTGCCGGCCCGCAGGTAGGGCGCCTGACCGGGAAGCTCGGTGACCATGCCGTCGGGCAGGTCGTTCGCGGTGTAGAGCGGCTGCACCGTGACCGGGTCGGTCGTGGTGCGATGCAGCTTGCGCACAGCACCGTCCGCTGGGTCGTCCTCGGCCACTCGCCCCTGCTTGAGCAAGACGCCTTTGATGCCTTGCTGCCACTGTTGCAGGCCCTCAGGGCTGGGGCCGTCGCTCTTTGACATGTCCTGATCCTACCGAGCCGGGCATGCCTGGTCGAAGACCGCGACGGCAGCAATGACCGGACGGACCGGCCTGGACGGTGTTATCTGGGTTCGCAACTGTTGCTAAGTCAGCTGTTGGCGCCCGTCACTTTTCAACTGCTCGACCAGGCTTTTCACCTGCTGAGCCCGGTCCCGCGTGGTGACCAACACCGCGTCGTCCGTGTCGACGACCACCACGTCGGGGATCCCGAGCACGCAGACCGTCCGCCCCGATCCGGGCAGCACGATGCCGGTGGAGTCCCGCACCAGGGTCAACCCAGCGTCACCGACCACCCGGGCCTGCTCGCCTGGGCCGGGCAGGAGTGCGGCCAGCGAGTCCCAGTCGCCGACGTCGTCCCAGGCGAAAGCCCCCGGAACCACGGCCATGCCGCCGGCGGCGGCCACCGGTTCGGCGATGGCGTGGTCGATGGAGATCCCGGCCAGCGTGGGCCACACCCGGTCCAGGGTCGCCCGGGCTGCCGGGCCGCCCGCGTGAACCGCGTCGGCGATCTCGGCCAGCCCGGCGGCCAGGCCGGGTTGCCGCCCGGCCAGGTGGTCCAGCAACGTGGCCGCCCGCACCACGAACATGCCGGCGTTCCACAGGTAACCGGCGGTCACGTATCGATGCGCGGTGGCCTCGTCCGGCTTCTCCACGAAGTCACCGACCATGAGCACGTCCGGCCCGCCGCTCACCCCGGCAGACCCGCCCGGCGCGATGTAGCCGTAGCCGGTGGCCGGGTGGGTGGGGGTGATGCCGATGGTGACGACGTGCCCGGCTTGCGCGGCGGCCACGGCTTGGTGCACCGCATCGGCGAACAGGTCCGGACCGTCGATGACGTGGTCGGCGGCGAACGAACCGATCACCGCGTCCGGGTCGCGGCGCATCGCGACCGCGGCGGCCAGTCCGATGGCGGGCATCGAATCACGGGGGGCCGGTTCGGCCAGCAGGTTGTCCGCGGCCAGGCCGGACAGTTGCGCCCGGACTGCCTCGACGTGCGGGCGGCCGGTCACCACCATGATCCGGTCCGGCCCGGCAAGGGGGGCCAACCGGTCCCAGGTGCCTTGCAGCAGCGAACGGCCGGTACCGGTGAGGTCGTGCAGGAACTTGGGTGCGCCGGCCCGCGACAGCGGCCACAGCCGGGTACCCGCTCCACCGGCCGGGATGACAGCGGTGAAGTGCTCGATGGGTGAGGTCATAGCGGCCAGCGTAGACACGCCGAGGACCGATCGCCGGTTGGCATGCGGCGCGTTGGCCGATCGCCACGCGGCAGTCTCACCCGCGACCGCCGGGCAGCAACCGGCGCCACCACCTGGGCGGCCAGCCAGAGCCCTTCGGCCGGCCGGAACCGTCCTGGTCCCGGTGCCGCTCGGGTTTGCGCAGATCCACCGTCTGCAAGGCGCCGACGGCCGCCTGCTGAGCCCGGATCGCGTGCTCGACCCGCACATGGGTCATCGAGGCCGCGAACAACACCACGATGGACATCAGGTTGAGGAAGAACAACAACCCGACCAGCACCGCCCCGGAAGCCAGGATGGGGTTTCCGCCGGTGCGGGCCAGCAGGAAGCCGGCGAAATGCTTGAGCAACCCGATCGCCACCGCGCCGAACACCGCCCCCGGCCACAGGTCCCCCCACGGAATCTCCACCCGGGACATCCGGCGCAGGATCAGCCACATCAGCAGCGTGTCCACCGCCGCGACCGCAACGAACACCAGCACCCGCACCACCAGCCGGCCGAAGCGGCCGTCGCTGGGGCCCACCGCGTCCAGGACCGGCCCGGCCAGCGAACTGGCGACCAGACCGGCCACGGCGGAACTGACCACGCCCAACCCCACCAAAGCCAGCATGAGCACGTCCCAAGCTTTCTTGACCGCGATGTTGGCGGGCGCCTTGGGCGCGTCGTACATGCTGCGCACCCCTTCACGCAGCGCGTCGATCCACCCCAGCCCGCCCCACAGCATCACCAGCAGGCCGATGACGCCGCCCACACTCATCGCATCGGACTGGATAAGGGTGTCCGGGTCGATGGCGCCGCCCGGGTCCTGCGGGGTCTTCAGCAGCCCCGGCAGGCCCTCCGCGACGCCGGCGAGGAGTTGGTCGTACAACGTGGAGTCGTTGCCGACGAGGAGCGCGAACAGGGTGAACCCGGTCGCCAGGGCACCGAACAACGAGAACAGCGCCGCGAACGCGGTGCCCTTGGCCAGCAACTGCCCGCGCCGGGCCGACAGGTGTCGCCAGCTCTCATACAGGAACCGGCCGGCACCGATCACCCGCGAAAAGGCAGAACCGTGTGCAGCCGCCATGTCTGGTCAGCATGCCAGACATACAGCCCGATACCGTCCGCTTGGTAGCGAATGTCGTAACCGGCGCCCAGGTGCAGTGCCCGGTCCAAGGCCGCATCGTCATTCAGGTGAGCGATGGTGACGTGCGGGCGGTACGGGAACAGGGAGTCGTAGGCCAGGAGGCCGCCGCGCACGGCTCGGTTCAGGTGCGCGCAGGCGGTGACCCCGGCCACCGGGTCGAGGAACACGACCGGCGACAGGGGCCGGAAGGTACCGACGCCCCTCAGGTGCACCTCGAACGGGGCGTAGCCGTCGGTGACCTCGGTCAGTTGCGTGATCGCGGCCGGTAGATCGTGCTGGCGGATCCGGATGGGGGGCACCAACGTGATGTGTGGAGGAATCACGTCGGCCTGCGGGTCGCCCGCTTCCCGGCGCATCCAGCGCACGTCCTGGGCGTACGGCTCGGGCAGCGGCAACACAACTCCGATGGTGATGTCAGCCTGCGGGCCCGGCACGGCCGGCATGCCGGTCATGGTGGCCGCTACCGACGGCGCGGCGGCCCCCGGGTTGCTTGTCGGTTCCGGACCGCCGCCCAGGTGGGCGGTCACCAGGTGTACTCCACGACGACGGGAGCATGGTCGCTCATCCGTTCATCGTAGGACTCGGCCCGGTGGGTGTGTGCACCGGTGGCGGTGCCGGCCAAAGCAGGTGTGGCCAGCTGATAGTCGATGCGCCAGCCGGTGTCGTTGGTGAACGCCTGACCGCGCCAGGACCACCAGCTGTAGGGCCCGGGCCGGTCCCCGGCCAGCCTGCGTACCACGTCGACCAGGCCCAGGTCGGTGGTCCAGGCGTCCAGTACCGCACGTTCGGCCGGCAGGAAGCCGGACCTGGTCTGCCGGTTCCGCCAGTTCTTCAGGTCGTTGGCCGTGTGGGCGATGTTGACGTCGCCGGTGAGCAGCACCTCGCGCTGGCGACGCAGCTGGTCGATGCGGGCACCCGCCGCGGCCAGGAACGCGTACTTCTGCTGTTGTTTGGGCGTGTCCTCCTGGCCCTTGGGCACGTAGCAGCTGATCACCGTGAGGTTGCCGAGGTCGGCCTCCACCCACCGGCCGGCACCGTCGAAGGTGCTGTCGGGCAACCGGGTCCGGACCCCGGCCGCTGGTGCCCGGGTGGCGACCGCGACTCCGGCGCGGCCCTTGGCCAGCGTGCTCTGGTGGTGGGCGACATGCCAGTCCGGGCCGAGCAGCGCGGTCAGGTCGGCGTGGTCGGCCCGCACCTCTTGCAGGCACAGAACGTCCGGTTCGGCGGCGTGCAGCCAGTCGCGCATGCCGCGGCGGTACGCCGCGCGGATGCCGTTGACGTTGAACGTTGCGACCCGCACGGGGCGCAACGGTAGACGGCGATCCGCTCCGGCGCTACCCAAGGCGGGGCCGCGGCGGCTGATGTGGTAGCAACGAACCATGTCGACTTCACCAGGGTCCACCGCGCAAGACACACCGGCACCGGATGTCGCCGTGGTGACCGGCGCCTCCTCGGGTATCGGGGCGGCTACCGCACAAGCGTTGGCGGACAGCGGGTATCACGTGGTACTGGCGGCGCGGCGCACCGAACGGATCGAGCAGCTGGCCCACCGCATCGGTGGGACGGCGGTGACGGTGGACGTGACCGACGACGCGGCGGTGGCCGCTCTGGTGCAGGTGGTCGAGGGGCTGTCGGGCCGGTTGCGGGTACTGGTCAACAACGCGGGCGGCGCGCTCGGCCTGGACCGCGTCGATGAGGCCGACCCCGCACTGTGGCGCACCATGTTCGAGGTGAACACGATGGGGACGCTGGCGGTGACCAAGGCGCTGCTGCCGCAGCTGCGGCAGGCCCCCAGTGCGACCGTGGTGTTCGTGACCTCGGTGGCCGGGCTGGACACCTACGAGGGCGGTGCCGGGTACTGCGCGGCCAAGCACGCCGAGGGCGTGCTGGCCCGCACCCTGCGCCTCGAGCTGGCCGGTGAGCCGATCAAGGTGTGCGAGATCGCGCCGGGCATGGTTGCCACCGAAGAGTTCTCACTGACCCGGTTCGCCGGCGACCAGGCTCGCGCCGACGCGGTGTACGCCGACGTGGACCGGCCCCTGGTGGCTGCGGACATCGCCCGGTGCGTGCAGTGGGTGGTGACCGCGCCGGAGCACGTGAACGTGGACCTGTTGGTGGTCCGCCCGGTTGCTCAGGCGGCTCCGCCCGGGTTCGGGGAAACCCAGCCGGCCACCTCGTACACATCGGGTGCGACGTCGCCGCGCAACCGCTTGGTGCCGGCCTCGTCCGCGACCCTGGCCACCCCGACGTCCAGCACCACCGCTCCTGGGGCGACCATCCCGGCGGTGACGATTCCCGGTACTCCGGCCGCACTGATGATGAGGTCGGCCTGCCGGGTATGCGCGGCCAGGTCACGGGTTCCGGTGTGGCACAACGTGACCGTGGCGTTGACCTGTTTGTGGGTGAGCAGCAGGCCGAGCGAGCGGCCCACGGTGGTGCCCCGCCCGATCACGCACACGTTCATCCCGTTCAGGTCGATTCCGTTGCGCCGCAACAGCTCCAGGCAACCCCGCGGGGTGCACGGGACCGGGGTGGTGATCGGGTTGTGCACCGTCAGGGCCAGCATCCCGAGGTTGGCCGGGTGCAGGCCGTCGGCGTCCTTGGCCGGGTCCATCGCCGCCAGCACCGGCCGGTCGTCCAGTCCACGTGGCAGCGGCAGCTGCACGATGTAGGCGCTGCAGTCCGGGTTGTGGTTCAAGTCCTCGACGGCGGCCAGAACCTGCCCGGCGCTGGCGGTGGCCGGCAGTTCCACCCGCAGCGACGGCAGCCCGATCTCAGCGCAGTCGCGGTGTTTGAGGTTGACGTAGCTGTGGCTGGGGGCGTCGTCACCGACCAGGACGGTGGCCAGTCCCATCGCCGCGCCGGCCCGGCGCAGCTGGGATACCGTCTCGGTCAGCTCCGACTTGATCTGGGCCGCAGCGGCTTTCCCGTCGAGAATGCGCGCGGTCACCGAGCCGCACCCGTTCGCTGGGCAACCGTGGCCGCCGGGGGTGCCGGTACTGGGTGCTGGCGGTTCACCACTGTTCCGCGCCCTCGTACAGCGGGAACTGCGCCGCCAGGGCGTCCACCCGGGCCTGCAGCGGCTCGACGTCGCATTGCGGCTGCAAGGCGGCGGCGATGATGTCGGCCACCTCCGCGAACTGGTCGTCGCCGAACCCGCGGGTGGCCAGCGCCGAGGTGCCGATCCGCAACCCGGAGGTGACCATCGGCGGACGCGGATCGAACGGGACCGCGTTGCGGTTCACCGTGATTCCCACCTCGTGCAAACGGTCCTCGGCCTGCTTGCCGTCCAGGCTGGACTCCCGCAGGTCCACCAGCACCAAGTGCACGTCGGTGCCGCCGGTCAGCACCGAGACGCCGGCCTGCTTGGCGTCCGCGGCCGTCAACCGCTCGGCCAGCAGTTGAGCACCGGACACCGTACGCCGCTGCCGGTCGGCGAACTCTTGGGTTCCCGCGGCCCGGAAAGCCACCGCCTTGGCTGCGATCACGTGCATCAGCGGTCCGCCCTGTTGGCCGGGGAACACCGCGGAGTCGATCTTCTTGGCCAATTCCTGGGTGGACAGGATCACCCCGGACCGTGGCCCGCCGAGCGTCTTGTGCACGGTACTGGTGACCACGTGGCTGTGCGGCACCGGACTGGGATGCAGCCCGGCGGCCACCAACCCGGCGAAGTGCGCCATGTCGGTCACCAGGTAGGCGCCGACCTCGTCTGCGACGGAGCGGAACGCGGCAAAGTCCAGGTGCCGCGGGTAGGCCGACCAGCCGGCGATGATCAACGCCGGCCTGGCCGCCAGTGCCTGTTCCCGCACCTGGTCCATGTCGATGCGGTGCGTATCTTCCCGCACCTGATAGGCGGCCACGTTGTACAGCCGGCCGGAGAAGTTGATACGCATACCGTGGGTGAGGTGCCCACCATGCGCCAGCTCCAGGCCGAGGATCGTGTCCCCGGGTTTGATCAGGGCGTGCATCGCCGAGGCGTTGGCTTGGGCGCCGGAATGTGGCTGCACGTTGGCGTGCTCGGCGCCGAACAGTTCCTTGACCCGGTCGATGGCCAGCTGTTCGGCGACGTCCACGAATTCGCAACCGCCGTAGTACCGCCGGCCTGGGTACCCTTCGGCGTACTTGTTGGTCAGCACCGATCCCTGCGCCTGCAGGACCGCCCTCGGAACGAAGTTCTCGCTGGCGATCATCTCCAGAGTGCCTCGCTGCCGGTTCAGTTCATCGGCGAGGACGGCAGCGATGTCGGGGTCGGCCTCGGCCAACGGGGTACTCATTGATGACGCCATTGCAGGTGATCCTCCACACGCTCGGGAGGATCAGGCTAGCAATTGACGGCGCCGGCGCGTCAGGCCGTGGTCACCTTCTGTGGGTCCACGACCCGGCCGGATCGCACCGGGCCGGGGGCCTGCACCACCAGGATCGCCATGTCGTCGACCGGGTCGGATTGCTGGAACTCCAGCACCGCCTCGAGCACGTGCCGGGCGATCCGCGTCGCGGCGGCGCCGCGCACCCTGTCCAGCTCGTGGATCAGTCGTCGCTCACCGAAGAAGTCGCGCCCGCACCTGGCCTCAGTGACCCCGTCGGTGTAGAAAACCAGCGCTTCGCCGGGGGCCAGCACCATGTCTTCCGCGTTCAGATCGATCTCCTCGATCAATCCGATGGCGGTGCCGGGCGAGCCGACGGGGGTGATCTCGCCGTGCACCGGAACCAAGATGGGCTGCGGGTGCCCACCCAGCACGAACCGGACCCGCACGGTGCCGCCATCGACCTGGCACCACCCGTGTGCGGCGGTGAGGTACTTCTCCTGGTCCTCCCCGGACAACAACTGCTGGTTCAGAGCCTGCAGCGCCTTGGGTGGGCTCAGCAGCCGGTTGGTGGTCAGCGCCCGCAGCGAATAGCGGGACAGTGCCGTGACGGCCGCGGCGGGGGCGCCCTTGCCGCTGACGTCGCCCAGGGTGAACAACCACGTGTCCTCGGTACCGTAGACGTCGTAGAAGTCCCCGCCCATTTCGCGGCCGGCACCGGCCGGGCGGAACTCCGCCGCGAACGACACCCCAGGGGTGGCCGGAAGAGTGTCCGGACGCAACGACCGGTTGAGGGTGGCGGCCACCCTGGCCTGTTCGGCCAGGATCCGGGTCCGTTCCAGTTCGTTGCGGCGCCGGGCGGTGATGTCGCGCAGCACCACCAGCCGCCCACCCGCCCGGCCGTCCGCATCGGGCAACTCGCTGACCTGGGACTCCCAGAAGCGCCGCTCGCCGTCCAGCACCAGGGTGGCTTCTTCGTTGCCGTCCTGCTTGACCACCTGGCCCAGCACGGCCGGCAACCGCCGGCGCAGCCCGGAGCGCTCGCCCGGCAATTTGCTCAGCAGCGAGTCCGCAGCCGGGTTCGAGGTGACCACGTTGTCGAACACGTCCAGCACCAGGACCGCGTCGGTCAGCACGTCCACCAACCGCCGGTAGGCAATGGGGGTCAGCTTCAGCAGTCCGTGCCGGACCACACCCCAGGCCAACACCATCAAGGTGACGCTGAACGCCAGCGGCGTGAAGTCCACCCTCCACAACCGCAGGTTGTAACCGACGCTCACGATGAACGGCAGCACCGCGACGGCGCTGAAGGTGATGACCTGTTCGCGGTACACCAGCGAACGCCGCCACAAGTCATGTAGGAAGAGGACGGTGGCCGCCAGCAGGATGGCCACCGTGTAGGCGAAGTGCACGAAGAACGCCGGCCCGCTGACCGTCGCCCACGGGCGGTCCGCCAGGTCCCACGTAACAGGGGCCGACCGGACCAAGTCGTGGGTGCCCGGGTTGAGCAGCAACGCCATGAGGACGAACGGTTCCACCAGCAACAGCGCAACGGTCCAGCCGGTGACGTACTCCTCCCGCCTGGTCCACAGCAGCATGAACACCAACCAGGCGGGCGCGATCAACACGATGCCCAGATACTGCAAGTCTCCCCAGAGCACCCACCACGAAGGCTCCGTGGTGAGCAACGTTCCCGCGTAACTGAGGCACCAGACAGCGATCGCCGCACCGAGGACACCGAGCGCGATGGCCGCCCCACTGCGCTGCTGGGACCACAGATACCCGGAGACAGCGACGTTCACCAGGCCTGCCAGGATGTTGACGGCCGCGAGGAAAACCAGGGTGGCTTCGATGGTGGATCACCCCATCCCGGGCACGGAGGCATCGACGCTGCCGGCTGGGGCCTGTGTGCCGGCGGCATCGTCCACCCGGATCCGCAGCCCACGCAGGGTCACGCTCGCGATGAGCGGGTCCATCCCGATCTTGGGTTCGCCGACCAGCCGGACCGGCAGCTGCAGCAACTGGTACAGCAGCACATCGGTCTCCTGGATGGCAACGGCGCCACCAGGGCAGCGGTGTGGGCCGGCGCCGAAGGCCAGCACGTCGTCTGGGAACTTCTCCGCCACCTTTCGCCCACTCTCGATAGCGTACGGACAGGCCCCGGCCACGGCCGGGTGGGTATTGGCTTCGGGCAGCAGTATCCGGATCCGGCTGCCGGCCGGAAGCGTCTGCGGCCGGCCATCGACCATGACTTCCAGATCGGTGACCAGATCCCGGCTGAGACCTCGCACGATCGGCTCCAGCCGCAGGATCTCGGTGAGCAGCCGGCGCCGCTGCGCCTGGTCACCGGCCAGGTACCGCGCCCGCAGGTCCTGGTCGCGCAGGAGGTGCCAGGCGCACAGGCTGATGAACTCCCTGGTGGTCACCATGCCGGCGGCGGCATAGGTCAAGCACTCCACGGTGATCGCGGCGTTGCCGTAGCCCTCGGCCAGCAGGTGGGAGACGACGTCGTCTTGCGGCTTCGCGCGCCGGGCTCGGATCGCGGGCCACACATCGAGCAGGTAGAAGCTGCTCAGGTTGATCAGTTGCTTGCTCCGGTACAGCTGCTGGCGCAGCCTGCCCGGCGAGCTGGTCTGGCCGAAGAATGCCTGCATCCGGGCGGCCAGCCGGTGCAGCGGTGCCTCGGTCAGGCCGACGATCTGGCGGGCGACGGCCACCGAGTACTCCATGGCCACGGCGTCCAACGGCACTTCGCCGCGGCGCACCGCTGCCAGCGCGCGGTCCGTCTCCCGTCGCATCAACGGTTCATACTTCTCCCGTACGGCCTTCGGGGTAAAGAAACGAGCTGCCTTGGTGCGCTGTTGGCGGTGTTCCAGTCCGGTCAGGAACAACAACGACCGCTGCCCGCCCATCTCGTTGACCTGATCGGATTCGAAACCGGCCTGCCTTGCCGTCGTCTCACGCAACACCTGCCTGGCCAGCCGCGGGTCGCTGACGAACCATTCGCCAGAGTCCGGGTCCTGCTGGATCGAGCCCGTGCGCACGGTGAACTGGGAGGCATGCAGCAGACGATCGTCACGGTCCGAACCTCCCCCACCGAACGGGCATTTCACTGCGCGGACGCTGCCGTTCACCTCGCCCGAACGCTCCGGAGACGGCTCCACCCTCATGTCCGGTACCTCTTCCCCAGCACGCATCGCTTCGCAAAGTTGTGTACTCCTCAACTTACCTCCCGGGCCCGGCCACCGGCAGTGCCGCAGCGGGAATCACCCGGCCGGGCAACGCACGCCCGAGCTGGCGGACTGCTGAACAAGGCGTCGTCTCGGTGTGGGTCCTGGGGTGGGCGGGACTGCGCCGGGGGCCGTCGAGTGGCGAGTCGGGTCACCCGCCGGGTGACGCGTCGGGCGTCTCGGGTGAGCCAGGCAATCCAGCGTTCGGCCACCGGTCGGTGTCACGTGCGCCACCGCAGCGTTCGTCCGGCCAGCCCCCAGGTGAGCACCGCCATCACCAACAGCGCGGCCACGTCGCGAAGCGTGCTGCTCGGATCGCCGCCGAGCAGACTGCCGCGGATCAGCGAAGCCGCGTAGAAAGCCGGGTTCAGAT
>PDWJ01002743.1_pt1 | contig 17958 bp, 16 predicted proteins | sample 1430881 | NCBI WGS metagenome assembly PDWJ01 (sample SAMN01162460, study PRJNA174530) | Oral metagenome, whole genome shotgun sequencing project. | biome: Marine environment; feature: Marine mammal; material: Swab sample of the gingival sulcus; isolation source: swab sample of gingival sulcus...
TCCCTTTGCTGTGCTGGAACTGAAAGTGAAAAAAAGGAAAAAATGAATTAACTGGCTACCTCAAAAATCAAATGTGCGAAAAATATTTGACACTACCTATGGCTGAAATAGAACTCAACGTGCTTATTGGCCAATGTTTGAGCAGGCGTATTGATAATATTGAAGAAGTGCAAAGGGAAACGGCTGCTTGGCAGGAATATCGCAATAACAAAAATTCAAAAGTCAATTGGTAATTTACGACCGATGACGCTAGAATAAAACTGGCTCGACTTTATCCGTCAGTTGAAACTTGACATAACACTATTTCTTTTTTGCATAAATCAGCTTATAATCTCCACTGTTGGGTATATATTTCATCAAGGACTGACCCAGTTTATATACAGGTTGTGTTATACACATGGGGACGGTAAAATATGATAACAAAATTCTTGCTGGCCAAAAATGCATTTGCTTGACTTCTTCAACCTCAAATCCTGTTTCTCGCATTACAGAAACAAATTCATCAATGCTCATATTCAGGACTCTATGCAGGAATCCTTTATGAACAGGCTCCAGGAGCAGGATTTTACCACCTTCTTTCATACCGCGATGAATATTGGTTAATGCCTGTGTCAACTCATCACGATTAGAAGAAGCAATGGCCAATACGCCCCACGCAAAAGCCTTGTCATATTGTAACGATTCATTAAAATCAAAAATTGATTGTACTTCATACACAACATTTCCCGGGCTGTTGTTCCGAGCTATTTCAATGGATTTAGATGAAAAATCAATACCTTTAACCCTGGCCCCCTTTTTGCTGAAATAGTTAGACATCCTGCCGGTGCCACATCCAATATCTATCAAATCCTGGTTGTCAAGATTTTTAAAATAATTATTCAAGACCCCTTTTTGTTCTTCATGATACAGGCTATTCAGGTTATTGTTTGCCCACATTGAAACAGAATTCCCGTCATATTCTTCTGCTTTTTCATCCCAAAAAGATTCTTTATTATAGATATTTGCCCGGTTTTTTCTGTTTTTAATCATCTTTATTAGACTCATAAGGCATGCTCTCCTCTCCATCGATGTTTTTTAGCGTTTTTATAATGTATTTTATCTCTTTGTCTGAAAGTTTATAATAAAAAGGTAGATCAAGTATAGATTCAGCCATGTTCACTGCGTTTTTATGTCCTATTGGACAAATTATATGGGTAAAGCTGAAAGCACAGTCAACACCATTTTTTACCAGTTTTCTGTAAAAACGCATTTTATCTCCTTTCACCGCTATTGGAAATCTTATACATGCCCAGTCAGTGTTCGTGTCTTCGCTATTGACAGAAAATGATTTACAATCCTTCAACTCAGTATGCATCCAATCATACATACGCTGTCTTTTATCTATAATATATTGAGATTGCAGCAATTGTTTCTTAGCCAGGGAACACTGCCAATCTGCGACATCAAAGGTATAAAAAGCCCCTTTTTCCTGCAAAACAGCATTGGTTTCAAGCGTAACTCGTTTTTGTACAAAGAAATAAAAAAAGTAAAAAAGGGAGTATATATATTTATTTTCTATAAAAATGAATACAAAACCTTTCAGTAAGTTTTTCAGTGAAAGCATGGCGGGCATTTGTTTTATATTCGTTCCATAATCATCCTTTATTTTACGAAACAGATTCGTATCTCTAACAAATATAAAGCCAGACTTGCTCGGAACAGTTATCAATTTCGTGGTATCAAAACTGTAAAAGGCGGCATCTCCAAAGCTACCTAACGGAGCTCCAGCCGTACGACCACCAAAAGCCGGTGCCATATCTTCGATAATGAAGATATTTCTGCTCTTACAAATTTCTTTTAGCGGGTTTATTTTACACGGCACACCATACTGGTGGGTGGCTATAAAAATTGAGTTGGGTACAGCTTTTTCTTCAAATGATTTCACATCTATATTGTAACCATCAGCTTCGATATCAATATGCAGTATTTTTTTCCCAGCCAGCCCTATTGCTTCAATAACTGCATTGCATGTGTAAGAGGGCACTATTACCGTTTCAATATTCAGTGATCTCAAGATATAGTACAACCCTGCCCTGCCTGAAGGCATCAACAAGATATTATCCTGATGAGTCAGGTTTTTGATTATTGACACTGTCTGTTCCCTGTTGTTTCTAGATGACAACATAAAAAAAACAGATGCCACCAACAAATCCAGCAAACTGTAATTAACCCTCGTCCTTGGTATGATTCCTTTAAACATTAGTTACGCTCCGTTTTTCTTTGTCTTCCTGCCACCTTCAACAAAACATAAAAAAGCACCCCAAAGAAAACCGAATATAATCCCATCATTCTCAAGCTGATCACTCCCAGTTTAGCCGTTTGCTCAACCACACCAAGTTCAGTGAATATTACAAATGCAGATACTTCTGCTGCACCAATTCCAGCGGGTAAAAATGAAAATAAAGTTGCAAGCATAATTGTAGATATTAGCATTTGGATTTGAAAAACACTCACATCCAGGCCAACACATATTAGGCTGTTATGCCATATGAACCCCATAGCAAACCAAGAGAGCACAGTGTAAAAAAAGCTAAAAAAAATTGCTTTACCAAAAGCAATTTCATGCTTTTTTAACAGATATAAAGATACACCCAGCAAAAAAAACTGAAGAACAATAAGCAGAAACAGAACCAGGTTATTCAGCCTTATTTTTTCTATCAGATTTACACCATAAAAATATGAACCTATGAAAAACACAAAGAAAAGAAAGAGAAAATCCTGGATTTTTTCAACGAAAAATACTTTCGTTAAAAATCCTACGTCATAATTACTGTTTTGTTCTTTCAACATTGCAATTTTTAATACCTCTCCTGATTGAAAAGGAGATATAACAGCTATCGACAATGAAAAAATGATAATTTTGTATAACTCAAAAAGACTAAACTCTTCGTTCCTCCTTTCTTGTAGAAGCAATCGCCACCTCAAGGTTCTTAAAAACCAATACAGTAGAAGTAAAACAGAATTTACGATCACAAAACGAATAATTTTCAATTCGTTCAAAAACAACCACAAATCCTCAAGGTCAAAGATATTAAGAATAAACCGAACAGAGAAAAACAAAATGATAAGAGCAAAAACATACTTAATAATAGCTAATAGCTTGGTATTTAAAGTACTGCAATTCATTTTGAACAATTGTTTCTTCTTCATATCTGAAAGAGACTATCTATATACTCAAATTTTTTCTTCTTTATAATAGATATAACCTATGTAACAAAAATTGATGTTCCCTCCTTTCGTCCTCATTTGAGAAGACTCAAGCTGCCATTTTTGAGCAACATAGCCTTTATATCTCTTTATGTTCATGCTTTACTCCTGTCATTTCTAAAAATTTACGAGTATTTTTTACTCTGTAACGCAGAGCGGCTTTATCTGACAGCGGACGACAAAAATCTACTCGAATACCTTTTAAAAGAAAGCTCACAACAGAACCATCCTTCTCTGTGCGAGTTGCTCCCAGCGCAAGAAATAAGGATTTGATTTTTTCCACTCTATATTCCGGTTGACTGAGTTTGTTACTAATAACAAGAGCTTACAAGAGCTTTTTGGCCAATGCAATCAAAACAACGATAGTATTGATACTTGTAACAACAAGGCTAAAAATCTTAGGAGCTTGAAAGGGTCTTTTTCAGCTTATCCATAATATACTCCTGCTGCTGTTCAGATATCCCTGTCCAGAAGGGAAGACGAATTATCTGACGGGATTTTTTAACGGTTACAGGTAATTCACCATTGGCACGGCCATATTTTTCTCCGGCAGGGGAGGTATGGAGTGGTATATAATGAAATACTGCATGTATTCCTGTGTTATTGAGTTTTTCGAGGACTCTCTGGCGTCTTTTTTCTGGTAGAAGGATATAGTACATATGGGCGTTATGCTGACAATGTTTGGGAATGGTTGGGCGCATCAGAGTCCCTTCTTTTTCCAGGGTATGCAAAAGGGCATGGTAGTAGTTCCAGCTGGAGAGTCGTTTTGCTGTAATCTCTTTTGCTTCTTCGAGCTGCGCCCAGAGAAAGGCTGCGACGACCTCTCCTGGCAGAAAAGATGACCCCATAGACTGCCAGGTATATTTGTCGGTCTCGCCCCGGAAAAATTGACTGCGGTTTGTTCCTTTTTCGCGGATAATTTCGGCTTGTAATACCAGATCATCCCTATTAACGCACAAGGCTCCCCCCTCTCCAGAGATAACATTCTTTGTCTCATGGAAACTGTATGTTCCCAAGTCTCCGATACTGCCAAGCGGCTTGTTTTTATACCTCGCCATAAGCGCTTGCGCGGCATCTTCGACAAGAGGTAGATGATGTTTTTGAGCAATGGCAAGAACACGGTCCATATTACAGCTTATGCCCGCATAGTGGACAACGACAATAGCCCTTGTCTTTTTTGTTATGGCTGGTTCAATCAAGTCCTCATCTATGTTAAGAGTATCCTCTCTGATATCAACAAAAACAGGAACCCCTCCGCGTAAAACAAAGGCATTTGCCGTTGAGACAAAGGTATACGAGGGCATAATTATTTCATCGCCCGGCTGGATGTCAAGTAATAGAGCTGCCATCTCCAGAGAGGCAGTACATGAGTGAGCAAGTAAAGCCCTTTGAACTTCAGCATTTTTTTGAATCCAGCTATGACATTTTTTTGTAAATGGTCCATCACCTGCCAGTTTCCCATGGAAATGTGCCTGGGCAATATAATATAATTCTTTTCCCGTCATATAGGGCTTGTTAAAGGGGATTTTTTCCATAGCTTTTTTGATATCTCATATTCAGAGAGCGGGTGTAGAATAAACCTCTGTTTACCCCTGTGGTTCAAGAATAGTTTTTACGTTTTCAATATCGGGGTAATATTTGTCAAATTTTCGGAAGATTATAATCGCGTTCTATTCTACTATAACTTGAGCAATTACTATACCGTTTTTTATCGGTTTCTAAGCCTGCATATCCTATGGTATTTTTTTTATAACCTGCCTCCTTGTTTTTTATCGAAAAAAATGTGGTATTCTTTTATCTTGGTCTATACTGGCAAGGAGGTCAGATCTTTTTATGCTCCTTGGCTTTTTTTAACACGATGACTGGAAGAGCAGCCATCAGCTCTTGTTATGTTAATATAACGAGATAATCTGAATATCTACAATGCCTCATTTATATGAAAAATTTGCTGACATTACAACGATACAACTTAAAAAAATACGGCTGGATAACACTGGCTATAGTGACAATTATTACATTTGCGGTTAGATACACTTTACCTGTCAGAGATGGCGATCTGTGGTTCCATCTATTGTACGGGCGATATTTTCTGGATCATGCCACATTAATAGCCGACCACACCATCTTCTCCTGGTCTCCTTCCACCAATGACAATATCTACTGCACCTGGCTGCCAGATATTTTTCTCTATCTACTCCATAAGTGGAGCGGACTGCCCGGCTTGTTTATCTTTCGTTACCTGTGTATGACCACTATCCTCGTTGGTGTTCTTATGTACGCCCGCAACTTGAAGATAGAGGGGCATCCCTTCACCTGGCTGGTCTGTTTGATTTCGGTAGTCATGTCGTATACTGCCGCGTTTATAAAGCCTGAAATCATATCCTTTGTCCTGATAACACTGTCCGCCTGGAACTGGTGGTATATTCGTTTGTATGATGAAAATTCCTGGAAAAACTGTTATCTTTTTCCCATTATCATGTTGATCTGGGTAAATTCCCACGGCGCTTTTGTCTTTGGAGCCGTCTTCTATATAACCGTAGCCGCTGGTGAGCTGTTGAATACCTGGCTTTCCAGAGAAAATAAACTCTCAAAAAAAGTACGTACTCACCTGGGTATCGCCTTTTTTCTCTCCTTTCTCTCTATTTTTATTACACCGTACGGTCTTGACTATCCGCTTCAACTGTTTTTTAATCTACTCCCCACCCAGGATAACCTCCATCAACTCAATCAAGTATCTGCCTATACATCGACTTTTACCAACGCCAATCCCTATAATTTCACACTTTCTGCCAATATTGCCATTTTCTTGTTGGTTATAGTTTTTTTTAGACGCTTCAGAAAAATAGAGTGGTCGACACTGCTCGCAAATCTTGTATTTGCCTATTTGTATACCCGTTTCTACCGTACCACATTTTTCTGGGCTCCGATCTTCGCGTTCAGTATATTATCATTGTATGCTTCGGGGGCACCTGCACATTCTCTTACAAAACACACCAACGTCATCAAACAATACGGCTATATAGCTATTACCATTCTCGGTTTCTATCTGGGAATTAGCACAATATATCAAGCCCTAGTTTGGCCTGAAAAATTTCTATGGACTGGATTTGGTATTACTGAAGGCAGTCCTGTTTCTGAGGCACAATATATAAAGAACCACTACCCAGATGCAAAAATAGGTAACACCTATAACCAGGGCGCCTATCTGCTATGGACACTCTGGCCTGACAACACGGTATTTTTTGATGCAAGACATTTTCCTTATAGAAAATGGAGTGACGAGTTTTTTTCTTTTTCCGCAGGAAAAAATATAGATGCCTTTACAAAAGAATATCCAGCAGATCTCTGGTGTATTTCTATTTACTACTCCAAGCTGCTTCTGGGATTATTGCTGAAAGATGAATGGAAACTCGCATTTTACGGAAAAAATTCAGCGGTCATAGTGAAAAAAGATATCCCTCTCCCTGATGGGAACATACGGGTTGCCAAGGATATTTATGATTTTAAAAATATATACAGTGCCACTGATGCCTTTAGATTTGCAGTGCATATCGGTGATTTTGATGTAGCTCATAATATGTTATCCGCCTTGAAAAAAAGGTTTTCCTTTAATAAAAAACAAAAAAAACATATCAAAGTTCTGACAAAATATCTCAATGGAATAGAGGCTTACCAGGAGGGACATTATGAAACCGCCATTGAGAATTTTGATTTTTTTAATGGCTCAATAAAGTCTATCAGTTTTTTAGAGACAAACTGCTATCAATACCTTACCAAACAATATTGGGACAACAACGAGTATAAGCGTGCCCTTGACACCTCTTTTAACGCGTTAAAGCTGATTCCTACGGATAACCCCTATGCGCTCTATAATTCCGGAGTGATCAGCTGGTATATTGAACAAAATGGTTTATATGAGGATGAAGTCTATATAGGTAAGATAACATATAAGGATCTATGGAAGAACAACCTCAAGCTGTTTACCGAAAACTATGCAGAGAATTCTGATTTTATTCCTTATGTCGAGATCGCCACCAAAATACTGAGGGGCAACTTTCCTGCAGTTAAGCCGGAGCTTATTATACCAGCTGAACCAACAAACAGAAAACTATTTGAAACAGCTCCGCTACCTCTGGAAAATGGAAAACGTCTCCAATCTTGATGGTCTCGTGAAAAGGGTTTTATTTTTTCTTCCGTTGATAATCCTTTTTGTCGAAGTTGAATTATCTCCTTTATTTCATCTTGGCCCATGAATCACGCAGGGTTACAATGCGGTTAAAGACTGGTTTTCCCGGCTGGGAGTCTTTTGTGTCGATATTGAAATATCCCTGTCTTTCAAACTGGAAGCGACTGCCCGGCTGCTGCTCTGCAAGCATTGGTTCCACTTTGCAGTTGTGGAGCGATACCAGTGAATCAGGGTTGAGTGTTTCAATAAAGTCGGTTTCCTTATCTCCTTCCGGGTTTTCCTCAGTAAACAATCTATCATAAAGACGAACTGTACAGGTATGTGCATGAGCAGCTGAAACCCAGTGGATGGTACCCTTTACCTTGCGGCCGTCAGGAGAGGAACCGCCCTTGCTTTCAGGGTCATAAGTGCAGTGGATAGCCTCTATCTCTCCTGTTTTCTCATTTTTGTCCATGGATACAAATTTGATATAGTAACCATAGCGTAACCGTACTTCCCGATCTGGGCCGAGCCGGAAGTATTTACGCGGTGGATTTTCCATGAAGTCACTGCGTTCAATATAGAGTTCTCTTGAGAACGGCAGGATACGGGTACCCATTTCAGGTTTTTGCGGATGATTTTTGGCAACAACCTCTTCTGTTTGATCTTCGGGATAGTTGTCAATAATTACTTTGAGCGGATCCAGGATCCCCATCACCCGTGGTGCTGATTCATTGAGGTCTTCACGGATACAGTTTTCAAGTACACTCATGTCGATCCAGCTCTCTTTTTTTCCTACTCCGATCATGGTACAGAAGTTTTTGATGGATGCAGGGGTATAGCCTCTTCTGCGCAGGCCGGATAAGGTGAGCATCCGCGGATCATCCCAGCCGTCCACATAGTTACCTTCCACCAGTTTCAGCAGTTTGCGTTTGCTCACCACCGTGTAGGTCAAATTGAGTCTGGCAAATTCAATCTGGCGGGGGTGACATTCGGTTTGCAGTGTGTTTAGCACCCAGTCATAGAGTGGCCTGTGATCTTCAAATTCCAATGTGCAGAGCGAATGGGTGATCTGTTCAATGGCATCTGAGAGGCAATGGGTATAGTCATACATCGGGTAGATGCACCATTTGTCACCAGTGCGATGATGCGATACTTTCATGATACGGTAAATAACCGGATCCCGCAGATTTAGATTAGGCGAGGCCATATCAATTTTTGCGCGCAGTACATGGCTGCCCTCTGCAAATTCTCCATTTTTCATGCGTTCAAACAGCTCAAGATTTTCCTGTACGGAACGATCTCTGTAGGGGGAGTTTTTCCCAGGTGTTGTCAGGGTTCCCCGATATTCGCGTATTTGATCTGCTGTGAGCTCGCAGACAAAGGCATTGCCGGACTCTATCAGTTTTATTGCAAAACGATACAGTTGATCAAAATAGTCGGAGGCAAAAAAGAGGTTTTCCTGCCAGTCAAAGCCCAGCCATTGTACATCCTGCTGGATGGACTGGACATAGGCGTCCTCTTCCTTGCTGGGGTTGGTGTCATCAAATCGCAGATGGCAGATGCCGTTGGTTTCTTCACTTACACCGAAATTCAGGCAGATGGATTTGGCATGGCCGATATGAAGAAAGCCATTGGGCTCAGGGGGAAAACGGGTGATGATCTTTGTATGTCTGTCATTTTTCAGATCTTCCTGTATTATCTGGCGAATAAAATCCAGGGGTTTTTCTTGTATATCCATGATGTTTAATCCGTTATGATTGAGAAAACAGCTCTGCCGCAGATGTGAGGCGTTTGACTATTCTATCCTTACCTATGGTCATGACGATATCAAACATGGAAGGACCTGCAAGTTGGCCTGTTACCACGGTTCGCATACCGTTGATGATCACACCGGGTTTGACCTCACACTCTTCTGCAAGATCTCTGGCCACCTGTTCTGTTGATTCAAGTGTGAAGGGGGTAAGGGTATTATAGCGTCTGCCAAGCTCAGGAAGCCACTGCTTCAGCCCTGGGTGCTTGCTAAGGTGTTTTTTCTTTGCCTTTTCATCGATTATGTAATCATCAGCGAAATAGGCTCTTCCCAATGTGGCAAAATCCTTAACTGTATGAAACCTAGGACGAATAAGATCAAGGGTCTCTAGAAACCATGCTTTTTTCTCGCCTGTATAAGCCGTATTCCAGATCTGCTCTTTTTTGAAATCTTCTTCCACATAAGCGGAGAGTTCGTTAATGTCCATATTTCGCAGATAATGCTCATTGATGGAGATAGCCTTGGGATCAGTGAAAAATTTTGGATCGTTTTTACGATAATTGAATATCGAATGCGACTTGTTGATGCGCTCTAAGGTAAAGCTGTCAATGAGCTCTTCTTTTGAGAAGATTTCCTGGTCGTTTCCTGGAGACCAGCCAAGTAACACCAGATAATTATTAAATGCCCAGGGCAAAAAACCCCTGTCACGGTAGAACTGTACGGCAACTATTTCGCCATGGCTGCGTTTGGATATTTTGGCACGCTTTGTATCCATGGTTAGTGGAATATGAGCAAATTCCGGCAGCGGCGCATCAAGCGCTTCGTAGAGTAATACCTGTTTGAGGGTGTTGGTCATATGATCCTGGCCTCGTATAATGTGGGTGATCCTGTCACGGATATCATCTACGACATTACAGAGCAGGTAGAGCGGTTTACCGTTGGATCTGACGATTACAAAATCATCGATCTCCTCATATCTTGATTGGATCTTGCCCAGTACCTTATCTTCGTAGGAGAGGGAGCCATCCCGTGCAGGTACTTTGAAACGCAGTACGGAAGGCAGTCCCTGAGCCTGTTTTTCTGCGACCTGTTCGGCCGTGAGATGCCTGCATGCGCCGTCATAGCCCACTTTCGTTTTTGCAGCCATGGCTGTTTCCCGTTTGGCATCAAGCTCTTCTTTGGTGCAGAAACAGTGGTAGGCATGTCCTGATGCCAAAAGTTTTTGTGCTGCACGTTCATGATCATCTGCAAATTCTGATTGAAAATATGGTCCCTCATCCCAGTCAACTCCCAGCCATTCAAGCCCTTCTAGGATACCGGTTATGGATTCTTCGGTTGATCGTTCAGTATCTGTATCTTCAATTCGTAATATGAGCTTTCCCCCGGTTTTTTTCGCATATAGCCAGTTGTACAGGGCGGTGCGGGCTCCGCCTATGTGCAGGTAGCCTGTTGGGCTGGGTGGAAAGCGAAGTCGTGTTTCGTTCATTGATACTCCTTATTGTGTCTCCGAATATTCTTCAGTTGCTATCTGATTGGAAATGTATGAATCAAGAGAGGTATAGCTTATATACATTTTAGAGATTTACTGCAACTGAAAGCATCCTGATATCTTTTTATCAGGATACAAGCCTATCATGGAAAACTTTGTAAGGCAATATCCGCTTTTCAAAATTATTTATGACAAAATGTGTTGTTCTTGATTTTTATTAGCGTTATATTCAATTCCTTTAATAATAGTATTCCAGCCTATTGGTCGGTATTGAAAAGTTGATTCTATGTGATAGTTGTGAATCCTTGTATACAGGCTGATTGTCGTTTGGAAGCAAGATAATCAGGTAAGGAGAAAAAATGAAAGTCTTGATCAGTGACAATTTATCACCAGTTGGTGCAGAGATTCTGGAAAAAGCTGGAATTGAGGTGGATGTTAAAACAGGTCTGTCTCCAGAGGAATTAAAGCAGATTATTGGTGAGTATAGCGGCCTGGTTATTCGCAGCGCAACAAAGGTAACCCGGGAAATTATAGATGCGGCCACGCAGTTGCAGGTTGTCGGACGTGCTGGTATCGGTCTGGATAATGTCGATATCCCGGCAGCAAGTGAGAAGGGGATTGTCGTGATGAATGCCCCTGACGGGAATGCCATAACCACAGCTGAACATGCTATTTCGATGATGATGTCGCTTTCCCGCAATATCCCGCAGGCCACCGCTTCCATGAAGGCTGGAAAATGGGAGAAAAAAAAGTTCATGGGACGTGAGGTCACTGGTAAAACCTTTGGTGTTGTCGGTATGGGACGGATTGGTTCCATTGCTGCCAGCAGGGCTCAGGGACTGAAAATGAAGACAATCGCCTATGATCCCTACCTGCAAAAAGAGATGGGAGAGAAAATCGGTGTTGAAATTGTCTCGCTTGAAGAGCTTGCCAGAAGGTCAGACTATATCACCGTGCATGTCCCCATGACAAAGGAGACTGCCGGTATCATCAATGAAGAATTTTTCAAGAATATGAAACCCGATGCCATGTTCATTGATTGTGCCCGTGGTGGTGTCTGCGATGAAGCAGCATTATATGAAGCTCTTAAAAATAATGAGATAGCAGGTGCAGCGCTTGATGTATTTGCTGATGAGCCAACAACTCTGGAAAACTGTGAACTGCTTGGGCTGGATAACTTTATCTGTACCCCACATTTAGGAGCCTCAACAAGCGAAGCGCAGGAAAATGTGGCGGTGATAATCGCTGAGCAGATGGCAGATTATCTTAACAAAGGTGCTGTCACCAATGCGGTGAATGTTCCCTCTGTCAGTGATGATGTGTTAAGCCAGGTGGGGCCATATATCCATCTAGGCGAAATGCTTGGTAGTCTGCATATGCAGATCAGTAAGGGCGGAATTCAGGAGGTCACTATAGAATATGGTGGTACACTCGCTGAATTAAACACCAGCCCGATCACCGTTGCCTTCCTGAAAGGTCTGTTCACTCCTATTATCCAGGATGCAGTAAATTATGTAAATGCGCCGCTGTTGGCCAAAGAGAGAGGTATAAAGGTTATTGAATCGAAATCTGACAGTGCTGAGGATTTTACCAATGTCTTGAAAATTACTGTAAAGACAAGTGAGAGTGAGAATGTTCTGGTTGGTACTGTTTTTGGTAATAAGGAACCGCGTCTGGTACGGATTAACAGTTTCAGGCTTGAGGCTCATCCGGCAGGTCCCTTACTGCTTGTATATAATAATAACGTACCAGGTGTTATCGGCACCCTGGGAACCACACTTGGTGAAAATGGGGTTAATATTTCCAGCATGACTGTCGGAGGACAGGAAGAGGGGGCACAGAATATCATCCTGTTATCGACTGATACGCTAATTTCAAAAGATGTTCTGGCAAAAGTCCGTGCCTGTGAGAACATTTATGATGCTATTGTGCTGGATATCAGAGAAGAGTAAGTTTTTTGCAGAAATTATTTCAATGTAAAGGTCACTTCCTTTTTTTACAGGTAAAAAAGGAGGTGACTGCATTGATAGATGCAGCTTTGTCTTGTTTTACAGTTTTTCCCCAGTTTATAAAAATGATGTAAGCCAGGTTTTCTAGCGAGCGATAAGGAAAGCACCTTTATATCCGCGGTTTAAAAGTGATCGTTCCGCTTTTTCAGCAAGCTCAAGACGTCTTCCAGCAAATACCTGGACGCGAAAGTAGGTGTCTTTTTTGCGGGTATATCTTTGAATGACAGTACGAACTCCTGCAATTGTAAATCTTTTTTGAAGAGCTAACGCTTTTTCTTTGTTACGAAAAGATGCAATTTGTACGTAATACTCTCCCTGCCTGATATTCTTTTTGGTGATTGATTTTGTATCGTGGGAGGCAAGAGCTGTGATTTGTACCCTGGCAGTTCCCTTGGCAATAATACCTATTTTTTTGGCCTGGGCATAACTCAGGTCGATGATTCTGCCCTTTACAAAGGGGCCTCTGTCATTGATCCGTACAATGGTTTCTTTGCCATTATCCAGGTTTTTTACATGAATCATCGTGTTCATGGGTAATAGTTTATGAGCGGCGGTTGCCCCATACATATTATAGTACTCGCCATTTGAGGTGCGCTTTCCGTGAAAATCTTTGCCGTACCAGGAGGCTATACCGGTTTCTCTAAATCCTGCTGAATCGGAGATGGGATAGTAGGTTTTGCCCCTGCTCTTATATGGTCGCTGAGTGGGAGGGGCTGTTGCTGAGTCATAGGGCGGCGGAGAGGCGTGGCATGAAATGATAGCAATGAGCACAAACAGGAGCATTAAATGGAGTCGAAAGAATGATAAACAGACGGTCATATTTATAGGGATTGCGTAATGGCAGCGTTTGTATTCTGATCGCCAGTAATTTCTTTGTTGCTTACCTACTGTAAAAGATTGTAGCAGATATTTATTGAGTTGCAAGGATATGGCGTATTTTGGTGGCGATTTGAGTTGTTTTTTTGTTTATTACCTGCTATAGAACTTTTCTTTAATAGATAATAAACCTTTTTTCAAATACACATAACAGCCACTTTAGCTCAGCTGGTAGAGCGGCGCTCTCGTAAAGCGTAGGTCAGCGGTTCGAATCCGCTAAGTGGCTCCAGATATAAGCAATCTGTATTCCTCTGTGTATACATGAGGGATACAGGTTGCTGTCAGCAGTTTTTCCTGAGAAAAACTACAAAATCATCTCCTGCATTAATGTTTCAAGCTGAACCTGGTTTACCGCGAATTGTCGAATGCCTTCAGCAACCTTTTCGGTAGCCATTGCATCTTCGTTAAGTTCCCAGCGGAAACGTTTTTCATCAATTCCTGCCTGGAGTTCGATCGGTTCCACGGAACCAGGGCTGAGTTTACGAGCGAGTTCACCCTCATCTGCGGCCAGCTGATCCATAAGTTGCGGACTGATGGTGAGGTTATCACATCCTGCAAGTTCTTCGATCTGTCCCACAGTGCGGAAACTGGCGCCCATGACAATGGTTTTGTAGTTATGCTGTTTATAGTAGGCGTAGATATTCTGAACGGAATGTACGCCGGGATCATTTTCGGGTGTAATAGGCTTTTCAGGATTTTTTTTCTGATACCAGTCATAGATACGGCCTACAAAAGGTGAAATAAGGGTTACTCCAGCATCGGCGCATGCCACTGCCTGGGCAAAGCTGAAGAGCAGGGTGAGGTTGCACTGGATATTTTCTTTCTCCAGCACTTCGGCAGCCCGGATACCTTCCCAGGTGGAGGCCAGTTTGATTAAGATTCGATTTGAAGGTACTCCAATTTCATCATAGAGCGCGATAAGTTTTCTGGCCTTGTCAATCATTGCCGGGGTATCAAATGAAAGGCGGGCATCCACCTCTGTTGACACACAACCTGGTATGATATCTGCTATCGCCTTGCCGATATTGACGGTGAATTTTTCGGTACATGCGGCAATAAAGAGATTTTTTTTCATATTTTTGCTCTTTGCCCAGGCTATTGCTTCATGAAGAAGCTCTCTGTTTTGTGGCATCTTTGCCGCTTTAAGCAGCAATGTGGGGTTGGTTGTCGCATCCTGGGGCTTAAGCCTCTGGATGGATGCTATGTCTCCGGTGTCAGCAACCACTGTCGTCATTTTTCTCAGTTGTTCCAATTTATTCATAGCCTTTTCTCCAGATATAGTAGTTTAATGTAGTACGTGTTCTTTTTAAGAAAGATGCCGTCTTTCTTTGTATTTCCGATTTTTATTGTAAACAATGATGCTCTGTACGCAGGGGGCAAAGGAACGGTCTTGCGTTCTTTATCTTCTCTGCCGATGATACCGATGTGGGTACCAGTACCACATACCAGGATTCAGCGCTACTGTTTTCCCGGCTGCTGCAACACTGGAAACTGTCATCTGGCTTTCTTTCTGTTAAGACGATATTTCCAGAACATTTGGTGGTAATATCGCTTTTCGGCAATCTCTCGGCAGAAATTCTTTCTTGCCTACAGAAAATACTGTATTATCTTCAAGAAAGTTTTTTTTATGTGAGATTGATTTTGCGGATTTTTTTAAGCCTTCGTGAAGAGAGATTGTGATATAGCAGCTGCCTGTTTTTTCAGCATGTCTGCTTTTGATGTAAAAAAACTGTCCCTGACAAGGCTGAACATACTGCCATCCTTCTGGATGGCTCGTTTTTTCTACAAGAGAGGATACCATGATCAGCGAAAAAATGAATAAAGCGTTTAACGAACAAGTTAACAAGGAGATGCATTCTTCCTATCTCTATTTGTCGATGTCTGCCTGGCTGGCAGAAAATGGATTGCCAGGATTTGCAACCTGGATGCGTGAGCAGGCCGATGAAGAATATGAACATTGTATGCGCATTTTTGATTATATTCTTGAGCGGGGAGGTTCTATTGATTTGACCGCTGTTGCTGCTCCGAAAACGAAGTGGAAAGATGTGGAGGAGGTCGTTAAAGACGTTGTTGACCATGAAGCGATGGTGACTGGATTGATCAACAACCTGATGGATGTTGCATTACAGGAAAAAGATCATGCCGCTATGATTTTTCTGCAATGGTTTGTTGCCGAGCAGGTTGAAGAGGAAGCCAGCGTAGGAGAGGTACTGGATAAAGTCAGGTTGGTGGGGACAAACTCTGGTGCATTGTATCATTTAGATATGGAACTCGCAAAACGAGGAAACACTGATACGGAAGAAAAGTAAATAGCGACTTTTTCATTCTGCAATAAAAAAGTCAGTACTTTTTTACGGTACTGACTTTTAATCCCAATTTCTTGTAACCGCGGCTCATTGGATTTTACGCTGTTGATCGCTGCTGTGTTGCACCATTTTCTCGGCAGATTCCTCGTAATGATAACGGATGACCTGTTCCACTTCTGCCGGATTTCCTTTTTTCAGGGCGTCAAGAATTACTTTATGGCGTAGATACACCTTTTCTGCGGGAAAGAGTTTTAGCCATTGTTTCAGCAAGAGATATTTTGAAATTCCCTGGCAGAATTTTTTACAGATATCGACCAACAGTGCATTGTCAACTTTGGAAAACAAGATATCATGAAATGCCGTGTCCAGAGGTGCCATCTCTGCAATATTTCCTGAAGACTCAGCAATATATTTCATTGAAGCGACAATATCTTCAAGGGCCAGGATATCATCTTCGGTAAAAGAGTCAACAACCTGTGCAACGGCGGCAGCTTCAAGAACTCCGCCGGAAAAATAGCTGTTGCGAATCTCCTTCGCTGTCATCACCCTGACAGTTTTTCTCTTTTGCGGGGCGCCATCAATCAACCCTTCCCGTATCAGGATCTGCATAGCTTCCCGTACAGGCGCTCTGCTAATGGCAAGCTCCTCGGCAATAGCAACCTCTTTAATGGGTGCACCAGGAGCGAATCGTCCCTTCAATATCTGCCGGCGGATAAATTCTGCAACTTGTTCGCTATAGGTCTGTTTTTGCAGGGTCACGGGAACTCCATATGATGGCTTTGTCAAAATATGCTGCCAAGTATACTGTTTTTAAGTCAAGTGGTATGAAAGAACTTTCTTGTAAACATAGGTTAAAGTAAAAGAATAACCTATTTTTTCCATAAAAAAAACCAAAGAGGCGAATTGTAAATGAGTTGTATATTTCATTTATATCCGATGGGCAGAATATAGGTGAAAAAGTGATTATTGAGGATTGCCAGGAACAACCAGGAGAGCACAGGAATTGATGGCAGAGTAATACCTCAGGATGACATTTTTTGAATACATGGTTTCTTTCCTCTTTTAGCAACAGCAACAACCTCGATGGCCAACTGTTCAGCAGCATCAAGAAAAGGAAGAGGAAAGTTTTCATCTGCTATGATACCAAGCTCTGTGCAGCCAAGAACCACTTGTGTCGCACCTTTTTCCCGAAGATGTTCTCCGATGGAGACGAATTTTCTTTTACTGTCTACGCCTGTTTCTCCTCGTTTTACAGCCTTGATCAGTTCAAAGAGTTGCATCTGAACCTCCTCGTCAGGATACATCACTTCCACTCCGCGTTTCTGAAAAGCTTGTTGATATAAGGCTGTTTTAATAACAGTTGTCGAACCCAGTATCCCAATTTGTTGTATTGCAGGAAATACTGTACAGATGGTATCCACAACCAGCGCAATCATATTGACAACGGGAATATTCACCGCATCAGCAACACTATTATAATAGTAATGAGCGGTGTTGCAGGGAATAACCAGGAAATCAGCACCATATGCCGCTAACTTCCGCCCCATATCAGCCATAACCGGACCAGGATCTTCACCATCACCAAGAATCGCCTTTATACGAGAAGGAATCTTGGGGTTATTGTCTATGATACAACGAACATGATCCACATCATCAATTGCTGAGGTATGGGCAATAATCTTTTGCATCAGATCAACTGTTGCCTCAGGTCCCATACCTCCAATAATTCCTGGAACCAACTCTCTCATCATTTCTCCTTCTTGTAAAAAAGAATTTTTCAGATAAAGCACTCTGCAGCGCTTTCAGCAAGAATTTCGCCAATCAATGCACAATCCTTAACAGAAAATGTCAGCGGAATCCGCATATCGCACATTGTGGAAAGAATACCATTGGTCTTTTTTAGCAGAGGGATATTGTCAAGATACTCCCAACTGGAATACGTGCTTGTGAATGCTACAGGTTCTTTATGGCCAAACCATTTTATCTCTACTCCGCGCACAAGTGTGGCAGCGAGAAACTGGTGAATTTTCTCTTCCGGTTGATCGATGGAAAACTGAATAGAGCTGCCGACATACAGTTCTTTTTCCGGTCTTGCCGGACAGGCAAGGGATGGG
>PDWJ01004634.1_pt1 | contig 17954 bp, 11 predicted proteins | sample 1430881 | NCBI WGS metagenome assembly PDWJ01 (sample SAMN01162460, study PRJNA174530) | Oral metagenome, whole genome shotgun sequencing project. | biome: Marine environment; feature: Marine mammal; material: Swab sample of the gingival sulcus; isolation source: swab sample of gingival sulcus...
CAAAGGTTTTGCCACAACTGATAATCTGTCTGCCTTTATCTCAGAATACTCTGACTTACCGGAAAACCCTAATTTTATTTTTAAATCCAAACAACCCAAAGATTCAATCTTTGAGATGGAAGTAGGCAGTGTTTTTGGTCCGTATGAAGAGCAGAACTACTACAAATTATCCAAGATAACAGAAAAAAAAGATGTACCTGAGGCTCAAGCGTCTCATATTTTAATCAGCTTTAAAGAAACCAATAACCCCAATGCTACTTTAACTAAAGAAGAAGCCAAGGCAAAAGCTGAAAGTATCCTGGCCAAACTAAAAGGCGGTGCAAACTTTGCTCTCGAAGCTCAAACCAATTCTGAAGATCCCGGGTCTGCCTCTAGAGGCGGTTCATTGGGTTGGTTCATGGAAGGCCGTATGGTACCCGCTTTCAACGATTGGGTATTTTCACACAAAAAAGGAGCTATGGGAATCGTTGAATCCCAATTTGGTTACCACATCATCAAAATTGATGATACACGCACCAAACCGGGCATTAAACTGGCTACAGTTGCCAGACTTATTGAACCATCTGACAAAACATTGAATGATATTTTTATAGAAGCTGAAAGCTTTGCTTCTGCTGCTAAAAAAAGCCCTAAAGAGTTTGAAAAAATCGCCGAAGAACGCGGTTTACAAATCTTAACTACGGATAATTTATCCAGAGGAGCGGCTAACATCAAAGGCGTCAAGTCTCCGGCATCACAGATTTCATACTGGACATTTGATCACAATATCGGTCTGAACGATACCAGACGTTTTGATTTGGAAAAATCTTATGTTGTAGCGCAAGTGACCGGTATTCAAGAAGAAGGAACCATGTCAGTAAAACATGCTGAATCACTAGTAAAACCTATCCTGATAAAAGAGAAAAAAGCAGCATTGCTACTCGATAAATTAGCTAAGGGTAGTCTTACAGAGATCGCCAACAATGAAAAAGTCAAAGTTATGACAGTCAATGAAGCTACCTTACTGGATCCGCCTTCCGGATTGAGATACGATAAATCTGTCATAGCCGCAATGACCCAAATGCAGGATGGTACCATCTTGCGTAATGTCGTAGGTAAATCAGGTGTCTATGCCGTACAGCTCAACTCTAAAATAGAGCCTGCAGCTTTGAGTTCTTACGAAACTACAAGATACCAAATGCAACAACAGGTCAAAAACAATGATATGACCCCTCAAAGCATTAATGCTTAATTGGAATTCAACATTATTGGGGTATTCTTACCGTTGAGAATGACCATCTTGGCATTGTCAGACCCTGCCAATTCTTTTTGAGCTTTGATCAATTCATACTCTAACAAGCGGTTGGTCAATGTAGAGTTAATCTTGCTTTGATAATCTGCAATACCCTGCGCTTCTACCCGCTTACGTTCAGCTTCCTGAGTTTCTTTTTGAAGAACAAAAACCATTTTTTGAGCTTCCTGTTCGGCGTTAATCTTTTGTTCGATAGCGTCTTTTACCGATGCCGGCAAATTGATATTTCTGATCAAAAGTTGTTCAAGTACCAATCCGCGGTCATTAAAATCTTTTTCAATAGTTGAGAAAATACGTTGCTGAAACTCATCCCGTTTAGTAGAATACAGTGCTACAGCATCATAAAAAACAGCATTATCTCTTATCCTTGTACGAGTCACAGGACGTACAATCTTATCATTGTAATCCTCCCCTATCTTTTGGTAAATATTAGGGGCTTCTTCAGGGATGATACGATAAAGAACTGTCAAATCAATCACCACTTCCAGACCGTCATTGGATAGCACCCTTATCGCATCATCACCCCGTTTTAGACCTTCGGCGTGCAACGCAGACATCGTGTAATTCTGAGTTTTAATATCAAAATAAGTGATGTCTAATAGAGGATTGACCATATGCAGACCACTTTCCAAAACATCTGAACGCACCTTACCAAACAGGGATTTAACACCTACCATCCCGGGATTAATCTGTACAAATGTTGATGCCAAAATACCAATACCAATAAGTATTATCCCTAAATATTTAAGCAACCCCATTTGCTTGACCAGAGGATTACGCTTGTCAACAGTTTTCATACCCATGCTTAAAATAATCAAAAGAATACCTAAAAAAATAAAAAAATACATCATAGTTGTTGTGTTTATGTTTAAGTGTCTCAAACTTACAAAAGATTTTTAAATATTAGGAAGAGCCTTCCCCATAGACTCAGCAAACACATCAAAAATCAATTGCATTAATTTTCTATATTTATATTTTTTTAAGATTTTTTGTGTTGTTTTTTCATTTTAACAAACTACACTATAAATTATTACACTTTTTTGTAGGTTTTTATTGAATTTATAATATATTTGCCCACCATTCATCATCAACCTTAAATTCATTCGTATGAAACATTATTTATTACCTGTCTTTATTCTTCTCTTCGGTCTCAGTTTACAGGCGCAAACCCCTCAACAGAAACAACAAATCAGACAAAAGTCTAATGTACCTCAACTTCTTACCCTAAGCGACACTTACAAAACCAAAAAAGCAGCAGCTAAACAAAAAGCACTTGCTATGGCCAAACAAAACAATTGGCCTGTCACTTTAGAAAAAAACGGCGCTTTTATGGAATTACAAATGGTTACCGACGACGGTAAACCCATTTATTTTACTACTTACAATGCTGATGCAGCCAGATCAACCAGAACAAATTTCCTGCATAGTGGTGGAGGTTTGGGTCTGAATGTTGAAGGTCAAAACATGACGGCGCATGTATGGGATAGCGGATTAGCGCTTGCCTCGCATCAGGAATATGACGGCCCGGGAGGAAACAACAGATTCAGCGTTGGTGATGGAACTTCTACCTTAAACTACCACTCAGCACACGTGACCGGAACTATCATTTCTTCCGGTGTCGATCCACAAGCCAAAGGCATGGCACCACAGGCTTCTGCCGTAGGTTATGATTGGGATTACGACACCTCAGAAGCCTCAACTGCAGCCGGAAACGGGATGATGATCTCTAACCATTCGTATGGTTACGGCGCCAGTAATATTCCGGATCAATGGTTTGGAGCGTATAGAAGTGATGCCCATGATTGGGATGAAATCATGTACAATGCGCCTTACTACCTCATGGTTGTAGCCGCCGGTAATGATGGTGGTAACGGCTGGGCTAATGGTTCGCCGCTTGACGGCAACTCAGGCTATGATAAATTATCAGGACACGCCACTGCCAAAAACAATATGGTAGTTGCCAATGCTCAGGATGCTTCTATAGATTCAAACGGTAATCTCAACTCTGTTTCTATAAACTCCAGTAGCAGTCAGGGTCCCACAGATGACTACAGGATAAAACCCGATATCACAGGAAATGGAACCGGTGTTTATTCTACTTACGAAAGCTCAAGTACAGCATACAGTTCCATATCAGGAACTTCTATGGCTTCGCCTAATGTGGCCGGCTCATTACTTATATTACAACAGCATTACAATAATGTCAAAGGCTCATTTATGTACGCTGCTACCCTCAAAGGACTAGCCCTGCATACTGCCGATGATGCAGGAAGTACAGGACCCGATGCCGTTTTCGGCTGGGGGTTACTCAACACCAAAAGAGCTGCTGAAACTATTACCAATGAAGGAACAGAATCGCTTATCAGCGAATTAACACTTTCACAAGGACAAACCTATACTATAGACGTCACTTCAGATGGCATCAATGATCTTATGGCATCCATCAGTTGGACAGATCCTGCCGGAACTGAAAACTCTTCTACCAATTCTTCAACACCGGCCTTAGTCAATGACCTTGACATAAGAGTTTCTAACGGTACTACCTACTATCCTTATAAACTGACATCTATTACTACCAACGACACAGGAGACAACCTGGTTGACCCGTTTGAAAGAGTTGATGTTTCAAATGCTTCAGGCGTCTATACCATTACAGTAACCCACAAAGGCTCTTTATCCGGCGGAAGCCAAAAATTCTCTTTGATTGTTACCGGATTGGCCAACAACGTCACTTGTAATGCCACTACACCTACCAATTTCAACGCCACCAATGTTTCAGATACGACAGCTCAACTATCCTGGAATGCCGTTGCCGGTGCGACTTATGATTTGCGTTACAAGAAAACCTCTGACAGTTCCTGGCAAACACAGGGTGTCACCGGTAGCTCATTCACTTTGACCGGTCTGACAACAGAAACTGCTTATGAAGCTCAGATAAGAAGTAAATGTAGTGACGGTAGTACTTCATCGTATACCTCAAGTGTGAATTTCACGACATTGGCATTTCAGCTCAACTACTGCGCTTCTCAGGGTAACAGCGTTAATGATGAATATATTCAGCGCGTTCAACTCAATCTGATAGACAACAGCTCTGGAGCTTCCAGTGGTTATACAGATTTTACCAACATCTCCACACCATTGGCTCAAGGTGAAACATACACCATCACCATTACACCCAAGTGGACGGGATCAACCTATAAAGAAGGTTATGCCGTATGGATAGACTACAATCACGATGGCGATTTTGATGATGCCGACGAAGCGGTTTGGACTAAATCAGCTTCAACAACATCACCTGTCAGTGGTACATTTACCGTGCCTCAAGGCACAGTACTGACAGATACCAGAATGCGTGTATCCATGAAATACAACGGTACTCCTACATCTTGCGAAACTTTTAACTATGGTGAGGTAGAAGACTATACGGTGTCTCTAACGGGATCAACGGGAGATACAGAAGCCCCAACAGCGCCAACGTTATCCTATAACAACCTGACCACTAATTCTGTAGATCTTTCATGGACAGGGTCAACGGACAATGTCGCTGTAACCGAATACAATGTTTACCAAGGGACAACACTTCTGGGAAGCACCACAAACACAGAATATCAGGTTACCGGATTAACACCCGATACCGCCTATTCCTTTAAAGTCAATGCTCTGGATGCAGCCGGAAACACATCTCCGGATAGTAATACATTAAATCTAACTACCCTCAGCAACCCTGGCGGTGACTGTACAGATGCTATCAGCGTTTATCCTTATAACGAAGGCTTTGAAAACACCTTTGGCTTGTGGACACAAAGTAATGCAGACGATTTTGATTGGACACTTAAATCAGGTAGTACACCATCCACCGGTACAGGTCCTTCAGGTGCGACAGAAGGCAGCTACTATGTCTATATGGAATCATCAAGCCCTAATTATTCTAATAAACAAGCGATTTTAAACAGTCCTTGTTTTGATCTATCAGCATTGACACAAGCCAATTTAAGTTTCAAGTACCATATGTACGGAAAATCGACTATGGGTAGTTTGACCCTTGAAGTTTCTACAGACAATGGAAGCACCTGGGCCCATGTATGGTCTAAATCAGGTAATCAGGGTAACGACTGGTTTAATGCCAATATCGATTTATCAGGTTATACAGGTGGCACCATTCAGCTAAGATTCAATGGTATGACCGGCACAACATGGCAAGGTGACATGGCTATAGACGCCTTTAAAATAACCGATAGTGCAGCATCCGGATGCGTCGCTGCAACATTGAGTATTACATTTGACAATTATCCTGAGGAAACATCATGGGAAATAACTAGTGAAAGCGGTAGCGTTGTGTTCTCCGGCGGCACCTATGGTTCACAACCCGATGGTTCTACGCTGGAAATACCTCTATGTATAGAAGCCGGTTGTTATACTTTTACCATAAAAGATTCATACGGTGATGGCATGTGCTGTAGCTACGGCAATGGCTCTTACACTCTCTCCAGAGAAAGTGACGGTAGTGTTTTAGCTTCCGGAGGTTCATTTGGAAGTTCAGAAGCCACAGATTTCTGTCTTAACACCTACTACAATGCTTATACCACCTACGCACAAAACGATCAGGTCATGCAAGATCTTGTCATGTATCCCAATCCGGCTACAGACTATATTCAAGTAGTCCTTAAAGATACACGTATGTCTCATTACACGATTACCAACACTTTTGGTCAAGTGGTACAACAAGGCGACCTCAGTTCTAACACCATCAATGTAAGCAAACTGTCATCAGGCGTTTACGTGATTAACTTCAACTCCGACAAAAAAGTCCTGAGTGAAAAACTGATGATCAAATAAACTTTTTGATAATACTAACAAACGCCTCAATTGTTTTGAATTGAGGCGTTTTTTTTTAACCTGTTAGGTTGATTATTCTGTTCTAAATTCATCATTGTTTAACCATCACTTGACAACAGATGCAATGATTAAATATATCATATTGATTTTGAAGTCAAACAAATAAAAGACTTATAAATTAATCCCAGATCCATCTTTCGTCTCTCTTCTAATAAAAGCACATCCCCATGATATCAATTATTTAGTTTACATTTGTTTTGACGTTAGTATAGTCGCTTAAGCTTAAGAATGAATTTTTGCGTTGGTATGTCATTCTTTACAAAAAGAATCAACTGACGATGTTTAACATTATACAACGCAATCATACAATAAAACAAAACATTTAATCCTGTGGATCTAAAAAAAATATTTTCAAACAACGAAGCCTGGCTCAAACAAATAACCGCCCAAGACCCCGATTATTTTAAAAAACTCAACCAGGGTCAGGATCCTGATGTACTCTATATAGGCTGTTCAGACTCGCGTGTGACAGCTGAAGAACTTATGGGCCTAAAACCCGGTGAAGTTTTTGTACACCGCAATATCGCCAATGTGATTAATGCCATAGATATGAATGCGCAAAGCGTCATCAACTACGCTGTTGACCATCTGAAAGTCAACCATATTGTGATTTGTGGCCATTACTCTTGTGGCGGTGTCAAAGCGGCTATGGAACCTCAAGATCTGGGTATTCTCAACCCCTGGTTACGAAATATCCGGGATGTGTACCGGCATCATAAAGATGAACTAGACCGTATCAACGACGACGAAAAACGCTACGACCGCTTAGTCGAACTCAACGTCAAAGAACAAGCCATAAACGTCATCAAAATGGCGGCTGTACAAAAAGCCATGCGTAAACGTCACATGCAAATTCATGGGTGGGTCTTTGATATGCGTACCGGTAAGTTGATTGATCTCGATATCAATTTCAACCAAATACTGGAAGACATTATGGAAATATACCGGTTGGAAAATGGATTTTGACAACAACTGACTGCTTTAGCTTTAGGTAAAAAAATACCGTACAATCTATTTCAAGACGTATTTAACGCCAAAAAATCCGTAGCGTTGCAGACCGAAGAACACCTTGTTGTTTACCGGCACACCGTTCCATGTGTTCACCCCTGCGTCGTTATAACCCAAGGCTGTATAGGCTGTAGAGATATAAGTACTGTTCAAGACATTATTCACAGCTAATGACAACAGTAATTCATCCTTTGATTTGAGAGGTATTTTATAATTAGCCTCAAAGTCAAACAGGTGATAAGCCGGTAATTTCAGTTCGTTCAAAGCAGAATCTGCGGAAGCATTGAGCTTGGCATATAAACCATCATTATACTGGTAATTCAGGGCAATACTCAGGTTTTTAACCGGTTTGTAGCCCAATACCATTTTACCCGAAATCTGAGCAGCATCCCCCACTTTTTTACCGTCTAAATCCAAACTCAACGCACCGATGTTTTGTTGATTGAAATCATAAGCCGTACCCCGGGCTTGTCCTTTGTATTCCCATTGCGCAAGACCCATATAAGCATCCAGCGACCATCTTTTATCAATCGTCCAATGTATGGAACTTTCCCAACCGAGATGCTGTTGGTTGACATTATTGAAAAACATCGTTCCGGCTTGGTTAGTGTCCGGATTTTGATAAGGCGCAGCCACATAACGGTCTTTAAAAGCTATAAAATACAGGACATTTGTCCAGTTAAAAGCCTCTTTGTTGTATAAATGTCCGGCTTCAAACGTGGTGACACGTTCTTTGGTCAAATGCGTATTGACATCATTTTTATAATTGAGGAACAAACGGTCAAAACGCGAAGGTTTTTGTAACCAACCGGCATTGAGAAATAATTGACCGTGATCGGTTTGCCAACCTATATGTTGATTGATTTGCCAACCATAAGTGGTGATTTTATCAGATGTCCGATCAGGATCGTCAGTCAGATAATTGAAAAAATCCACACGCCGATTTTGACGGGCAGTCCATAACAGATTGGTATTCAAAGACCATCGGTCATAAGCATACTCCCATGTATGGGACAGGGTATGATTATTTATCAGTGAGCGGTAATGGAAATTGAGTGCCTGATAATCATCGGGTTTTTGGAATAAATCCCAGGCTGTTTTAAGGGTCGCTTTACCGGTGGCGGTATAAATTTGACCCTGATTGTTTTGGTCAAAATATGGGCTATAACCATCGGCGCCTAGAAGATCGATAAGGCGATCAAAGTTATCAGCCTTAGCATGTCTGAATTGATAGCCGGCATGTAGTGTCAACCGGTTATTGAGCTGTTGTTGCCATTGGACATTGCTCCCCACCCAATAGTGTTTATTGGTAAAACTGACTTTAGAAATACCGGTGCCGTATGGGGAGTTGATCCAACCATTATCGACACTGTGGTCATACCTTTGCAATGCCTGACCATCGGACAGAGTGACTGTAGCACCTGTATTATAGGCTTCAATCGCATCCCACATGACACTACCGTCAGCGGCATGACGCCAGGCAGGTTGATTAGCAAAAATATAGCTATAAGATGACCCGTTTTCATAGGTTCCACCGCCTGTTCCTACAGATGAATAGACTAGCGCCATAAGGTTGCCGGTGGGGTTATAATCCCATGTCCATTGCAGACCATTGATGTTTTTATGGAAATAGTTTTCTGTCCACGTCATAGGCTCACCCCGGTACAAACCGTAATTATAATTGTAAGCCGTACCATAATCCAGATAGTTTTGCAATGTGGCCATCTTGTCTGCATAATCAGAACGTTGCTGATGCCATTGTGGCGCTCCAAAAACAAAACCGCTGAGACGGTGTTGCTCCCATTCCTTGGTGAAATCCAGATAGTAAGTATAGTTTTTATAAGCCGTAGCATCCACAAAGCCTTCGCCGTTTTTTCTACTGAAAAAGACCGTCAGTTGTCCGTCGTGTTTGGGACTGTAGTGATGATGCATCACCGATGTTTTTATAGACACATCACTACCGGCAGAGACATTGAATTTTGTAAAGTTTTTAGATTCACGATGAATAGTCCGGACACTCACCTGCCCCCCTTGTGAGGGTTGTGAGCCTGTGGCACCCTGAGTACCTGAAGTCATCTTGATATCCTTTGCCACATCCATGATACTACTCCAATTACTCCAATAGATCCAATCACTCTCCATATCATTGACTGCTATACCGTTGATGCTGAATCTGGTGTCAGACACATCAAATCCGCGGTACTTGATACTGCTATCACCTTCACCTCCCCCTTGTGTGCTTTGATAAACTGATGGGATGGTTTTGAATACATGCGTAGGTTCCTGAGCAAAAATCAATGGTCCTGTTTTGGATTGCGGCAAGTCATAAGTGATGATTCCTTCTGCTAATTGCTCTTTGGCAGGCGCATTGAGTATGACCTCATCAAGTGTTACGATATCTTTTTCCAAAAAAATAACACCAAAATCATTTGCCCCATTATACGATTGCGACAAAGTCTTATAACCGTCTTTGGCAACAGTCAAAACTCCTGTGTCATAATCAGACCGGATACTAAAAGCACCATCAGTCGATGTAAAAACCTGAAGCTCTTGTCCGTCCAATGTTACGCTAACCTCTCCCAACGGCAGATTGGAATCTATAGCCCAAACCTCCCCTTGTATAATAAACTGCGCGTTTAACTGCAAGGTTAAGAACAATAGAAATCCTAAAATAATATGTGTCAGCTTCATCTCGTCATTTAAAAACGGCAAAAATAGCGTTATTTATGGTTTGAGAAAACCAGGACACACCCAATTATGACGATTAAATGTTAATTTTTTCTCTAAAGTTAAAGAAGCTGTTAATGTTTCAATAAGTGGCAGATCTTCAGCATAAAAACCACTTAAAATTAGCTGACCGTTAGGATTCAAATGTTCAACATAGGCCGGAATATCATTGAGAAGTATATTCCTGTTGATATTAGCCAATATGACATCATACATCTGATGGTCAAGCCACGAAGCATCACCCAAAAACACCTCTATGTTTTGGGCATTGTTACGCCGTACATTTTCCAAAGCATTCTCATACGACCAAGGGTCATTATCTACAGCGTCAACATGCCGGGCACCAAGCATTTCAGAGAGAATAGCCAGAACACCGGTACCCGTCCCCATATCGAGGACGGTTTTATCGGTGAGTTCCGTTTGTAACAATTGTTGGATCATCAGGTGGGTGGTCTCGTGATGACCAGTACCAAAACTCATTTTGGGCTCAATCAGAATATTGTACCGGAGTTGACCCTTATCGTGAAACGGCGCTCTGATACTGACGGTACCATCGACTTCTATGGGATCAAAATTTTTTTCCCAGGTTTCATTCCAGTTTTCAGGGGCAATAGTCTCCGTCGTATAACTGATTTTAAATGCTTTATTGTCGAGGATGTCAAGGCCTTTTAACACCTCTGCTGTCCAATCCTTTTTTAAGATATAAGCCGTAAAGCCCTCATCGTTTTCCAGAAAACTTTCAAAACGGCGTTCGGCGAGTTCTGCAATGAGAATATCAGTCGCCGGTTGCAGGGGTTCGACCCTAAAATGATAGGCTATATAAACGTCTGACATAAGGTTTATTTTACAGCTATCACAGAAATTTCCACCGGTACATCCAAGGGTAATTTAGCCACTTGAACTGTTTCTCTTGCCGGTGCGGTAGCCTCGTTAAAATAACTGCCGTAAACTTCATTGACCTGAGCAAAATCGTCCATGTTTTTCAAGAAAATACTGGATTTGACAACATTCTCAAAGGTCATTCCCGCGTCGCTTAAAATCGCTTCAAGGTTTGCCATAACTTGCTTGGTACTCGCTTTCACATCTGACAAAACCAATTCATTTGTTTCAGGATTCATGGGAATCTGACCGGAAACATACAGCGTATTACCGTGTAATACCGCTTGATTATAAGGACCTATAGGCATTGGAGCTTTGGTAGTTTTAATAAAGTTTTTCATGATTTATAGTTTGTTTAAAATAATTGTTTATCTGGTAAGCTTTGTTTGTCGTATTTCAAATCACTCAGGATTGATGATTTTACACCGATAAAGAAATAATAAGTTCTTCTTTCACCTATAGGAACCCAACTGAAACTCATACGCCAACTGTCAAGGTCACGTTTAAAACTGAGCTGGGTATAGGTAATTCCTTTATTTTTAAAATCATAACCGGAACTGAAGCCTACATTCCACTTGGGGGTCAAATCTATATCGCCATTGAACATCAGGGAGTGGTTAGATATCCGGTTTTCCCGCCTGTTATTGGTATATTGAAGGGAATAAGACAAGTTGAGATTAAAAGGCAATTCAACATGGTAGAGACTAAACTTCTGTTTATTGGATTTCTTTTTACCCGATTTTTTACCACCACCGGTATCCTTCAAATCACCCCCCATCATTGCCTCTTCATCAACATCTGTTCCGGAAGATTCTTTGTCATCATCGGCGGCATCCTTTTGAAAGGTTTTGTCTGTCAGTGAATAATTCAATCTCAAACCTGCACGGGTCAATCTGAACAGACTTCCACCATTCTCGATATTAAACATATCCACGACAGATCCATTGGCGTTGATGGCATAAGGATTGAGTGTGGCATTGACATTAACCCGCAGTTTATCATTAAAAAAATTGGTGTTGGCACTTAGTCCTACCGGTGACCAACGCAATGAATCTTTGGTCATATTATAAGAGGTGGTCAGCCTTAAATTATTGAGTAATGTTATTTTCTCGGGTTCAGCCTCAGGGTCATCCTTAGGTTTTACTTTTGCCTCAAAGACATTGTTTAAAGAAAAGCTAAGGTTATTGGAAATACCCGATGATGGAGTGCCATAGAGTCCCAACTGATAAGGAGAATAAGACACATAAGCCTCCTGATCCGGATCGTAATATTCCTCATCATAAAAACTGAAGTCTGGTCTGTAAGTATAGCTCACCGAAGGTCTCATAGTATGTCTGATGGCTTTCAGACGTCCTTTTTTGAAAGGAAAAGTACCGTAAATATTGGTTGACAAACTCATACCTGTATTGTATTCACGTGTAGCTTTAAAACCCTGTAAACTATCACTTACGACCATGCCTGAAGCGTCATCGTAATACTTATTCAGATAGTCAAAATTCCAGATCTCTCTATAACTGGCATTGGGATTTAAGGTGAAATATTTAAGAACTTTCATATTGGTACCCAGTGCTACTCTATGCTGCACGCCCTTTTTGGAACCCTCAAACATCTTTTGGGTAAAAAAGTTATCATCGGTCGTGTTGATCTGATAATTGGCACTCATGTTATAGCTCAAACCCAATTTGTGGAATGCATTTTTTTTAGCGCCATTTTTCGGTGCCAACGGATAAATTCTGTCCATACTCAACTGCAAGGACGGTAACGACATTCTTATTTGTTCCGTATTGGTATTTTGAGAATGCGTCGCGGACAAACTCATATTAAATGGGGTACCGTTAAATCTTTTTGAAAAAGAAATCGATGAGTTTAAGGTGTTTTTCAAAAAGTTATTAGTATTAAATTCGTTGAGCGATTTTCTATAATATTTACTACTTCCCATATTGACCGAGGCCGATAAACGGGCATTGGGATTGGCTGAGGCATCCTGACTATGAGACCAACGAATATTATACTGTGAACTCTTACTGTAATCATCAAAACCCTTGAGACTGTAAATATTGTTATCATAAGTAAAACCCACATTCCCCCTGAACTTATACCGCAGGGCATAATTACTCCGGGCTTGTAACGCCCAACTCCCGTTGGTATAGATATCTCCGGTCAATGCCAGATCCACATAATCGGGAAAATAAGCAAAAGGTATCCAAGCTACTGTAGGCATATTTTCTATATACAATTGGGCTGAACGGGCAATAATTTTCTTATTGGGAATGATTTTAGCTTTTCGGATTCTAATATCATAATCCGGTTCCTTTTTTTGGGACGTTGTGACTTTTATATCTCTTACAAACAGCGTTGAATCATTTTCTTTTTTACTCAATTTACTGTACACGATAAGATCTCCCTGTTGCTGCGTTTTCATCCCAAAGACAATGGCTTTTTCTGTATCGTAATTGACGATAAGAGAATCCTGTGTCGTCTCCTCCTGACCTTGCTTAAAATAGGGCAATTGGCTATACCCCAGACTGTCTTTAATGCCTGTTGCCTTGAGTGTGTTATTCTTATAATCTATGACAATAATACCTGCTTCCAGCACCACATCTTCGTAGGTAATCTTAGCGTTATTATACAAAGTGGTCGTATTAGCCTTGTAATTGATTATTTTTTTGTCTTCTGAAGTATGGGTGATAATGTCCTTTAAAGTCTCTTTTACAGGCGTAACAGCCATAGAATCCACAACCGTAGAATCTTTTGTGATGGTATCCTGAGGTTGAAGCATTTTCTCCGAAGGCGACTCTGCAATACTATCCCGGGTAAGCTTAATCTGAGCCATACTTGCCCGGTAACCTCCAAACAACAGACCTATCAGAATCAGCAGGGTATATACTTTTTTTAAACTCAATTGACAGATTATAAGTGACATCCTTGTTATAGTTTTTGTAAAATAAATAACGGTCAAAAGTACATAAAATATGCGGGTAAAGTCCCAACAAAACCCTAAAACTAATGTCTTATTCCGATTATTTCAACTGATTTTAATCGGTATATTTGTCATAGCCGGATCCTATCAGAGCTATGGACAGGACAAATTATTCACAGTCGTTATCGATGCCGGACACGGTGGTAAAGACTCCGGAGCACTAGGCAAGAAAAGTAAAGAGAAGGATATTGTACTCAGTGTCGCTTTGAAGGTAGGACAAGAACTCAAGGACAAACATAAAGACATCAAGGTCATCTACACCAGAGATAAGGATGTATTTGTAGAATTACATAAGCGGGGAGCTATTGCCAATAAAGCCCACGCTGATTTATTCGTCTCCATCCACGCTAACTCTGTAAAATCTTCTTCGGCACACGGCACAGAAACTTTTGTGCTGGGCGTTCATAGAAACGCTACTAATCTTGCAGTAGCCAAAAAAGAAAATGATGTGATTCTACTGGAAGAAAACTACGAAAAACACTATGATTATAACCCCAAAGACCCTACATCCATCATTGGCTTGACATTGATGCAGGAAGACTTTCTGGATCAAAGCATCAGGCTAGCCAAACTCACAGAAAAAAACTATTCTACCTCTAAACAATTACGTTCCAGAGGCATTAAACAAGCCGGATTGATTGTACTTCACCAGACTTATATGCCTTCAATCCTGACCGAGATAGGATTCCTCAGCAACAGAAAAGAAGAAGCTTATTTACGTTCTGACAAAGGTCAGCAAAAGATCACTAAAAGTATTGTAGATGCCATTGTAACCTATAAACACGAATTGGATCAAATCAAGGCAAGTGTAGAGTACAATAAGGCAAAAGACGAGTCTGAAATCATTGCCGGTGTTGTGTTTAAAGTGCAAATTTCCACCGGTTCCAAAGCTTTAGCCACAAAACCTTATAACTTTAAAGGGCTCCAACCTATAGAACGTCAAAAAACAGGTAACCACTACAAATATTACTACGGGAAAACCTCTGATTATAAGGCAGCTAAGAGATTTAAAACCCGCGCCCGTGCCAAAGGCTATAAGGACGCTTTTATTGTGGCCTTTAAAAACGGGAAAAAAATCTCTGTTAGAGAAGCCCTAAAAAAAACTTAAATTCACACAGCGTTTAAATAAAATAGTCTAATATTGTATTTTTAAACGTGTTTAATTAATCCCAATCTATTTTGAAAATAACCAGACCTATCAAAGCCGGCATTATAGCTCTTGCAGCCCTGATATTTTTTTTCTGGGGCTTTAATTACCTTGGAGGGAAAAATCTCCTAAAGCCAAAAATACCCACTTTTTTTACAGAATACGCTAATGTACAGGGACTCAACACCGCCAGTCCGGTAACTATTAATGGTTTTCAGGTAGGTAAAGTTCAGCATATCAGTTTTAATAAAGCACCGGATAAACACGGTCAATTTATCGTAGAATACAGCATGGATGCCGATCTTGAGTTTTCAAAAAACTCTGTCGTTCGTATCTATAGCGAGGGTCTTATGGGCGGCAAAGCATTGGCCATTGTTCCGGACTATGAAGGTGAACCGGCGAAACCGGGGGATTTCCTCAAGGGTGATATAGACTCCGATTTCTTTGCCGATTTTGCCGACAGAATCAACCCGCTTCAAGCCAAAGTGGAGAGTATGATTGTTCAGGCCGATTCGCTACTCGTAGGACTCAACGATGTACTGGACACCCAAACGCGTAACAAAATAAAATCCAGCGTATCAAAACTGGACAGGTCTATGTCCAACCTCAACCGTATGTCTGCCGATTTAAGCGGTATCTTGGCTGAAAACAAAACCCAACTGACCAATACCATCACCGGCGCTCAGGAAGTCACCGTCAGAATCAAGGATCTGACCGACAATCTCAACAAAGAAATCTCTGAGGCTCAGATAGCAGAAACCGTCCAAAAACTGAACAGTTCTATTGAGCGAATCAACACGCTTGTGGGTGGCCTGGAAGAAGGGAACGGTAGCCTGGGTAAACTCTTAAAAGATGATAACCTTTACCAAAACCTCAATGAGGCTTCAGACGCCTTAGACCGGCTACTCAACGATATACAAAATAACCCTAAACGTTATGTACACTTTTCTGTCTTTGGCAGAAAAGATAAATGCGAAGAACCGAAACAATAATCAAGGTTTGTGTTATCGGTCCTGACAACAACATTTAAATCATAGGGTTTTTTATTATCTTTGTCTTTTAAGACCAATCATATATGCAATATATTCCTAACATTTTATTTGCGCTGCTATTAGTAGTAAGCGTAGGGTTTTTTGTTAAAAATGTCAGAAAGATATTTCGGAACATCAAACTGGGAAAAGACATTGACCGTTCAGACCGCAGCGCTGAACGTTGGTCAATCATGTTCAGAACAGCTATTGGTCAATCAAAAATGGGTAAACGACCGGTTGCCGGCTTACTGCACATCATCGTCTATGCCGGTTTTTTGATCATCAATATTGAGATGCTTGAAATCATCACCGACGGTCTTTTGGGCACGCACAGAGTCTTTGCTTTTATGGGTGGTTTTTATAATTTTTTAATCGCCGCCTTTGAAATTCTCGCATTTTTGGTCCTGATATCCGTGATTATATTCTGGATAAGACGTGTAATCTTGCGAATTCCGCGCTTTTGGAGTGCCGAAATGACCCGTTGGCCTAAAAATGACGCCCTGAATATTTTGTATTTTGAAATGGTTCTGATGAGTCTGTTCCTGATTATGAATGCTGCTGACCAACGTTTACAAGCCTTAGGTGTAGAGCACTATATCAATGCGGGAAGTTTCCCTATCAGCAGTTGGATTACCGGATTGTTACCGGATAATGCAAGTGCCTTACACATTATAGAAAGAAGTGCCTGGTGGCTGCACATCACAGGTGTGCTTATCTTTTTGAACTATCTGTATTATTCTAAACACTTCCATATCCTATCAGCATTTCCCAATGTCTTCTTTGCTAATTTAAACCCTAATGGTCAATTGACCAATTTGGATTCCATTACCAAAGAGGTTAAACTCATGATGGATCCCAACGCCGATCCGTTTGCCGCCCCACCGGCAGATGCCCCTATGCCGGATAAATTTGGCGCCAGCGATGTGATGGATCTCAATTGGGTACAATTGCTCAATGCCTATACCTGTACAGAATGTGGTCGTTGCACGTCCTCATGCCCTGCCAATCAAACCGGTAAGATGTTATCACCACGGGCTATCATGATGAAAACACGTGACCGTCTGGAAGAAGTGGGTAAAAACATCGACAAGAACGGTTCCTTCCAGGATGATGGTAAACAACTTTTGGGTGATTATATCACAGCCGAAGAATTATGGGCTTGTACTAGCTGTAATGCTTGTGTAGAAGAGTGTCCGGTATTAATCGACCCACTGTCTATCATCATAGATTTAAGACGCTTCCTCGTGATGGAACAATCGGCTGCGCCGGGAGAACTCAACGTCATGATGACCAATATAGAAAACAATGGCGCCCCCTGGCAATACAGCCAAATGGATCGTCTGAACTGGAAAGACGAGTAAAACGTATTTCAGTCCCATCCCGTTCTGATTGTTTTTATCAGGTAGTTATAATCTGTCTGTTTTAATGGTCTTAATAAGTCTTTGACTAAACCCCAAATATGAGGTGCGTTTAAGGCAAATACTTCTATAACCATGGAGGACGCGGAGAACACAGAGGTTAAAAAGGTCTGGAGACCTTTTTTGTCTCACTCAGATGCTATGTGGCTATTTTATGGTGCTTTTAGCTGTAATTCCTTAGTTCGTTTTTTCATCAATGGAAAAAATGAATGGATGTGGTTAGAGCATTATTGCAAGGTCTTTTCACGGGTTACTATAGGCTATAAACGTGTAATAACCAATAATTAATAACCACAGAGGGCACGGAGGACATGGAGGTTCAAAAGGTCTGAAGACCTTTTTCACAAGACTGACGTAATCTACCTAATGTTAATAGCTTTAAGAAGATCTTTATAGTGGAATGTGGCCTATCTAAAAAAATATTGAAAATCAAGGAAGCGGCGTAGGGATGCGATGAAAAGCTGTTTGAGACCGACCAGTAGGGCGGTTGAGTTCTTTTCATCGGTGGCTGGTGGTTCCGTAGTATTTTCTTATGTTTTTTTAGTAAGCTTAGTGTTAAGTCAAGTGTAATCTTATA
>PDWJ01002744.1_pt1 | contig 17948 bp, 12 predicted proteins | sample 1430881 | NCBI WGS metagenome assembly PDWJ01 (sample SAMN01162460, study PRJNA174530) | Oral metagenome, whole genome shotgun sequencing project. | biome: Marine environment; feature: Marine mammal; material: Swab sample of the gingival sulcus; isolation source: swab sample of gingival sulcus...
CAGCCGTGGCCGTTCGGCCCCGCTGACGGCGGCTCGGACAACAACCTGTCCTGGGATTCCGGCGGCTCGCAGGAGCTGCGCCGCCAGCGGCTACGCAACTTCTTAACGCTACTGTTCTTTTCCCGGGGCGTGCCGATGGTGGTGGCCGGCGACGAGTTCGGTCGCACCCAGAACGGCAACAACAATCCGTGGGCGCTGGAGTCACCGGCCATGCGCAACAACTACGAGATGATTCCCACCAATGCGCCGCAGCGCGTGCCGGTGGGAGCGGGTACTGACGGCACCTACCACGACAATCTGGGCGAGTTCGGCAGCGAGCCGGGCGTCAACGGGCTGTTTCGGTTCGTCCGGTTCCTGACTGGGCTAAGACACCGCCATTGCGCGCTGCAACAACGGCAATGGGGCGATCTAGTCGCCGACAGCGAGGACGTGTCATACCTGTTCTATGACCCCTCCGGCGAAGGCCATCCTAGCGAGGGCGACCGGTCCGTCGCGGTCTACATCAACTCCCCGGTCGATCACTTCTGGATCATGGTTAACATGACCAGCGAGCCGGTTCACTTCAACGTCCACCCGGCCGATGAGCCGCGGCAGTGGCGGCGGCTAGTCGATACCGCAGCCTGGGCCGAGCCGAATTACAACTATTGGCCAGAAGGCGAGGGCGAGTTGGTCGAGGCCAGTGCCCAGGTGCAGCCGTGGTCGGTCGTGATTTGGCATGACATGTCGCCGACGAGACCAGCCGATGGGTGTGGCCAAGGGGCGTGAGCCGCGAACCTTGGTGTGACTAGCGGCTGGGCCGCCGCGGGCCGCCTTTTTCGCTGCCTTGCCGGGTGGTCTGGTGGGCTAATTGTGATGCGTTCGCGTTGAACTTGGCGATGTCGGCCCTTGCTGCCAGACTGTGCTAAAACCAAGCGGAAGGCAATGAAGCAATGCGCATCTCGGTTCCCACCGAAATCAAAAACAACGAGTATCGGGTGGCGTTGACCCCTGTCGGCGTCAACGAGTTGGTGCGTCGCGGTCACGAGGTCTTCGTGCAGTCCGGGGCGGGGCTTGGCTCGCGGCTAACCGACGACGAGTATGAGGCCCAAGGCGCGACCATCGTCCCCGATGCCGACGCGGCGTGGGCTGCGGGAGACCTGCTGCTCAAGGTGAAGGAACCCGTCGCCCAAGAGTATGGGTACCTGCGCGAGGACCAGGTGTTGTTCACCTACCTACACTTGGCGGCCGACCGGGCGCTCACCGAGGCGCTGGTGGCGGCTCGGGTGACCGGCATCGCCTACGAGACGGTCCAGTTGGATTCTGGGATGCTGCCGTTGCTGTACCCGATGAGTGAGGTGGCCGGGTGTCTGGCCCCGCAGGTGGGCGCGCACTCGCTGCTGCGTCCCAACGGTGGTCGCGGGGTGCTGCTGGGCGGCATCGGTGGCGTCAAGAACGCCAAGGTGGTCGTCCTCGGCGGCGGCACGGCCGGGCAGAACGCCGCCAACATTGCGCTCGGCATGGGCGCCAACGTGACCATCCTCGACACCGATCTGGAGAAGCTGCGCTCCACCTTCTGGCGCTACCAGAACCAGGTGCAGGGCATCGCATCGACGTCGCTCAGCATTGCTGAACACGTCACCGTTGCCGACATGGTGATTGGCTCGGTGCTGATCCCTGGCGCCCAGGCACCGAAGCTGGTCACCAACGACATGGTTGCCGCAATGAAGGCGGGCTCGGTGCTGGTCGATATCGCCATCGACCAGGGCGGCTGCTTCGCCGACTCGCACGCCACCACTCACGACGACCCGGTGTTCGAGGTGCACAGCTCGCTGTTCTACTGCGTGGCCAATATGCCCGGCGCGGTGCCGCGCACCTCCACCTATGCGCTGACCAATGCGACGTTGCCCTACATCGTCCGGCTGGCCGAGCGCGGCTGGCGCGACGCCGCCCTGGCGAATCGGGCTTTCAGTCTTGGCATCAACACCCATGCGGGTCAGGTGATCTGTGACGGAGTCGCCACGGCCTTCCCCGAGCTGCCCAGCGGTTCGCTTGCCGAAGTGTTGGCCTGAGCCAGGCAGATATTTGGCAGCATGAACCAGCGCAGGTGGTCGAATTCGGGCCGCAGCTGTGCCGGGGTGGCATCAATTTCGGCAGCCGCAGCGTAGATCTGGCGCGCCTGCGCCAGGTAGTCTGCCAGCGCTGACTGCGGTGCGGTCTCGTGCCCGGCCGGGCGGGTCATGCCGTCGGCGCTGAACGAAATGTCGGCTAGCCGCAGCGGCGGTTCGGCCACCCCGTCGCGGTGGTGCCATAGTCCAGTGACCGGGTCGAATCGGTAGTCCGGAAGCAGCCGCCAACCGTCCCGGGCCACCTGGCTGACCGCCTCGATTATGTAGTCGGCCACCTCTTCGTCGATGAAGTAGTTGAAGTTGACCCGCACCCAGCCTGGTTTGATGCCTTCGCAGCCGACGGCGATTTCCCGCTCGTAGCTGTGCGACTGCTCCAGATCGATGCCGAGTAGCCGGTGCCCGTAGGGGCCCGCGCAGGAACAGCCGCCCCGGGTTTGGATGCCGTACAGGTCGTTGAGTAGGGCGACGACGAAGTTGTGGTGGAGGTAGGGCCCGCCCAGGTGGGTGTGGGATTCGGGTCGGCGCACCACGAACGAGAGGATTGATAGCCGTTCTGCGTCGAGGTTGCCGAGCACCTCGATGGTTGGCTCGGCGCTCCAGCGGGCGACGGCGCGCTGCAGCAGTTCGGCCTCGCGGCGTTTGATGGTTTCGCAGCCCACGGCCTGCTTGAGTTTGAACGCTAGCCCGGCCCGGATCGACTCGATGATCGCTGGGGTGCCGCCCTCCTCGCGGTGCTCGGGGTCGTCCAGGAAACGATGTTCCTCGGAGTTGACGTAAAGCACGGTGCCGCCGCCGGGCACCACCGGGACGCGGTTGGTGAGCAGTTCGCGCCGCACACCCAACACGCCGGGTGTACCGGGGCCGCCGATGAATTTGTGGGGGCTGATGAATACCGCGTCCAAGTAGGAAAGCGGGCCGTCCGCCTCGGTTGGTGCCATCGAGATGGGCACGTAGGGGGCGCATGCCGCGAAGTCCCAGCAACTCAGCGCGCCGTGTTCGTGCAGCAGTACGGAGATGGAGCGGATGTCGGTCTGGATGCCGGTGACGTTGGAAGCCGCCGAGAACGATCCGATCTTGAGGGGACGCTCGGCGTAGGCGGCCAGCTTGGCTTGCAGATCAGCCAGGCAGACCGAGCCGTCTGGGTTCTCGTGGATGGTGACCACGTCGGCTAGCGATTCGCGCCAGGGCAGCTCGTTGCTGTGATGCTCATACGGGCCGATGAACACCACCGGGCGTTGCTCGCAGGGCACGTGTCTAGCCAGGTCGTAGCTGTCAGCTAGCTGCGAGGGGAGCCGGATACCCAGGATGCCGATCAGCTTGGCAATGGCGGCGGTCGCGCCCGAGCCGCAGAAGATCACCGCGTCGTCCTCGGTTGCGCCGATGCCCTGCGCCACGGCCGCGCGGGCGTCCTCGCGTAGCCGGGTGGTCTGCAGCCCGGTGCCGGAGGCCTCGGTGTGGGTGTTGGCGTAGGTGGGCAGCACCTCGTCGCGGATGAAATCCTCGATGAAGGCCAGGCTGCGTCCGGAGGCGGTGTAGTCGGCGTAGGTGACCCGGCGCGGGCCGTATGGGCCGGGCAGCACCCGGTCGTCGCCGATGACGTTGTCGCGGATGAAGGCGAGCAGGCTCATGGGGCTCACTCTAGTGTGGCGAAGCCGCTCCTGCTGGCTGGTCAGGGGGCAGCGGGGCAACGACTTCCGAGGGCATCAGCCGAGGCAGAATGTCGTCCAAGGTGACGACACCCACCTCGGTCTCGCCATCGGCGACGACGGCCAGCTGGGTGCGCTGCTGCCGGATCGCGGCCAGCGCGGTCGCTAGCGGCGTGTCGATGCTTAGCAGCACCGGCTCTCGGGCGAGTTCGGCGGCCAGGGTCGTCAGTTCGGCGGTAGCCAGGGTGTCGCGCACATGCACCACGCCGGTGGTGCGGTGGCCGTCGCGCACCAGCACCCGGACGTGCCCGCGCTGGCGGGTGGCGGCCTGTACATCGGCGATGGTGGCTCCCAGCCCCACGCAGGTGAGCTGCTGGTCTGCGGGCAGTACGTCGCGCAGCCGCAGCACCCGCAGCTGCAGCACCGACTGGAGCGAACCCTGATAGACCGCGTCTAGGGCGCCGACGTTGGCGGAGTGTTCCACCAGCGCGCGCAGCGATGACGCGTCCTGGCCGCTGGACAGCTCGTCTATCGGCTCAGTCCCGGCCAGCCGCACCAGGGTGTTGGCCGCGGCGTTCATGGCCTTCAAGATGGGGCGCACCAGGGTCATGAAGGCCCGCATCGGCAGCGACAGCAAAATCGCTGACTTTTCCGGGTGCGCAATTGCCCACGACTTCGGGGCCATCTCGCCCACTACCAGGTGCAGCAGGGTGACCAGGATCAACGCCAGCACGAACGAGGCGATGTCGGCGAGCGCCGGCGGGGCACCGATTAGCTCCAGCAGCGGCAGCAGCCCGTCGTGAACGGCCGGCTTGGTGATCGCACCCAAGGCCAAGGTGCACAGCGTGATGCCCAGCTGGGAACCGGCGAGCACGAGTGTGATCTCACCGGAGTTTTTCAGCGCGGCCCGTGCCGCAACCGACGAGGTCGCGGCCTCGGCCAGCCGGTGCGATTTGGCCGCCATCAGGGCGAACTCGACCGCCACGAAGAACGCGCTGAGCACGATCAGGGCAACGGTGGCGGTGACGGCCGCCCAGCCGTGCAGTGGGGCTTCCAGGAGGATCATGGCGTCACCTCCGGCTCGTCTAGAGTCAACTTCACCCGGGACGGAACGTGGTTGGCGACGGCCAGCACCTCGGCGTGCAGCAGCCGCACCGGCGCGTCCCCGTCGGCCAATGCGCGGTCGGCCGCATCCTCGATCACTGGAATGTCGACACGTTGGCCCACCTCGGGTAGGTCGCGGTAGGTGGCGATGATCAGCCCGGCCACGGTTTCGTAGTCGCCCTTCGGCAGGTCTACCAGCAAGGCCCGCTCCACCTCGTCGACGTGGACGCCACCCTCCATTACCCAGATGCCGTCGTCGGGGGTCGGAATGTATTCGGGCTCGTCGGGGTCGTGTTCATCGGTCAGTTCGCCGACGATCTCCTCGGCCATATCCTCCAAGGTGATGATCCCGACGAAGCCGCCGAACTCGTCGACCACGATCGCCAGTTCTTCATTGGCGGCGAGCATGGTGTCGTAGGCGTCGGGCAGCGGCATGAATTCGGTGAGCAGCAGTGCTTCTCGCATCAGCGCCGAGACGGGCAGCTGGGGGTCGCCGTCGTAGCGAAGCACGTCGATCAAGTGGATCACCCCGACCGCGATCTCGCGGGCGTCGATCACCGGGTAGCGGGTGTGTCCGGCCGCCATGCGGGTACGCACCTCGGCGATGGTTTCGCTTTCGCGCACCGCGTCGACGCGCACCCGGGGGCGCATGGCGTGCTCGACGTCTTGGCGGGGGAAGTCGATGATCCGGTCGATTACCAGCGACAGCTCAGGTGAGAGCGTGCCCGATTCCCGCGACAGTTCGACGACGCGTTCCAGGTCACCGGCGGTGGCGGTATCCACCACGTCGTGTACCGGTTCGATGTGCAGGCTGCGCAGCAGTAGTTCGGCGGCCTTGTCGAATACCCAGATCAGCGGCCCGAAGATCAGCAGGTAGATCTTGGTGGTGGGGGTTAGCGCGTCGGCGGTTTCGGCGGACTTGGCGATGGCGTAGTTCTTGGGAAACAACTCGCCCAGCAGCATCTGGACGATGGTGGAAAACAGCAGCGCCACCACGCCGCCGAGGGCCATCGACCAGCCAGTGGTGTCGGCGGGGGAAATGAGTTGGCCTAGTGAGCGGCCGATGAGTGGCTCGGCGACGTAGCCGACCAACAGGCCGGTGACGGTGATGCCCAGCTGCGCGCCCGACAGCATGAACGAGGTGCGGCCGGTGATGCCAAGGGTGTTGCGCGCCCGCTTGTCGCCGCTCTCGGCGCGGCTGCGCAGTTTGGAACGATCCACCGCCATGTAGGCGAATTCTTGCGCGACGAAATAGCCGGTGAAGGCGGTGATGCCGATGACTACGGCGATCCCGACCAGCAAAGCAGTGAGGGGACTCAACGGGGTCTACCCCCAGGTTCGGACACTCTTTCTCTCCAGTTGATCGGGTATAGCCATTGTGGCAGGCGGTGAGCCGTTTTGCTATCACCGGTTCTGTCGCAGCCGAAGGTCGGCCGACACTTTGCGCCGCAGTGCAGCAACCTCCGCTCGCAATTCCAATGACGGTCGACTGCAAGCCAGCTCGCCCGATAGCGACTTAGTGCCGGTGCCGGTGATGCAGGTCAGGGGAATGCGGATGGCAGTGGGTGGTCTTGTCGTGGGTGTGGACGTGGCTGTGTTCGCCGACAACCGGCTCGTCGTGGTGATGGTCGTGATGCCCATCGTCATGCCGGTGTCGATGATCGTGGGTGATCGGGTGGTGGGTGTGTTCATGGTCGTGCCGTTCCGAGACCGCAAGGTAGGTTCCGGCCGCCATCACCATTAGGGCCACGAAGAATGAGGTGCGCGGCAGGTCACGGAACACTAGAAAAGCAGTCGCCACCCCAATGAACGGGGCGATCGCGTAGAGCGCAGCGGTTCGCGCCGCGCCCAGGCCGCGTTGGGCCCGGATGTAGAAATAGATGCTCAGCCCGAAGGAGACGAAGCCAAGCAACAGGGCGAACGGAACGTATGCCCAGGCTGCCTGGTAGTCCTGGATCAGGAAGGCAATCAGCAGTGCGCCGAGCCCGGAGCCGAATCCCTTGAGCAAGACGATCTGCAGCGGGTTTTTCAGCGACAGTTTGCTGGTCAGGTTGTTTTCCAGGCCCCAGCTGATGCCGGCGGCTAGCACCAGCAGCGAGCCCGGTGAAAGCTGTAGCTGGGAGAAGTCCTCAACGGAGAGGATGATGCTCGCCGCGGTGATCAGCGCGATGGCCAGCCACATGCGGTTGCCGATGGCCTCCTTGAACAGCAGCAGCGCGATCAGGCTGGTGGCGACGATCTCGAAGTTGCCTAGCAGCGAGGCGGTCTCGGCGGTGGTGGTCTTGAGCCCGAACAGCAGCAACAGCGGGGCGGCGATGTCGAGCACAATCATGCCGACGGCGTAGGGCGCATCCGACCTGGTGAGTCTCGCCTCGGCGGCGGTTTTCGCGCGGCCCTGCGAGGCTAGCACCACAGTCATCCCTATTCCAGCGCCCAGGTAGAGCAAGGCAGCCAGTAGTGACGCCGAGATGTGCGCCAGCAGCAGCTTGGCCAGCGGGGCACTCACGCCGTAGGCCACCGCGGCAAGTACTGCGAAGAGGACAGATAGTTTGTTCATGGTTCGCTTTGCTAGTGGTTACAGAGACCTGACCGGAAGGTTGTTGCCAAGAATGGCACAAATCAAACGACGCTAACAGTTTTGATGTTTGTCAATCGGAGCCGTTTGCTAGGACTGCCACGAAGTTAGTGTCCGTGGTTAGCTTGTTTGTTGTCGCAGGCAAGCTTGGCAATGATGCGGTACGTCTCTGCTGGGAAGAGTGCCGAGCTAGGTGAGTGCTTCCGAGACGTGCCCAAAGTTGCCGACGATGTTTTTTCCTGGCAACGCCCAAGCATTCTTTTCGGTGAGGCAACCTGCGAGCGCGTAGGTAATCCTACAGCGTTTCCAGCGAATCACTGTAAGCGTTGGTGAAGTCGAAAGTGGTGTAGGTGCGAGCGTAGGCGATAGCTTCGCTACCGGTCTCAGGTGCGGATTTCAGAGCTAAGTCGATGGCGGCGGCGATCGCAGCGTGACGTTCAGGGCCTGGTTCGGTATCGGCGTCGAAGAACGTCACCCAACGTTCGTCCCTGAAGCCCTCCCGCAGATGCGGCAGCCCAGGGACGACAACCTGAGCCCCGTAAGTGGCAGCCAGCAGCATGCTGCCGGAGTTGAGAATGTCGTTGAACGGTAACACCACCACATCACAGGCGGCCATCCAGTAGGCGATCTCCTCCGTAGTGAGCGTTTCCAGTTTTTGTTTCCCAGGCAGCGGTATTGGCAGACTCGCCTCAACTGTGGCCTTCGCCTCTGGGAAGAGCCTGCCGCCAAACAAGGCCGAGCATTGGGGCCGGGTCTTGGCCAGAATCTTCAGCGCTTCCAGGTAATCCTCTGGTCCTTTATATGGGCGAATGGCGCCGATGAAGCCGACGGTTTCTCGATCAATAGGAAGGTCCAACTTATTGCGTGCGGTCGCCTTGGAAATACTGCCGGTGTATACGCCCAGATAGCTCGGGTGAGGTAATACTTCGATCTTGGCATGGTCAAGCTCGTAATATTTACTGGCAATCTGAGGTGTTGCTGGGCTGAGGACATAGATGCGATCGGCAAGACGATTCAGCTCCTTGGCGAGCTGAATCTCAGCCTCTAGGAACTCCGTGTCGTGAGCGATGATGTTGTGCACCGTCCACAGCACCGATACGTTCCGAGTCTTCATTTCGGTGACCAGTTCGACGAATGCATCAACTCGAGCCAGGTACTCCTCGGTAGTGGTGATTCTCGCGCAGAACGGTGCCGTCCATTGGATGTGGAATACATCGCCACTTTGTAGCGTTGGTAGCGTAGCGAACAGTTGGTCGACGGTGACGCCGCCGGAAACCTGCCAGCCGCGCGCTCGACACTCTAAGAATTGCAAATTCAGGTAAGGGTTGGTCTCCCAGAATGGAAAAACGCTGAGAGCGTGACCGGAAGGCGTCGATCTGGACGGAAACATTGTTTCGATGTTATCTCTTGGTTGTGCGGGCAAGGCGTTTCCCAGCTTGTTTGAGCTTGCTCTTGGCGAATTTTTTGGCTCGGACTGTTGCGACCGGCAAAATTTTGAGACGACCCTTGTCTTGGCGTAACGGAGATAGCCGAGTTCTGATCTTATCGCGGAGGCTCTGATGCGCTGTGGTGCGAGGTGAGATTCTAACGGGAAGAATGCGGTGCCCCATTTTGTCTTGGCACACTGCTCGGACTCGCCAAATCCCGGGGCGAAGCGTGTGTGAGTAGGGCGATACGTAGATTCGGCCTTCGGCATCGGGCTTGGGTAAGAAAACGAGGTTGGCTGGTGCAGAACTGTGGCCAAATAGCTCCAGCCGTACCAGTCGCTCCCCCGAGTTTAAGCTTGCGGGGACAAGGTGTGGTGAGCCACTGCTGTCGGCGACGCAGTGCACCAACAGGGGCTCCTGCTGGTGTGAGTGGGGCAATTCGCGTAACGCTTGTTCCCTGGTGCCTTGGGCCAGTGCCATGCTCAATCGGAAAGACTTATCCTCGGGGACTGTGGTCTGAGCTAGATCTATTCGTTTTGCGAGTTGTTTCGATAGATCGAGTACGTTCAGCAGAACGGAAGATTTCAGTGCTCTCGGCGCTCTCAACAGCGGTGTCAGCACAAACTCTTTGAGTCCGGCTAATACTGCTGTCGAATGTTGCTTCGGATTCGGCAAGGCCATGGCAGCCGAGAGGAACTGTTTTGAAGCTGCTGGCTCTATGGGTGCTGGCCTCTCCTCGATGAGTTGGTGCCAAGACCGAGCGCCCGCAAGGTCACCTGTGGCGATCAGTTCGTATACGGCGACTTGGTGGGGGCTGAGGTGGCTGCGGCAGTCTGGTCGACACATCGCCCATAGGTCAGCAAACGTCTCGACGGGTATTGCTTGCGACGAATTCGCTGTGTTGTGCTGTGGGAGATGGGTTAGAGCTGTGCCGATGCTTCGCCACATACCCCCATCCAGAGTGAGTTTCCAGAAGTGCTTGCGAAACCACGAGATACCGGTTTTTTCTATTAGTTCCGCTGCTTCGATGCTCTCTTTCCAGGAGTTTCCCAACAGGTCGTCGGCAGGTGCCGCACCGTAGGAGGGAGGCTCGTTATCGGCCTCAATGCGTCGATGGTAGGTGATTTCTGGCAGAACGGTGGCTCCGGTTGCGGTAGCCACCGCGGTAGTCAGGCAATTCTCGTGAGATAGGTCTGGCCCGTTGTGGTATTGCTGCCGCCAGAAGTCGGTGCGGAAGATAATGTTGCCGACCGATGCGGCCTTAAATAACAGGTGATTCTTAGGCCACGTAATGCTCTTGACTAACGACGGAAACATGTCACTTACTGCTCCGGCGAAAGTGTGAGTGGGAGTGAAGTGCTGCAAGTTGGCGATCAAGATGTCGTCGCCGTGGCTGCTGATCTTTTCGGTCATCAGGGCATAGGCGTGTCGGGGGAGCATGTCACGCCCCATGGCGAAACAGATAAACCTGCCGGTGGCATGGCTGGCGCCGTGCCGCAACGCCGCATCAATGCCGGGGGAAGGACTTTGGTGCACTGTGACTCGATGATCTTTCGCGGCATACTCTGCAAGTAGTTCCCGGGTCTGATCTGTTGAGGCGTCATCTACCACGATGAGTTCGAGATCGGCGAGGCTTTGCTGCAGGATGGAGCGGACAGCATCCCCTACCCAGACGTCGTGGTTCTGGGTGTATAGCACGACAGAGAGTTCGGGCTGGGGCCGAGATTCGGCTGGCTTTTCCAGGATATGCTCAGTACTCAACGTGAGGTTGCGAGCCCAGGATGTTTGGGCCAATGAGGCGGGAATTGTTTGTCCCGCAGCAAGTAGGAAATCCGACACAGCTTGAACGATTTCAGTGCGCTGGCGCTGCCAAGTCGTTAAGCTGGCTTGCTCGGCTACGTCAACAATCCCGGCAAGAAAAGCTTGCTGTTGCTCGTTGGCAGCCCCCGGGGTAGCCGCTTTGATTCGATGGGTTACCTCAACAGAAAGAATCTTGTCTAGTAGCGATTGGCGAGCCTGCGAGACATCTTCACCGGATACCGTTGCCAATGAGGCACACGTCTGTCGGCCCCAGTCTCCCAAGTTCTTTTCCTGGTGCAGTTGAGTGGTGAGTGAGCCGGAAGTGCGGCGGCGATACAGGTAGGTAACGACAGGAACCACATCGATGGCTCGGGCGCTCCGGTACGCGCTTGCCGAAGCGGCGACGTCCTCGCAGGTCGTAGCTTCTGGCCAGCTGATTTCGTTGTCGAGTAGAAAACTGCGCCGAAACATCTTCGTCCAAGCGGTGTGATCACGAATCAGTTCGGGAGACTCAGCAATCGTGGTTGCTACCGCAGCAGTTTCCATCGTAGGCGAGTCCACCGTCCAGTAGCGCTTTCGGTAGCCCTGCTCGTCGAATTCGTCGGCGAGAAAAGTGGCGAAATCCGAGCCACTTTGGTTGAGCTGTGTTACCACCTGGTCCAGCCCATTGGCGGCCAAAACGTCATCCCCGTCAACAAACAGGACGTACTGGTGCGACGCGGCAGCTAGCCCCCGGTTTCTCGACGCACCAAGACCGATGTTGCTGGGATTGCTGATTACTTTAACCCGCTGATCCCAAGTGGCGTAGTTGGTTGCTATTCGCTCACAGTTGTCGGGGGAAGCGTCTATGACTACTAGTACCTCGCCGACCAACGAATGCTGCAGAATCGAATCAAGACACTCGCTTAGGTAATCCTCGATACCGTGGACCGGTACAATAACACTCACCATTCCTGCGGCGGAAGAAGAGGCAGTCATTCGGAGCATAAACCCAGCTTACGATATCTCTACTGGGACGTCATTGCTCGGCTAGCATCCACTGTCCGGCGGTAAAGCGGGAAGCATCTTCCCTCGGCAACTGCTCAGGAACGATACATCCGGCTCGCGGGCTAGTCCAGGATCATGCCCTGCCAGCGGTTAGCGAAGTAGTCGATGAAGGCTTCGCTGACGAACTCGTCGCGCAACTGCTGCCGGGCCTGTGGGAACTGCGGGGCACGGTAGGCTGCATCGGCCAGGGCGTGCTCGGCGAAGCGGTGATCGGTGATGGCGCCGCGGCCGATCATCACGAAGTCGACGCCACGGTCCATCGCCCACCGGGCGTCCTCGGTGCCGGTGATCTTGCCAGCAACACCCAACGGGGTGGTGCCGCGTTCCAGCGGCGCGAAGTGGTCGATCAGCAGGTCGCCTTCGGGGTCCTCGGCGGGCCGTTTGCGGGTGTCCCACAGCGACATGTCGAGATAGTCGACATCTGGGGAGAGTTCGGCGGCCAGCTGGCGCGTCTCGGCCAGCACCGCGCCGTTCAGCTCCGGCGAGAGCCGGATACCCAGCTGGAAGTTTGGGTTCGTGGCGGCGCGGACCGCCGCGACGATCTCTCGGATGATGCGGGTGCGCCCGGCGTAGTCGCCGCCGTAGCCGTCGGTGCGCAGGTTGCGGTTCGGATCCAGGAATTGCGACAGCAGGAAACCGTGCGCCCCGTGGATCTCGGCTCCGTCGAAGCCCGCTTCCTGGGCGCGCAGCGCACCAGCGACGAAATCGGCGATCACCTGCTCGATCTCGGCGGTGCTAAGCGCTCTGGCCCCGGTGTCCGGGTCGTCGAACGGCGCCACGATTGGGCCGCTGGCCACCTTCGGGTTGCAGCGCAGCCCGCCGTGGTGCAGCTGCACCGATGAGACCGCGCCGCCAGCCCGGATGATCTCGGCCAGCTTGGCTAGCCCCGGCAGGTGCCGGTCGGCCGCAACGCCCAGCTGGCCGGGCCAAGCCATCGCTGAATCCGTCACAAAGGCTGCGGCCGTCATGATCAGGCCGAAGCCGCCCCGTGCCCGGGCCGCCAGCCAAGTGAAGTCGGCGTCATTGAGCGTGCCATCGGGGTTGCTTTGCTGATTGGTCAGCGGCGCGAGCGCGATCCGATTGCGCCAGGCCGGTCCGTGGGCGAGATTAAGCGGTTGGCTCAAGGCAGTCATGTTCGTTCCTTTTCAGCGGTGTGATTCAGGCAATTGCTTGGGTCGTGGGAGGCGATAGGCCCGTTTTGCTGCCACAACTACAAAACTACCCCAACGCGCTGAACCGATCAGCCACAGCGCGTCGGGGCAGTTGGAAGTGGTTGCCTAAAACGACGGATTACTCGGCTTCGGCTTGGCGTGCGCCCAACTCGGCGTCAAGGCGCAGCAGGCCCTCGCCGTCCTCGCCGATCAGCTTGATGCGCCCGATGATCTCCCGGACGCTGGCCTCTTCCTCTAGCTGCTCATCGATAAACCAGTGCAGCAGCGGGAAGGAATCGTAGTCCGCGGTTTCGTGGGCCAGCTTGTAGATGGCGCGGATCGCGTTGGAGACCTTCTCCTCGTGGGACAGCGAGGCCTCGAAGGCGGCCAGCACGGTGGTGACGTGCTTGCCGCTGGCGGTGATGTCGCCGATCAGCGGGGCCGCGTCGCGATCCAGCATGTGGGCGATGAACTTTTCGGCGTGCACCTCTTCTTCGGCTGCCTGGGCGTTGAACCAGCTAGCGATGCCAGGCAGATCAAGGGCGGCCATGTCGATGGACAGTTGCCGGTAGACGATGGCGGCCTGCAGTTCCAGGGTGACCTGATCGCTGAAGGCTTTTTCAAGATTTCCAGATAGTTTCATGCTTCTAGCCTACGGAAGAATTCGTCCTTGCCAAGCCAGCCCATGCTTGCCTAAGAACAATGGTGCGCCCTAGCGGTGGCTACGCCAGCCCGGCGGCCAGGGAATGGTGCGATTTACCTGGGAACAATAGTCCCGATACTCCTGGCCAAAGCGCTCCAGGCACCATTTTTCCTCGGTGTAGGTTACGAGCACGACTAGTAGCACCCAGAAGCAGACTGGTGCGAGCAGCAACCAGGCGTTGGCAGCGGTGAGTAAGAGCCCGGTGCAGGCCAGTAAAAACGCGACGTAGATCGGGTGGCGTACCCAGGCGAACGCTCCGTCGGTCATTAGCTGGCCAGCTAGCAGTCGGGTATTCAGCTTGGAGAAGAACACTGCCCCCACCCACAGAATCAGTCCGCCGACCACCAGTGCCCACCCCAGGATCTGCCACAGCAGCCGCGCCGGCAGCTCGATACTTGGCAGCATGTCATTGTGATGAAGCAGCAACAAGACAACAGTGGGAGTCACGATTAGCGTCCCATAGATCGGTCCGATACCAGCAAGCCGCCGTAACTTCATCAGAACTCGCTTTCGAGACGACGAGTAGGGTATGCAAGCGTACTAGGCGCTAATCCTTGGCGTCGCGGAACCGGCTGAAGTGGCCCTGGAAGAAGGCGTTGATGACGCCGGTTTCGCCGTTTCGATGCTTCAGGATGTGGAAGTTGGCCAGGCCGCGCTGCTCATCGGTGGGCTCGGGATTGTGCATCTCGGGTCGGTGCAGCATGATCACGACGTCGGCGTCTTGCTCCAGCGAGCCAGACTCGCGCAGGTCCGCGAGCTGTGGCACGCCGTCCTTGCGTTGCTCGGCGTTTCGGCTGAGCTGGCTCAACGCAACCACCGGGATGTCCAGCTCCTTGGCAAGCAGCTTGATCTGGCGGGAAAATTCCGAAACCTCCAGCTGGCGCGACTCCACCTTTTTACCCGAGGACATCAGCTGGATGTAGTCGATTACCACGAGCTGCAGATCGTGCCGCTGCTTCAGGCGGCGAGCCTTGGCGCGGATCTCCATCATGGTCAGGTTGGGGGAATCGTCAATGAACATTGGCTTGGCGTCCATGACGGCGGTGCAGTCGGTGATGCGCTGCCAATCGTTGCTGTCCATCCGGCCGCTGCGCATCTTGCTCAACGAAACCGCTGCTTCAGCAGACAGCAGTTTCATGACGATTTCGGTTCGGCTCATCTCCAACGAGAAGAACGCCGAAGTCATGTCATTGTGCAGCGAGGCCGCGCGGCACAGATCCAGCGCAAAAGTCGACTTACCGACACTAGGCCGGGCGGCGACGATGATCATTTGGCCGGGGTGCAGCCCGTTGGTGAGCGAATCAAGGTCTCTGAATCCGGTCGGTACCCCCGACAGCGCGTCGCCAGAATTCTCGATTGCCTCCAGCTCGTCCCAGGTTGGCTGCATCAGGTCGGCTAGCGGCTTGTAGTCTTCGCTGGCCTTATTCTCGGTGGCCTCGAACAGCGTCTGCTGGGCCTCGTCGACGATGTTGTCCACATCGCCTTGGCCTTGATAGCCAAGCTGGGCGATCCGAATCGAGGCGTTCACCAGGCGCCGCAGCACCGCCTTTTCGTGCACCAGCTCCGCGTAATAGGACGCGTTGGCAGCGATCCCCGCCGAGGCCAACAGGTCGTGCAGGTAGACAGCACCACCGATCTTCTCAAGTTCCCCGCTCTTGCTTAGCTCGGCGGCAACCGTGATCGGGTCGGCCGGTTCGCCGCGGGTGTAGAGGGAGACGATGGCCTCGAAGATGGTCTCGTGGTTGGGACGATAAAAGTCATGGCCCTTCAGCGTTTCCGACACGTCGGAAAGCGCATCCTTGCTGGTCATCATCGCGCCCAGCACGCTCTGCTCAGCGGCTAGATTCTGCGGCGGCGTGCGATCTAGCTGGTCTTCGGGATGAATCGGCTCTGCCATGGTCTCCTTCCCCGGTTGAGTTACTGAGCCTAGCGTGCCGGGCGCCGATGCGCTTGCCAAGTTTCGTCCCCTACTAGGCTGGGCATCGGCTGCCGGGAGGGGCACAATTGGATGCGAGCGCAACCGAGGAGCGATATGGAAACCGAATACACCGTTACCGGGATGACCTGCGGACACTGTGCGATGTCGATCATCGAGGAGGTCAGCGAAATCGAGGGCGTCACTACCGTCCAGGTTTCCCACGAGGACGGCACCATGCGGATCGAATCAGATCGCGACATCGATTTCGCGCAGATCGTCGCCGCCGTCGCCGAAGCGGGCGACTACGTTGTCGTCGAAGACTAACCAAGAGTTAGACCGGTTCACCCTTGAGGTGACCGGCATGACCTGCGCGGCCTGCGCCAACCGCATCGAGAAGAAACTAAACAAGGTCGACGGGGTGCAGGCAAGCGTCAACTACGCCACCGAACAGGCCGTGGTGACGGCCGCCCCGGGCACCACCCTCGCCGAGCTGATCGCCGTCGTCGAAAAGGCGGGCTATGGCGCCCAACCTGCCGCCGAGCAGCCAGCGGAGTCGGAACGCGCCGAAGTGTTACGCGGCCGAGTGATCGGTGCGTTCACGCTGACCATCCCGATCTTGTTGGTCTCGATGGTGCCAGCGCTGCAGTTTCCCGGCTGGCAGTGGGTGACGCTGGCGCTGACAGCAGTGGTGGTCTACTGGTTCGGTCGGTCTTTCCATGCTGCCGCCTGGACGAACCTGCGCCACGGTGCCACCACGATGGACACCCTGGTGTCGCTCGGTACCAACGCGGCCTTTGCCTGGTCGCTGGTGGCCATGATCTTCGGGACGGCCGGGCGGCTGGACCTGCGCCACGAGTTCTCGTTGAGCCTGGGCCACGCCGACCCGCTGGGCGGGGTCTACTTCGAGGGGGCCGCCGCAGTCATCGCCTTCTTGCTGCTGGGGCGCTTCATCGAGGCGCGTTCCAAGCGCGAAGCCGGCTCGGCGGTGCGGGCGCTGCTTGCGGTGGGCGCCAAGCAGGCCAACGTGCTGCGCGATGGCGTCGAGGTCCTGGTGCCGATCACCGAGGTGAAAGTGGGCGACGTATTCGTGGTGCGCCCGGGCGAAAAGATTGCCACTGACGGCACCGTGGTCGCCGGGCAGTCGGCTGTGGACGCGGCAATCATCTCCGGCGAATCACTGCCGGTAGAGGTCGGCGTGGGCGATGCCGTCGTCGGCGGCTGCATCAACACCAACGGTGTGCTGCAGGTGACGGCCACCGCGGTAGGTGCCACCACCCAGCTGGCCCAGATCGCCGCGCTGGTGACGCAGGCCCAAACCGGCAAGGCCCAGGCGCAGCGCCTGGCCGACCAGGTGACCCAGTATTTCGTGCCGATCGTAGTGGCCATCGCCGCCGTCACCCTGCTGGGCCACTGGCTGCTCGGCGCGGGACTGACGTTCGGGCTGACCGCAGCCATTGCAGTGTTGGTGATCGCTTGCCCGTGCGCGCTTGGGCTGGCCACCCCGTCGGCGCTGCTGGTGGGCACCGGCCGCGGCGCGGAGCTGGGCATCATTATCAAAGGCCCGCAGGCGCTGGAGCGGGCCCGTAACGTGGACGTGATCCTGCTCGACAAGACCGGCACGCTGACCACCGGTCAAATGGCGGTCACCGCGGTCGATGTCGTGGCCGACGCCGAGGTCGACGAAGCCGAAGTCTTAGCATTGGCCGCTGCCCTGGAGGCACACTCGCAGCACCCGGTAGCCAAAGCCATCGCGGCCGCCGCCGAACCGCGACCGGCCGATGCCTTCCAGGAGGTGGCGGGCCTGGGGGTGCGCGGCATCGTCGCCGGTGCCGCAGTGGCGGCGGGGTCGCGTCGGCTGTGCCGGGAGCTGGGAGTGATGGTGCCGCCGGATCTGCCGGAGCGGATCGGCAGCCAAGTGTTCGTCGCCAAGGATGCGGTCTTGCTCGGGGTGATTACGGTGGCTGACCAGATCGCCGACGGTGCGGCGGAAGCCGTGAAGCAACTGCGCGGGCTCGGCTTGCAGCCCGTCATGGTGACCGGCGACAATCAGCGGGTCGCAGCTGCGGTCGCGGCCGAACTGGGCATCGAATCGGTGCGCGCTGAAGTGATGCCGCAGCAAAAGCAGCAGGTGGTGCTCGACTTCCAGACCATCGGCAACCGGGTGGCGATGGTTGGCGACGGCGTGAATGACGCCGCCGCGCTCGCCCAAGCCGACCTTGGCGTGGCCATGGGCGCGGGCAGCGACGCTGCGGCAGCGGCCAGCGACCTCACTTTGATGAACTCGGATGTGCGAAGCGTGGTCGACGCGGTCCGGCTGTCGCGCGCCACCGACACCAAGATCCGGTCAAACCTGGCATGGGCCTTCGGCTACAACGTGGCAGCCATCCCGATTGCGGCGCTGGGGCTGCTCACGCCGATGATCGCGGGAGCGGCGATGGCGTTCTCGTCGGTGTTCGTCGTGTTAAACAGCCT
>PDWJ01002747.1_pt1 | contig 17936 bp, 15 predicted proteins | sample 1430881 | NCBI WGS metagenome assembly PDWJ01 (sample SAMN01162460, study PRJNA174530) | Oral metagenome, whole genome shotgun sequencing project. | biome: Marine environment; feature: Marine mammal; material: Swab sample of the gingival sulcus; isolation source: swab sample of gingival sulcus...
GAATAAACTTACAGAAGAACACACATTACTTTCCGAAATTCTCAAAAATATACATGCAGCCTATGTCGTTTATAATACAGACAAAACTGCTAAACTCTTTAATCAGCACGCATTAGACATCCTCGGATTAACTGAGCAGCAGATATACGGAAATGAGCCGCTGCCGCAAGGATGGTATTGTAAGGATGCAGACAATAATATCCTGCAAGATGATGAATACCCGATGCAGAGAGTTCTTGCATCAAAAAAAGCATTTCATAATGCCGCCATTGGAATCTTTAGTCCAATTTCAAACAAACTAAAATGGGCAGAGGTAAATGCGTTTCCAAGGTTTGCAGAAAGAACTGATACAATTACTGAAATTGTGGTAACTTTTATTGATATAACCCAAAAAGTTTCTATAATTGAAAAACTAAAAAACAGTGAAGCAAAAGCCCAGCTCATATTAGATACTTCAATTGCCGGTATTTGCATAATCAATGAAAAAGGTAATTTTGAATATATAAATTCTGCATATACCAAATTATTCAAATACACCAAAGAAGAGCTTTTAGGCAAACACTTTTCCATGGTATATTCCGGTAAAAGCAAAGAAGAATTGATAAAATCGCATAATGAATTTATTCAAAGCTGCAATGAAATGCGCGGTGAAAGAGAGGTCAAAGATAAATTCGGGAAGCCGCTTACTGTTTTAGCTAATGCAATCAAAATAACAGATTCAGACGGCACATTTAAAAGAGTAACATTCATCATGGATATTACGGAAAAAAAGAAACTTGAAACAAAACTCATTAAAAAAAATGAAAAGCTGATAAAAATATCACAGCTTGACGGATTGACGCAGCTCTATAATCACAAAACAATTTTTGAAAAATTAGAAACTGAACTTACCCGAATACAGCATTCGCAATCGGATTTATCGGTAGCGATGTTTGATATAGATAAATTTAAAAAAGTAAATGACACCTATGGACATCAAAAAGGTGATTATGTTCTACATACCGTTGCAGCCATATTAAAAGAAAACATACGGAAAATAGATTTTTGCGGAAGATACGGCGGTGAGGAGTTTTTAATTATTTTTCCGAATACCGGTATACAAACAGCAATGAAAACGGCAGAGCGGCTGCGGAAACTAATAGAAAACTATGACTTTGACGGCATACATATAACAATTAGCGGCGGACTTGCCGAATTTAGCGGACAAGATTCATTGACACTGGTTAATACAGCGGATGAGTTTCTATATATCGCAAAAAAATCCGGCAGAAATATGATTGCAAGTAAAGAAACAAGACTTGAAAAAGAATAGCCGCCGGTATTATTGATATTATTCGGCACCCCCCGCTGCTCATTCCGTATTTATTTGTTCCAATTCAGCCAAAACGTCAACTAAAAAAGCATTCAAAAAAAACAGCCCTTGTGCAGTAAGCCGTATCTGTTGCGGTGTAATAACACACCACCCTTTTTCCGCTGCTTTTTCGGCGGTCTTCCCAATAAAAAATAAAAGATCTTTACCAAACCGCCGCATAAAGACTGCACGGTTAATACCCTCCGTAAGACGGAAGCCCATGATAATCACTTCTTCCAGCAAAACATTGTGCGGAATCTCCTCGCAAGTATAAGCCGAAAAAGGCTCCGCTGCAGCTTCCCATTGCGCAATATCCGCCGCACATTCAAACCGCTCCGCATATAACGCCTTTCCGTTTGTGTCTTCATGCACAAGGGTTCCCGCCGCTGCCGGCCCGACTCCGGCATAAGACCGCATATTCCAGTACATACAGTTATGTAAACTTTTATGCGCACCGCCCAGTGAAAAATTCGACACTTCATACTGCCGGTAGTTGTGTTTTTCCAGAAGTGCAAAACCCATTGCCAAAAGCTCATACACCGCATCATCCTGCTCTTCCGGTAAGGGGCGGCTGCTGCATAACCCGTACAGAGAGATATGTTCCGGCTGATAGGCGGTAATACGCTCTAAATCACTGCAAAGACCGGCTGCCGTTTGCCCATTAAGACCGGCAATGAGGTCGCAAGACAGCGTACCGCCCCAGTTTTTTTTGATGGTCTCCAAAGCGGCAAGGCTTTTTTGGATGGAACCCCGTCTGCCTGCTTTTTTCAAGACAGCATCCGACAAACTTTGTACGCCGGCCGAAAGCCGGTTTATACCGCCGGCAGCGCAAGCGGCAAGCCATTCTGCGGTAATGTCTTCGGGATTTGCTTCGATAGTAAATTCTGTTATTGCCTCAGATTGCGTACTGCATAGACTTTCGGCAAGGTAAAAAACATCCTCGGGAGAAAGTAAAGACGGTGTGCCGCCGCCGACATACACCGTTTCCCATGAATCAATTCCGTACCGCCGCTTAAACAATGCAGCATCGTACAAAATCCGTTCAATAAATGCCGTGTTTTTTTGATAAGGCACAAATGATGAAAAACGGGTTTGAGAAAAAAAATCGCAGTAACGGCATTTTTGAATACAAAACGGAATATGAATATAGAGCGCGGCTGTTTTCATGCCGGAGCAGATACATTAAAAAAATGCAAAACGGCTGAACGGCCAATAGCGTACAAACACTTTCGATTTTATCTGCGAAGGTCCGTGCAAGGGCCCCCATAAACGGGAGTCGCTTGACGCAATCCGGTTATCGCACAATACAAAGTATTCATTTTCTTTTAATGTTGTTTCGGGGTAGGAACCGTCAAAGGGAAGCTGCTTATTCCAACCCTCCGGCAGTTTTTCGAGTCTGACATTGTAGTCGTGTTCTGCCACTTCAAATTCAGTTAAAAAATACCGGCTGTCTTTTGTTTTGACATAGAGTGTAAAAGAATCCATGTAAATGGTATCGCCGGGCAGCCCTACAACACGCCGCACAAACGGTTTTATATGCGAAGTTTCCGCCGTATACGGATGTATCATTTGAAAGGTAGCAAAGGCAGCAAACTGCTGTATCAAACGGGAAATAAACCGCCGGTGTTTTTGCTTAAACGGCTCTACCATCACAACAGCTCCGCGGTCAAACTTTTTACATAACGGAGACAGCGGACTTGTAATAATAACATCGCCTGCAGCGTATGTCGGCTGCATGGTATCTGCATTTATTCTATATATAGTAAGAACATACGAAGTAAGCAGAATGTGTCCGGTAAAAACCGCCAGTATAATTGAAAGAACCTTAAGAACAGAACTCCGCAATGCACGCTTTTCTGTGTATGACGAGTACTTATACCGCTGAAAAAACATAAAAACTCCCTTCGTGTGCCTACATTATCATTTTGACCCTGCATTGACAAGTATTTTTCTATAAATATAATGGTGTGAAATGGCTGAACATTCCGTAAAAATTATTGCAAGAAATAGAAAAGCACATTTTAACTACAGTATCGAAGATACAATTGAATGCGGTCTTGTTCTGGAAGGAACTGAAGTAAAGTCCGTAAGAGAAGGGCGTATTTCGTTCCCTGACGGCTTTGCAGAGATTATACGGAATGAAGTATGGCTTAAAAACGTACACATTAACGAATATGTGTATTCTTCCATCTTTAACCATGATCCTGAACGTCCGAAAAAATTGCTGCTGCATAAAGACGAAATAAAGCGGCTTGTCCGGAAAGTGGACGAAAAAGGCTACACCCTCATTCCGTTGGAATTTTATTTAAAGAGCGGGCGTGTTAAAGTCCGTCTCGGGGTTTGTAAAGGAAAGAAACTCTTTGACAAACGGGCTGACATAAAAGACCGCGATATAAAGCGTGATATGCAGCGGGAGCTGCACCAAAAGAACCGGTAATACTTATTGATGAAAAAAAAATGCAAACACACAGTATTTCTGTTTTTCATGGTATTCAGCAGCACTGCCTACCGCTTATTTGCGCTGCCTACCGTTACTGTATATCACACAAATGCACCGGAAATGGAAGAAAGCGTTGTGCATACCGTTGACAGTCTGGTATTTTCGTTCATAAAAGAATTAAAAAATTACACCATTGTTGATTCACGCACAGAGCAGGCTCCGAAAGGATTTCCCCAAACACCTGCAACAGATTTCATCTTTTTTTGCACCTTACAAGAAGTCAATAACGGCATACGGTTTGAATTATTACTGAAAGGGCGGGAAGCTCAGTATACCCGCTTAATCTCCAAAGTATATACCAACTTGAATAAAATTTTGCTTGACACCCGTCTATTGGTTATCAGCCTTTTTGATTTTTCCGCTGCACTGGAAAAAATACCCGCAGCCGAAGAATCCGGCAGCGTACAATTTCAGTTTGTGGAAACCGTTGATTCGCTTGCCGGTTCGTGGAAAGGTGAAAGCGGACTTGAACGCATTATGATTTTACGCGGCGGCAGAGGGCTTGCAGTCTTTTCCAGCGGCGTGTCGGCATCGCTTGAATGCAAAATTGAAGACGGCTATCTGCTTGTAACACAAAAAGGAGCAGTGCAGCCGCGCCAGTTTTTGGACTTGCCGGACGGTATAGCCCGTCAAGCAGCGCAGCAAACAGATCCGCCCAAATGGCGGTTCCTTGTCTCGCCCGACAGAAAAATTCTTTCCGGTACCAAAACCGATGCCGCAATCCGCTACAGCGAAGACACCATAACCGGAATATCTTACGAAACAGCAACCGTCCAATGGCAGCGTGATTAACCCATGAATTTTGATGAGCATGCTTCGGAAAGCGGTGAAGATCCGTATACGCTTAATCCCGATACCATTGCAGGGTACTTAGAAGAAACCGGACGCTTTGCCTCGTTTTTTGAGCGGTATGAAGAGCGTCCGCCGCAGCTTGCCCTTGTACGCACTATCACCGCTTGTTTTAACACCGGCTCCATCGGCATTTTTGAAGCGGGTACCGGTGTCGGAAAAAGTTTAGCCTACTTACTGCCTGCGCTGGTATGGGCGCAGCGGAACCGTAAACGCATTGTCATTTCAACCGGAACAATCAACTTACAGCATCAGCTCATTGAAAAAGATGTCCCTACCGCATTAAAAATTCTCAACAGCAATACCGAAGAGCCGCAAGCCGTACTGATAAAAGGCAGGCAGAACTATCTTTGCCTCAGGCGGCTTATGCAAGCCGTACAGGAACCCGACTTGTTTAGTCAAGAACAGCAGTCTTTGGCGGACATACAAAATTGGGCGCGCACTGCAAAAGAAGGCAGCCGTGCCGAGCTGCCGTTTTTTCCCGCTCCGGCATTGTGGGCGAAAGTCTGCTCAGAATCCGATAACTGCCTCGCCCAGCGGTGTCCCTATTATTCAAGCTGCTTTGTAATGAAAGTGAAAAAACAGGCGGAAAAAGCGGCACTGCTGATTGTCAACCACCATCTGCTGTTTGCCGATCTTGCCAGCCGCCGCGAAGGAGCCGGTTATGAAGGGGCAGCCGTCCTGCCCGCATTCGCCGGTATCATTTTTGATGAAGCACACACCATTGAAGATTCGGCAACGCATTTTTTCTCGCATAATTTTTCCCGTTTTGAGTTAAACCGGAGCATTACTGCATTAACACGGATAAAAAAGGGCAGAGACTACGGCTGCTTGGGGAAAATTGCGGCGGTTTCTTCTTCCGCAGACTTACTGCCGGTTAGCCTCGCCGGTCTTGCAGAGCTGCAAGCTCATTTTTCGGCACTCGAAGCCGCTGCCGCCGAGTTTTGCGCAAAAGCCGCACAGTTGAGTTTTACCCAAGCTCTGCCCAAGAATACACAGCTCGTTTTAAAAAGTATACGCGGGTTTTATAGCGTGCTGCAAAAAACACAGGGAAATTTGGCAAAGATTATCGGCAATGCCGATGCCGACCCCTCAACGGAAGAGGCGGTACGGGAAGGCAGTGCGGCTTTTAAACGGCTGCAGGAAATTCTTGACACGGCAGAAGCCTTTTTGCGTTGGCAGGAGCTTCCCGATTTTGTATTTTGGGTCGAAGTGTCCGGCAGCGGCAGCAAGGCTGTTCCGTATTTTCATCAAACCCCTATCGACATGGCTCCAATTCTGCGGAAATCGGTATTCAACCCTTTTGAAACCGTTATCTGCACGTCTGCAACCTTAAAAATAGGCAAAAGTTTTTCGTTCTGGCTGGCGCGGATCGGCTTACTGCATGAAACAGGGCGGGTTGTTACCGGCTCTTTTGACTCTCCCTTTCCGTACCATACCAATGTGCTTTTAAATGTGCCGACCGATGTTCCGCTGCCTGATGATACGGCTTTTCAGCCTTTTATAAATGAAGCAATTACCCGTCTAATTGAAATTACCGGCGGAAGAACCCTTGTGCTGTTCACTTCTTATGAATCGTTAAAACAAGCCTGTGCCTATGCACGCGGCAAACTGCCGGAGATGGAACTGCTGCAGCAAGGCGAAGCAGACCGCAGCAAATTATTACAGCGGTTTAAAGAAAATATTGAAAGCAGTCTGTTTGCCACCGCATCTTTTTGGGCGGGAATTGATGTACCCGGAGAAGCTCTTACCCATGTTGTGCTGGTTAAATTGCCTTTTGCCGTACCGAGCGACCCCATTTTCCGTGCACGGGCAGACGGCATTGAGCGGCAGGGCGGCAGTTCGTTTATGCAGTTGAGCGTACCGTCTGCGGTGGTGCAGTTCCGGCAGGGCTTCGGACGGCTGATGCGCTCGCATACGGACGGAGGCATGGTTACCGTACTGGACAAGCGTATTCTCGTAAAGCAATACGGAAAAATCTTTATCGACAGCATCCCCAAAACCCGCCAATCCTTTGCACCGCTTAATGAAATAGTGTATACTATCGAAAATTTTTTATATTAACGGAGCTTTTATGCTTGCAAGTTTTGTATTGCTATGCTGCGGCGTTTCGCTTGCAGGCTTCGGTCTTTTAAACCGTATTGCCTATGCACTGTACCGTCCGCTGAATAAAAAACTCAATGATCATCTGGTAACAGTTTCAGTCCACCGTATTTTCGCCATTCTGCGCACATATATAAACTTCCGTGTTAAAAAAGACTATACGAATGCAGTACAATTGCCCGAGCAGTATTTGCTCATTTCAAATCATCAAAGTCTCATGGATATTCTTATATTGATGGATTATCTTGAAGGAGACAGATTGCGGTTTGTGGCAAAAAAAGAACTCGGTACGGTTGTTCCCTTTGTTTCGCTTGTATTAAGAAGCGGCAGACATTGCCTGATACGGCGCAAGGGCGGCTTAAGCGGAACAATGCGGACTATGGACAGATTTGCCGAGCGGGTAAAGAAAAATAACTGGATACCGGTATTGTTTCCCGAAGGAACACGCTCGCGGGACGGTACAGTCGGAACATTTTATTCGGCAGGATTTAGGCGGGTTTTAGCCGGTGCCCCCATGCCCGTAGTAGTTGCAGCTCTTGACGGAGGCTGGAATATTGCTTCACTTTCAAAAATGATGGCTCATACAAAAAACGGTTTATACCATGTAAAAGTGCTCAAAGTCTTCCCCGCTCCGGCAAATAAAGAAGAGCAGTTGGCAGTATTGGCAGAAAGCAAGCAGCTCATTGAAGAGCAGATTGAAACATGGCGGTCGGACACAAAACAGGCGTAATTACAGATAAAAATACTAAGGAGAATTTTTTTATGGAACCATCAATAAGAGAAGCTGCACCGGAAACACCGTCAGCAGCACAAACATACCGGTTTGAATTTTTAGGAAAAGGTTCGGAATATTTTTCAATTATGATTGTTAATTGGTTTCTAACCGGTATGACACTGGGACTGTACTATCCGTGGGCGCGGGCAAAACGGCTCCGCTATGTGTACGGACACACGGCACTGAATAATGAGCGGTTTCATTTTTCGGGAACCGGAAAAGAAATGTTTTTCGGGTTTATAAAACTGCTGGCAATCTATGCCGTACTTATGGCAGTCATGACATTCTTCGCTGTTGTTATCAAAAATCCGGTACCGGCGGTATTGTGTGTGTGGGCTATCCTTCTAACTGTTTTTCCGTTTGCAGTACATGGTTCACTGCGCTACAGAATGAGCCGTACCTCGTACCGCGGCATCCGCTTCGGGTACCGGGGAAGCCGTTCAGAATTGATAAAGCAATTTTTTACCGGCGTTCTTTTCACCGTGTTGACGCTGGGAATTTATGCCGCTTGGCTCAGAATGAAAATACGCCGATATACCCACGGGAATATTGCCTACGGCGATGCTGTTTTTTCAAACAATTGCTCAGGCGGACGGTATTTTTTTATAATACTGAAAGGATATTTTTTATCGATTTTTACATTCGGTATATATATGCCGTGGTGGAAAGCACGCCTTTTTAACTATCATATTGATAATATGGCAATAACAAAAAATGATCAGACAATCACCTGCCGTTCAACAGCTACCGGCGGCGGCTTCTTTTTATTGATGCTGGTGAATGCCGTCATTACAGTCGTTACTTTCGGTTTCGGCACGGCTTGGGCGGATATGCGCACTCAAAAATTCATTTTTGATAATATTAAACTGGAAGGCACTATCAATTTTGACGAAATTAGTCAAACCGAAGAAGAGTATACCAATGCGTTCGGCGAAGACATGATGGATTTCTTTGATATAGATTTTGCCTAAGAATAGAAGATGATAACAGCCGCACAGTATTTTGACGGAAAATCGTCAGCATTACGGGAAACCACACTTGCATTTATAGAAGACACAACAGAATTGCGCTGGCAAACAGCGGAAGGGTGCAAATGTACATGGGATGTAAAAGATATTCAATTTGAACGGTATGGAGATCTTGTTGAACTGCGGAACAGCCGCTTTGCAGGCGTAATAATAAAAATTAACAACAAAGATTTTGCCGAACAATTCTATACAACCATGAAAAAAAACAAGAAAATCGACATTCACACACGGTTGTTGGCAATCGGGTTTCCCAAAATAGCGGCAATTGCCTTTTTTATTTTGACTTTGCTTGTATTTACATATTTTTACGCCTTGCCGCCTCTTGCAGAAAAAGCGGCAGCTCTTTTGCCCGAAAGTTTTGACACAAAACTCGGTACTATGGCTATGTTGACCGTCCTTGATGACGAAAAAATAGACAAAGAAAAAACAGCATATTTAGAACAGTTTGCCGCTCAATTACAGCTAAAAAATACCAAGAAACTGTCATTTTCCGTGGTAAAATCACAAGATGTCAATGCCTTTGCACTGCCGAACGGTCATATTACCGTTTATACCGCAATTTTAGATGAAATGAATACTGCCGAAGAGCTTGCAGCCCTCCTCGGGCATGAGGTGTCGCATATAAACAGACGGCATTCTATAAAAATGCTGTGCAAAAACATGGCGGGGTATATCCTCGTTTCGTTTATTTTTACCGACATAAACGGTATTATGGCAGTACTCGCCGACAACGCTCATCGGCTGCATTCGCTTTCTTATTCACGGACATTTGAACAGGAAGCCGATGAGCAGGGCTTACAGATTCTCATCGACAATCATGTAGACCCAAACGGAATGCTGCAGCTCTTTGAACAATTAGAAAAAGCCGCTTCGGTTTCCGTTCCGAAAATTTTAAGCACACATCCGCTCACAAGAGACCGCAAAGCCTATGTTCAAAAAATTATTTCTGAAACACCGTACACTGTAGAACAAAATGACAGGCTGACAGAGCTGTTTCAAAAGATTAAAACTGCAAATACACCCGACTAACCGCGCTCACTGCATATTTGCAAGTGCCCCATTAGCCGAAAAGGATGGTTATTACGATGAATTTTTCTGCAATTATTCACACCGCTGCGGATAATTTTTGTTATCCGCTCAATGAAGATACTTTGGTTATCGCCATTAAAACGGGATATGATGTACCGCGGGTTTTTGCTCTTTATGGAGACCCTTTTGACGGAACAGCAACAACTGACGGCTGGAAATGGACGGGCAAGCGGGTAGAATTAACCGAAAGAAAAGAACTTGCGCATCATATATGGCACAGTGTAACCGTACCGCTTGCATTCGGGCGGTGCAAATATTATTTTGAACTGCACAGTAGCAATTCCCCGTCTGCGGAAATCAGGTATTATTTTGAAGACGGATTTTATACCGAAGAAGAAATGAACCGGATGAGCGGTTATATCTCCTGCTTTACCTTTCCGTGGATGAACGAAGCGGAGTGCCTTTCTATTCCCGGCTGGGTATCCCGTACCGTATGGTATCAAATCTTCCCTGACCGTTTTTGTAAAGCACCTGCCGGTTTACCGGCGGTTGGCTCGCTGGAGGACTGCTCTTCGGCAGCCGGATACACCCCGTGGGCATCAGCCGATTCTCCTGTCAGCAACACGGAGAAGTACGGCGGCACTATACAGGGCATCATCAGCAGACTTGATTACTTACAAGACTTAGGCATTAACGGGCTGTATCTTAATCCGCTTAATGCCTCTCCCAGTGTGCATAAATACGATACAACCGATTACGGAAGTATTGATCCGGCTTTCGGTACCGCAGATGATGTGCGCCGTCTGGTACGGGAAGCGCATAAGCGCGGTATAAAAGTTATATTTGACGGGGTATTTAATCATTGCGGCTGGAATTTTGCCCCGTGGCAGGATGTTGTACAAAAAGGCAGTAAGTCGCCGTACTGGAAGTGGTTTACCGTAAAAAGCTGGCCTATTGAAACAACGGAAGAGAAAAAAGCAGACGGCACAATAGAAATCCGCCCCTCCGGTACAAACGGGAAAAACAGCGTTTTTAAAACATTTGCCTATATCGACTGTATGCCGAAACTGAATACCAATAACCCCGAAGTTATTGAGTATTTACTCACGGAATGCGGAAAATGGGTAGAAACCTACGATATTGACGGCTTACGGCTTGATGTAGCCAATGAGCTTTCGCATACTTTTTGCAGCGAATTGCGGAAGCGGATGCGCAGTATCAAAAGTGATTTTTATATTCTGGGAGAAATTTGGCATAATGCTATGCCGTGGCTTCGGGGTAATGAATTTGATTCGGTTATGAATTATCCGCTTGCACGGGCGTTTTGGAAATTTTTTCAAGATTCTGCACAGACCGCACGCAGTTTTGAACACGATTTGAATGCCGTATTTACCATGTACCCCGTATCTGTCAATGCCGGTCTTTTCAATTTACTTGATTCACATGATACAATGCGCATATTCACCCGCAGCAAGAGTGCCGAAGCTGTTTTTCAGCAGTATGCGCTGCTGTTCACACTGCAAGGCTCTCCGTGCATCTATTACGGCGGTGAAATTCTGCTCGCCGGAGGGGAAGATCCCGATAACCGCCGCTGTATGCCGTGGGCTCACATTGAAAACGGTACACATTCGGCAGCGCATACACTGATAAAACAACTGATTTCACTCAGGCATACGCATCCGGCAATGACTGCAGGCGGCTATCAATTTATACACCATTCAGACGCAGCGGCAAGAATTGTACATTTGCGTAAATACAGCCTGCAAACATCCGGTACGCAAGAAAGCAGTTCAATACATTTGATTATGAACTGCTCTGCAGAAGCAATACCTGTTTTGCAGTTCACCGGTAATGGAGCAAAAATTCATCTTTCATACCGGTGTACGGAAGAATATATCCAAGCCGGCGGCTTTCTTTTCTTTGAATAACCGGACGGCTCGGCCTGTTGTTATTCTTTTACGCCGCCTGCGGCAATTGATTTTAACAAAAATTTCTGCCCTGCCATAAAAAGAATTGTAAAAGGAACGGCAACCAGCAAAGCCCCTGCCGCAAACATGGTAAAGTTATCATTGGCACGCCCGTTAATCATTTCAAACAAGCCGAGTGCCAATGTTTTTTTATCATCACTGCGTAAAATTAAACGCGGAAAGATAAAGTCCATCCACGGAAAGGTAAAACTTGTCAATGCCAAAAACATGACCATCGGCTTTACCATCGGAAGCACAATGCGGGCATAGGTTGTAAAAGCCCCTGCACCGTCAACACGCGCCGCTTCTTCAATACTTTTTGGTACCGTATCAAAATATCCTTTCATCATCCAGACATTCATCGGAATACTGCCGGCAGCATACACCAGCAGAAGCCCCCAATGCGTATTCAATCCGTTTATTTTCCACAGCAGAACATAGGTCGCAATCATCCCGATAAAACTGGGAAATATTTGCAGCACTATCATTGATGCCATTAAGGGCTTTCTTAACGGAAACCTAAACCGCGAAAAAACATATGCCGCCGTTACACAGATAGATAAACTGAGCAGTACATTAAAAAAAGCAATTTTGAGTGTATTGCCGTACCATTTAACATAGTTTGTTCCCCTTACGTTTGTTGTACCGTCTACTATTTTATCAGCAGGAGTCAGCAATCTTTTAAACTGATAAAAAGACGGTTCTTTCGGAATAGGAGAAAGGCTGGTTGCAGCAAGTGAATTTGTTTTTGTAAATGCAGCTCCCACTGTAAACGTTACGGGATACAGAACAAAAAGCACTGTAGAAATAAGAACCGCATACAAAACAGTCAATACGAGAATGTTACTTACAGAATGTTTTTTCATCATAACTCTCCTTCTTTAAATGCCTTGGTACGGGTAAAATTATATACAGCAAAAGGCACAAGGGCAATGAATACCAATATCGAAAGCACGGAGGCGAGATTATACAGATTCGGTGTATAGTACGTAAGTTTATAAATCCATGAAATAAGTAAATCGGTTGCTCCTGCCTGCGTTGTAATTGAATCGCTCAAATTCGGCCCGCCTGCAGTTAAGAAAAATACAGCTCCGAAGTTATTGATATTTCCCGCAAACTGCATAATTAGAATCGGCATTGTCTGATACAGCACCAACGGGAGCGTAATACGGAAAAACTGCTGCAGTCTATTTGCACCGTCAATCGTTGCCGCTTCATAAATTTGACCGGGGATTGCCGTCATGTTGCTGGTAATTAAAATCATACTGTAGGGAAACCCTATCCACACATTCACAAGCAGCATGGTAATCTTTGCCATAAGAGGATTACTAAGCCACTGAATAGGCTGGCTGATAAGACCGAAATGCAATAATGTTCTGTTAATGGGGCCGAAACTGCCGTTAAGCAGGTTTGCCCAAATAAATAAACTCAGCATAACGGGAATGGCATAGGGCAAAATAAACACGGTTCTGAAAAATTTTGGCAGTTTAATACGGTTGTCAATAAGAATAACCGCAAAAATCATACCGACAAAATAACAGCTTGCGGTAGAAAAAAATGCCCAAATAAGCGTCCAAACCGCAACCCTGCCGAATGCTGAAAACCAACTGTTTGTCAAATTTGAAGTAAACATAGTAACAAAATTTTCAAAACCAACCCAGTTAACCAAATTATTCGGCGGAATATGATGGGGTGATGAGTAGTTGGTAAAAGCAATTAACACAGAAAAAATAAGCGGCAGCACGGTAAAAAATAACACAAGCAAGAAAGCCGGGCCCAAACCAAGATAGGGAAACATCGACTCAACAAACTTCTTGCGGACTTCCGCCATAGAAGGATACCGTTGTTTTTCAATAAGACGTACCGCTTCTTTTTTTGCGGTTATAACATTTGCAATGTATAAACCGATAAAAATAAATACCGCTAAAAGAGTAATCAGACCGGTAATCATCATAAATATTGAATGATCGCGCATTTTAACCGGCACGTTGGGTTTTTCCTCGCCCAATGTAATTAACCCTACAATATTCCGTACAATAGGCCCTTTAGCGTTCAGTTGAAACGTTGTTTGATCGAAGAAAATCAAAAATAAAACACAAAATTCAATAAAAGCAAAAACGAAGCCCCGCACATACTGTTTTAAATACAGCAACTGTCCCAGCCCCATAAAACATGAAGAAGCAACCGTTGCCTTTTTCTTGACAGTGGTGTCAATAACTACGTTTGCATATTCGGATGCGTTTGATGCAGACATATTAAACCTTCTTTAATTGTAAAACGGGAAAGGCGGTATACCGCCTTACCGTAATCAGCAGTTTTTTAGTTACCGGCTTCCATTGCCTCTGCAGCAATATCAAGCTGCGCTTTGCTTTCTTGTCCATCCCAAATATTAGCAAACGTAGCATTCATAGTAGACCAATAACGTCCCATTTCAGGAATAGAGGGCATCGGAGTTGCCCATTGTGCTTGTGCCAGAACTCCTTTTGACAAAGAATCGCTTACCTCAATATTTTTATGCGGCGGGATTTGGTTTGTCATCTCAAAACGTTTTTCCAAACATTCTTTTGAACAAAGGAACTCGGCAAACGCCGCTGCTTCTTTAGGATGGTTGGAATAAGCACTCACAAAAAGCAGTCTGACACCCGAAAATGATGCCGGCGGTTTTGTTTGCCCCGGAAATACGGGAATTTCCGCAATACCGTAATTTAAATTCGCATTGGTAAATTCAGCAATTTTCCATGGTCCTGCAAGTAAAAGCGGTGCTGTACCGGTAACAAATGAGGATGAACAAAAATCTCCCGAAATATCTGCTGAAGGCACATCCAACACCGATTTGCGCAATTTTTGAAAATAGTTTAGCCCTGTTATTGCTGCGGGACTGTTCACATTATGCTGTGCAGGATCATCTCCTTGAGGACCGAAAAGCGGAGCTCCGAAACCGCTCATAAAAATATAGCTGTAATAGGCATTTCCTGCTTCCCATACAATGGCATATTTGTTTTTTTCCTTATCATTCCATGTTTCAGCAAATGTTTCTATTTCTTCCCATGTTTTCGGTGCTGTGTTAAAAACATCTTTGTTATAAAACAAAGCATACGTTTCGATTGCAACAGGGTATCCATAGAATTTACCATCATAACCCGCCGCAGTAACGGCAGCATCGACAAAATCGGTAGTGAGATTTTGATACGTATGCGGAAGAATATGTCCGCCTGTTATCAGTGCTCCAATGTGATCATGCGGAGCTGCAAAAATATCTGCTCCAACACCCGCAGGCCCGTCAAGCTCAATTTTACTGCGGGCATCTGTAGAACTGACCGGCTCATAGACGATACTGATACCTGGATGAGTTTTTGAAAACTCTTCTGCAGCCCAGAGCATAAAATCTTTCTCCGATCCTTCGCTCTCCCAGATTTTCAGTGTAATTTGACTGCTTGCAGCTTTTTGACAGCTAGTAACAAGCAATCCGCCAAACAAAAGCAAACCTATGCACATAATTTTGGTGCTTTTTCTCATAAGTATAAACCTCCATATCTATGGTATATATAAACATATGACTAATTATACATCCATCTCTCGTATATGTACAGCAGCAGATATGAAATATTTAAACCGCACCCTCAAAAATAAGCTGCCAGAGAATACGCCCTTTACACCTTAAATTTACCCATACCCTGAACCAAGATGCCAACACCGCAATAAGCGGTAAACTTGTTTAAACTTGCATCTATATGATATTTTCAATTTATTGTAAGCACCTCCTCTATTATCCCAAAAGATACCCCTTAGAACAAAAAAAACCGCTCCAGGAGTATGCAAGATGGAGCGGTTTTAAAATAGAGTATAAATCATTCACACTTATCAATACTTTTTACGAACACCTATGACTTATAGGAACCTCCTTGGTAAGTACTATCTCTTACCTGTCTATAAGTTAATATATGATTACTTTTTTGTCAAGCATATTTAACATATTTTTTATAAATTTTTTATACGCAAGGCGTAATGTTTCTTTTGATATAATTGACAGAAACACACAAGCTGTATACACTGACGCCGGTTTTTAAGGATATTATGAATACAAAAGAAAAAAAACAAAACACATTAGTTCATTGGGCAGACCAAACTGCCGAAAAAATTATACGCGAATGCGGCGAGCTTGATTCATACACCTGCGCATCAGGTATCACCCCTTCCGGTACCGTTCATATTGGAAATTTTAGAGAAATTATTTCAGTTGATCTTGTTGTCCGCGCATTACGGGACAGAGGTAAGACCGTCCGCTTTATTTATTCATGGGATGACTATGATGTTTTCCGTAAAGTACCGGCAAATATGCCGCAGCCCGAAGTCTTGGAACAATATCTCCGCTATCCCATCACAGAAGTACCGGATACCTCGGGGCGTAATGCAAACTACGCACGGCACCATGAGCAGGATGTTGAAGCGGTTCTGCCGGATGTCGGCATTCATCCCAAATTTCTGTATCAGGCACAGCGGTACAGTGCCGGTATGTATGCGGAAGGCATGAAAAAAGCCATGGATAACCGCGAAGAGCTGAAAGAAATTCTAAACACCTACCGTGATGAAAACCATAAAATGACCGGAGAATACTGGCCTGTTTCCGTTTTCTGTACAAAGTGCAAAAAAGATACTACCGCAGTTAATGCTTGGGATAACGAATGGACGCTGCATTACACTTGTGAATGCGGGCATGATGAAAACCTTGACTTACGGACTGCAAGTTCCGCAAAACTCGGATGGCGTGTTGACTGGCCTATGCGGTGGGCGCACGAACAAGTTGTCTTTGAGCCTGCCGGAAAAGACCACCATTCACAAGGCGGCTCCTTTGATACAGCCCGTCTTGTTGCCGAGCGCATTTATAACCGTAAAGCCCCGCTTTCTTTCCGGTATGACTTTATCGGATTAAAGGGCATTCCGGGAAAGATGTCTTCTTCAAAAGGTACGGTTATCAGCCTTGCCGAGGTGTTAAAAGTCTATCCGCCGGAAATAGCACGGTATCTTTTTGCGTCCACCCGCCCGAATACCGAGTTTTCCATCAGTTTTGATTTGGATGTTATTAAAATATACGAAGACTACGGAAAAACGGAGCGGATTGCATGGGGCATAGACAAAGCTAAAAACGATTCGGTATATGCAAAAGAGCGGCGCATTTACGAGCTGTCTCAAATTGACGGAATGCCCGAATGCTGCTCATACCAAATTCCGTTTAGGCATTTGTGTAACCTTTTACAGATTAACGGCGGGGATATTGAAACCGTGCTGAACAGTTTGCCGGATGTGCAGGAAGCGCAGCGGGAACGGTTGCGGATAAAAGCACAGTGTGCGTGGTTCTGGATTACCGAATGCGCCCCGGAAGAGTTCCGCTTTGCGTTGCGTACTGACGGTGAAAAAGCAGCGGTACCGCCGGAAGCACAGCCCGCATTGCAGGCTGTCCGCGATGAAATTCTGCCTAAGATGGATGAACTTGACGAAAAAGCCTTGTCCACAGCCTTATATGATGCTGCACACCGCTGCAATCTTGAACCGAAAGTATTGTTTCAAGCAGTTTATCAGGCTTTGATTGCAAAAGATCAAGGGCCGCGGCTTGCCGGTTTTATGAAAATAATCGGTGCGGAGCGGCTTGCACGGCTGCTTGCCGGCTATTAGGAGGTTGCAACATGAGAATATCCGCAGAATACGCTGTTTTTACAGGAAAAGACAATTGGACAGTACCGGTTCCGGCAGGGTGCCGTTTTTGGTTTTGACAAGAACTGAAAAAAGAAGCAGTTTTTACTGTTTCTTGCAAACGCTCTTTTTAAGAGCGTTTTTTTTTGCATAGGGAATATGCTAAAAACCGGCGTTTTTTTTAGCATATATATTACAAATAGGAGAAATGATAAAAAGCAGCTCTAACTCTGCCATGGACGGCAGCGGTTCTAAGCAGAAGCGGGTTTCTTTTAGAAACTTGCAGTTAAAAATAAACAAGGATGTTTATTTTTAACGATGCTTTTTATCGTCGAGTTTCGGCTCTTGCAACAAGGATGTTGCTAAGGCAAATATGTACAAGGATGTATATATTTGCCGAAACATCGCTTTATTTTATGTGCTTTTTCGGCTTTGCCTACAAAAGCACGGCTAAAAAATATTTAGCTAAAATTGATATTTTAGTTAAATACTTTTTATAGGAGAAATGACATGGAAAAAATTATTATGAAAGCACAGGCTCTTGACGGGTATTTAACCGCAGAAGACAAGACCGATTTGCAGGAACTCGACAGCTTGTACGGTAAGGCATTGGAATACTTCAAACAGCGGGATGAAGCTACAGATA
>PDWJ01002748.1_pt1 | contig 17933 bp, 14 predicted proteins | sample 1430881 | NCBI WGS metagenome assembly PDWJ01 (sample SAMN01162460, study PRJNA174530) | Oral metagenome, whole genome shotgun sequencing project. | biome: Marine environment; feature: Marine mammal; material: Swab sample of the gingival sulcus; isolation source: swab sample of gingival sulcus...
GAGCGGGCAGCTGTCGGCCGCATCGCGGACTCCGTCGCTGTCGTTATCAGGATCGGCGCAGCCGTCCTCATCCTGGAACCGGTCGAAGTCCTCGGCCTCGTAGGGGCACCGGTCCTGCTCGCCGCGGATGCCGTCGCCGTCGGGATCGTCGTCGTCCTTCGGCGTATAGTTGTAGCCAAGGAAGACGCGGAAGTTCGGCGCGCCGTACCCGTCGGTGAGCCCGCGGGCGACGCCAAAGGTGACCGCGTGGGGGGCAGCGGGCCACCAACGGCCGGCCAGCGCCAGCTCGATGGGGTTCTCCTCGCTCGAGGCGCCGCTCTCGACGGAGATCTTGCCGTAGCCCTCGAGGAGAACGGCCAGGTCATCGACAAATTTGTACTCCAGGCCCGCGCCGAAGGTGATCTCGTTGCCGACGCCGATGTTGTAGAGATCCTGCGCCTCGGGGCGCAGCAGGAAGCCGCCGGTGAGCGAGGCGCGGAAGGCCTCGTTGATCTGGTACTGGGCGACCAGGCGCGGCTCGACCGTCACGGACTCGTTGCCTTGCAGGTCGCTGGGGCTGCCCGACGGGATCGTCAGGACCGCCAGCAGCGCCAGCCCGAACCCCTCGGGGTCATGGGTGATCGCCCACTTCGGGTAGATGCGGATGTCGCCCATCGTGAGGGAGCTGACAGGGTTCGGATCGAGGCTGTCGCTCGCGTCCCCCGTCGCCTGCCACAGGGTGAGGGGGATCCCCAGGCCGATCTCGACGACGTCGAAGAGGCCCACGGCCGCGATGAGGTCGAGCTGGAGCTGGTGCTCGAGCAGCGCGATCTCCTCACCTGTGGACGTGCGGCGCAGGAGCAGAGGCTCGTGGGCGTAGTTGAGGTACAAGCCGACGGCGGGCTTCAAGGACGGAAGGACACCGCTGCCCTGCACCGTCACATAGTTATTGTCCCCGCCTGGCGCGGGGGCGAATTGCTGCGTCGGCAGCGACGCCTGCTGAGCCAGGGCTTGCCCGGCCACGAGGGTCAACGCGAGGGCCACGAGTGCGCGCCTAATCACCTTGGTCTCCTTGTCGGAATCCCGCTCGGGGTCAACGTCGCCCGAACCCGCCCGCCAGCATACGCGCTGGCTCGCATGGCCGCGCGCGCACACGCGCGGAATTGCGCAGGGTGAGAATCACCTCGCCCCAACCACCGCCTCGGCCCGCGCGCGCTTTGTCTTTTTGGGTGAACACGAGCCCGCGGGCCTTCGCCCACGCGCTCGGTTTCGGTCTTAGTCCAGAACTCGATACCGCGCAAGCTGCGCCAGCTGCCTGCAGCCTACCAGCTGGGCACCACAACAGCTTTGACGACGAGCCGACCCCGCGCTAGCTTCCGGTGCCCCGCAGCCGTCGCTGGCGCGGGCCCACGGCTGCCACCCCAGCGGAGGCCAACTTGAGCAGGTTCCTCAACGAATGGAAGCGGTCCCATGACTGCGGCGCCTTGCGCCGCGAGCACGTCGGCGAGACGGTCGTGCTGATGGGCTGGGTCCAGAACTACCGAGACCACGGCGGCTGCATCTTCGTCGACCTGCGCGACCGCTTCGGCCTGACCCAGCTGAAGTTCGACCCGGCCGTCAACGCCGACGCCCACGCGCAAGCGGACCGGCTCCGCCCTGAATGGGTCATCGCCGTGCGCGGCGACGTCATCGATCGCGGCGCCAACGAGAACGCCACGATGCCCACAGGCGCCATCGAGGTCGAGGTCGACCAGCTCGAGGTCTTCAACCCCTCCAAGACGCCGCCCTTCGCCATCAGCGACCGCACCGACGCCAACGAGCTGCTGCGCCTCAAATACCGCTACCTCGATCTGCGGCGCCCCGTCATCCAGAAGAACCTGGTGATGAGGCACAGGGTCAACCAGCTCACCCGCGAGTACTTCAGCCAGCACGGCTTTTTGGAGCTCGAGACCCCCATCCTTTCCAAGAGCACCCCCGAGGGCGCCCGCGACTACCTGGTCCCAAGCCGCGTCCACCCGGGATCCTTCTACGCGCTGCCCCAGTCCCCGCAGACCTACAAGCAGATCTTCATGATCGCCGGCTACGACCGGTACTTCCAGATCTGTCGTTGCTTCCGCGACGAGGACCTGCGCGCCGACCGTCAGCCCGAATTCACCCAGATCGATGTCGAGATGAGCTTCATCTCGCCCGAGGACATCTACGAGCTCATCGGCGGCCTCGTCCGCCTGCTCTGGAAGCAGATCCTCGACGTCGAGGTCGGCGACATCCCCAAGATGACCTACGACGAGTCGATGGCCCGCTTCGGCATCGACCGCCCCGACCTCCGCTTCGGCCTCGAGCTGCAGGACGTCTCGGCCACCATGGCCAAGAGCGACTTCAAGGCCTTCCGCGGCGTCGTCGAGGGAGGCGGCATCGCCAAGGCCATCAACGCCAAGGGCGCGGCCACCCTCAGCCGCGCGGACATCGACAGGCTCGGCGACGTCTGTACCCGCTACGGCGCCAAGGGCATGGCCTGGATCAAGATCCAGCCCGACCGCTGGCAGGGCCCCATCGCGAAGTTCCTCTCCGACGAGGTCAGAGCCGAGCTGACCGCGACCCTCGACGCCGAAGTGGGTGACCTGCTCTGCTTCGTCGCCGACGACTTCACGACCTGCAACGACGCGATGGCCAACCTCCGCCTGGCCCTGGGCGACAAGCTCGACCTCATCGATCCGAACGCCTGGAAGTGGGTCTGGATCACGGACTTCCCTCTGTTCGAGGAGAAGACCGACAGCGGTCGCTACTTCTCGAAGCACCACCCCTTCACGTCCCCGGCGCCCGAGGACCTGGACCGACTCGACAGCGACCCCGCGAAGGTCAAGGCCCTCGCCTACGACATCGTCGTCAACGGCCTCGAGCTCGGCGGCGGCTCCATCCGAATCCACGATCAGGACGTACAGGCCACCGTCTTCCGCAAGCTCGGCCTGTCCGACGAGGAGGCCCAGCAGAAGTTCGGCTTCCTCCTCGAGGCCCTCAGCTTCGGCACACCGCCCCACGGCGGCCTCGCCCTCGGCGCCGACCGCCTGGTGATGATGCTCGCCGGCACGGACGCCATCCGCGAGGTGATCGCCTTCCCAAAGACGCAGAAGGCCTCGGACCTGATGACCGCCTCGCCAAGCGAGGTCAGCCTCGATCAGCTGCAGGAGCTCGCGATCCGGAGCGTCGCCCCACGCCCCGACGACGACGCATAGGCCTCCGGCTCACCTCGGTTCGACACTTCGAACGACGCCCGCAGGCCTGTCCGGGCGTCGTTCGCTTTACACGCGGCCGCTGGCTGTGAAACGCTCCCGTCGTGGCGTCCGAGCATCCAGGCCCGGGTCCGGCAGCCTTCGCCGCGACCGCATCGGTCGGCTCGAACGACCGCTTGGACAAGTATCGACTGGTCGAGCCTCTCGGCGAGGGCGGGATGAGCGTCGTGTACCGCGCCCGCGACGACACGCTGCAGCGCGACGTCGCCGTCAAGGTGATGCACCGCCACCTCGCCCGCGACCCCGAGGCCCGCAAGCGCTTCTCGCGCGAGGCCCGCGCCGTCGCCCGCCTCACGCACCCCAACATCCCAGAGATCTACGACTTCTCGTCGACCCAGGACGACGTCTCCTTCATCGTCGTGGAGCTCATCGACGGCCCATCGCTGGCGGCCCTTCTGAGCGAGGGGCCGCCGCTGCTGCCCGAGCTCGGCGTCATGGCCTGTCTCGGGGTGGCCCGGGCCCTATCCCACGCCCACGCCGCCGGCATCGTCCACCGCGACGTCAAGCCCGAGAACATCCTGATCGGCCGCGACGGCATCGTCCGCCTGACCGACTTCGGCATCGCCCAGATCGTCGGCCTCGAGTCGATGACCATGACCGGCACGCTCATCGGCTCGCCCGCCCACATGGCGCCGGAGCAGATCGACGGCACCCGCGACCTCGACCTGCGCGTCGACGTCTGGGCCCTCGGCACCGTTCTGTACATGGCCAGCACGGGCGGCGCCCTGCCCTTCGAGGCGGACAACCCCCACAGCGTGCTGAAGAAGATCGTCGACGGCGACTACGTCTCGCCCCGGCACATCAACCCGCACGTCGACAGCGCCCTCGACGGCATCATCAGCCGCTGCCTCCAGGTCGACCGCGACGCCCGCTACCCCTCGATGGCCGCCCTCATCGAGGAGCTCGTCGCGTGGCTCGCCGTGCGGGGCCTGACGGACCCGGCCCGAGAGATCCGGCTGCTCTTGGCCGATCCCGAGGGGCACTCGCGCCGGTTCTCCGAGCGCCTGACCCGCACCATGATGGCGCTGGCGGACGAGGCCCTCGCCCACCGCGAGCGCCACCTGGCGCTGGAGCGCTACGGCCGCGCCCTGACCCTCGATCCCGACCACCCCGAGGCCGCCGAGCGCCTCCGCGCCCTATCGTCGGGCCTTCGCACCCGCAAGCTCGTCATGCGCAGCGCGCTGGCCCTGTTGACCGCAGGGGCCGTCGCCAGCGTCTCCCTGTTGGCCCTGCGCCCGGGCCCGACGCCCCCCACCCGGGCCGTGGCCCTCGGCCCGGGCGCGATCCCCCCGGCGCCCCCCAACCTCGAGCCGGCCCCGCGCCCCGACGCCACCTCACCCGCACCCGAAGTGCACCCCGGCGCCCTCGCCGGCGCCCTGCTCGGCGACGCCCTCGCCACGGCCGCCGCCGCCCGCCCCGCGCGCGTCCGCGCCGCCGCCGCGCTGCGCCGAGCCCCCGCAGGCCGCCGCCCGAGCGCGGCGAGCCGCGACCCGGTCGACGTGCGCCTGACGGCCTTCCCGCCCGCGGTCCGGATCACCGTCGCCGGCAAGACCCTCCCCGCGGGCAGCACGGTGGCGCTCAGGCCCGGCACCTACAGGGTCGAGCTCCACCACCCCCTGTGCCCCGACTGCCCCGCCAACCGCCACAGCCTCGTGGTCAAGCCCAACCCGGCCATGTATATTGAGAAGAACTATACGTTCCGGTATGCGCCGGCGACCTTGGAGCTGCGGTGCGCCGAGGGGCGCTACGCGATGGACGGTCGGGGTAAGCGCTACGCGTGCAACAAGACGTACCAGATCTCGGTCTCCTCACCGCGACCGCAGACGATGACGCTGTCGCTGCACGACGCCAGCGGCGCGCTGGTGAAGTCACAGAACGTCCTGCTGCGCCAGAGCCAGGGCGTCGTGCTCAAGCTCTGATAGCGTCGCCGCGGCTCCTCGCGGCGGCCCTGGTGCTGACCCTCGCGACGGCGCCGCTCGACGCGATCGCCGCCACCACGCCGCCCACGACCGCCGGTATCCCTCGGGAGATGACCCAGCGCATCACCCAGGCCGAGGCGGCCTTCCGCGTCCAAGCCTACCCCCGCGTCGTCGAGCTCCTCCAGCCGCTGGTGGACAACCCCTTCCTCGACGGCAAGCCCGAGCACCGCCAGGTGCTCGAGTGGCTGGGCGCCAGCCACTACCTCAGCGGGGCCCAGGACGCCGCGCGGCTGGTGTTCACCAAGCTCATCCAAGAGTGGCCGCGACTTCACCTCGATGAGCTCCTCTACCCACCGGAGCTGACGTCCTTCTACGACGCCCGCCGCCAGGACCTGATCGACCTGGGCGTCATCGATCCGAACCGCGATCCCAACGTCACCGCGCGCATGATGCTCGTGCGCGAAGAGATCTCCCACGACACACCCACCATCGCCTACTTCGCGCCCTTCGGCGTGGGCCAATTCGCCAACCACCAAGACGGAAAAGGCACGGTGGTGGTCACCTTGCAAGCCCTTGGCCTGGCGACGACGGTGGCGACCTGGTGGGCCATCGAGGGGCTCAAAGACGACAGCGGCTACGTCAGCGCCGCGGACGAGAGCGAGGCCAGCGCCCTCAACGCCCTGTGGATCGCGGGCGCGACCGTCTTCGGCGGCGCCTACATCTACAGCGTCGTCGACGGCCTCGCCAACCGGCCCGCCGGACCTGACGTCCGCTACCACAATGAACTCATCGACATCGAGGACATACCCCCGGCGCCGGACGTGACCTCCTCCCTCCGGATCGGGCCGACCACCCAGGGTGTGGGCGTGTGCGTCGGCCTGACGTTCTGATTTGGGGTAGTCTCTGCCCATGCCTAGCCTCGTCCTGTTCCCAGCAGACCTGTCGCCCCCCCGGGTCATCCCCATCGATCGCCGCGTCCTACGCCTGGGCGCCGCGCACGACAACGACGTGCTCCTCGAGGGCGGCGGCGCCGAAGCCCACCACGCCCACGTCGTCTACGACAAGCAGACCTTCACCATCGCCGGGACCGACAGCACGGCGGTGGTCTACGTCAACGGCAAACGCCGAAGATCCCACAAGCTCTCCGACCGCGACCTCGTCCAGCTCGGCGACCACGTCCTGCGCTTCGCCTTCTACGACCACGGCCTGCAGGCGAAGCCCGGCGACAGCGGCGGCGGCGCCTTCGACCGCTTCGACGCCCTCCACCGCTTCTCCTCGCGGCTGATGGCGACCTGGGACCTCGACGTCATCCTCGACGCCCTGCTGGACGAGCTGATCGGCCTCACCGGCGCTGACAAAGCCTTCCTGCTCTTGACCCTCGACGGGCGCTCCCAGGTCTACCGCGCGCGAAACATCGAGCCCGGCTCCCGCATGAGCACCCCCGAGGACGCGATCAGCGACTCCATCGTCAGCCACGTCCGCGACAGCGGCGCGCCGCTGATCGTGGCCGACGCGCTGAGCCACGACGCCTTCAAGGCGTCCAAGAGCGTGATGAACCTCAAGCTCAGCAGCGTCATGTGCGTACCGCTCAAGGCCCGCGGGTCGACGCTGGGGCTCTTCTATCTGGGCAACGACAACGCCATCAACCACTTCGACGAGCAGCTGCTCGAGGTCGTCACCGTGCTGGCCACCCACGCCGGCCTCATCCTCGACAACGCCCTCGCCCGCGACGAGCTGGTCCAGACGCTCAAGGAGCGCGAAGAGGAGGCCAAGAGCCGGCGCTTCGGCGAGATCATCGGCGCCTGCGACGCAATGCGCGACATCTACAAGAAGATCAACCGCATCGCGACGACCGACATCTCGGTCCTCATCGAGGGCGAGACCGGGACCGGCAAGGAGCTCGTCGCCCGCGCCATCCACCAGCGCTCGAACCGCGCGGACAAGCCCTTCGTCGTCATCAACTGCGGCGCCATCCCCGACAGCCTCCTCGAGAGCGAGCTCTTCGGACACGTCCGCGGCGCCTTCACCGGGGCCGTCGCCACGACGCGCGGCAAGTTCCAGGCGGCCGACGGCGGCACCCTCTTCCTGGACGAGATCGGCGAGATGCCCGTGGCGCTGCAGGTCAAGATCCTGCGCGCCATCCAGGAGAAGACGGTCGTCAAGGTGGGCGACACCAAGGCGGAGTCCGTGGACATCCGGATCGTCGCCGCGACCAACAAGCGCCTCACCGAAGAGGTGAGTGTGGGCAACTTCCGCGAGGACCTCTTCTATCGACTCAACGTCATCACCTTGAGCCTGCCGCCGCTCCGCGAGCGAGGCGAGGACGTCATCTTCATCGCCCGCTACTTCATCAACCGCTACGGTCAGGAGATCGCCGGACATGACTGCACCTTGTCACGCGAGGCCGTCCAGGCGATGAAGCGCTGGCGCTGGCCCGGCAACATCCGCGAGCTCGACAACCGCGTAAAGAAGGCCATCGTCTTCTCTGACACGGGTGTCATACGCCCCGAGGACATGGATCTGAGCGATCAGGTGCTCGAGCCCATCGTGCCCCTGGCCCAGGCGCGCGAGGATTGGCAGCGCGACTACATCAACCACGTCCTCGCGCTCAACGACGGCAACCGCACAAAGACGGCCCGCGACCTCGAGGTCGACCCCCGGACCATCTTCCGCCACCTCGAAAAGGAGCGAGAGCTGTCGGAGGCGTGACACGAATGTCCCGGTTCGGCGTTCGCCACCCGCAGCGCCTGCGCGCACGCCCCCACGGCCAACGGGGACGGCGCGCGGGAGTGTGGCTGGCACGCATGTTGCTGACCCTGGTAGCCGCCGCGTGTGCGAGCTGCCTCATGCCGCCGGAGTACGAAGTGGCGCCCAATATCAACCAGCCGGTCAGCATCGACGAGTCCAAGCTCGCCGTCGCGCCCGACTTCTACGCCTGGTCGGGGTGCGACCAGCCCACGCTGGCCTTCGACATCACCCAGGCGCTGTCGAACCCGGACGACGACGAGCTGACGATCGTGTGGTTGGTCAACTACGAGGCGGGCAACCAGCAGAGCATCGACGCCCTCGACGCCCTCGAGTTCGAGCTCGCCGTGTGTTTTCAGCCCAAGATCACCGAGGGGGCGCTGCAGCCCAACTCCATCGAGGTCCACGTCTTCGACCGCAAGCCGAAGTCGCTCAACAACGCGGACGACGCGCTGACGCCCATCGAGGGCTCGGACACGACGACCGCCAGCGCGAAATGGTACCTCGCGGTCGAGGATCGCACCTGCTGCGTGGAACTGAACTGATGTTGGCCACGCCCCTGCCTCGCCCCGCGTTGGCCGTCGCCACGCTCCTGGGCCTGCTGGGCGCCTGCGCCGACGCCGGCGTCACCGGCGACAGCGGGATGTGCAGCGCCGACGATGACTGCGCGGACGGGCTGCGTTGTGACCAGGGCCACTGCGTCGCCCAGGGCGTCAACGCCCTCACCGTGCACGCGCGGATCGTGCCGCCGACGAGCTCGGGGCTCCTTGCCCAGCAGGTCCCGGCGCTGTCCTTCGACGAGGGCTCCGACCGCCTGATCCGCCTCATCGCGCCCGCCACCATCAAAGGGGTGGTGCGCCACAGCGGCGACAGCTTCAACCCCAACATCCCCGGCGAGATCGAGGCCCGCGCGGCCGGCGACATCCCGGGCATCGACCACCGCTTCAGCGCCACCTCCTGGGACGGCGTCAACGAGCAGGGCTTCGGCTTCATCCTCGACCTCATGCCGGGCCGCTACTACGCCGCCACCTTCCGCGCCTCCGACCGCACGCTGCCGCCCTTCGAGTTCACGATCACCCCCGAGGACCTCGAGGCCGGGACCCTCGAGATCACGCTGCCGGCGCTGTCGGACTACCTCCGCCTCGACGGCCGCGTCCGCCGCGCCGACTACACCCCCGTCGCGAGCGCGCGCGTCGTGGCCCTCGACGAGGCCAGCGAGGTGCTGGCCTCGGTCATGACCGAGGAGGTCCGCGGCAAGTTCCAGCTGGTCCTGCCGCCGAAGGCGGGCAAGGTCCGGCTGAAGGTGCAGTCCCCAGGCGACGGGCCGGTGTTTCCGGACTTCGTCACCGACCCCATCGCGCCCATGGGCGAGGTCGACATCACCATCCCGGCGCTCCCCACCGGGACCGAGCCCTTCGAGGCCCGGCTCAGGGTCGTCGCCCTCGACGCCTCGAACGCGCCCGCGCCGCTGCCGAGCGTGACCGTGACCATCGTCGGCGACCTCGCCGGCGGCACGCTGCGGCGCACGGCGACGACCAACAGCGAGGGGGTCGCGCGGATCGAGACGCTCCCGGGAGCCTACGAGTGCCTCGTGACCACGCCGCCGAACTCGCCCTGGGCCAGCTGGCACGGGCGGGTGACGCTCGCGGCCTTCAGCGCGTCCGACGGCGGGCCCACCGAGGTGCTCCTCGACCATCGGGTGCCGCTGTTCGGCCTGGTGGGAGACGCCGCCGGCGACCCCATCGAAAAGGGCGTCCTGTACGCGAGCCGCCGCGTCGCTCGAGCCGCCGGCGACACCCTCGCCATCGCGTCGCCCACCTGGAGCGTCGACATCGGGCTCGGCGAGTTCCAGCTCCTTGTCGACCCGGGCGTCTACGACCTGCGCGTCGTGCCCGACGCCGCCACCGGGGCGCCGGTGACCCGCATCGACGGGGTCGAGATCGGCGAGGGCGGCCGCACCCTGACCCTTGACCTGCCGGCGCCGGCGCTCGCCCACCTGACCGTCGCAGATCCCGACGGCGACTACCTCGAGGGGGCCACGATCGAACTCTACCTCCCGGTCGAGACCGACGACAACACCACCACCTCCGACGCCCCGCCGCTGCTGGTCAAGGGCGCCACGGGCGACCGCGGCTACGTGGACCTCCTCATCCCCCACGTGCCATGACCGCCGCCCCGCCCCAGCCCCAGGCCAGATGGACGACGCGCCTGCTGATCGCCGGGACGCTGGCTGGCTTCGCGGGCCTGCCCATCCTCGGCACGCGCTGGGCGCCCTGGCTCATCATCCTGGCCGTCACGAGCTTGGCGCTCTTGCTCTACGGCTGGTGGTTCGGCGCGCGCGGCCCCGGCGCGGTCATGCGCGGCCTCCTCGCCCGGTGGCTGGAGCTGTCCGGCGCCCGGCGCGGCCCCGGCGGCTACGAGGTGCGAGTCTTCGACGGGCTCCAGCCGCTCCGCATCACCCTGTCACGCAACGGCCGTGACCTCTGCGCTCAGGTGACCACGCGCCTGAGCGACACCACGCTGGCGTTTCGGCTGTGGCCGGATGGCCAGGAGCCGCCAAGCTTCACGGGCTCCATGAGCCGCGAGCTCTGCGACGATCTGCGCCGGGCGCCGGCGGTGGAGGCGCGGCTGGCCAACCTCTACCGCGCCGACGCCAACCAGCCCAGGGCCCTCGACCGCGCCATCACTCGGGACCTGATGGCGCCGCTGCTGGCGGTCCGCAAGGCCGCCACCCCCGGCTATCGTGGCGTGACCTTCGACGGCGCCTCGCTCAGCGTTCACTGGCGTGGACCCGCGACGGCGGACCCCGAGCGCGTGATGCAGCTTTCGCGCCCGATCTGGGCAGCGATGGTCGTCGAAGACGCCGCCCCCCAAAGCGGCGGACTGCTCGCGCGCTGACGTTGCATATGCAGACCCTCGCGCGCGCAGGCCCGCCGCGAGGGCTCGCGGACGGCGGCGGTGTCACAGACCTCCAGGCTACGGGCTCATAGGGGTGTCGGTGGCCTGACCGACGGCGCGAGCGGCGCCCCCCCGGCCCCAGCACCCGCGCCATAGATGCAATTTGGTTGCCAGCTCCACCGGGGCGCCGATAATCGAGCAGCCCCGGCGAGCCACGCCAAGACAAGGGAGACTCCTGTGACCGTCGAGAACACCATCATCATCGGCTCTGGCCCCGCCGGCCTCACCGCGGCCATCTACGCCGCGCGCGCCAACCTCAACCCCGTCGTCTTCGAGGGTCTCCAGCCCGGCGGCCAGCTGACCATCACCACCGACGTCGAGAACTACCCGGGCTTCCCCGAGGGCATCCAGGGCCCCGAGCTCATGGAGACGATGCGCAAGCAGGCGCAGCGCTTCGGCAGCCGCCACCACTACGAGTACGTCGACCGCGTCGACGCCTCCGAGCGCCCCTTCAAGGTCTACGTCGGCGACAAGGTCTATCAGGCCCACTCGCTCATCATCGCCACCGGCGCCACCGCCCGCTGGCTGGGCCTGCCCGACGAGGAGAAGTTCCAGGGTCGCGGCCTGTCCGCCTGCGCGACCTGCGACGGCTTCTTCTTCCGAGACAAGGAGATCATGGTCGTCGGCGGCGGCGACTCCGCCTGCGAAGAGGCTGGCTTCCTGTCGCGCTTCGGCTCCCGGGTCCGCCTCGTCCACCGCCGCGACACGCTCCGCGCCTCGAAGATCATGCAGGAGCGCGTCTTCGACAACCCAAAGGTCGAGGTCGTGTGGAACAAGGTCATCGAGAGGTACCTCAGCGAGGACGGCCAGCAGATCTCCGGCGTCCGGCTCAAAGATACCGTCTCCGGTGAGCTCAGCGACGTCCCCATCGACGGCGTCTTCATCGCCATCGGCCACGCCCCGAACACCAAGTTCCTCAAAGGCGTCATCGACCTCGACGACGCCGGGTACGTCAACCTCCACGGCACCACCGGCACCTCTGTCGAGGGCATCTTCGCCGCCGGCGACGTCGCCGACACCCGCTACCGCCAGGCCATCACGGCGGCGGGCCACGGCTGCCAGGCCGCCATCGACGTCGAAAAGTGGCTCGAGGAAAAGGGGATTCACTAGGCCCTCCGCGCGAAGCTTCGAGGTGGCCGTGAGCGATGACGATGACTTCTGGGGTGCAGGCGAAGAGCCCTCAGGTCCCCCGGACGATGTCGAGGTCCGCGTCTCCGTCGCGGGTCTTGGCGCCGGCGACACGCGGCTGTTCGGCTTCGTCCGCGACGCCTCGGAGCACACCGGGGTCGTCGTGCGCCATGGCGACGGCTTCAGCGTCTTCGTCAACCGCTGCCCCCACGTGCCCTACCCCCTCGATCTCGGCGACGGCCGCGTGTTGACGAAGGACCGGCGGCGCTTGATCTGCTCGAGCCACGGCGCCGAGTTCGACCGCCACAGCGGCCGCTGCGTGGCGGGGCCGGTCGTCGGCCGCGCCCTCGAGCGCCTGTCCTTTACCCATGAGGGCGACGCCCTGATCGTAGCCATCCCGCCCGAGCCCGAAGGCTGGCCGCGCACCTACTTTTGAGGACCCCGACGGCAGGCCAGAACGGCCGGCCCTGAGCGCCGACGGCGGGCCGCCTCGCAGACCACCGGGCGCTACCCGATGAGCTTGGCGGTCGTGCCCCGCAGCGGCCGCGCCGCGTCCCCGCACGCCTCGATCGTCGGCCGCCAGCCGCCCGCCCACCGCAGCGACCGGCGGCGCGACGGTGGCCCAAGGCTGCGTGTGCTTGACGCGCAGCGGGTTGCGCGGCCGACCCTCCCGCAGCGCAACAACGCGTCACCACAGCGCCCTCGCTCCAGGGCCCGGGCTACTACTACTAGGTCCCCTGGCCGCCCTGCTTGGCGACGGAGATCCCGCCCTGAGACAACAGCTGAACCTTGCGGATGCGCTGCCTGTCTCGCGAGAAGGACGGCATCGGGTGCACGCCCGAGTCCATGCGGATGGCGTCGCAGGGGCAGGCCTCGGCGCAGAAACCGCAGTAGATGCAGACGAGCAGATCGATCTCGAAGCTGATGGGGTACTTCTCGACCGTCTGATCGCCCTTGTCGCCGGCGACGATGTGGATGCAGTTCGCCGGGCAAGCCGTCGAGCAGAGCATACACGCGACGCAACGGACGCTGCCGTCGTCGCGCTGCATCAGGCGGTGCCGCCCACGGAAGCGCTCGGGGTAGGGCTTGGTGACCTCGGGGTACTGCCGGGTCGCGACCTCACGCTTGCCGAAGAAGTTCTTCAACATCTGCTTGGTGGTCACGACCACACCCCGGGCGATCTCCGGGATGTACGCCTTCTCAGCGAGCGTGAGCTCGTGTCGCTTGACCTCGATGGTCGCCATCGCCGCCTCTCTCCTTAGTCGAGCGCTCCGATCACGCTACCAGGTACATGACGAAGGCCGTGACGATCAGGTTGAGGACCGACAGCGGCAACAGCACCAACCAGCCTAGCTTCATGACCTGATCGTAGCGGAAGCGCGGGAGCGTCCAACGGATCTGGGTCTGCAGCCAGACGAGCAAGAGCATCTTGAACAAGAAGGCCGCGACCTGAGCGACGGTGATCCACCCGTAGATGGGCACGCCGCTCGCGTCGACCGGCGTCTCGACGAAGGGGATCTGCCAGCCGCCGAGGAAGCAGCAGGCGCCGATGGCCGCCACGACGATGATGCCGATGTACTCGGCCAGGGCGTACACGGCGAAGCGCATCGAGGAGTACTCGGTGAAGTAGCCAGCCACGAGCTCGCTCTCGGCCTCGGTCAGATCGAAGGGCGCCTTTTGCGTCTCGGCCATCGCCGCGGTCAAGAACAGGATGAACGCCAGCGGCTGGGTGACGATGCCCCAGGCGAGCTCCCCCTGCGCCCAGATGATCTCGTTGAGCTCCATGCTGCCGTAGATCATGAAGATCCCGACCAGGTTGAGGCCGAGGGTGATCTCATAGCTCACCATCTGCGCGGCGCCTCGGAGGCCGCCGAGCAGCGAGTAGGCCGAGTTCGACGCCCACGCGCCGAGCACCCCGCCGTAGACCCCGATCCCCATGATCGCGAATAGAAAGAGGAGGCCGACGTTGAGGTTGGCGATCTGGAACCAGTGCTCGCCCTCGGCACCCGGCATCGGCCCCGGGCCGAAGGGGATGACCAGCCACGCCAACATCACCGGCACCAGGACCAACGCCGGCGCGATCTGGTGCATGAGCTTGTTCGACCGCGGCGGCTCAAAGTCCTCCTTGGCCAGGACCTTCAGCGCGTCAGCCAGGATCTGACCGATGTGGTGGGACAGCGGGAAGCGCTTGCCGAACAGCAAGGCACGGTTGGGCCCGATGCGGTTCTGCGCCGCCGCAGACTGCTTGCGGTCGTTGTAGGTCAGCAGGGTCGCGATGACCATGACCCACCCGAAGACGATGGCGACGAACTTCAGGACGCCGAACAGGATGAGCTCCCCGACGCTCATGATGCCTCCGCGGGCTGGGACCGCGGCGGGGCGAACGCAGCGGGCGGCGCGGCTGCCGACGCCTCACCGAGCTTTACGCCGTGGTCACCGAGGTCATCGTAGGACAGGCCCGCAAAGTCGCCCACCTCGGCGGCCAGCTCCGCGAAGATGGCGCGCGGGCTCGACAACGCCAGGGGCTCGCCAAAGGCCTGCGCCAGCTTCATGGCGTAGTAGCCCTCGGACTTGCAGGTCCCCGCGGCGCGCACGGCCCGCTCGGCCCGCTGCACCACGCCCTCGAAGTTGGTGTAGGTCGCGTCCTTCTCGAACGGCAGCCGCGCCGGCAAAGATGTCGTCGCAAGCTCCCACAGAGGCCCCATCAGCGCCCCGACGACCACCCGCCGCGGCACCGCCGCGAGCTCGCCGAGGAGCCCCTCGTCGACGTCGTGCTCGTCGCCAAAGAGCAGCAGCGTCTCGACGCCGGCAGCCGCGAAGGTCGACAGCGGCGCCGTCTTCACGTCCAGCGCCTCGAAGATCTTGGTCACGCCGGCCCGGTTGGGGTTCTTATCGGGGTGGATGAGGATGTCGTCGCCCTCGCCCGCGGCCCGCCCGCCCATGAAGACCTTGGCGCTCGCGAGCGGCCCAGTGACGAGCTTGGCTAGGACGTAGGCGTCCTCGTTCGACAGCCACGGCGTCACGACGACCGCGACCTGGCCACCGGCGGCCTGGAGCGCCTCGGCCGCGTGCTCGAGGGCTCGGCTCGTCGTCGCGGCCCCCCGGCGACCGTCCTCGCCGACGATCGTGGCGCTTGGCGCCCGCCCACGGCGGCCTCGCTCATGGGCGCGTCGACCGTGGTCGCACATCCACCAGCCGTTGACCTTGGGGTTGTGCGCGGGCTTGACCCGCCGGGGGGTGTTCTCGAAGGTGTCGACGCGGATCTTGCAGCCACGCGCGCACTCCAGGCAGACGCTGTGGGCGGTCTGCAACATCCACACGCGCGTGCGGAAGCGGAAGTCGCGGCTGGTCAGCGCCCCGACGGGGCAGATGTCGACCGTATTCATCGCGTAGGGACTGTCGAGGGGCGCCCCCGGGAAGGTCGTGATCTCGGACCTCTCGCCGCGGTTGACGACCGTCAGCTGGCTCTGCTTGGCCACCTCGTCCATGAAGCGCACGCAGCGCGTGCAGACGATGCAGCGCTCGGCGTCGAGGATGATCGACGGGCCGAGGACCTTGGCCTTCGGCTTGTGGCGCTTGCGGTGCAACAGCCGGCTCGGCTGGGCCGAGTAGCGGAAGTAGTGGTCCTGCAGCACGCACTCGCCGGCCTGATCACAGACCGGGCAGTCGACGGGGTGGTTGAGCAAGACGAACTCGAGGATGGCCTTGCGGGTCTGCTTGACGCTGTCCGTCTCGGTCGAGACCTCCATCCCGTCCATGACCTGCGCGTGGCAGGCCGGCAGGGGCTTGGGGGCCTTGTTGGTCTCGACGAGGCACATGCGGCAGTTGGCCGCGATGGACAGCCCCGGGTGGTAGCAGAAGGTCGGGATCTCGATCCCGAGCTCCTCGGCCGCCTGCAGGATGGTGGTGCCGCGCTCGACCGTGATCTCGTGGCCATCGATCTTGAGGGTGGGCATGAGTCAGCGCTCCTACCGGTCGATCTCGCCGCCGATCATGTTGATCGTGTCGAAGGTCGGGATGATGTCGGCGAGCAGGTCGCCCACGATGATGGGCCGCAGGGCCTGCATCAGCGCGAAGCAAGGCGGGCGAACCTTCACGCGCCAGGGGCGGCCGCTGCCGTCCGAGACGATGTAGAAGCCGAGCTCGCCGTTGCCACCCTCGGTGTAGCTATAGACCTCGCCTGCGGGGACCTTGACCCCCTCCATGATGAGCTTGAAGTGGGCGATCATCCCCTCGATGGTGTTGTAGACCGCGTCCTTTGGGGGGAGCGCGACGTTCCAGTCGTCAAGGATGACGGGCCCCGGCTCGATCTGCTCGAGGCTCTGGTCGATGATGCGGAACGACTGCCGGATCTCCTCGAGGCGCACGAGGTAGCGGTCGTAGTTGTCGCCCTTGGCGCCGACCGGCACGTCGAAGTCGACGCGATCGTAATAGAGGTAGGGGGCGGCCTTGCGGACGTCGTAGTCGACGCCGGTCGATCGCAAGCACGGCCCCGTCCAGCCCCAGTCGACCGCGTCCTCGGCGCTGATCTGTCCGACCCCCGCCATGCGGTCGTAGAAGATGCGGTTGCGCGTGAGCAGCTTGTCGACCTTGACGATGAGCGCCTCGATCTTGGCCTTGGCCGCCCGGTACTTGTCCGCGAAGTCGTCGGTCAGGTCGTGCTTGACGCCGCCGACGCGGGTGTAGCTCGTCGTGAGCCGCGCGCCCGTGACCTCCTCGATGACCTCCCACAGCTCCTCGCGCCCCTCGACGGCGTACAGAAACGGCGTGAAGCCGCCCAGCTCCAGGGCGCCGGCGCCGATGGCCGTGAGGTGGTCGGAGACGCGGCTCATCTCCCCCATGATCATGCGGATGTACTTGGAGCGCGGCGGGTCCGTGATCCCCAACGCCTTCTCGACCGCGATGGCCCAGCCGACGTTGTTGAGGATCGGGGAGACGTAGTTGAGCCGGTCCGTATAGGGCAACACCTGGTTGTAGGTGCAGACCTCGGCCATCTTCTCGAAGCCACGGTGCAGGTACCCGATGCGCACGTCCGCGTCGACGACGGTCTCGCCGTCGAGGGTGAGGATCATCTGCATCGTGCCGTGGGTCGCGGGGTGCGACGGACCCATGGTCAGGGTCATGTGCTCGGTGTGCAGGTGGCTGTCCTCGGACGTCTTGGAGCGGGTCGGAGCCTTCATCCCCCCTCCGTCGGCAGCGTGGGCATCGGCATCAGCGGCTGGTAGCCACGCTGCGGGTAGTCCTTGCGCAGGGGGTGTCCCTCGAAGTCCTCGTACAGCAAGATGCGGCGGAGCTTGGGGTGGCCGGCGAAGCGGACGCCGTACATGTCCCAGACCTCGCGCTCGAACCAGTCGACGCCCCTCCAGACCCCCGTCACGCTCGGCACCTCGCAGTCGTCCTCGGGCACCTGCACCTTGAGGCGAACGCGGTGACCCTTGGTCACGCTGTACAGGTGGTAGACGACCTCGAAGCGCGGCTCCCGGTGGCCGAGGTAGTCGACGCCACAGACGTCGATCGGCATCTTGAAGTCCAGCTCGGGGTCGTCTCTAAGGAACCGACACACCTCGACGAGGAACTCCCGCTTGACGGTGGCCGTGTCATCGCCTCGCCAGTGGTGGGTGTCCACGACAGCGTCGGGGAACCGGGCCGCGATGGCCTCGAGGACCTGTTGGCTCAACGCCCTACTCCCAGTCCATCGCGCCGCGCTTCCACTCGTAGAGCAGGCCCAGCGACAAGATTGCGACGAAGACCGCCATCCCCCAAAACGCGACATGCCCGAAGCCGTCATCGGCGAGCCACGCCTTGTACCGCGTGGCCCAGGGGTAGATGAAGACCACCTCGAGGTCGAAGACCAAGAAGAGGATGGCCGTCATGTAGAACTTCACGCTGAACCGCTGGCGCGGGTTGGCGCGCGGAT
>PDWJ01002750.1_pt1 | contig 17925 bp, 15 predicted proteins | sample 1430881 | NCBI WGS metagenome assembly PDWJ01 (sample SAMN01162460, study PRJNA174530) | Oral metagenome, whole genome shotgun sequencing project. | biome: Marine environment; feature: Marine mammal; material: Swab sample of the gingival sulcus; isolation source: swab sample of gingival sulcus...
TCGGTTGCTTGCTACCAGCAGGCGCCCTCCTCGCTCCTACGCCGTGATTCCGCATCCTTCGCGCAGCTCGGTCCGGTAAGCTGATCAGCGCTCTAGGGGACCTTGAAGAACGCCAGGGTGCCCGGGGGGGAGCCGTTGGGCTCGAAGACGAAGCTGCTGCCATAGGTCGTGCCACCGGCGGTGACCAGGTTCGTGTAGAAACCGTAGCCCTTGTCTCCGCCGAGGAGCAGGCGGCCGAGGTCTGCATCGCCGGCCGCGGTCGGGGCCCAGGCGCCTCCTTTGCTGCGCTTGACCAGGAGCAAGTCTGCGGTCTGCTGGTCTTGGTAGGCGACCTGCAGCTCACCCGCGGCACCCACGATCACCGCCGCGTCGGCGCCCACGGGGTGGAGACCATCGGGCCGGACGCCGTCGTCGACCACCGCCGTGCCCTTTGGGGTGAGCGTCGTCGGGTCCAGGCGCACATAGTTCAACGTCCCCTTGGTGGTGTTCTGATGGACGATGTGCAAGCCGTCGGTGTCGACCGCCGCGCTGGGGTAGGCGCCGACGACCTCGCCAGAGGCGCTCGACGCGGCGACCTTTTGGGTCCAGCTTGTGGCGCTGGCGCTGGCCAGCCGCGCGGCCTTCACCGTGCCCGCCACCGAGTCGTGGTAGACCAGCAGCACGGCCCCGCCGGAGGCCTCGAGCAGCTCAGGCCAGAGGCCGATGGCTTTGGGGATGCCCGCGAGTTGCGTGTCGGCGAGGATCGGTGTGCAGGCGCCTGCCAGGCAGGCCGTACCCTCGGCGCAGCTCTTGCAACCTGTCGCCGCGGGTTTCTTGCAGGCGCTGCCGCTCTGGGTGACGAAGCATTTCTCGTCTGCCGCGCAGAGGTTCTGGCAGGGGCTCGGGCTGCTGTCGACGGTGGTGATCGTCCAATCGGTGGCGCTCTTCGGCGCGGCGCTCGAGGCGACCGCCCAGCGCAGCTCGGCGCCGAACGTCCCCGAGCCCTTGTCGATGTTCTGCACGGTGAAGGCGATCGCCGGGTGGCCGCCGACGCGGGTCAGCGCGGTGTAGCGGCCGATGATCTCTTTGCTCCCCGCCGTAGGCGCGGCGACCTCATGAGAGGACCAGCCCTCGGCGCTTCGCGTCGCGTAGCGCAGGGCGAGCTTCGTGCGGTCGTGGTAGCTGATCTGCGGGTTGCCCGTCTCGTCGAGGGCGATGTCCGTGCCGAGGCCAACGTCGTCGCCTTTGGCCGAGACGCCCTTGCGGTAGCCTGTGGGCTCGTGGGTCACGGGGCTGTCCGGCGCCCCATCGACGACCTCGTAGCTCAGCTGCGTTGGATTGGTGAGCGGCGCGCTGACGAGCACCAGGTCGCCGTAGGTCTGCTCGTAGGCGCTGGCGTAGAGCGTGTCACCGCTGGCGACCAGCGCCGAGTGTCGGCCCAGCACGCCGGGCTTGAGCTGTTGTGGTGGTGCGGCCTCGCTGCCGAGGGGAAGATCCACCGTGCCGTCGACGCTGCCATCCTGCGCCACGCCGGGCGGGGTGTCGCTGCACCCCGCGACCAGCGTCGTCGCTGCGACGAGGAGCAGGGCGGTCAGGTGAGAACCGCGGTGCAGCCAGCGCTTGCGGGTGACGAAGGCGACCAGGCCGAAAAGCAACAGCCAGACGCCGCCGCCAGGCTCGACCTGAGCGACGCTGCATCCTGTGGCCTCTTCGGAGGCCGGGGTAATAACGGGCGCATCGGCGCCTGTGAAGGGGGACTCGATCTTCACGCTGATCCTCCGGGGGGTGGGGTCTGTGGTGTTGGGGTGTCCGACGACGCGCGCGCGGATCTCCAGCTCGTGACGGCCGAGTAGAAAGAGCAGCGAGCTGCGGAGCTCCAGGCGCGGGCCGCGAGTGTAGGGTGACCAGCCGGTACCGTCGAGGCGCCAGGAGTATTCGAGTTGGCGGATGTCGGGGTGTCGGCCGACGTTGGCGTCATCACCGAGAGCGACCACCAGCCGAGGGCCGCGCTGCAGGTCGGCGCGGCTCCGTAGCCGCATCACCTGGGGGTCTGCGGGCATCTTCACCGCGACCAGGCGGGCCTCGGTTTCGGCCGGTGTGAGCTTCGCTGGCGGCAGGCCGACCTCGGCGCTGGTCTTCTGCGGCGGCGCCGCCAGAGAGGCGAAGATGCCGAGCATGGTGTTGTTCTCGATCCCGGTGAAGCGTGGGTTCTCCAGCTTCAGGCCCATCATCTCGGGCAGCGCGAAGCTCTGGTTGATCAGGTCTGGCAGCAGGCCCAGGGCGAGCTTGATCACGATCGGGAACTTGGTCGAGAGCGACTCCGGGGTCTCGGCGAGGAGCTCCGAGTCGGAGACGCGCAGGTTGGAGAGGGCGTCGTCGAGGTTGCCGATCACGGGCTGGATCTCTCCCTGGTCGAAGTGTAGCGCCAGCGGCACCTCGAGGTCGGCGGTGAGCTTGAGGATCCGCACGAAGCGCTCGTCGGCCATCACGTACATCTGGATGCCGACGTCTCTCAGCTTCAGCGTCAGCAGCGGCTCTTCGAGGGTGAAGTTTCCCTTGCCGTCGTCTCTGACCACGCCCTTGCCGAGGGTCCACTCCGGCGGGCGCGAGGGCACGACGCTGAGCTTCACCGGCGCAGTTTGGCCGCCGGTGAGCACGGCGATGCTGGGCATGATCAGCGAGAAGGTGCCTGTGTTGAGCATCTCCGAGAGGCTGCTGTCGGCATCGAGGCAGAGCCCACCGGCGGTGTAGGCGGCCCAGCCGCCCTGCTCGAGCAGGCGCTTGTGGACACCGACGCCGATGTCGAAGGGCTGACCGTTTGGATCGACGTTGCCCTTGAGCAGGCTGGCCACCGGGATCGGTGTGGTCAAGTCGGGCTTGAGCGAAGGCTGGGGCTTGACGCAGCTGGCGGGCTTCTCCGGAGCGCTGCCGCCGATCATCCCCAGGGTGACGCCACCGGCGGGCATCTCCACCGAGCCGCCGAGCCAGCTGATGACGTCGAGCTTGCCCTGGGCGCCGGGGATGAACGAGAGGGGCACGCGCCCCTCGAGGCCGAGCATCTGCAGGCAGCTATTGCCTTGCATACAGACCTTGGTCTGCGGGTCGCAGGTCGCGCCGCTGGGGCAGGCCGCCTGGTCGCAGCGTGCGCAGAGCTGCTGTCCAACCATGTCTGTGACGAGCGTGCCGACCTTGTCGCGCAGGATGCCGATGAGGAAGCTCTTGATGAAGGAGAGGTCTCCCAGCGTGCAGAGGAATCCGCCGCTGAGCGAGATGTCTCCGCCGTCGAGGTCTTTCAGGGTGGCGTTCTCGACAACGATCCTGGTGCGCTTGGTCGTGGGGTCGATGGCGAAGCGGACGTCGACGGCGAAGCTCACGTCGAGCTTGCCGGCGGCTGCGGTGTCGAAGGCGATCTCGCAGCTCACCAACCCGGAGGTCTTCAGCGGCGCACCGGCAGGTGTCTTGGCGTTGAGCCGCGCCGAGACCTTCAAGACGTCAGGCTTCGTGCCGTCGGGCGTGATACTCAGCCCGGAGATCGACGCCAAGATCTTGCAGGGTGGGGTCGTGGGGAGGCAAGAGCCGCCGCTCTTCGTTGCGCAGATGTGGATCGTGCCGATCAGCGCGCTCTGATCGCAGGTTGGCGGCACCTCGACGTCGATGCCCGCGGGCAGCACCTGCTTGATCAGCAAGTCGACGTTCTTTTCGAGGAAGCCGAGGCCGCTCTGACTGAGCCGGACCTGGACGCCGGCGGGCAGCTCTTCGGCGCGGGAAAAGCCCCCGGGGATCGGCTCGATGGTGCAGCCGCCGCCGCTGCAGCCGCTGCCGCAGCCGCCGGAGGACCCGCCGCTGGTGCAGCCTTGGGCGCAGCCGTTGGGGTCGCAGCTGCTGCCGCTGCCGGCGCAGTTGGCCACCACGATGGCGGCAATGAAGACGAGCCCCGCGGTGCGCGCTGGTGTGGACGAGCGGTGCATCTTGACCTCCTGGCGGGCTCGCGGCGAGCCGACATGTTGGACGTCGCAGTGCTGTTCTCGAGAGCGAAGCATGAGCGGGCGCGACAGCAACGAGACTAGCCAAACCTACGAGACGAAAATACCACAACTCAGGAGCTTCCCCACAACTTCGGGACCGAGCCGGGTGCCGAGCTGCCGAGCGGCTTTCGTAGCCGAAGACAAGCCATACGGGTGGTACGGCGAGCGTTCTGAGGCCTAGAGCGCTGACGGCGGCGCTGTGCCCGGCGACGGGGGGAAGCTGTGGGGCCCCCCAAGGCACCGGCGGCCCCGCTCTCTAACCTTCCATATCTTATGAGCAAGAAAGACCTAGCCAAACAGGCCAGCACCTTACCTGCAGGCTACCGGAGCATCGGCCGCGACATCCACCAAGGTCATCGACCAAATCAGCTAAGACCTCAAGACCTCCTCCCCGGACATGACGGGGTTCTCGCCGAGCAATCCCAAACATATGAGGGCGTTTGCGAAGGCCTGGGGTGATCCAGAATTTGTGCGACAGCTTGTGGCACAAATTCCGTGCAAATTTAGTTGTCGTGGGGACGGCTAGAGTTCGCCGTACTCGACCATCGCTTGCGCGATCAACCGGGACAGCGCTCCAATGGCCGGCGCAGGGCGCTCACATACCCCTTCCAGAAAGGCTCCGCGCAGCAGAGAGTGAGGGTTGGTATTAATCGTCTCAACGAAACGAGCCAACCTCGGAGTTGGGTAGCTGGGGTCGTTGCATGAGAGTGGTCGCACAGTCATCTCGCCGTTTGGCCAGGTAGGGCTCGTATTGATCACCACCGGCTGATCATACCCAAGGGCGACAACCAGAGTGCGGTGAGGATGGGCGGCTCGGATCCGTGGGCCATAACGCTCGAGCGGGACAAGCAAACCAGCCGGCGGTGATGCACACTTTGCGTTGGTCATGTACGTCGCGGGCCAGAGCGATGCGTCATCCCAGAGCTTCATGTTCTCGATACTGCAATCGTCGTGAGCCGAGCCGATGATGATGACCAGTAGAGCGTCTTTGCGTGGGAAGCCGGGGTTTCGACCGTCGATGGCGAGAGTCGCCACTTCTAGGTAGTTCTGCAAATGGCACTCTTCAGGGCTGCCTTGTAGAACTGCCTGCCATTCATCGGAGGAGTCTTCTCCGCTCGCGAAACGTCGTCCTTTAGAGGTGACGAAGAGCCTAGCAGTTGGTGGTAGAACGACGCCGGATTGGCAGCGGCTGATGCCAAAGATGAGCGGAGACACGGAGGCCACGCGAATGTCGGCGAGCGCGATCCTCTTCAGCATCGGCGCGAGGGCTCTTGGCAGCCCCGTCACGACACCGATTTGAGAGCTTCGAGTTGTTGCACAGGCTACGTCTTGCGTGCCGACGAAGAGGATATCAACGGCCGCTGGCGGCCCAACGTCCGGGTCAGGCCGGGCTTGGTCGGATTGTGTGTCCGAAAGAGGGGCTGCATCCGTTCCTGCAACGTGACGCTGATCGCACCCAAACAGAACTACGCCAACAACTAGCGCAACCACGAACCTCCAACGCTTACTCATGGACAGGCCCCTCCACTCCCAGAGCCATCGTCGGAGACCGTCAGCACAAGCTTGCGCGGCTGCGGCTTGGGGACCGTTAACGCTGCCCCATCTGTCGCAAGAGTGGCTATCAGCAGTGAATTCGGGGCCGTGCGAAGCGCTTGCGGCAAGCTGTCCTCTAGTCCCTGATGGATGACGTCCTCGAGTTGACTGCTCAGTGCTCCTGCCGTCAGGTATCTCATCTGGGTAATCGACATGGTACGTCTCGCTAACGCGTAGGGACTCTCGGGCGGCCATCGATGATCAATCGGACAGTAGACGGAGCATCCAGGCGTCAGTGCCGCTGGGTAACTTGCGAGGGCGCCCTCGCTGTTGAGCCGCACGTGAACGCTATACTGATGAACTCGATATCGGTCAGGATCAATGCCGATGCTCCACCGCCAGCTAGCTGCGGCAAAGAAACCCTTGCACGCGCAGTTCGATACACGACTTGCTCCGCCACCGAGGTCAAGCGGTGAGCCGCTGTCAGGTTTTGGCTTCACGCCCGCATCTTTTGGCTTCCCAATCGAGGCTGGCAAAGCGTTCTCTTGCGAAATGGGTTGCCTTGAGATGCACCCTGGGTTGAGCGGGTTGCCTTCGCAGTAGAGCAGATGCTCGGTTGAGCTCTGCATAGCGATACCCATCGCGTCCACCCAGCGGGAGCGTAGCCGACCGTTCTTTGGGCGACCACAGCTATCTTTTTCGGCCCAAACGACGAGAAAGCGCTGCTCACGTGGAGACCAAACGACTGCGGTCTGGTAGGCCTCCCAGCAGCTCTCGATGGCGTGCAGCAAGTCGTACTCAACAGCACGCCATGGGCGCTCAACAGCCCATAGCGAACCTGTCGCCGATCGCGGCTGATATAGGCAATTAGCTGGCTTCGTTTAGGTCCGTCACCGCGGTCAAAGACACCGACGTCTCCTGACCCGTCGGTGCCCGCAAGGAAGCGAGTTATCCCCACCGCACCTTGATCACCGACAGGAGCCCAGTTGATCCACGCGCTTCCCGGAGTGCTACCATCTGTCCATGTAAACCAAGCGCAACTCGTGCTACCAACAACGGCGCTACAGTTCTCATCATGACCCAGGCGGGCGACCCAGCGCCTCAGTGAGCTTGTAGGCCAAGGGAGTTGGTGTGTCGCAACGATAACATCATACACACTAACGTTGACTCCACCTGTCGTTGAAGAGATCTAGCCCGCGGCAAAACGCGTGGTTGATTCCGCTGCGTCGCGAACGACCTCAAGCGCTGCAGCATGCGCGATGGCTAGCGTTTGCCCATGCGGGCCGAACAGGGACTCCTCATGCGCCCCTTCGTAGTCTTTTGTTAATTCAACATCTTGTCGCCCGCTGCAAACAAGCGAACTCTTGTGGGATCCAAATGCTCTTGGTGCCTCATCTGCAACGCACCCGACATGTAGCATCGCGATAAACAGCAATGCCAGGAAAGACCACGAAGGGGGCATCATCTCTGGTCTCCTCCTTGCCGTAGAGGTATTGTCTGAACCCCTGAGATTCCGTAGTCAGCCCACTCGATTTCTCATTTCCCTCCCAAGTCTTGTCGTCGCCAGAAGTATCGATCAGAGCTGAATATACCCCGATGAGAAAACAAATTCGCGACGAAGCGTCAGATGCTATGTTTCCACGACGACCCCAAGAAATAGTTGTCGTCGACCCCAAAGAGGATAAGGGAAACAAGGCCGATCTGGAAGCAGCTCTTGCAGTAGCGAGCACACCTCTGCCGCGCCCCGAAGAGGCAGCGGAAGCACAACGACCTCGATGATCAGCGATCGAGGCACGTAGAGGCGCAGCTCACGCAGGGCCGTGCCATTGGGAGAGGGCGATCAGGGGGAGTCGTGCTCGGGCGTGGGCTCTGAGAGTGGGTCCGCCTCAAGGCTCGGTCGGCGCGGCCTGATCATCGAGCAAGGCCAGGCCGAAGAACGCACAGCCGAGGCGCGCGATGAGGGTCGAGAGCAGCGCGAGCAGGAGGATCCATGGCAGGCTCTGGGCGGTCGAGGTGATGAGCACCCTCAGCGCGGCGAAGAGCGCGAGGAGGAGCAGCGGCGCGCTGACGATGGCGGCCAGCGCGGCCGCGGCGAGCAGGCGCGCCGGAGCGTGGATCGCCGAGAGGGTGGCGGCCGCGAGGGTCGCGCAGAGCCTCGCTCCGGGCTCCGAGGCGAGCTTCCAGAGGGCGGCGGCGATGACGCTCGTGAGCATCCCGCCGACGAGCAGCGCCGGCGTGAGCGTAGCGGCGATGACGGCGGCCGCGGCGAGGACCTGGTCGGTCGCCAGCCGCAGCCCGCTTCGCAGTCCCAGCCCCGCGAGGCCGAGGCTGAGCCCTACGGCCAGCAGCCAGGCGCCACCCAGGAGCCCGCCGCTGGCGAGGCCGTCGAGGCGCTCGAGGCTCAGCGGTCGGTCGCCGAGGGTCGCCGCCAGCGCGGCGCCGATCAGCGCGCTGGCGAAGAGCGCCGCGAACGCCAGGGCGGCGGCGGCTCCCTCACAAGAGGTGCCACCATCGGAGAGCAGCCCCGGGAGACAGGCGCCGAGCCGGCGACCCGCCAGCGCGATGAGCACGAACGCCAAGGCGGTCGCCAGAGTGCAGACGAGCGACGCAGCAGGACGCCGCAGCAGCTGACGGAGGGCTCGCCGAAGCATCGTCTTGGTGTCGTCGAGAGCTCTCGACGCTCAGTCGCGGCCGATCTCGTCGAAGCGTCGCATCGCCTCGAGCATCAGCCCCTCGGTGGACCTATGAATCGCGCGCTCGGGGACCGCCGTGTTCGGGTCGAGGTCGAACTGTCCATCTCCCTGGGGGAGCATCGCGTAGAACGCTTGCTCGCCGCTCTCGCCGCCATAGGTCGCCTGTACGACCTGGCCCCGGTCGAGGAAGATCTCGCCGACACCGTCGGCGAAGCGCACGCGCAGCTTGCCGGTCTTCTGCCCGGCGGAGAGGATCTGCAGGATGTCCGGTAGCGACATCTCCCGTAGCGAGCCGCTGACGCCGCGCTTGTCTGCCGCCTGGGCGGGCTTCTTGGCCAGGGCCATGCGCACCTTGGCCAGCAGCAGCTCGGGGTTGTAGGGCTTGACGATGTAGTCGACGGCGCCGAGCTCAAAGCCGCGGTTGACGTCGCTGGCGTCGGAGCGCGCGGAGACGAAGAGCAGTGGGACGTTCTTTGTGCGGCTGTCGGCGCGGATCCGCTGCAAGAAGCCAAAGCCGTCGACCGGCTGCAACACGACCTCCGAGAGGATCAGATCGAGGCGACCGGCGAGCACCTCCCGAGCGGCCTCCGCGGTGGTCTTGACGACGCGCACGTCGTAGCCGGCGGCGACGAGCTTCAGCTCGAGCACGGTGGTGGACTCGGCGTCGGAGTCGATCACCATCACTCGCGGGCGGTCGCCGATAAGCTGATCGCGCATCTCGTCGCCCGTGGTGACCTGATAGAAGATGTCGACCGCGTTCTCGTCGAGGATCCCGCGTGTGGCCGCGTCCCGGAGCCGCTCGAGGGCGGCCTTCTGGTCGGCGGTGCGTCCTCCGGGCGCGCGAGGGTTCTGCACCAGGTCGGCGAAGGCGTCGACGACCTGCAGCAAGCGCGCGCCAAGTGGCACATCGCGCCCGGAGAGCTTGCCCGGGATGCCGGCGCCGTCGGCCCGCTCATAGAGCGCGGCGAGGAGCTGGATCACGTTTGGCGGCAGGTGCGCTGACTCGAGGAGCTTGCTCGGTGTGAGATGCACCCGGCGGGCTAGGGCGCGCAGCTCGTTGTTGCCGTCCATCGTCAGGGTGGTGAGGTGTGGCTCGGCGGGCTTGCCCAGCTCGTGCATCAAGGCCGTGACTCGCAGCTCCCAGGTGTCCTGGGGGCCGAGTCCAACCCGATCGGCGAGCAGCTGCACCAGCCGCGCGACCTCCGTAGAGTGTCCCTGACGCCAGCCTTGGCCCATCTCGAGCAGGTTGACCAGCACCGAGATCGTCTGCAGGTAGCTCTCTTGCTGCTTGCTGATGTCGGGCGTGTCGTCACCCTCGGCGTCGTCGAGCAGCTCCTCGAGCTGCTGCGGTCCGGTGGGACGGCCCGTGCTCGGCGCGTCGACCCTGGCGGTTGCCATCGGCCCGGTGGGCATCCCGTGAAACACGCGCTCTCCGCGCTTTCCTCGGGTGTCATTGCGAGGACGCGATGGCAGCGCTGGATCGTCGGTGGGGGAGCTCGGTTTCTTCGAGGGGGGCAGACCCGTGAATAAATCGCGCGGATCCGTTGGAGGAGGGGTGAGCTCTTCGTTGGTTGGAGGGCTCCCTTCCTGCGTCGAGATCGGGCTCAGTGGCGCAGTGGGGCGCTCTGGACGCGAGGTTGGTGGCGTCGCGGGCTCGCGCGAGCGCAGGTTGGTCTGCGGATCCATCATCTGTTGTGGATCGGTGACCAGCTCGAGCGGCTCGTCGCCGTTGTCGGAGGGGAGCTCGTCCATCGGCGTGCCGCCGAAGTCGATCAGCCGCTGGTCGTAGATGTCGAGCATCTGGGGGTAGCCGTTGTTGAGCAGCTGGTCGACCCGGGCGAAGGCGTGAATGTCGCCCTTGTACCACTTGCGGATCGCCGCCTTGACGGCATGGGTCAGCGAGACGTAGCTGTCGACCTTGCGCGCCATTGAGGTGCGTTGCACGACCTCGAGCAGCTGTCGATCGCTCGGATCTGGGGTGACGATGCTCAGCACCCCGCCTTGTTGTTTGTCACAGCGAACGGGGACGACGTTGTAGCGCTCGCAGATATCCTTTGGCAGCAGATCGAGGACCCACTGCGGCACCTTGGCTTGGCTGAGCTTCTCCGTGGTGACGTAGCGCGTACGGAACTGCAGGCCGAGGAAGCGGAGCAGGTCGTGCTCCTGGAGCACACCGGCGGCGATCAGGCCGAGGCTGAGGTCGGACTCCGCGCTCATCGCAGCGTCAAACTGCGATGGGCTGATGAGCCCTCGTTCGATCAGTTGATGGCCAAGCCAGCGTTCATCAATCATCGACGCGCCGCTCGCGAGAATGAACTCCCGACGCTCCCCGCTCGCGAGGAGGGAGGGCGAAACCTCATTCGTCTCGTCTCTGCCCACCCTCTCGTTTTCATGGCGTCGCGACTTAGGCCGCGACGGTACTAGCGATCGGTCTCCTTCTCGTCCTCGGCGCCCGGGAACTCGTTGACCGATGGGTACTTCATGATTTCTTTGCGAGCGATTTTCCAGGCTTTCTGGACGATCCACGAAAGGGAGCGGTCCTGCCGAGCCGCCTCCTCCTGGATCTCCCTCAGCATCTCTTCAGGGAAGTACAGACTCTGCTTTCTCTTGTCGGATCCAGCCATCGTTCGCCTAGCCTCGCGAGTGTCGTTGGTAAACGAAATGTTTGAGGTTTTTGTAGGTGTTTTGTAGGTGCGCGATTGTAGTGGCTTGTATGTCCCGGTGTCAAGCGACCTTGCCACGTCGGGCTGGGCGCGCTAAGGGCGCTCCGATGTCCACTTCATCTGCGCTCTCAGAGACCTTCGAAGCAGCTCACCGGCTGCCCCACGTGCCGGCGTCCCATAAATGCTATCGGATCCACGGCCACTCCTATCGCTGCGAGCTGGTGCTGGCCTCCGACGCACACCGTGATCAGGCCGAGGTGGCGCTGCGAGCGGTCGTCGCCAAGCTGCGCCATCGCTACCTCAACGAGCTGCCAGGGCTGGAGAACGCCACCAGCGAGCACATCGCGCTCTGGATCTGGCGCGCTCTCGAGCGCCGCGGTGTCGCGCCGGAGGCCGTGAGTGTGGCCGAAAACGATGGCGCGAGGTGCACCTACCGCGGGCAGACCTCATGAGGTTGCTTACGCTGAACCTTTGGAACGAGCAGGGCCCCTGGCGACGACGACTGGAGCTGCTGCTCGAGCGGCTGCCCTCCCTCGCCGTTGACGTGATCTGCCTTCAAGAGGTGCGTGAGCGGCCGGGTGTCGGCGATGACGAGGGCGTGCCGAACCAGGCCCGATGGTTGGCCGATCGTGTCGGCGATGGGTGGCATTGCGCGACAGCCGCCGCGCAACCCTGGGGTGGGGGGACCGAGGGGCTCGGCGTGCTGTCGAGGTGGCCGATCGGGCGCGAGGTGATCTGTCGCTTGCCTTCGCGAGGACGTAACCAGCGGCTCTGCTTGGCCGTCGAGCTGACGACGGGGGACCACGCGAGGGACACGGTCTGGGTCGCGACGACCCACCTGGCCTACCGCCTGCGAGATGGGGCGCTCCGCGAGCAGCAGGTCGAGGTCGTCGACGCCTTCCTCCAGCGCCTGCGTACGCCCGAACAGACGACCGTGCTCGCGGGCGACTTCAACGCCGTGCCAGAGGCCGACGAGATCCGCTTCTTGCTTGGTCTGCACAGCCTGACCGGGCGGCGGACGTTCTGGCAGGACGCCTGGGCTCAATGTCATCGCGGGGAGGACGGCGCGACCTGGTGTGCCTCCAACCCCTACACCGACACGCTGGGGTGGTTTCCGCGAGAGCGTCGCCTGGACTATGTCTTCGTCAGCCCCGAGACTCGCGCGGGGGCGGCGCGGATCCGCGCCTGCGAGATCGTCCTCGACGCCCCCTCCGCAGATGAGGTCTACGTATCCGACCACTGGGGCCTGCTCGCTCAGCTGGATACCTGACCATGCAGGTCGTGAGTACGCGCGAACTGTGCTGTCGCGTCGGGGCTTGTCTGTCTTCCTCGCTTCGGAGTATCGTGATCGGCAGCGCCGAGGCGCCTACCGACTTGGTCTATTTGGGTGAGGAGGAACGATGCAGACGAACCCCCGCGCGCGGGTCGAGCCCAGCTGGGCGCCGCCACCGCCGGTGACCCCGAGCCATCAGAGCCCGGTCGAGGAGCAGAGCGAGGGCGCCGCCACCGCCAACGATGAGGCCGACTTCGACGCCACTCTGGGGCACCTGGTGGAGCACTTCGCGACGTTGCCGCCGGCGGCCCACGAAGAGCCTGTGAACGAGAGTGGCCAGCCTCCTGCTGCCGAAGCCAACGCGCAGGGTGAGCGTCGCTGGGTCGTGCCGTTGGTCGCGATGACCTCCGCTCTGGTGGGGGCAGTCGTTACTCTCGCCGTGCTGATGGGGCCGCAGAGGCTCTGGGCGACGATCTCCGGCGATGAGGTCCCGGCGCCAACGCAGGACAAGGCGGCCTCCACGCCCCAGGTCAAGGTTCGCTTCGCTCCCCCGACTCCAGCGGCTACCCCTGCGAAGACCGAGCCGCTGAAGGCGCTTGCGTCGGTGGTGCCGGCGGTCAAGACCGCGGCCGTCGGGAAGCCCGAGCCCCTCGCGGCGCCGAAGCCCGAGCACGTTGCAGCGCCGAAGCCCGAGCCCCTCGCAGCGCCGAAGCCCGAGCCCCTCGCAGCGCCGAAGAAGGTCGCGCCAGCCAAGAAGCCGGCGAAAAAAAAGCCAGCCGTGACCAAGAAGAAGAAGGCGCCAGCGAAGAAGGTCCACAAGCGTCACGTCAAGCGCAAGGCTCACCGGCGGAAGACCCGCCTGAAGAAGAAGTCCGCGCCGAAGTCCGCCGCGCCGAAGTCCACCGCGCCGACGTCTCCCACGCCGACCAAGCCCAAGACGCTCAACGAGTGGAAAGACCCCTACGCGTAGGCGGCGGTGAGGCAACAGACCATGAAGCATCTTCGTTATGCGCTAGCGTCGCTGCTCGCGCTGAGCCTCTTCGCCGCCCCATCGGGTGAGGCGCAGGCCAATCGGAGCGAAGCACGGGCCGCGTTCAAGAAAGGTCGAGGGCTCTTCAAGCAGGGCAAGTTCGAGCAGGCGGCTGTCGAGCTCGAGAAAGCCTATCGCCTCTCGCCCCACCCGGCGCTGCTGCGCTATCTCGGCCAGACCTACTACAAGGCCAACAAGCCGAAGAAGGCGCTCGAGCACTTCGAGCGCTATCTGGCTCAGGCTCCGCAAGCACCGGATCGAGCTCGAACAGAGGCCAAGATCGCCGAGCTGAAGAAGATCCTGGCGGCGGCGAAGGCAGCTCCTGATGGTGCGAAGCCCAACAAGCCCAACAAGCCCAACAAGCCCGGTCCGACGATCGACCTGCGGCCGACCGGCGAGGACACCGAGATGCCGAGCGTGTTCGAGAAGCCCAAGCCTGGCGAGGAGACCAGCGGCGGCCTCCGTTTCATCACGATCGCCAAGTGGACCAGCGTGGGCCTCGCCGCCGCAGGGTTGGCGATGGGCGTCACCTTCAACGTCATGGCCAACACCAAGGCGACTGAGCTCGAAGACGCCGCGGTGGCGAACAACCCCGACAAGAACAACCCCACCACGTCGTTCTCGAAGTCCCACTTCGACCTTCAGCAGGCATATAAGCGCAACAACACGGTCGCGATCATCTCCTACATCACCGGTGGTGTGTTCACCGCCGCTGCCGTGACGCTCTTTATCGTCGACGGCGGCAAGAAGCCCGAGCGCCAGGGGAAGACGAGCCGCAGCGACGTCGCCATCGCTCCCGCCATCGGCCCTGGCCACTATGGCCTCTCCACCACGATCACCTTCTAGAGCGCTGACCAACTGACCTCCCGTCGCTGCGCTGGTCTGCGACATCACAGCGGTTGTCGCTCGTCGGTTGCGTGCTACCAGCAGGCGCCCTTCTCGCGCCTACGCCGTGACCTGTATCCTTCGCGCACTGCCGGCCGCTTTCTAGGCCTCAGAGAGCTCGCCGTACCACCCGTATGGCTCATGTCTTCGGCTACGAAATCGGCTCGGCAGCTCAGCACCCGGCTTCGGTCCCGAATGTGTGGGGAAGCTCCTAAGCCACGAAAAGGTGCGGAGACAACGTCGGCGGGAGCAGCCGGCCCAGGAGACGCCAGCCGAGGAGAGGCGCTACTTGCGGGTGCAGAGGATCGGCTGGTAGAAAAGCTGCGCGCCGCTGTCGCCTCCGCGATAGAGCACATGGAAGACGACCTGGTTGACGTGTTGACCGGGGGTCGCCACCATCTGTGCGACGACGGCTGGCTTTGGGAGGACGGTCGGAGGGGTCCAGGTCTCGCCCTTCTCGTCTAAGACGGTCAGCTTGGCCTCCTGCTTCAAGTTGTTGATCGCGAGGATGCCGACCATCCCTTTCGAGACGGCGAGGCGTGGTTTGCTGGTCGTCTTCAGCTCCGGCACGATCACGCCGTCGGTCTTGTTGGGCGCTCGGTACGTGATGAGCTGATCCTCGCCCAAGTCTTGCCGCGCCATCGCGACGTGGAGGCCAGGGGCGAGGGCGACGCTGGTGTTGTTCACGTCGATGGTGCCCAGTGGAGTCGCGCTCTCGGAGGTGGGGCCTTTTTCGAGGGGGAGCGTGGCGATGATGAGCGCGGCGAGGGTGGGCTCCTCGGACGTCTTGGCGGCAATGGTGCCGTAAGCCAGCACGAGGGGGTCAGCGGTGTGATCGAAGACCACCATGTTTTGGTAGCCGGAGCTCGCGTAGCCGTTGGCCTTGATGTGGTAGGCGCCGACTTGTTTGCCGGTCTTGAAATCGAAGCGGAGCAGCTCGCCCTGGAGCAGGCTCTTGGTCTCAGATTGGTGGACGGCGACGATCTCCTCTTCCTTCGGACCCGCCAACAGCACATGAGGTGCCGCGGTATGCTTCTGGCTGAGCTGGAACGTCGTCTTGCTGGTGCTGCGCAAGCCCAGCAGCTCGTTTTTCTTGCCCTGGAAGACGACGACCCACTTGCCGTTCTTCGCGGCGATCGAGGTCTCGGCGCCTTGTATCGGCTGGTGGTGGATCTCTTTCAGCTCCTCGCCGAGCGCTCCGCTGATGATGTGGATCGTGCCAATCTTCATCTCATCCGAGGTGATGTAGCTGGCGTAGAGCGTCTTCTTGGGCTCGTCGAAGGCCAGGCCGAGGGTGCCCTTGGCGTTCTTGTCGGCGACCACCGCGGCGCTGTCGGACTCGATGACACACGTCAGCGTTTTGTCGCTGGCGTCCGAGGGCCCGAGGGTCGCGTCGACGGCCTGATCTGGTGTGCCGCTGTCGCGGACGGGAGTGCCGTCCGCGACGCAGACCTTTGAGCCCGCTGCGCCGACACAGGTGAAGCCCTCGGGGCAGGTGCCGTTCTTGTTGCAGGTGAAGCCGCCGTCGCCGCTGTAGTCGGGGCTGTAGCAGCCAATCGAGACCATCCAGAGCGCTCCTAGCGCCAAAACCGAGCAGGTCGCTTGTAGCTTGCGCATCATCATCCTCACGCCGTCAGCTCAGAACGTGAAACCGCCACCGATCCCCACGGTATTCCCGGTGAGGATTGGCGAGATGTGGGCTCGATGGGCTCCGTGCCGCCGCCGGCGTCTTGCAGCGGCGCTCTCGGGCTCGTCCGATGGCGCGAGCAGGAGGAGCGCCGTGCCACCGCCAGCGGCGACGATGCCGACCACAATGCCGACGATGCCAATGGCCTCGAAGGTCTTGCCCTTGTCGGCGAAGTCTTTCACGTCGGCCCAGTCGTCGCCGCGCGCGTAGGCGTCCTCGACCTGCGAGGCGCGTTTGCTCGCGCGTGCGCTGAACGCCACCCCCATCGCGAGCATCCCGGCGCCGACGCCAATCAGCCCCCAGCCTGTCCACTTCATCCAGTTGAAGCCGCCGCTCTTTGCGGGCGTGCTCGTGATCGCGCCCTTGTTGAGCGAGTCCTTGTTGAGCGAGTCCTTGTTGAGCGAGTCCTTGTTGAGCGAGTCCTTCTTGTCGAGCGCGCCCTTCTTCAGCGGGTCCTTCTTCTTGTCGAGCGGGTCCTTCTTCTTCAGCGGGTCTTTCTTCTCGAGTGGGTCTTTGGGCGTCGCCGCGGTGAGCCGCGCCTCGAGGTTGCGGATACGCGCGTTGACGGTGGCGTCGTTCTTCCCCGTCTTTTTTAGGTAGAGCCTGTAGTGCTCGATCGCCTTTTTGAGCTGAGCCAAGGACTCAAAGCAGCGCGCGATGTTGTAGAGCAGATCGGCTCGCTTGCTGAGCCGGTAGGACTCTTGAAAGTGCCTCAGCGCCTTATCGTAGGCAGCTTGGTCGTAGTAGGTCTTGCCGAGCAGAAACTGCTGCTTGGCGACCTCGAGATCCGCGGCGCTCTGCGCGTTTGCGCTGGTCGGCACGAAAGAAAACGCTAGGGCTAAGATAAGGAGCCGTCCCGCTTTTCGGGCCATGGCTTCCACCTCCAGGTAAGCTCACCTTTGGGGATCAGAGCAATCCTGAACCAAGGCTATCCTACTGTAGCTGAGACACGTCGGCAATTTGAGAGCGAGAGGGAAACGCGGGGGGGAGACGATTCGGGCTTGGGCGCTCAGTGTGGGCGACCCTCGATCGCGGTCAGCGCGGCCTCGGCGGCCTTGGCGGCCTCGGCGATGTCGTCTTCGCTCCCGCCGAGCCAGACGCGCCCGTTGGCGCCAAAGGAGACGAACTCGAGCACGTCGATTGAGGCGGCCTTCTCGGCCTCGTTGGTGGCGATCGCGGCGTAGCCCGCCGGGCGCACCTCGAGGATGTAGAGCGCGTCATTTTCGACGATCACGTTGCCGTGCCGCATCCGGTTGATCAGCTGCGATTGGTAGCCCTCGATGCCGGTGATGATCTCGTTGGACATGATCTGCGGCGCGAGCCGATCGTCCATCTCCAGCTCGAGGTGCTCGAGGATCGCCGCGCCGGCCTCACGGACCTGCCCCTGATCGTCGTGGTGCAGCTCGAGCAGACCAAAGGCCCGCTCCACGATCTGCAGACCTGGGCGTGCAGCCGTGCGCTTGAGCGCGACATCGGTGAGCACGTTGATCGCGATCCCAGGGGCGATCTCGACGAAGAGCGAGGCCTGCTGCTCGAGAGGCATGAAGCCGGGGCTGACGGTTTGCAGAAAGGCCGTCGTCTGCGGCTGAAGGATGTCGATATAGGAGAAGGTGCGTAGCTGCATGGCTCTTGTCCTCAGCACCTAGAGCGCTGAGCAACGGACCTCCCGTCGCCGCGCTGGTCTGCGACATCACAGCGGTTGTCGCTCGTCGGTTGCTTGCTACCAGCAGGCGCCCTTCGCGCTTCTACGCCGTGATTCCGCATCCTTCGCGCAGCTCGGTCCGGTAAGCTGATCAGCGCTCTAGAAGTAGTGCGACGTCAGGGGTTTATCAGTGAGCGTCGCCGACTGTCAACTCGATCGTTGCGCGCGAGAGAGAGGGGGCAGCCTTGCGCGCCTCTCGCGGCGGCTACGCGCTCGGTCGAGGCTCAGCTCACGGCGGCCCACCCGTGATTTCGTCGCCGGGCACGGCGCTGCCGCCCGCGTTCTATGAGCACCCCTACACATGCCTCCCGTCGCCGGGCACAGCGCTGCCGGCCGCTTTCTATGCCGGCCACCTTCGATGCCGACCACCGATGGCTCATGTCTTTGGCTACGAAACCGGCTCGGCAGATCAGCGCCCGGCTCGGTCCCGAATGTGTAGGGGGCTCCTATGGCCC
>PDWJ01002752.1_pt1 | contig 17916 bp, 14 predicted proteins | sample 1430881 | NCBI WGS metagenome assembly PDWJ01 (sample SAMN01162460, study PRJNA174530) | Oral metagenome, whole genome shotgun sequencing project. | biome: Marine environment; feature: Marine mammal; material: Swab sample of the gingival sulcus; isolation source: swab sample of gingival sulcus...
ACCGGTAATCATGTTCTTAACGTAGTCAGCGTGTCCGGGACAGTCAACGTGGGCATAGTGACGAGCATCCGATTCGTACTCAACGTGAGCCGTTGAAATCGTGATGCCGCGCGCTTTCTCTTCGGGGGCACCGTCAATCTGATCATAGGCTTTTGTCTCGCCGCCGTGCTTGGCCGCCATTACCGACGTCAAAGCCGCCGTCAAAGTGGTCTTACCGTGGTCAACGTGACCTATTGTGCCCACGTTAACGTGGGGCTTGGTGCGTTCAAACTTCTCTTTAGACATAATCTTACTCCTAAAAACTAACTTAATTTAACTAATAACTATTTCTTTGAATTTTTAATCACTTCTTCGGCAACACTGGCAGGTGTTTCGGCATACTTGAGAAACTCCATCGAGTAACTGGCACGCCCCTGTGACAACGAGCGGACAGAAGTTGCATAACCAAACATTTCGGCAAGCGGCACTTCAGCATTGATAATCTTATCCATCGAGCGATCTTCCATACCCTGTACCATACCGCGACGACGATTTAAGTCACCCATAACATCCCCCATATATTCTTCCGGGGTAACGACCTCGACTTTCATAATCGGCTCAAGCAATACTGCGCCCGCTGCAATCGCACCTCTACGGAAAGCATCGGATGCCGCCATCTTAAAGGCTAATTCGTTTGAGTCAACTTCGTGATACGAGCCATCGTACAGCGTCACTTTGACATCAACAACGGGGAATCCGGCGATAACACCTGACGCCATGCGCTCCTGAACGCCTTTGTCAACCGCAGGAATGTACTCGCGCGGAACGACACCACCAACAATCTCATTGACGAACTCGTAGCCGCTGCCCGGTTTTTGCGGTTCGATTTTTAGCCAAACGTGACCGTATTGACCTCGACCACCTGACTGTTTGACAAACTTACCTTCTTGCTCAACCGTACTGCGAATCGTTTCACGATAAGAAACTTGCGGCGCACCCACACTGGTCTCAACGTGGAACTCGCGTTTCATGCGGTCAACAATGATATCCAAGTGCAACTCTCCCATCCCGGAAATAATCGTTTGGTTAGTTTCTTCGTCAGTTTTCACGCGGAAGGAGGGATCTTCTTGCGCCAATTTACCCAAAGCAACGCCCATTTTCTCTTGGTCAACTTTGGTTTTCGGCTCGACCGCGATGGAAATAACCGGTTCGGGGAATTCCATGCGCTCCAAAATCACCGGACGGTCAACATCACACAAGGTTTCACCGGTTGTTACATCTTTCAAACCGATACAAGCAACGATATCACCCGCCAAACACTCCTTAATATCGGTGCGGTCATTAGCATGCATCTGCACCATACGACCAACGCGCTCTTTTTTCTGTTTAACCGAATTCAGCACCGTTGAGCCGGCGGACAAAATACCCGAGTAGCAACGAATAAAGGTCAGTGTACCGACAAATGGATCAGTGGCAATCTTAAAGGCCAAGGCAGCAAAGGGTTCGTCATCCGAAGAGTGGCACAGCACCTCTTCACCATTTTCATCTTCACCGCGAATGGCTTTTACCTCAACCGGTGACGGCAAGTATTCGATAACGGCATCCAGTACAGCTTGAACGCCTTTGTTCTTAAAGGCAGAGCCACAAGCAACCAAGACTATTTCGTTATTCAGGGTGCGTTGACGCAGACCTGATTTAATTTCTGCCTCGGTCAGCTCTTCGCCTTCCAAATATTTATCCATTAACTCTTCGGAAGCTTCGGCAGCGGCCTCGATAAGGTTTTGATGCCACTCTTCCGCTTCGTCTTTAAGTTCGCCAGGAATGTCTTTGTAAGCAAAAGTCATGCCTTGATCTTCTTCATTCCAGTCGATGTGTTTCATCTTGATAAGATCTATCACACCTCTAAAATTGTCTTCAGCACCGACGGGAATATGCATAGGTACGGCATTGGCACCCAAACGCTTTTTCAGCTGCTCAACAACCATCATAAAGTCGGCGCCGATGCGATCCATCTTATTGACAAATACCATGCGGGGCACTTCGTATTTATTCGCTTGACGCCAGACTGTTTCCGTCTGGGGTTGAACGCCGGACGAACCGCACAGAACAACGACCGCGCCGTCCAGTACGCGCAACGAACGCTCAACCTCAACGGTAAAGTCAACGTGCCCCGGTGTATCGATAATATTGATACGGTGCTCGGGGAACTGCTGATCCATCCCTTTCCAAAAACAGGTAACGGCAGCCGAGGTAATGGTAATACCACGCTCTTGTTCCTGCTCCATAAAATCTGTCGTCGCCGCACCGTCGTGAACTTCACCTAATTTGTGCGACAACCCGGTATAGTACAAAATCCGTTCGGAAGTCGTGGTTTTCCCCGCGTCAACGTGGGCAACAATACCGATATTGCGATATTTGCCGATTTCGGTCTTACGTGTCATAATGTTTCTCCAATTCGTTGGCGTCTCAGATTACCAGCGGAAGTGAGCAAACGCCTTGTTTGCTTCCGCCATTTTGTGCGTGTCATCACGCTTTTTAACCGCTGAACCGCGCCCTTCAACGGCATCGCGCAGCTCACCGGCCAAACGTGCAGCCATCGATTTTTCACCACGCTTGCGCGCAGCCTCAATCAGCCAGCGCATAGCCAAAGCATTTTGACGCACGGCGCGAACTTCGACAGGAACCTGATACGTTGCACCACCAACGCGGCGCGATTTAACCTCAACCGACGGACGAACATTTTCCAATGCCTTTTCCAATACTTCAGTCGGCTCGCCACCTTTGTCAGCGACCACTGATTCTAACGCGCGGTAAACAATCTTTTCTGCAGCTGACTTTTTACCATCCACCATCACCATGTTCATAAACTTGGCAACAACAGTACTTCCGAACTTCGGATCAGGTAGGATTTCGCGTACAGGAACTTCTCTTCTTCTAGGCATAATATTAAATTACCTCAAATAATTATTTAGGTTTCTTCGCGCCATACTTGGAGCGACCTTGTTTGCGATCAGCCACACCCGAAGTATCCAGCGCCCCACGGACGACGTGATAACGCACACCCGGTAAGTCTTTAACACGACCACCGCGGATCAGCACCAAACTGTGCTCTTGCAGGTTGTGACCCTCACCACCAATATAGGCAGCGACTTCATAATTGCTAGTTAATCTAACCCTGGCGACTTTACGCGCAGCCGAGTTAGGCTTTTTCGGCGTCGTCGTATAGACACGTGTACATACGCCACGACGCTGTGGACAAGCTTTCAAAGCAGGCACGTTGGTCTTTTCAACTTTACTCTGCCTTGGCTTGCGTACCAGTTGGTTTACTGTTGCCATTTAGTTCTTTTCTCCAAATTCATCAAATGTTTCAATAAAAACAAATTATTTCGTTTTTTCAAAAAAGCGAAAAGGGACGTAACCTTAATCATTAATTACCGTTTTGTCAAGTCCTTTCGCTACAGGAACCCCTGAAAAATACACCGCTTAAGTAAAGACATCGTCCCATTACTTGGCGAAACGATTATATTTTCAGAGACTCATCAAAGGGTTCTACCTTCAACACCAGGCTGAAACTCAGCCGAATCCATTATCACGAGCTAGTCTTGCGCAGGGCCATTGTTATCCGAACCCGTTTCGCCCGATGAATCTCCTGAGCTGTCGTCCACATTCTCCGAATCATCAACGCTGTCGCGCTGATTTTCCGATGCCGTGTCGGCCTGCAAAAACAACGCCTCGTCCTGATAGCGATTTTGTTTGCGCGTTTCGTGATACGCCAAACCCGTTCCGGCAGGAATTAAACGCCCTACAATGACGTTTTCTTTTAGGCCCTTCAACGAATCGAATGCGCCCTTAACCGACGACTCTGTTAGTACCCGCGTTGTTTCTTGGAAAGAGGCCGCGGAAATAAACGACTCTGTCGCCAAAGAGGCTTTGGTAATCCCCATCAATACGTAGTCATACTGTGCGGGACGACCACCCAGCTGCTCAACGCGCAGGTTTTCTTCCAAAACGCGCGATCGGTCTGTCTGTTCACCGGCAATAAAGTGGGTTTCACCGGGATCGGTAATTTCCACCCGCTTGAGCATCTGTTTAACAATGACCTCAATGTGCTTGTCGTTAATTTTAACCCCTTGCAGGCGATAAACGTCCTGAATTTCCTTGGTCATATAGGACGCAAGCGCCTTGACACCTTTTAAGCGCAAGGTATCGTGCGGATCCGGCTCACCCTCTGAAATAGTTTCACCCATCTCGACGTGCTCACCTTCGAAGACGTTGATCTGACGCCATTTCGGAATGAGTTCCTCGTAGGTCGTGCCGTCTTCTCGCGTAATGACCAAACGCTGTTTCCCTTTGGTTTCCTTGCCAAAATGAACCGTACCGGTCGCCTCCGCCATAATTGACGGCTCCTTGGGTTTGCGCGCCTCAAACAAGTCGGCAACCCGAGGCAAACCACCAGTGATATCACCGGTTTTACCCGTTGCCTGCGGAATGCGCGCCAGCACGTCACCAACGGCAACTTTGGCACCATCAATCAAATTGATAATGGCATTGGCAGGCATAAAATAAGTTGTATTATCCGATTTTTTCTTGCCGCTGATAATTAACTGCGGGCGACGGTCGCGGGCATTCGTTGAACGCTGACTCGGGTCGATAACCGTCAACGTTTCCAAACCGGTATCGGCGTCGGTAGTGACCGCCACGGTTACGTCCTCTTCAAATTCAGCAAAGGACACTTTACCGGAAACTTCAGTGATAATCGGACGCGTATGTGGATCCCAAGTCGCAACCATCAATCCCGGTTCGGTTTTATCGCCGTCTTTAACCGTCAATGTTGCACCATACTGCAACTTATATCGTTCACGCTCCTGTCCGTGAGCATCAATGACCGACAAAACACCCGAACGCGCCGTTGTGACGAGATTGCCGTCTTTATTTTCTACGCTTTTAACATCAGTTAAACGAATCGTTCCCGTCGTCTTAACAACAATCGAGCTGACGGCAGCCGAGCTGGACGCCGCACCACCGATGTGGAAAGTCCGCATCGTGAGCTGTGTACCCGGTTCACCAATCGACTGCGCGGCGATAATGCCGACGGCCTCACCCTTGTTGACTAGGTTGCCGCGCGCCAAATCTCGACCGTAACATCTCGAACAAACACCAAACTTGGATTCACAAGTAATCACCGAACGCACTAAAACGTGATCAATACCGGCATCGCCAATCATTTTTACTGCTTTTTCATCAATCAACGTATTTGCAGCTAATAATTCCTCGCCAGTTTTTGCATCGACAACTGCTTTTGCCGACACGCGACCAAGAACTCGCTCACCGAGCGATTCAACCACTTCGGATCCTTCAACAACGGCATACATATCAACGCCGTCAACCGTTCCACAATCTTCGTCGAGAACAACCAGATCTTGTGACACATCGACCAAACGACGGGTTAGATAACCTGAGTTTGCCGTCTTCAGTGCCGTATCAGCCAAACCTTTACGCGCCCCGTGTGTCGATGTAAAGTACTGGGCCACATTAAGCCCTTCGCGGAAATTGGCCGTAATCGGCGTTTCGATAATGGAGCCATCCGGTTTCGCCATCAAACCGCGCATTCCCGCCAGCTGACGAATTTGCGCCGGTGAACCACGAGCACCCGAGTCGGCCATCATATAGACGGCATTAAACGACTCTTCATCGACTTCATTGCCGTGACGGTCGGTAACCTGATGCGTACTGAGATGATCCATCATCGCCTTGGCCACTTCGTCGTTGGTGCGCGACCAAATGTCAATCACCTTGTTGTAACGCTCACCACTGGTAACCAAACCGGCGTTAAATTGATCTTGTATAGATTTTACCTCGGATTCGGCAGCATCGATAATATCGGCCTTCTCCACCGGTATTTCCATGTCTTTAATACCGATAGAAACGCCTGAGTGAGTGGCATAGTAAAAACCGCTGTACAACAGAGCATCCGCCAACAATACCGTCGATTTCAATCCGTTTTCACGATAGGAAACATCAATCAAATTGGAAATTTGTTTCTTCTTCAGCGTTTGATTAAAATGTTTGAAATCGAGTTCCTCCGGAAGCAATGTGCGCAAAATGGCACGACCCACGGTTGACTCGACGCGTTGGACAACACCATCGGTTTTGACGCGAACGCTGATTGTTGCCTGCATATGCACCAAACCCATATCGTAGGCTTTTTTGACTTCTTCGGCCGATGTAAAGCTCATGCCCTCGCCTTTTTCATTTAACTTTGCACGCGTCATATAGTAAAGACCAAGCACAACGTCTTGCGACGGCACGATAATCGGTTCACCGTTGGCCGGGTGCAGGATATTATTCGAAGACATCATCAGAGCACGTGATTCAATCTGAGCTTCCAATGACAGCGGCACGTGAACCGCCATTTGGTCACCGTCGAAGTCGGCGTTAAAAGCCGAACAAACCAACGGGTGCAGTTGAATAGCTTTGCCCTCGATCAGAATAGGCTCAAAACCCTGGATACCCAAACGGTGAAGCGTCGGCGCCCGGTTCAGCAGCACCGGATGTTCGCGGATCACTTCTTCGAGCACATCCCAGACTTCAGCCACACTGCGGTCAACTAAATTTTTCGCCGCCTTGATAGTATTAGCATAGCCGTAGCCGATTAACTTTGAAAAGACAAACGGCTTAAATAACTCAAGCGCCATCTTCTTCGGCAATCCGCACTGGTGTAAACGCAGGGTCGGGCCAACCACGATAACCGAGCGCCCCGAATAGTCAACCCGCTTACCCAGCAAGTTCTGACGGAAACGACCTTGTTTACCCTTGATCATTTCTGCTAACGACTTCAGCGGACGTTTGTTGGCACCGGTGACGGCGCGACCACGGCGACCGTTATCCAGCAGGGAATCAACGGATTCTTGTAACATCCGTTTTTCATTGCGGACGATAATATCGGGTGCATTGAGTTCCAATAACTTACGCAACCGATTGTTTCGGTTGATGACGCGACGATATAAATCGTTTAAATCCGATGTCGCAAAACGACCGGAATCGAGTGGCACCAACGGGCGCAAATCCGGCGGCAGGATGGGCAGCACATCCAAGATCATCCATTCGGGCTTGTTGTCGGAGGCAATCAAACCTTCAACCATTTTCAGCCGCTTAGTAATACGTTTGATTTTGGTTTCGGATTTAGTCTCCTCCATTTCCTCGCGAAGTTTCGCCGCCTCGACCTGAAGATCCATCTCCTTGAGCAGGTATTGAATGGCCTCGGCACCCATCTTGGCAACAAAACCATCACCGTACTCATCCAGCGACTCTAAATACGTTTCATCGGTTAACAATTGACCTTTTGTCAACGGTGTCATACCGGGATCGAGAACGATGTAGGCCTCAAAATAGAGTACCGATTCAATCTCTTTTAACGGTTTATCCAACAACAAACCGATACGAGATGGCAATGATTTTAGGAACCAAATATGGGCACAAGGCGTCGCCAAATCGATATGCCCCATACGCTCGCGACGCACTTTGGCCTTAGTGACTTCAACACCACATTTTTCACACACCACACCGCGATGTTTTAAGCGTTTGTACTTCCCGCATAAACACTCGTAGTCTTTGATCGGACCAAAAATTTTGGCACAAAACAATCCGTCACGCTCGGGCTTAAAAGTACGGTAATTAATTGTTTCCGGTTTTTTAACCTCGCCATACGACCATGAACGAACCATTTCGGGGGAAGCTAGGCCAATACGGATACGGTCAAAGTCATCAATACCGTCATTTGATTTAAAAATATTCAATATGTCACGCATGATTAGTTTCCCCTTATTTTTCTTGTTCTAAATCAATATTAAGACCCAACGAACGCACTTCTTTCATCAGCACGTTAAACGACTCGGGCATACCCGGTCGAATGGTTGGATCGCCATCGACGATACTCTTGTAAATTTTAGCCCGACCTTCCACGTCATCCGATTTAACCGTCAGCAGCTCTTGTAAAGTATAGGCAGCACCATAAGCTTGCAAAGCCCAAACCTCCATTTCACCGAATCGCTGACCACCGAATTGCGCTTTACCACCCAAGGGTTGTTGTGTCACCAAACTATAGGGGCCGGTCGAGCGGGCGTGCATCTTATCATCAACCAAGTGATTGAGTTTCAGCATGTACATGTAACCAACGGTAACCTCGCGATCAAATTTTTCGCCGGTACGCCCATCGAAGACAACTGACTGACCCGTTTCCGATAAATCGGCCAAGGCCAACATCTGACCCAACTCTTTTTCTGAGCAACCATCGAAAACCGGCGTTGCCAGAGGCACACCATTGCGCAGATTTTGTGCCAAAGCGACAATTTCCGCATCGCTTAAACTATCCAAGTCTTCGCGTTGTTTGTCATGGTTATAAATCTTATCCAAAAAGTCACGCAAATCTTTAACGGCCGCTTGAGCTTTAATCATCTTATCGATTTTCTTGCCCAAACCCTTGGCCGCCCAGCCCAAATGTGTTTCCAAGATCTGGCCGATATTCATCCGTGAAGGAACACCGAGAGGATTCAAACAAATATCAACCGGCGTGCCGTCTTCCAAGAAAGGCATGTCCTCTTGAGGAACAATCATCGACACCACACCCTTGTTACCGTGGCGACCCGCCATCTTGTCACCCGGTTGTAGACGGCGTTTGATCGCCAAATAGACTTTGACCATCTTTTGAACGCCCGGCGGCAAATCGTCGCCCTGGGTAATTTTGCGTTTTTGTGTTTCGAATTCTTCCTGTGTCTCTTTGCGTTTTTTAACCAACAATTTCTGCATGGCATCGAGTTGCTCGTTAATTGCTTTGTCAGCCATACGAATATCTAACCAGTTGTCTCGGTCAATCGATTGCAAATAATCAGCATCAATTTCCGTTCCGGCCTTAACTTTTGCCGGGCCCTTCTTGATAGGCTGACCAATCAACAATCGTTCGATGCGATCAAACAAATCATCTTCAAAGATGGCCAGCTCAGTATCCAAGTCGATCTTGGCCCGCTTGATCTCCGATGCTTCAATTGCCAAAGCACGGTCATCTTTATCAACGCCATCTCGAGTAAAGACGCGCACATCGACAACCGTCCCCTCGACACCCGAGCCGGAACGCAGCGACGTATCTTTAACATCCGACGCCTTCTCACCAAAAATGGCACGCAACAATTTATCTTCCGGCGACTGTGGACGCTCTGATTTTGGCGTAACCTTACCAACCAGAATATCGCCCTGCCTAACTTTGGCGCCGATATGAATAATGCCCGATTCGTCGAGCTTGGCCAACGCCGATTCCTTAACATTTGGGATATCAACGGTAATCTCCTCCGAGCCCAGTTTGGTATCGCGCGCCACACAGGTTAGTTCTTCGATATGGATGGTGGTAAAGCGATCTTCCTGAACCACTTTTTCCGAAATCAAGATAGAGTCTTCAAAGTTATAGCCGTTCCAAGGCATAAACGCCACGCGCATATTTTGCCCCAAGGCCAACTCGCCCATATCGGTCGACGGCCCGTCGGCAAGAATATCACCGCGAGCAATCTCATCCCCCTTTTTAACCAACGGTTTTTGGTTAATACAGGTATTTTGATTAGACCGTCTGTATTTGGTCAGATTATAGATATCGACACCCGCCTCACCGGCAACCGCCTCTTTGTCGCGAACTTTGATCACTATCCGCGCCGAGTCGACCGACTTAACTACACCGCCACGCTTGGCAACAACAATAACACCGGAATCTCGCGCCACCAGACGCTCCATACCAGTACCCACCAACGGTTTATCTGCTTTTAGTGTCGGCACTGCTTGACGTTGCATGTTTGACCCCATCAAGGCCCGGTTGGCATCATCGTGCTCCAGAAAAGGAATCATCGACGAAGCTACGGAAACAATCTGTTTCGGAGAAACATCCATTAATTGAATTTTTTCCGGCGTTTCCAATAGCGTCTCACCGGCCAGACGACAGGAGATCAGCTCATCGACAAACTGACCCTTAGCATCAATTCTTGCGTTAGCTTGGGCGATGGTATACTCACTCTCATCAATTGCCGACAAATAGATAATTTCATCAGTTGCTTTTTGATTTTTTACTATACGGTAAGGTGTTTCTAAAAAACCATAATTGTTGGTTCTCGCATAGGTTGACAGCGAATTAATCAAACCAATATTCGGGCCTTCAGGCGTTTCAATCGGACAAACGCGACCGTAGTGGGTCGGGTGCACATCGCGAACCTCAAAACCGGCGCGTTCGCGCGTCAAGCCACCCGGGCCGAGAGCAGAAATACGACGCTTGTGGGTCACCTCTGACAACGGATTGTTTTGATCCATAAACTGCGACAACTGCGATGAGCCGAAGAATTCTTTCACCGCCGATGAAACGGGCTTGGCATTGATAAGATCCTTGGGTCCTAAACCTTCCGATTCGACCAGCGCCAAGCGCTCTGTTACCATACGCTCAAGGCGCACCAATCCAACGCGGAAGGCATTTTCGGTCATTTCGCCGACACTGCGAACGCGGCGGTTACCCAAATGATCAATATCATCAACACTACCATTGCCATTTTTAATATCGATCAAAATTTTCAACACATCGATGATATCCTCGTTGGATAAAACACCGCTACCGGTTGTTTCTTCGCGACCCACACGACGATTAAACTTCATGCGCCCAACTTCCGACAAGTCGTAGCGGTCGGCATCAAAGAACAGCGATTCAAACAAGCCTTCAGCCGCTTCTTTTGTCGGCGGCTCACCGGGACGCATCATCTTATAAATTTCTGCTTTGGCTTCTAGCGGTGTGGAGGTAATATCCTGACGCATAGAGTCTGAAATAAATGCCCCGCGGTCGAGCTCATTGATAAATAATGTCTTCAGTGATTTGATTTTTGACTCTCTTAATACATCGAGCAAATCGGGGGTGATCACATCATTGGCACTGGCAATGACCTCGCCCGTTGTTTTATCAACCACGTCGCGAGCCAGCACTTGCTCAATCAGGTAGTCATGCGGTACATCCAGTTTTTTCATATTCGCCGCATTCATCATACGAACGTGCTTTGCCGTAATGCGTTTGCCGGCTTCAACGATGACTTCCTTGCCGTTTTTGACATCAAACGACAAGGTTTCCCCGCGCAAGTCAGAAGGATTTAGTTGCATGACCACCTTTGTGGTCAACAATCGATATTCGTGTTTATCGAAAAATAGATCGAGAATATCCTCATTGCTATAGCCCAAGGCGCGAAGAAAAACCGTTACCGGCAGCTTCTTACGGCGGTCAACGCGACAGAACAGGGCATCTTTAACATCAAATTCGAAGTCCAACCACGAACCACGATAGGGGATAACACGGGCTGAATAAAGCACCTTGCCGGACGAATGCGACTTACCTTTATCGTGGTCAAAGAAAACACCCGGTGAACGATGCAACTGGGAGACAACGACCCGCTCGGTACCGTTGATCACAAAAGTACCTGTATCGGTCATCAGCGGCATATCGCCCATAAAGACACTTTCGGGCTCCATGATTTTTTTCACTTTCCGCTTCTTGCTGTCTTTGTCGTAAACAACCAGCTTCATTTTGACGCGAAGCGAAGAGGCAAAAGTCAGTCCGCGCAACTGACACTCGCGAATATTAAATTCCGGCTTTTGCAACTCATAGCCAATATACTGTAATTCTACATGACCGGAATGGCTAATGATGGGGAAGACCGACTTAAAAGCGTTATCTAAACCGGAACCTGTTTTTGTGCTACCGGCAGTGCCGTGTAGAAAAGACCGATAGGAATTAATTTGTGTTGCCAATAGAAACGGCGCTTCCAGGACGTCCTGCAACTTGCCAAAATTTTTGCGGATACGTTTTTTCTCAGTATATGAATATGCCATACATTCCCCAATTGGTTAATCTAGAAAAGACCTTTTTGCGTTTGCACCGTCACCGCAGACAGCGCAACAAACTACTGTCGTCTCAGGTCTTTAGAGTTTGACGGATAGGCGCAATAAAAGCCTATACGTCAAAGACGACAATATGCCGACCCCCAAAAGGGAGCCAGCATATGATAAAAAAACAAACAGCAGCGAATTATTTCAATTCGACTTGTGCGCCTGCTTCTTCCAATTGCGCTTTGATTTCTTCGGCTTCAGCCTTAGTCACAGCTTCCTTGACAACGGTAGGCACGCTCTCTACAGCTGTTTTTGCATCTTTTAAGCCAAGACCGGTGATAGCACGAACCACCTTGATAACGGGGACTTTCTTGCCGCCATCGCTGGTAAGTACAACATCAAACTCGTCTTTTACTTCTTCGGCAGCACCGGCATCAGCACCGGCGGCAGCGACAGGAGCAGCAACCGCAGCAGCAGCCGATACACCAAATTTTTCTTCCATCATTGAAATCAATTCAACAATATCCATTACCGATTTATTGGCAATTACGTCTAAAATTTCTTCATTTGTCATTTTAAATTTCTCCAAAAATAAGATTATCTTTTTAAATTATGCTTCGCCATTCTCACGTTTTTTATCTTCTAAGGCTTTGACCGTGCGAACAAACTTCGCGGTTGGTTCATTAAGAACGCGCGCCAACTTGTTGAGCGGCTCTTTCATACAAGCCATCAACAAAGACAATGCTTCGTCTTTTGTCGGCAGACTTGCAACGCGATCTAAATCGCCACAGCCGTAAACCTCGCCTGATAAACAAACAAATTGAATCATTGAGTTATCCAATGCTTCATTCTCTTTGAGAAAATCACGAAACACACGAGCAGCAGCGCCCGGCGCATCGCCCGAAAAGGCTAAAATGGTCGGACCGACCAATTTATCTTCGATTAGCTCGAACTCAGTACCTTTCAGTGCTCGTTTTGCCAAAGTATTCTTAACCACTTGCAAATGTACGTTCATTGCCCGTGCAGTGACACGCAAATTCGTCATTTGCTCGACAGTTAAGCCACGGTAGTGAGCGCCAAGCACCGATATCGATGATTGTGCAACTTCCGTTACTTCAGCAACAATAGCTTTTTTCTCTGTGATATTTAAACTCATATGTGATTACTCCGCTTATGAGGACCCATAAACCCATCGGCTAACCGACAGGACCGGCAACCAACGAACGAAATAAGACGAATCCAATGGATTTGAACCGGTCTTTGCTCGGTCAGTGGTACCATCTACGCAGGCTATCGCCTCGACAAAAGCCAAAACAACGATTAAGCCACAGCACCTGCGGTCTTTGACAGCAGCCGAAACTGACTGCCACAAAGAAGAGAAGCCACCAATAAACACATCAATCGCTTCTCCAAATTAAATCAATTAATTAAATGTCCAAAGTCGATGTGTCAACGGCGATACCGGGACCCATCGTAGTCGAAACGGCAACTTTTTGCAGGAAAACACCCTTGGCACTGGCCGGCTTCAATTTATTCAGATCGGCAATCAAGAATTCGATATTTTCTTTCAACTTAGCCGATTCAAACGAAACATTACCGACGGAAGCGTGGATGATACCGTTTTTATCCGTTCTAAAGCGTACTTGTCCGCCTTTGGCATTTTTAACCGCTGCTTCGACATCGGTTGTTACCGTGCCGACTTTCGGGTTAGGCATCAGACCTTTGGGACCCAAAACCGGACCCAACTGACCGACAACACGCATAGCATCAGGTGTTGCAATAACGACGTCAAAGTCTAAGTTGCCAGCTTTAATACTGTCAGCCAAATCTTCAAAACCGACGATATCAGCACCGGCGGCAGTTGCCAGCTCGGCATTGGCATCCTGAGCAAAAACGGCAACGCGAACTGTTTTACCCGTACCGTTCGGCAACGTCGATGCGCCGCGAACCACTTGGTCGGATTTTTTGGGATCAATACCTAAATTAACCGCCACGTCAACCGATTCGGTAAATTTAACGGAAGACAGCGATTTCAATAAATCAAGCGCTTCCAAGGCATCATAAGCCTTCTCCGCATCGACCTTGGCACGAACTTCCTTCATTCTTTTTGATAACTTAGCCATGAATCACGCTCCATCCTTATAAACCAAGCCCATTGAACGCGCTGTGCCGGCAATCGTTTTCACCGCAGCATCCATATCGGCAGCCGTTAAATCCGGCTCTTTCATCTTGGCAATTTCTTCTAATTGCGCCCGTGTCACTTCACCGACTTTTTCAGTATTCGGACGGCCAGATCCTTTCGCAACACCTGCCGCTTTGCGCAGCAACACGGCGGCCGGTGGCGTTTTGGTAATAAAGGTAAAGCTTCTATCGTTAAAGACGGTAATCACAACCGGAACGGGCAGACCCTTTTCCATTTCTTGGGTTGCCGCGTTAAACGCCTTACAAAACTCCATGATATTAACACCGTGCTGACCCAACGCCGGACCGACCGGCGGACTTGGATTTGCACTGCCTGCACCGATTTGCAGTTTAATGTAACTTTCTATTTTTTTCGCCATAAAAACCCCTTGGGTTCAAACGCCTGTCGGCTCCCCATTGTTTATATTATAAAAACAACCACAGCAAAATCAGATTAGCGGCATAGCGCCGCATTCTATTTAATATGATTTTACTATAACACTACAACTTTTCGACCTGGTAAAACTCCAACTCGACCGGCGTTGCACGACCGAAAATTTCCACTGAAACCTTTAAGCGACTTTTCTCGTAATTAACCTGCTCAACGGTGGCGTTAAAGTCGGAAAACGGCCCGTCAGTAATACGCACCCCCTCACCCACTTCGTATAGCGTGCGCGGCTTGGGTTTGTCCGCCCCGTCTTCCATACGCTGCATGATGGCATCGACTTCTTTTTGGGTTAGAGGAAAAGGCTTATCCGATGTCCCGCCGATAAAACCGCTGACGTAAGAGGTGTTTTTAACCAAATGCCAAGTCTCATCGTTCATTTCCATTTTTACCAAGACATAACCCGGGAAAAATTTGCGCTCGGAAGTGCGACGCTTACCGTCACGCACCTCGGATACCTCTTCAGTCGGCACCAAAATCTCTTCGAAGCAATCGTCTAAACCGGCGCGGGCAATGCGCTCCGTTAACAATTGTTTAACACGCATCTCATACTGAGAATAAGCTTGGACAACATACCATTTCATGACTTCACCCACTCAGCATACTGCTAGTTAATAAAACTGCGAAGAATCGAGCCGAACACCCAATCCAGAATCAAAATAATCAAGGCAAATAAAGCAACAATGGCCAACACCATCATGGTCGTTTTCATCACCGTATCTTTATCCGGCTTGACCGTTTTTCGCCACTCGGTTCGGGCGCCCTTTGATAAAGCAATAAAATCTTTATACGACTGCGACGGCATCAAACACAACCAGCCCAGCCCGGCAGCAACAACGATGGAAAACAACTTGCTCAAACCCGAGCCCGCCGCCAAAAACGATACGCCAATCAGCGCCAACGCCTTGGGCACAAAAATAAGCGATAAAACAACAGCGGCAACGGCGGCGATGATAAAAATCATATCTGATTTTTTCTTCGCACTGACTTCACCGACTTGTTTTTTTTTATTTAGCCGCTTCGCTTTTGCTTTACTCATTGATGGATGCTTCCTAAAATATGGCAGGCGCGGAGAGAATCGAACTCCCATTAAAGGTTTTGGAAACCCTTGTCGTAACCATTGGACCACGCGCCTATGAAAAAGAGACCGGAGATAATACACCAATAAAAGGCTTTATACAAGTTTTTTGTTGACATTATCGGACAATCAGTCACATCATTTGTGCACTGTGCTATAATCCCGTCTTTCCATAACTTTACAAAAATGAAATCTTAGCTATGAATCTTATTGACAAGCTCAATCGAATGATTGGCAATGCCGTTGCCTGGTTGGTTCTCCTGATGGTTATTGGCACGTTATATAACGTTGTTGCACGCTACTATTTTGAGCACTATTCCATTCCCGTCGGAGAAATGGTTATTATACTGAATTCGGCGGTATTTTTACTCAGTGCCCCACTATTGCTAGCGCTCGATCAACACGTTCGGGTCGATGTTTTTTATTCCCGTATGTCAACGAAAAAACAAGCAGTTGTTGACCTCTTAGGTACTTTATTTTTACTGTTCCCCTTTTGCGGTTTTATTCTCCGCTTTTCCTGGGGCTACGTTGCCAGCTCATGGACCCAACTGGAAGGCTCGGGACAAACTGGTGGACTGCCCGGTCTATACTTGGTTAAGTCTCTTATCGTTATCGTTGCTATCTTGCTTATCGCACAAGGCTTATCGATGATTATCACTAAAATCAAACTGATTCAAAATCCGGACTCACCGCATATTGAGCACCACCCGGAGGAGACACCGCTATGATTGAATACTTAGCCATCTTCATGTTTGTCGTCATTTGCTTTTTCTTGATGATGGGTTATCCGGTTGCCATTACATTGGCCGGCGTATCCTTGCTGTTTGCCAGTATTTCCAGCCTGTTCGGTGCTTTTGATATGACCATGATGTCCGCTATTCCCTCGCGCATTTTTGGCATTATGCAAAACCCCATACTACTGGCCGTGCCCTTATTCGTTTTTATGGGCGTTGTCCTTGAAAAATCGAAAGTGGCAGAGGATTTGCTCGTCACCATGGGGATACTATTCGGGCGCTTGCGCGGTGGACTGGCTATCTCCGTTGTTATTGTCGGGACGATTTTAGCCGCTTCTACCGGTATCGTCGGGGCAACGGTCGTCGCCATGGGGCTTCTGACGCTGCCGACCATGATGCGATACCAATACGACAACTCACTGTCGGCAGGAACCATTTGCGCATCCGGCACCTTGGGACAGGTCATTCCGCCATCCATTGTCCTGATTTTGCTTGGAGACGTTATCTCAAACGCCTACCAAAAAGCACAACTGGCCATGGGCAATTGGTCACCCGATACCATTTCTGTGGGTGATTTATTCGCCGGCGCAATGATTCCGGGACTGCTGTTGCCCGTTTTGTACATTATCTATATTTTGTCGGTTGCCCTGTTTAAACCTGAAGCGGCACCGGCAATTCCCAAAGCAGAAGTCGATGCAGCGCGAGCTGATCGTTTCGGCCGTAAAGTTTTTTTGGCTGTCTTTATCCCTATGGTACTGATTGTTGCCGTTTTGGGATCCATTCTAAAAGGCATCGCAACCCCGACAGAAGCGGCCTCAGTTGGTGCCGCCGGCGCAATTATCATGGCTTTCTTTAAAAAAGCCATCACTTATTCGATGATGAAAGAAGTTGTCCAATCAACGGCAGAAGTCACCTCTATGGTGTATTTTATTCTGATCGGAGCGACTATTTTTTCCTTGACCTTTGTCGGACTACACGGCGATAAATTAGTCGAAACGTGGCTGCATAACCTGCCCGGCGGCAAATGGGGCGCACTCGCCGTAGTTATGTTGATTATGTTCCTGCTAGGATTTATCTTAGACTTCATTGAAATTGTCTTCGTTGTCGTGCCAATCGTCGGACCGATATTATTAACATTAGGCTTTGATCCCGTTTGGCTGGGCATTATGATGGCAATCAACCTACAGACAAGCTTTTTAACACCACCTTTTGGCTTTGCCTTATTCTATCTCAGGGGCGTGGCATCACAAGCACTGAAAACCACGCAAATTTACAAAGGCGTTCTACCTTATATTCTTATCCAAATCTTTATGTTGATCATTCTGGCATTGTTCCCACAGCTGGCTACTTGGCTACCGGATATTATTTACGGCTAAAAAACCGCCTACGCAGGTCAATTGTCTTATCGCGGTCAGAAAATATAGCACCGCACCAATTTTTAGTGGTTTGACGACAATAAAAAAGCCGAGCAAATGCTCGGCTTTTTTTGTTAAAGCGTAGACTTAAAATTACTCAATAATTTTAGAGACGACACCGGCACCAACTGTGCGACCACCTTCTCGAATGGCAAAGCGCAAACCTTCATCCATGGCAATCGGTGCAATCAA
>PDWJ01002755.1_pt1 | contig 17899 bp, 27 predicted proteins | sample 1430881 | NCBI WGS metagenome assembly PDWJ01 (sample SAMN01162460, study PRJNA174530) | Oral metagenome, whole genome shotgun sequencing project. | biome: Marine environment; feature: Marine mammal; material: Swab sample of the gingival sulcus; isolation source: swab sample of gingival sulcus...
GTGCTCGAACAGCGAGGTCACCATGTTCCGAAACATGGCCTTGCGGTGGCTCGAGTTGCGCCCAAATTTGCGGCCCGACTTACGGTGTCGCATGGCTCGTCTCTCTCCCGGTCGTCGCTAGCGCGGACAACCGCTCAGGTGGTCTTGGTCGCGTGCTTGTCAGGATCGAAGGTGTCGAGCTTCATCCCGAGCGTCAGGCCCATCTCGGCCAGGATCTCCTTGATCTCCTTCAAGGACTTCCGGCCGAAGTTCTTCGTCTTGAGCATCTCCGCCTCGGTCTTCTGACACAGCTCGCCGATGTAGCGAATGTTGGCGTTCTGCAGACAATTGGCCGAGCGCACCGACAGCTCCAGCTCATCGACGGTGCGGTAGAGGTTCTCGTTGACCGGCTCTTCCTCTTCCTCTTCGACAGGCTCGGGCTCGATGTCCTCGTCGAAGTTGATCCAGATCTGGACCTGGTCCTTCTGGATCTTGGCCGCGAGGGCCACGGCGTCCTCGGGGAGGACGGCGCCGCTGGTCCACACCTCGAGAGAGAGCTTGTCGTAGTCGGTCCGCTGGCCGACGCGGGCGTTGGTGACCCGGTAGTTGACCTTGCGAATGGGGCTGAAGATGGCGTCGAGGGCGATGGTGCCCACGGGCCAGTCTTGCTGCTTGTTCTGCTCGGCGGGCACGTAGCCCTTGCCGACGTTGACGGTGAACTCGAGCTCGAACTTACCGTCCTCGCTCACCGTGCAGATGTGGCGCTCGGGGTTGAGGATCTCGATCGCTGGGCTTACGGCGAGATCGCCGGCCCGCACCGCACCCGCCTCGGTGCGCTCGAAGCGGAAGGTCTTCGGCCCCTCCTCGAGCAGCTTCAGCTCGACCTCTTTGAGGTTGAGCACGATGTCCGCGACGTCTTCGACCAGGCCCGGCACGCTCTGGAACTCGTGCAGCGCGCCCTCGATCTTGGCGCCGACGATGGCGGCGCCCCGAAGGGAGCTCAACAGGATCCGGCGCAGCGAGTTGCCTATGGTGATCCCGAAGCCCCGCTCGAGCGGCTCGGCGATGAACTTGCCGTACGTCGTGGTGAGGCTGTCGTGATCGACCTCGATCTTGCGGGGTCGGATCAGGCCACGCCAGTTCCGGTAGTCGACACCTTGCATGTTCTTCCTCGTGCTCGGGCCGCCTCACCTCGACGGTGGGCGGCCCCGGGGGACGAGCGCCACGTGCGCTCGATCAAGCGGCCTGGTGAGACGCGGTCGCGCTAGACGCGCCGGCGCTTCGGCGGACGGCAGCCGTTGTGCGGGATGGGCGTCACGTCACGGATGATCGTGATCTTCAGCCCGGCGTTCTGCAGCGCACGGAGCGCCGCCTCGCGGCCGGAGCCGGGGCCGTTGACGTTCACCGACACGGCGCGCATCCCGTGGTCCATCGCGGTCCGGGCCGCGTCCTCGGCGGCGAGCTGCGCCGCAAACGGCGTGGACTTGCGCGAACCCTTGAACCCCCGCTTGCCGGCCGTGGACCAGCTGACGGCGTTTCCGGCGACGTCCGTGATGGTGACGATGGTGTTGTTGAAGGTCGACGAGATGTGAGCAACCCCGGTGGGGATGTTCTTCTTGACCTTCTTGCGTCCCTGCTTGGGCTTGGCCATGGCTTACCGCTCCTAGCGCTTCTTTTTGATCGCCTGGCGCTTTGGTCCCTTACGGGTGCGCGCGTTGGTGTGGGTGCGCTGGCCGCGCACGGGTAGCCCGCGACGGTGGCGCAGACCGCGGTAGCAACCGAGGTCCATCAGCCGCTTGATGTTCATCGAGACGTCGCGTCGGAGATCGCCCTCGACCCGGAAGCCGTCCTGAATGACCTGCCGGACGCGCGCGACCTCTTGGTCGCTGAGCTCATCGGAGCGCCGGGTCGGCTCGATGCTGGCGCGGCGGCAGATCTCGAGCGAGGTCGTCTTGCCGATGCCGTAGATGTAGGTCAGGGCGACCCAAGTCTGCTTCCGACGCGGAAGGTCGATGCCTGCAATACGTGGCATTTCTCTATCCTTGGCGCTGCTTGTGGCGCGGGTTATCGCAGATGACCCGGATCACGCCGCGGCGCTTGATCACCTTGCACTTGTCACACATCTTCTTGACCGAAGCTCGGACCTTCATCGCTAACTCCGTCGGACCTGAGCGGCGCGGCTAGATACATGATCGAGGGGCGAGCCGCAAGGTCTAATCCGCCTCGAACCGTTCACATTGGGCAACGAGCTCCGGCGCGTCATTTGCGCCGGCGCCCACGGCTGCGGCCGCCGGTGGCGGATTGGCCGCCGAAGCCTTCGTAGTTGTGCGTGATCAGGTGGCTCTCGATCTGCTGGACCGTGTCCAAGGCCACCGCAACCACGATCAGGAGCGCCGTACCACCGAAGTAAAAAGGCACCCCCAGCTCACTCTGCAGGAAGGTCGGCAGCACACAGACCGCTGACATGTAGAGCGCCCCACCGAGGGTGATGCGCGACAGCACCCGGTCGATGTACTGCGCCGTCTTCTTGCCGGCCCGGATGCCCGGGATGAAGCCACCGAACTTCTTTAGGTTGTCCGCGACGTCCACCGGGTTGAACACCACGGCCGTGTAGAAGTAGCAGAAGAAGATGATCATCGCGATGTAGATGGTGTTGTAGAGCGTGTTGCCCGGCACCAGGTTCGCGTTGAGCCACTCCACCATCCCCGAGTTCGGGAACAGCCCCGCCAGCATGCTCGGGAACAGCAAGATGGAGCTCGCGAAGATCGGCGGGATGACACCCGCAGTGTTCACCTTCAAGGGCAGGTAGGTGTTCTGCCCACCGTACATGCGGTTGCCGACGACCTTTTTGGCGTAGCGCACCGGCAAGCGCCGCTGCCCTCGCTCGAAGAAGACGATGACCCCGATGACGGCCACGATGACCACGCCGATGATCAGCAACGTCGGCGTCGACAGCTCGCCGCCGGCGAACTCACTCATGCTCACGGTCTGCAACAGCGCAGACGGCAGCTGCGCCACGATACCGGCGAAGATCAGCAGCGAGATGCCGTTGCCGATGCCGCGCTCGGTGATCTGCTCACCCATCCACATCAAGAGCGTCGCGCCGCTGGTCAGGGTCAGCACCGCGATCAGCCGGAAGCCCCAGTCGGAGAACATCACCACGCCCTGGGCGCCGCCACCCTGCTTCGACGCGCTCTCAAGGAAGAGCGCCAGGCCAAAGCCCTGCACGATCGACAGCGCGATCGTGCCGTAGCGCGTGTACTGAGTGATCTTTCGCTGCCCCTGCTCACCCTCTTTCTTGAGGCGCTCCAAGGACGGGACCACCACCTGCAGCAGCTGAATGATGATGCTCGCGGAGATATAGGGCATGACGCCCAGCGCAAAGACCGACAGCTGCTCGAGCGCGCCGCCGCTGAACATCGAGAAGAGCCCCAGGAGGCCGCCGGCGTCCTGCTGCATGAAGAACTGGAAGGCCTCGCGATTGACACCGGGCACGGCGATGAACACGCCGACCCGGTAGAGGGCGAGAATCAGCACAGTGAACAAGATCCGTTGCCGGAGCTCGCTCACCTTGCCGATGTTTCCCATTCCGCTAGCCACCGATCACCTCGACGTTGCCGCCCCGAGCCTTGATCTTGTCTTCGGCGGACTTCGAGAACTTGTGGGCGCGGACGTCGAGCGCCACCGTCAGCTCACCGTCGCCGAGGATCTTGACCGCGTCGGTGGCCTTGCGGATGAAGCCCTCAGCGTGCAGAAGCTCGGGCGTGATCTCGGTCCCGGCGTCAAACTCGTTGAGATCGACGACGTTCACGATGGCCCAGACCTTCTTGTTCATCGGCCGGAAGCCACGGGCAGGCAGCCGCCGGTAGATCGGCATCTGTCCACCCTCGAAGCCCGGGCGCTTCTTGGACGCGGCGCGCGCCTTCTGACCCTTCTGACCGCGGCCAGCGGTCTTGCCGTTGCCCGAGCCCGGGCCGCGACCGATACGCTTGCGCGACTTGTGGGCGCCCTCGGGGGGCCGCAGGTTGCTCAGCTCGTTCATGACTCGCACCTCTCACCAGCGGCGCCCTCAATGGGGCGGCGCCGGTCCAATTCAATCAGCTGTCCAGGATCGCGACGAGGTGGGAGACCTTGTTGATCATCCCGCGCACGGAGGGCGTGTCCTCGAGCTCACTGACGTGGTTGATCTTGCGCAGGTTGAGCCCGTCGAGGACCGCCGCCTGCCTCTTGTCGGCTTTGATGCGGCTACGCACCAGCTTGACGCGAACTGTGTTGGCCATTGTCGCCTCGCCTTACTTCGCAGCGTGACGCCGCTGGAGCTCCTCAGTGGTGAGCCCCCGCCGGGCGGCCACATCGGCCGGCCCCGCGAGCTCCTGAAGCGCCGTGATCGTCGCGTGAATGACGTTGTGCGGGTTGTTGGTCCCGATGCACTTCGTCAGGATGTTGTGAATGCCCGCCGCCTCACAGATCGCGCGGACCGGACCGCCGGCGATGACGCCAGTACCGGCCGAGGCGGGCTTGAGCAGCACACGGCCAGCGCCGTACCGCCCCACGATCTCGTGCGGGATGGTGCCGTTGATGATCGGCACCTGAAACAGGCCCCGCTTGGCCTGATCCTTGCCCTTGCGGATCGCCTCGGGGACCTCGTTGGCCTTGCCCAGCGCCGCGCCGACCTGACCGTTGCCGTCACCGACGACGACCAGGGCCGAGAAGCTGAAGCGACGGCCGCCCTTGACGACCTTCGCTACGCGATTGATGTAGACGACCTTGTCGAGCAGGCCATCATCCTCGCGATCGCGACGGTCTCGCCTGTTATCTCCACGCGCCACGATGCGCCTCCTAGAGCTTCAGGCCGGCGGCGCGCGCACCGTCGGCGAGCGCGGCGACACGACCGCAGTAGAGGAATCCGTTCCGGTCGAAGACGACGGTCTCGATCTTGGCGTCGAGGCAGCGCCTGGCGGCCAACTCGCCGACCTTCTTCGCCGCGTCCGTCTTCTTCAGCTCGGCCAGCTCGCTCTTGAGCTCGCCGACCCGGGTCGACGCCGACGCGAGGGTCGTGCCCGTCGTGTCGTCGATGACCTGGACGTAGATGTGCTTGTTCGAGCGGAAGACGCTCATGCGGGGCTTGGCGGGGGTCCCGAAGATGTTCTTCCGGATCCCCTTCTTGCGCCGCATCCGGCCCTTCGTCTTTACCTTGTTGGACATCTCGCCCCCCCTTACTTGGCGGCCTTGCCGGCCTTGCGGCGAATGTGCTCTTCCTTGTACTTGATGCCCTTGCCCTTGTACGGCTCGGGCGGACGGAAGGAGCGGATCTTGGCCGCAGCCTGACCCAACGCCTCCTTGTCGATGCTCTTGAGCTTGACCACCGTCTGCTTGTCGACCTCCGCGGTGACACGATCGGGGAGCGCGTAAACGATGGGGTGGCTGTGGCCTAGGGTGAGGGTCAGCGTCGTCGCCTTCCCGTCGACCTCGGCACGGTAGCCGACACCGTTGATCTCGAGCACGCGCTCGAAACCCTTCGACACGCCGGTCACCATGTTGTCGATCAGCGAGCGGGTCAGCCCCCACAGGGCCCGCGAGTTGCGGCTCAGGTCGAGGGGCGAGACGCGGATCTCGTTGCCCTCGGAGGCGATGGAGACCCCCTTGAAGGTGCGCTCCAGCTTGCCCAGCGGACCGTCGACCTTCACCGTGGTGCCCGAGACGGCTACCCTGACCTTGTCCGGAATGACCACCGGCAGCTTTCCGATGCGTGACATGTCTGTCTTCTCCTTGGGTCCGCTGCGCGGGCCTACCAGACGGTGCAGAGGAGCTCGCCGCCGACATTCTCCTTGCGCGCGGCGTGGCCGGCGAGGATCCCGCGGGAGGTGCTCACGATGGCCGTACCGAGGCCACTGCGCACTTTCGGGATGTCGCCGGCACCCACATACACCCGGCGGCCAGGCTTGCTGGCGCGCTGGAGCTCGTGGATGGCGCCGTTTCCGTCGTTGTCGTACTTGAGCGTGATCTCAATGAGGCCGCGGGGCGTGCCCTGATGCTGGGCGTACCCGGCGATGTAGCCCTCGTCGGCAAGGATGCTCGTGATGGCGACCTTGACCTTCGAGGCCGCCAGGGTGACCGACTTGTGACCGGCCTGCTGACCGTTGCGGATACGGGTGAGGAGATCCGCGATGGGGTCCGTCATCGTCATGGTGTCTTCTCCGAATCGCCTTGGATCTACTTGCGGAAAGGCATGCCAAAGTAGGTCAGCAGCTTTCTGGCCTCGTCGTCCGTCCGGGCGGTCGTGACCATCGTGATGTTGAGCCCTTTGATCTTGTCGACCTTGTCGTACTCGATCTCGGGGAACACGATCTGCTCCTTGATCCCCATCGAATAGTTGCCACGGCCGTCGAAGCCCTTGGGGGAGATGCCCCGGAAGTCACGCACGCGGGGGAGCGCGACGTTCACGAGGCGGTCGAGGAACTCGTACATGCGGTCTCGGCGCAGCGTGACGGCGACGCCGATGGGCATCCCCTCGCGCAGCTTGAACGTCGCGATGGACTTGCGGGCGCGCGTGATGACGGGCTTCTGCCCGGTGATCGCGGTAAGCTCCGTGACAGCGCTGTCGATGAGCTTCGGGTTCTTGATCGCCTCGCCGAGCCCCATGTTCACGCTGATCTTCACCAGCTTGGGGACCTGCATGACGTTCGTGTACCCGAAGTCCTTCGTGAGAGCGCCGATCACCTCGGCGCGGTACTTGTCGTGTAGACGGGCCATTGCTTCGCGCTCCGACTAGTCGAGGTACTCGTCGTACTTCTTGCTGTAGCGCACCTTGTCGCCGTCCTCGTTCACGCGGAACTGGACGCGAGTCGGCTTGCCGCTGGGAGTGAGCGGCATCAGGTTGGACAGGTCGATCCCCGCCTCCTTCTCGATGATGCCGCCGGCTTGGTTCGTCGCGGTCGGGCGGGTGTGCCGCTTGACCATGTTCAGCTTCTCGACCAGCGCGCGCTTGCCCTTGTGAGAGAAGGCGAGGACGGTGCCCTCTTTGCCTCGCTCCTTACCGGCGATGACGCGAACCGTGTCGCCCTTCTTGATGCGCTTCATGCCGAGCCTCCTACAGGACTTCCGGGGCGAGCGAGACGATCTTCATGAACTGGCGGGCGCGAAGCTCGCGCGCCACCGGCCCGAAGATACGGGTGCCGATCGGCTCGCCGGCTGGGTTGATGAGGACAGCGGCATTCTCGTCGAAGCGGATGCGCGAGCCGTCGGGCCGCGCGATCGCCTTCTTGGTGCGGACGATGACCGCCTTCATGACGTCCTTCTTCTTCACCTTCGACTTCGGCATCGCCTCTTTGACGCTCACGATGATGACGTCGCCGATGGAGGCGTACTTGCGCTTCGAGCCGCCAAGGACCTTGATGACCTGCAGACGCTTCGCTCCCGAGTTGTCTGCGGCCGTCAGCATGGTCTGCATCTGGATCATGTCGGACTCCTTTCGCCGCCCTGAGGCGGGCTACAGGCGCGTTCTTAGACGGCGCGGTCGAGGATCTGCTTGACGCGCCAACGCTTGTCCTTGCTGTACGGCCGGCACTCCTCGATGAGGACGCGGTCGCCTTCGCGGCACTCGTTGGTCTCGTCGTGCGCCTTGTAGCGCGTTCGGCGCTGGATGTACTTTTTGTAAACGGCGTGCTCCATGCGCCGCGTCACCTCGACGACGACCGTCTTGGTCATCTTGTCGCTGGCGACTAGGCCAATGAGCGTCTTCTTGTTGCGCGTCTTGTCGGTCATTGTGCTCTGACCCCTACTTGCCGGCAGCGGCGTCGGCACGCTCGCGCTCGTGGAGGATGGTCTTGGCCCGGGCGAATAGACGCCGAGCCTTCAGGATCTTCGAAGTATCTGACAGCTGGGCTGTCGCCTGCTGAAGGCGGACTTTGAACAGGTCCTCCTCAAGCGCGGCTACCTTGGCGCGCAGATCGATGGTCTCGAGCGCGCGAAGTTCTTCGGCCTTCATTCCGCCACCTCGTTGCGCTTGAGGAAACGCGTCTTGCAGGGGAGCTTCATCGCCGCGAGCCGGAAGGCCTCACGTGCGACCGCCTCGTCGACGCCGCGCATCTCGTAGAGCACGCGGCCCGGCTTGACCGGCGCCACCCAATACTCCGGGGCGCCCTTTCCCTTGCCCATCCGGGTCTCGGCGGGCTTGGAGGTGATGGGCTTGTCAGGGAAGATCCGAATCCAGATCTGCCCCTGGCGCTTGACGTGGCGGGTCATCGCGATACGAGCCGCCTCGATCTGCCGCGAGGTCAACAGTGCGGCCTGTAGCGCCTGCAGCCCGAACTCGCCGAAGCTCACCTCGGCGCCGCGCGTCGCCATGCCGCGGTTGCGGCCTTTTTGGCGCTTACGGAACTTGATTCTCTTGGGTGCCAGCATGGCTAATCTCCCCCGTTGACCCTAGCGGCGCGGCTGCTGCTGCTGCGTGGAACGACGCTCCTTGAGGACGTCGCCCTTGTAGATCCAGACCTGCACGCCGATGACCCCATAGGTGGTCTTCGACTTGGCATAGCCGTAGTCGATGTCGGCGCGCAGGGTGTGCAACGGCACACGCCCCTCGCGGTACCACTCTCGGCGCGACATCTCGGCGCCACCAAGGCGGCCCGAGGCGTTGAGGCGGATGCCCTTGGCGCCGAACTTCATCGCGGTCTGGACCGCCTTCTTCATCGCGCGACGGAACGACACGCGGCGCTCGAGCTGGGTCGCGACGTTCTCCGCGACGAGCTGGGCGTCGGTCTCGGCCTTACGTACTTCGTGGATGTTCAGGTACACCTTGGAGTCGGTGATCTTCTGAATCATCTGCTTGAGCAGCTCGGCGCCCTGGCCCTTCTTCCCGATGATGATGCCGGGACGAGCCGTGTGCACGTTGATGGTGCACTTGGTCGAAGAGCGCTCGATCTCGGTGTGGCTGATGCCAGCGTGGCCCATCTTGGTCTTGATGAGCCTCTTGATGGCGAGGTCCTCGTGCAGCCAATTGGCGTAGGACTTCTCAGCGTACCACTTCGACGACCAGGTCTTGGTGGTGCCAAGGCGGAACCCGATGGGATGAACTTTCTGACCCACGTTCTGTCTCCTCTAGTCCCGCTCGGCGACGACCACGGTCACGTGGCTCGTTCGCTTGTTGATCCGGGTCGCCCGACCCATGGCGCGCGGCGTGAAGCGGCGCAACGTCGGGCCCTCGTTCGCATACGCCTCTTTGATGTAGAGGCGGTTGGGCTCGGTCACGCCGAACTTGATGCCGGCGTTCGCCACGGCGGACGCAAGGATCTTGTAGACCAGGCGCGCGCCGCGCTTGTTGGTGAACTTCAGCTTCGCGAGCGCGATCTCGGCGTCCGGCGTCTGGCGGATCTCGTTGAGCACGATCCGCACCTTTCGGGGCGCGATGCGGGCGTATCTCTGTGTCGCTTTGGCTTCCACAATCTGGCTCCCAAACTCGCCCGCCTAGCGGCGGCGGCCCTTCTTGTCGGCGGCGTGGCCGTAGAACGTGCGCGTCGGCGCGAACTCGCCCAGCTTGTGCCCCACCATGTTCTCGGTCACGAACACGGGGAGGAACTTGCGCCCGTTGTGCACGGCGAGGGTCATCCCCACCATCTCGGGGATGATGGTCGAGCGACGGCTCCAGGTCTTGAGGACCTTCTTGCTGCCGCTCTTGGCGTTCTCCTCGACCTTCGCGAGCAGGTGGTAGTCGATGAACGGGCCTTTCTTGATTGAACGGGGCACGGCCTACCTCTACTTCTTGCCGCGGCGGCGGACGATGAAACGATCCGTGGCCTTGTTGTTGCGCGTCTTCTTGCCCTTGGTCGGCATGCCCCAGGGCGTCACCGGGTGGCGACCACCGGAAGTGCGACCCTCACCGCCACCATGAGGATGGTCGACGGGGTTCATGGCGACGCCACGGACGTGGGGGCGACGGCCCAGCCAACGCGTCTTGCCCGCCTTGCCCGCCTTGATGTTCTGCTGCTCGGCATTGCCGACCGTGCCGATGGTCGCGCGGCAGGTCGCGAGCACCTTGCGCAGCTCGCCCGAGGGCAGGCGAAGCAGCGCGTACTTGCCTTCTTTGGCCATCAGCTGCGCCGAGGCGCCGGCACCACGAGCGAGCTGGCCGCCCTTGTTGGGCCTGAGCTCGACGTTGTGGACCACCGTACCCGTCGGGATGTGCTCCAGAGGCAGGCAGTTGCCGGGCTTGATGTCCGCGGTGCGGCTGGAGATGACCTCGTCGCCGACAGCCAGCCCGCTGGGCCACAAAATGTAGGCCTTGGCGCCGTCAGCGTAGTGGAGCAGCGCCAGGCGAGCGGTGCGGTTGGGATCGTACTCGATCGCCGCCACCTTCGCGGGCACGCCCACCTTGTCGCGCTTGAAGTCCACCACGCGGTAACGACGCTTGTGGCCGCCGCCGCGAAAGCGAACAGTCACGCGCCCGTGGTTGTTACGGCCACCCTTCTTACGAAGAGGCTTGAGCAGGCGCTTGTCCGGGGAGGTCTTGGTGACCTCGGAGTAGTCGGCGCCGCTCATTCCGCGACGCCCGGCGCTGGTCGGCTTGTAACGCTTGATACCCATGTTCCCGTGCCTCCTAGACGCCCTCGAAGAGCTCGATCGTGTCGTCGTCGTGCAGGGTCACCACCGCCTTCTTCCAGTTCGGGCGCTTGCCCAAAAACCGGCGGACGCGCTTGACCTTGCCGCGAACGACGCAGGTGCGCACATCGACGACGCGCACACCGAAGACGCTCTCCACCGCGCGCCGAATGGCGACCTTGTTGGCGTCCTTGGCGACCTCGAAGACGAACTGGTTGGCATCCTCGCGCAGATCGTTCGTCTTCTCGGTAACCACTGGCCGCTTCAGGATCTGGTAGACCGTGTTCGCCATCAGTCGGCCCTCTTCTGCAGCAGCTCCGCGGCGGCCTTGCTGATCAGCAGCTGGTCGTGGCGGAGGATGTCGTAGACGTTCAGCTCGCGGACCGCGACGAAGTGCGACTTCGGCAGGTTGCGCGCGCTGAGCATCAGGTTGTCGTTGTCGGTGTCGACGAGCAGCGCCTTGGGAGCCTCGAAGGTGTCGAGGATCTTGCGGACCTGCTTCGTCTTGATCTCGGCCAGCGCCATCGAGTCGAGCACGGTCAGGCGACCCTCCTGCTGGCGCCGTGACAGCGCCGCCGCGAGCGCCGCCCGCCGGACCTTCTTGTTCACCTTCTTGGCGAAGGAGCGAGGCCGCGGCCCGAAGACCGTGCCGCCACCGACCCAGTGCGGGGCCTTGCGCGAGCCCTGACGGGCCCGGCCGGTGCCCTTCTGGCGCCACGCCTTCTTCTGGGTGCCGCGGATCTCCCAGCGCTCCTTGGTCTTCGCCGAACCGGTCCGGCGCGCGGCGAGCTGGGCCGTGACCACCTCGTGGAAGAGGTGCTCGCGCACCTCGACATCAAAGATGTCGTCGGCGAGCTCGACTGTACCGACCTTCTGGCGGTCCAAGTTGTACACGTCAACCACTGGCATGGTCGCTAGCTCCTGAGATGCGGGGGTCACGCTTGCCGCCCGTTGCGGGCAGGCGCTACTAGCACCCGACCTCGTGGGAGTCAAGCTGGGAGGCTCCGTGCACGTGTGCATCGCACCCGGCGACGGCGTCATGACGGGGCATCCCAAGCGGCGGCGTGATTTCAACCCACCCTGGCGCCGCAGCAGGTGCGACTCGGGAGGGCGCGCGAACGGTTCGCCCGGCCTCACCGGACGCCTGCTCGTGTCTGAGCGGTTTTTGCTTAACTAAAGGGCGACGCGCGTGTCAGCGCGCGTCAGGTCTTGATCTCGACGTCCACCCCCGCCGACAGGTCGAGCTTCATCAGCGCGTCCAGCGTGGCCTGGGTGGGCTCGAGAATGTCCAGGAGCCGCTTGTGGGTCCGAATCTCGAACTGCTCGCGGCTCTTCTTGTCGATGTGCGGGCCCCTGAGCACCGTGTAACGGTTGATCCGAGTCGGCAGCGGCACCGGACCTGCGCACCGGGCTCCGGTCCGCAGCACGGTGTCGATGATCTCCGTCGCGGACTGGTCCAGGAGCTTGTGATCGTACGCCTTGAGGCGAATCCGGATCCTCTGTGCCATTTCATTCTCTCCGAAGGAACAGCCGCTGGTCGCAAGGGCCCTGCCCAACGGCCGCGACGTTGTACAGGCCGGGTGTCGCCGTTGTCAACGATGTTTCTCGGCGGCCGAATGGGGTCTCGCTCGCCGCCCCCACGGCCCGGTGGCGACGCCCGTCGCCGTCGGCCCGCTCGGCCCGTCGCGCCGGGTATCCGCGACGCCACGCAGGCGCCACAGCTCAGGCAGGCACGGGCTGGTAGCCGATGGGCTCGAGGGATGCCACGCCGCGGCCACCCGTCAGCGATCGGAGATCGGTGGCGTAGCCGATCATCCGACCGAGCGGCGCCTCGGCGCTCAGCACCTGGATCTGGCCCCGCGACTCACTACCCCTGATCTTGGCGCCTCGCCGAGCAAGATCGCCGACGATCCTGCCAACCATCGTCTCGGGTACGGCGACGCTCACAGCGACCCAGGGCTCGGCCTCGACCAGGCCGCCCCGCTCGAGGCCGACCCGCGCCGCCTCGCGGGCGACGTCGCGAAAAACCACCGGGGGAATGTCCGAACCCTGGACGTCGAGGCGCTCGATCTCGACGTCCACCCCGACGACGTCGACAGGGCCAACCCCATCGCTGCCAGTCGCCGCACCCACACCCGCCTCGAGTGCCTCGCGCCAGTCGCGACGACGGGGCGGGCTGGCCGCATACCGCACGGTATGAAGGCCCCCCGGCGCGCCCGGCCGCACGACCAGCCCGATCGTGACTCGCCCGCGCCCGCAGTGCTCGTCATCGCAGCTACGCTCCGCCGACCCCGCCCCCACGATCAGGTGACGCCGCCGCGGGCGAGGGGCCCCGGTCCTCACCAGGACGCCCGCCTCGCGCTTGACGCGCTCGACGGCCAACGCAAGGTGCAGCTCCCCCATCCCCGACAGCGCCGTGAGCCCCGTGCCCGGCGCAACCCCGAGACTCAAAGAAGGATCGTCGGCGCAGAGCTCGCGCAACAACGCCTGCATCCGCTCGTGGCCCTCGAGATCCGGCGCCTCGAGGGTGATCGAGATGACCGGCGCCGGCGCCTCGATGCGCTCGAAGGTGAAGGGCAGGCGCTGCGCCGTCAGGGTGTCCCCCGTCGCCGGGACCGCGGCCCCCGCCGGATAGATGAGCCCGCCGATCATGCCCGCGGTCAGCGCCTCGATCGGGTCGTAATCCCCGCCCATGATGCGCACGACCTCAACGGCGCCGGCCACAGCGCGATCGGGGACGGCGACCAGCGCGTCGCCAGCCCGCAACGTCCCCGAGAAGACCCGCACAAACGCAAGGCGCTCGCCCCGCGGGCGCGTCTCGGTCTTGAAGACGAAGGCGGCCAGCGGCTCGCCCGAGGCCACCGGCACGCGAACCCCCGAGGCGCCTGTGTCGAGATCGTAGGCGGTCGGCGCGGGCACCTCGTCGGGCGCCGGCAATAGATCCACGATCTCGTCGGCGACCAGCGCCACGCCGGCCCCAAAACGCGCCGCGCCATAGACCAGCGGCAGGCAGGCCTGGGCGGCGATCGCGCGCCGCAGCGCATGCTGATACGCCGCCAGCGGCGGCTCCTGGCCAGCGAGCACGAGCTCCGCAAACGCGTCGTCATGACTCGCGATCGCGTCCACGACAACCTCGAGGGCCTCCGCCCGGTCAACCGCCTCCTCGGCGTCCAGCCGGCGCCGGCGCAGCTCCGATCGCTGCCGCCGGACCAGCCCGCCAAGGTCCCACACCAAGGCCTCCCCGCGCAACACGTCGATAAGGGTCAAGGCGTCCCTCGACAGCCGCGGCAGGTACAGCGGCACCGGCTCGACCCCAAGGTGCTCGGCGATCTCGCGCTTGAGGGCCTCGTCATCGAAACCTGGGCGATCGAGCTTGTTGATCCAGGCAATGACAGGGACACCGCGCCGAAACGTCTGGTGCCAGACCGTCTCGGTCTGCGCCTGGACCCGGTCGGGGCCGCTGATCACCAGCACGGCCCCGTCCAGCACCCGGAGGCTGCGCTCGACCTCCATGGTGAAATCCACGTGCCCCGGCGTGTCCACGATGGTGATGTCGACATCACGCCAACGGCAGCTGATCGCCGCGCTCCCGATCGTGATGCCGCGCTCCTGCTCCTGCAGCAGCCAGTCCGTCACCGTCGACCCATGCTCCACCGCGCCGGGATAGCGCACCGCACCCGTCAGGTGCAGCAGGTTCTCGGTCAGCGTCGTCTTGCCCGCGTCGATGTGGGCAAGGATTCCGATGTTGCGATGGGGACGACGGGCCAAGGATCAGGTCTTTTTCGCGCTACCGCGGCCGGGGCTGACGGCGCCGCCCTTGGGCACCGACTCGATCGGGAACCGCGGGGCGCTCAGATTACACAGGCCAGCGAGCGAGCGGCGAAAAACTCGACCATTCGGCCTCCGATCCCCAGCCGTCCGCCGCGCTCGAGACAAACGACAAGAGGCCGGGCGCCCACAGGCCCAGCCTCTTTCACTCCCGATCGACGCCTGAGGCGCGCGCGCCTACCAGCGGTAGTGGGCGAAGGCCTTGTTGGCCTCGGCCATGCGGTGCGTGTCGTCCTTCTTCTTGACGGCGGAGCCGCGGTTGGCCGCGGCGTCGAGGAGCTCGCCCGCCAACTGGTTGACCATCCCCTTTTCGCCGCGGGCGCGGGAGTAGCGGATGATCCAACGCATCGCCAGGGCGGTCTTGCGGTTCGGGCGAACCTCGACCGGGACCTGGTAGTTCGAGCCGCCGACGCGGCGCGACTTGACCTCGAGCTGCGGCTTGACGTTGTCGATAGCCTTCTTGAAGACACGGACCGGGTCCTCACCGGTGCGCTCCGCGATCTTGTCGAGGGCCTCGTACACGATCCGCTCGGCGACAGACTTCTTGCCGTCGTACATCAGCACGTTGACGAACTTGGCCAGAAGCGTGTCGTGGAACTTGGGATCGGGGTTGATCTTCCTCTTCGGGATTTCGCCTTTACGGGGCATCGCTTGCTCTCCTACTTGCCGCGCTTGGTGCCGTACTTGGATCGGCCACGCTTGCGGCTCGCGACGCCGGACGCGTCGAGGGTGCCGCGGATGATGTGATAGCGAACGCCCGGAAGATCTTTCACACGGCCGCCCCGGATGAGCACCAAGCTGTGCTCCTGCAGGTTGTGGCCCTCACCAGGGATGTAAGAGGTGACCTCCATCCCGTTGGTGAGACGCACACGCGCGATCTTGCGCAGCGCCGAGTTCGGCTTCTTCGGCGTCGAGGTGTACACGCGGACGCACACGCCCCGCTTTTGCGGGCAGCTCTGAAGTGCCGGCGCCGTCGTCTTCTGCTTCTGTCGCTGCCGGCCTTGGCGGATCAGCTGATTGATTGTCGGCATGTCTCGTCGTCTCCTGCCTCGAAAGCCGGGCGCCCGGGGGCCCTACGGCCGGCGCATTCTATGTAGGGGTGGTGCGGAGTCAAGCACTAATCCCCGGCACGCGCGCCGGGGGCGCCGGCGCTACGCCCGCGCCTGGGGCACGAAGTCGGGACGCTCGCCCTCGGGACGCAGGCTCACGCCCATGTCCTCGTAGACGGGCACGCCCGTGCCAGCCGGGATGAGCCGACCCATGACCACGTTCTCCTTGAGGCCCCGGAGCTTGTCGATCTTGCCCCTGATCGACGCCTCGGTGAGAACCTTCGTCGTCTCCTGAAACGAAGAGGCGGACAAAAAGCTCTCGGTCGACAGGCTGGCCTTGGTGATGCCGAGCATGATCGGCTCCGCGCTGGCGGGCTCACCGCCGCGGGCCAAGACGGCGTTGTTCTCGATCTCGAAGCGCCACCGCTCGACCTGCTCGTTGACCAGGAAGTTGGTGTCGCCGACGTCGATCACGCGCACCCAGCGCAGCATCTGGCGGACGATGATCTCGATGTGCTTGTCGTTGATGCGCACACCCTGCAGCCGGTAGACCTGCTGCACCTCGTCCACCAAGAAGCGGGCCAGGGCCTTTTCGCCCTTCACCTTGAGGATGTCGTGCGGGTTGGCGGAGCCGTCCATCAGGGGCTCGCCGGCGCGCAGATAGTCCCCCTCGTGCACCGAGATGTGCTTGCCCTTCGGGATCAGGTACTCGGCAGGGTCGCCGATCTCGGGCGTGACGATGACCTTGCGCTTGCCCTTGGTGTCCTTGCCGAAGCTGACGATACCGTCGATCTCGGAGATCTGAGCGACCTCCTTGGGCTTGCGAGCCTCGAAGAGCTCGGCGACGCGGGGCAGGCCGCCCGTGATGTCCTTGGTCTTCGTGGTCTCGCGCGGGATCTTGGCGACCACATCGCCCGCGTCCACCTCCGAGCGGTTGGCGACCGTGATGTTGGCGCCGACGGGCAGCAGGTACTTGACCGGCGTGCTCTTGTTGCCGTCGCCCAGCGCCACCTTGAGGGGCCGGCCGCCCTCACCGAGGATCTCGATGAAGGGGCGCAGCTCGCCCTTGGACTCGGTGATCACCTTCCGCGACAGGCCCGTGACCTCGTCGACCTCCTCCTTGACGGTCTTGCCCTCCTCGATGTCGCCGAAGCGGATGACGCCCGCGTGCTCGGTGATGATCGGCAGCGAGAAGGGGTCCCACTCGGCGATGGTCTGACCCTTGTCCACCCGAGCACCATCGTCGACGTCGAGGCGCGCGCCGTAGACGACGCTGTAACGCTCGCGCTCGCGACCGTTGTCGTCGACGACCGCCAGCTCGCCGTTGCGGTTCATCACCACCAGCTTGCCGTCGGACTTCTTGACGGTGCTGAGGTTGATGAACTTGATCTTGCCCTCATGGCGGACCTCGAGGGTCGACTGCTCGGCGCGGGCGCGGGCGGCGCCGCCGACGTGGAAGGTGCGCATCGTCAGCTGCGTGCCGGGCTCGCCGATGGACTGGGCCGCGATGACGCCGACGGCCTCGCCGATGTTCACCATCCGGCCGCGAGCCAGGTCGCGCCCATAGCAGAGCACACAGACGCCGCCCTGCGTCTGGCACGTCAGGACGCTGCGCAGCATGACGCGCTGGACGCCCGCCTCCTCGACGTCCTTGACCAGCTCCTCGGTGATCTCCTCGTTCGCGTGGACCAGGACCTTGTCGTCGTCCTTGGGGTCGTAGACGTCTTCGAGGGCCACGCGACCCAAGATCCTCTCGCCAAGGGGCTCGATGACCTCGCCACCCTCGACCAGGGGCGTCGCCTCGACGCCATCGAGGGTGCCGCAGTCCGTCTCCATCACGACGGCGTCATTGGCGACGTCCACGAGGCGACGGGTCAGGTAACCCGAGTTCGCCGTCTTGAGCGCCGTGTCCGCCAGCCCCTTGCGGGCGCCGTGGGTCGAGATGAAGTACTGCAGGACGCTGAGGCCCTCGCGGAAGTTCGCCGTGATGGGCGTTTCGATGATCTCGCCCGAAGGCTTGGCCATCAGACCACGCATGCCGGCCAGCTGCCGGATCTGCTGCGCGGAGCCACGGGCGCCGGAGTCGGCCATCATGAAGATCGAGTTGAAGGAGGACTGCTCGCGCGCCTCGCCGCCCTCAGGCCCCGTCACCTCATCGGTCCGGATGCCCTCCATCATGGCGTCGGCGATGGTCTCGCTGGCCGCCGCCCAGATGTCGATGACCTTGTTGTAGCGCTCACCATCGGTGATGAGACCCTCGCGGTAGCTCGCGTCGATCTCGGCGACCTCGGACTGCGCGCGGTCCAGCTCGATGCGCTTGGCCTCGGGGATGAGCAGGTCTTCGATGGAGATCGAGGCGCCCGACAGCGTCGACTGCTCGTAGCCCCAGGAGCGCAAGGAGTCGACGAGCAGCACCGTCGCCTTCGAGCCCGCGCTCCGGTAGACGG
>PDWJ01003010.1_pt1 | contig 17887 bp, 18 predicted proteins | sample 1430881 | NCBI WGS metagenome assembly PDWJ01 (sample SAMN01162460, study PRJNA174530) | Oral metagenome, whole genome shotgun sequencing project. | biome: Marine environment; feature: Marine mammal; material: Swab sample of the gingival sulcus; isolation source: swab sample of gingival sulcus...
AAGCCTAGCTATAACTGCATCTATACCTGTGTTTTATGTATCGACCTGTCTCGTTTTACTTTTCATATCCAATGCGACATTTATAAGTGTAAATGGTATTACTGATAATTTGCTTGTAAATTTATACATTTTATTTGTTATTGAGCTTCGTTTTTTGCAAAATATAACATATGTTCTTTGACACTCTTATGTTCATGTTTCGACTCATCATAAAAAATTAATTTCCAGCTATTTGATGGACATTCTAATGTTCCTTGTGACAAAAATACCTGTTGACTTAAAATACTTTGCTCGAAAATTTGCCCCTTAATATTTCTATTTATTAAAAAGACAATGATAATTAATATAATATATTTCATTTGATTTAATTTTATATTTTAATTGAAAAACAACTTTTTAAATTTTTATAAGATTTGTGATTTTCTTTAACTTAACACCAAGTTGAAAAGATAAATTTTTATCCCATTTACTATTCCAATCCGATAAATAATACCTTTCATTATCATAAATAGAAAATAAACTATATTCTACTCGCATATTTAAAGATAAAGAAAAATTATTTTTAGTATAAAAAGCAAGTTTATACCCCAAAATCATACCATAGTCAAATTTCTTTGTTCCATTTTTAACCCAACTTACCGGCTTATCATTTTCTCCATAGATATTATCTTTAAGCAATAGGTTTGCATATCCTCCAATAAACAAAGCTCGCTTTTTGGTAATAAATGAAATATCAATAAGAGGAGACATCGAAATATAGTACAAATTATACTTCCATTGGGGGTGGGATTTTTTTCCTGACCCTTTCTTAATTAAACCAATATTTAATGTTAAGTCTGTTTTTGAATATTGTTTCCCAAAGTAATAATAAAAAGAATAATTCGGGATATAACAAAATGAATCAGAATTAATTTGACTCATAAATCTTGATATTCCTCCTGAAATTTCGACTCCAATGATATCTGACATTAATTTGTTTTGACAAAATACAGGTTTAACAAAAATAAGCATTGCAAAAACGACAAAAGAATGCAACAATAGTTTTGTAATTCGATAATTCATAATTTTAATTTTTAAAAAATTAGTAAAAAATTAAGTTCTTTTAGACAAGGGGAGCATGCTCCCTTGTTAATGCCAAATAATTATTACCGCCCATGTTTTGTGTTGTTTCATCTATGGGCGGTGCTATCCTTGTCCGGCCGGTGGAGTAAGTGTTTCCATAATTGTCGTGTATTTAAAATTTCTTACTGATAATTTGCTTGCAAATTTATACATTAACAAACAGCCCTTTATATATATGACACAAAAAAAGGCTCGAAGGTTGCGTCGGGGGAAATTTTTTTTTATATGTTTTAAACCATGAGTGTTTTAGATTTGCCAAATTTTTCTTTGTTTTTTTACTTTTAGTCGTTATTTCTTGGCTTTTTACCTTTTAACCATCATTGCATTAATATTCAAAAAAGTGTATCTTGCGAAAAAATGTTGTGTAGAGTATCGATTTTTATAAAAATTTAACGAAGTGTTGAAATTTGTTTAAACCAAAATAATAGGGGGATTGATTTTTGAAGAAATTACAGAAACAAAGTCAATCTTCCTAAGCGGTTTTTTTGTTAAATTTGAACAGAAAAGTGTATTATCGCTTTTTTTCGGTTTATTTTTTCAATTTTCCCTGAAATTTTAAGCACAAAATTTCCATTTTCCTGATAAAAAATGATTTCAGGCATTTCATTTTCCAGTTTTTATATTACCTTTGCGTCTGCAAAAATTAAAATTTCGTAAATTTGATTATTATACAATAGCGTGCTTTACCGTAAGAATTTACATGGATATTACTCATAATCATAGAAAAAGAAGTGTTATTTGTAATACAATTTTTGATACTTCATTTACAGCTCTTCTATATCTTTTTCGGTAAAGCATTGTTTTCTCACCTCGCTGTTTTGCGTCTTTCGTATTACAATAATTTGTAGAAATTGATTTTTTTTATAAACAAAAAACTTAGTATAATTTATGGACGATGATGAAAAACAACTCAAATCACAATTTAACCCATGACGTAGCCCAGGGTTACGAAGGAGGCATGTTGCTTATCGGCAACCGAATACCCAAAGATTATTTTGTTACGAAAGGAACAGGCGAAAGCGATATTGCCATTCATGCAGGTTCGTATCATTTGGCGTTAAAATCAGCCGGAATAGCAATGTGTAACATTATGACCTATTCTTCTATTTTGCCCAAAATAGCAAGGCGCATCGAAAAACCGAAACATATCGAACACGGAGCGGTGATGGAATCCATTATGGCAGTATGCAACACCGAAAAAGGACAAAGAGGAACAGCCGGAATTATTTATGGGTGGCTTTCGTCGCGAAAAACAAACGAAAAATACGGAGGACTGGTTTGCGAACACTACGGGGACTATTCCGAAAAAGGATTAAGTGCTATACTGAACAGCAGCCTTGAAGAGCTTTACTACAATGGCTTTTCTGAGGATTATACACTCTCGTCTATCGAAATTTTCACAGAAACATTCGTGCCAACAAAGAAGTATGGAACAGCTTTGGTTTCCCTTTGTTTTACGAACTATCACGTTCCTGTAATTCAGCGGATATCCTAAGTTGGATTTGTACAGAGCACAAAAAAACCTGCCATTTTCGTCCTTTTGGCATGGCAGGTTTTTCCCGGAAAATTTACTTGTTAAACTTATCCGCCATTTTTTTGGCTAATTCTGTAAATTTAACAGTATCTTCTGCTTTCATCGCTCCTTTTATCTCAATCGGTTCTGCAACCACTTCCCATTTTATTTCTTCCGAAAATTTAATCAATTCCTTGAGTGCTGCTCCGTTCCATGCGAACGAACCAAAAATGCCGAGATAATGGTCTTTTACATCTAAATGTTTAAGTTCGGAAACCAAGGCTTCCATTGTCGGGTGAAGGCTGCCGTTGTACGTTGGGCTGGCAAGAATGACACCTTTATATTTCCAAATATCATTGATAATGTACGACATGTGTGTTTTTGAAGCATCGTAAACCCGAATATTTTTAATGCCATATTCTGCCATTTTGCGGGCTGTCAGGTCTGCCATTCGGGCTGTGTGTCCGTACATTGATGCGTAAACCACCACCACGCCGTCGTCGAGCGTGTAGGTGCTCCAGTCGTTGTACAGTGAAAGGATTTTTTTCAGATTGTCGCGCCACACCGGTCCGTGCGTTGCAGCGATAATGCGAATATCCAAGTTGCTGAGTTTTTTTAGAGCTTTCTGGGTCTGTTTCGTAAACTTGCCCACAATATTTGAGTAATACCTGCGCAATTCGTCTTCGTAAAAATCAAGGTTGATTTCGTCGTCAAATATTCCGCCGTCTAAAGCACCGAAACTGCCAAAGGCATCTCCCGAAAACAAGATTTTTTCTTTTTGGTCGTAGGTCATCATTGTCTCAGGCCAATGCACCCAGGGCGTGGTGTAAAAAGTAAGTTGGTGTTCGCCAAGGTCAAGGGTTTCGCCGTTGGCAACAACTTTCTGCTTGTTTTTCAATGAGAAAAATGCTTCCAACATTTTGAATGTGAGCTTGTTTCCCACCACTGTTACATCGGGATATTCGCGCACGACAGCTCCGATTGCGCCGGAGTGGTCAGGCTCCATATGGTTGCTGATAAGATAATCAACTTTCCGACCTTGAAGAATCTCTCTAAGTTTTACGATAAACTCATCAATATATCCGCTTTCGACTGTATCGACTAAGGCTACTTTTTCATCTACAATCACATATGAATTGTAAGACATTCCTTTATCCAAGGGCCACAAGTTTTCAAACAAGCGGGTTTTTCTGTCGTTTACGCCTAACCAATATATTTTATCTGTTATCTTAACCGTGTGTTGCATGCTTTTACGTTTTTTTTTATTTTGTTTGATCGTTATTTTCTAAAGCCTCTCTGATTTTTATGCTGATTTCTTCCGCCAGTTCCGGATTGTCAGCCATTAGCCTTTTGACTGCTTCGCGTCCTTGTCCGAGTTTGGTGTCGCCGTAGCTAAACCACGAACCGCTTTTATTGACAATCTTGTAATCAACGCCCAGATCAACAATTTCGCCTTCTTTCGAGATGCCTTTTCCGTACATTAAGTCAAATTCGGCTTTTCTGAACGGCGGAGCGACTTTATTTTTCACAACTTTCACTCTTATTCGGTTTCCGTTCACTTGGTCGCCGTCTTTTATTTGGCTTATTCTTCTGACATCTAACCTTACTGACGAATAAAATTTCAATGCGTTTCCTCCTGTTGTTGTTTCAGGGTTTCCGAACATTACGCCAATTTTTTCGCGCAACTGGTTGATGAAAATCACGCATGTATTTGTTTTACTGATTGTTGCCGTAAGTTTCCGAAGTGCCTGCGACATGAGTCTTGCTTGAAGTCCCATTTTTGAATCGCCCATTTCTCCGTCTATTTCGGCTTTGGGAGTAAGCGCCGCAACCGAGTCGATTACAATAATGTCAATCGCGCCCGAACGGATAAGATTTTCCGTTATCTCAAGCGCCGCTTCTCCGTTATCCGGCTGAGAAATCAACATGTTTTTAATATCAACACCTAAATTTCCCGCATAAAAGCGATCAAAAGCGTGTTCGGCATCAATAAATGCTGCTATTCCGCCTGCTTTTTGTGCTTCTGCAATTGCATGAATTGCCAAAGTGGTTTTCCCTGACGATTCCGGACCGTAAATCTCGATTACTCTTCCGCGCGGGTAACCTTTCACTCCCAGCGCAACATCTAAGGCAATAGAGCCTGACGGAATCGAGGGAATATCTTCCACCGCATCATCGCCAAGTCGCATGATTGTTCCTTTGCCAAAGCTTTTGTCTATTTTGTCAAGCGTCAATTGAAGCATTTTCAGCTTTTCCGACTGCTCAGTCGGTTCTTTTTTTTCTTTTGCCATTTGTTTTCTTGTATATATTTGTTGAAGTGATTTAAACTTTTTATTTGCAAACTTAGACTTTTAGTTTTTAAATTCTCAGTATTTTATAGCTATTAGCCTTTAGCCCTTAGCTTTTGGCTTTAGTAAAAGATTATACCAATTCAGTTATTAAATGCCGTATCAAAAGCGTCTAAATAAAGTGTGTCTTATAAAAAATTTTCCCAACAAGGCAAACACATAGCTTTGCCCTTACGACATCGTTTTGGCATTATATTTTTTTACTAAAAATTATAGTTGTCGAAGACAAAAAAGCTAAAAGCTAAAGGCTAACAGCCAAAAAACTTGTTAAAAATGAATATTCAAACCATAAAAGAAAGAAAATTCGTTAGAAAAGTTTAAATGAGTTTGTTTCCTTACTTGCTGCGAATATAATGTTTTTTTCTTTTATCTTGATTTGTTTTTTATCAGATTTTCAAAAACATGAGTTCTAAAACAACAACTTTTTTTCGTGTTATTGCTTTATTGCGCTGCCACATACCGCAGTTTATCCCATTATTTGTTTGGCATGAGTTTTTGTTCTAACCTTTTCGATGATTTGTTCAATTCTCCCATCTTCCGAAATCAAAAATGTTTTCCGAATCATGCCTATGTATGTTTTTCCGAATATTTTTTTTTCGCCCCAGGCATTGTATTTCTGTATGATTTCTTTTTCAACATCAGGAATCAACGGAAATGGCAACGAATGTTTCTCCGCAAAACGCTTGTGCGACTTTTCGTTGTCCGGACTAACACCAATTATCTGATAACCTCTTTTTTGTAATTCTCCATAATTATCTCTAAGATTGCATGCTTCAGCCGTGCAGCCCGGAGTGTTATCTTTCGGATAAAAATATAATACAAGTTTTTTTCCTTTAAAATCAGCTAATGAAACCACTTTCCCGTCTTCTCCTGTATATGAAAAATCAGGCGCAAGGTCTCCAACTTTTAAAATATCCATAATGCAAAAAATTTAGATTGAACATTAATTTCTGAAATAACATTTTATACTCGCTTTTGTTGCCAATATTGTTATTTTATTTCGTGTATTTTATTATTTTAACTTTTTAGGGCAAAAAAATCTTGTCCCTACGGAGTTCTTCCTTCTTTGAATTTTTATAATTTTGTAAAATTACGGAATTCTCTTGTCTTTTTCTGTATTGATGCAAAAAAAAATTGCATTTACTAATGGAACTTAGCAGATGTCGATCAAGTTAAGTTCTAAAAACGTTTTCTCTACAACTTATGCTTTACGGCTATTTGAAAACATTTGTTAGAATTTTTCTTCATAAAGTTGGCTTGTTGAAAAAAGATTAAATCACTTCTGTTTTTTATTTTATCTGTACATCAGATATTTATAATTTTTGCTTCAAAAAAAAGTAAAATTTTAAAAAAAATGTTTTTTTTTGAAAAAAAATGGTGTATTTTTGCCACCGCAAATTTAAGAGAGGTACCATAGCTCAGTAGGTAGAGCACAGGACTGAAAATCCTGGTGTCCCTGGTTCGATTCCGGGTGGTACCACAGAGTTTTAGGTTTTTAGGTTAATAATAGTTGGGTACCATAGCTCAGTAGGTAGAGCACAGGACTGAAAATCCTGGTGTCCCTGGTTCGATTCCGGGTGGTACCACGAAAGGTTGAGAAATTCTCAACCTTTTTGTTTAATACGCCATCTTGTTCCCTCCGGAAAACTGACACCAAAAACACTTAAAAACCCGAAGAGGTTCGTTTTACCGCTTCTTCAAAAAACCAAGCATTGGGAAAAGATGCGCTAAAAAAGGAGACGCTTTGAAGTTTGTTGTCTCAAAATTCACACACGAAAAAACAAATAATATGGAAACCGTTAGACTGTTTGACTTATTGGAATACCGAAAAAAAAAATATCCGGACAAAATGATTTTTGCCATAAAAAGAAAAGGGCAATGGGTGAAAGTCGGGATAGACGAATACATTGAAAAATCAAAGCACTTTGCACTTGGGCTTTTGGCACTTGGATACGGAAAAGGAGATAATATTTCTGTTGTTACAGACAACCGTCCGGAATGGAACTTTGTAGATATGGGCATCAGTATGATTGGTGCTATACAAACTCCGATTTATGCGAAAATTAGCAACGAGGAATACAAGCATATACTTACACATTCCGACTCAAAAATGCTGATTGTTGCATCGGAAGAGAATTACAAACAAATTGCACCCATTGTTGAAAAAATAAACAACATTCGCGAAATTTATACATTTGACGAGCTTGAAGGTGTAAAAAATTGGAAAGAGATTGTTGATATTGGAAAAAAAGAAGCCCCGAAATACGCGAAAAAGCTTAAAGAAATATCTGATTCTATCACGCCGAATCATATTGCAACCATTATTTATACATCTGGGACAACCGGTTTGGCAAAAGGCGTGATGCTTTCGCACTTGAACCTGACGGCAAATTTTACGCAAGACGAAAGTGTGCATCCTTTCAGGGAAGGACAGCGGATAATAAGTTTTCTTCCCTTGTGCCATGTTTTAGGAAAAGTTGGGAATTATATGTATCAATACAATGGCGTGAGTGTTTATTATCTGAATGATTTGTCGCAGATTGGCTCTACCATTCGCGAGGTGCAGCCGCATGCTTTTATAACCGTTCCGCGCTTGCTCGAAAAACTATACGACCGAATTATTGCCACAGGAAAAGACCTTCCGTTGCCCCAAAAAATGGTGTTTTTTTGGGCGGTCAGATTAGGACAAAGATTTGATATTCAGAAAAAAAATAGTTGGTTGTACAATATGAAATTAAAAATAGCCGACAAGTTAGTTTTTGCAAAATGGCGCGAAGCATTGGGCAACAATATTGTTGGAATCGTGTCGGGTGGCGCAGCATTGCAATCGAGAATTGAACGAGTTTTCTGGGCAGCAAACATTAAAATCCAAAATGGATACGGACTGACCGAGTCGGCTCCGATGATAACCGCCAACAGATATTATCCGGGAGGAATAAAATTCGGCTCAGTTGGTTCTGTGGTGCAGAATGTTGAAATCAAAATCAATGACGATGGCGAAATCCTTGCACGAGGTCCGAATATTATGGTCGGATATTACAAAGAACCGGAACTGACAAAACAAGCGATTGATGAAGACGGCTGGTTTCACACAGGCGATGTCGGGGAAATTCTTGAGGGTAAGTTTCTGAATATTACCGACAGGAAAAAAGAAATGTTTAAACTTTCGACAGGCAAATATATTGCTCCGCAAGTGATTGAAAATAAGATGAAAGAATCGCTTTTCATTGAACAAATCATGGTTTTGGGCGAAGGCGAAAAATTTGTTGCTGCACTTATTTCGCCTAATTTTACGTTTATTCATGATTGGTGTTCGCGCAAGAAGATTAAATACAGAAATAACGCTAAACTTGTTAAAAAACAGCAAGTTATTGATAGGATAGGAGAGGAAGTGAAAGAATTTAACAAATATTTTGGGCATACCGAAAAAATAAAGAAATTCAGGTTGGTTCACGAGGAGTGGACACCGGAATCGGGCGAGTTGTCGCCAACCTTGAAGCTCAAAAGGCGTTTGATAATGAAAAAGTACAAAAAGCTGATTAATGAAATTTTTGCAGAAAAATAGCATTTTCGCTTTTTGTTCAGAGACTGAAATAGTCAAAAAAAAGCCTTGTAAAAAGGCTTTTTTTTATGAAACAGATTTGGATTTTACTAATTTTAGTCTCTTTTTTTTCGTCTGAAAAGGTTTGCTTTTGATTCTTCGCGGCGTATAAGTCGCAAAATGTTGTGCTGATGTGTAACAAGAAGCAACAAAGAAATCACAATCGAAAAAATCACTAAGGACAGCAAAGTGGTTTTGAAAACAGCAATAGTAATTATCGGGAAAGAAATGCCGGCAAGCATCGAGCTTAGCGAAACGTAGCGCGAAATCAATAAAATAACAACAAAAACAGCCAGCGCAAGCAGTGCGGCTTGTAAATGAATGGACATGACTACGCCAAAAAGCGTCGCAACGCCTTTGCCTCCGCGAAAACCAACATAAATCGGGAAAATGTGTCCGACAACGGCAGCAGAGCCAAGAATTATGCTAAGGGTAACAAAGGAATTTGTGCCCGGCTCAAGAGAATTTGACATGTACACAAGACTTGCTGCCAACCAGCCTTTTGCCGCATCAAGAATAAAAACAACAATGCCTGCTTTTACTCCTAAAACCCTGAAAGTGTTTGTCGTTCCGGCATTGCCGCTTCCGTGTTCGCGTACATCAAGATTGTAAAATATTCGTCCTACCCAAACAGAACTGGGAACAGAGCCTAAAAGATAGGCAATAATAACAGTAAATAGTATAAATCCGATTTGCATGTTTTGTTAAATTTAGTTAATAATTAATTTATAGTAGTTTAGAAATAACAATTTAAGAAATAAAAACTTCTATCCTTGTTTTGTTCACGTTTTGTAGAAGAAACTTTTGCTGTTAAAAGGTGAAAATTGTTGAATAAGATTTTTAGAAAAAGTGTGCATTTCTTTCTTTCAGAGAGTGTGTGTAAGGTTCTTTACACACTAATAAAACTAAACAACAACAAATATCGTAATTTATTTTTTATTTTTCAAAATTTAAGCCCTTAAATATTAATCTATCGTGCTTTTCTCTATTTTGTATGCAAATTCAACACAAACCCATTTGTTTTTTTCCTGATACGATATGTATGAAAAGCCATTTTTTTCGGCTTCTTTTTTTATTGCTTCAATATCAGCTTTGTAGAATCCGCTCATGAGCAGTTTTCCGTTCTCATTCATGTGTTTTGCATAGGCTTTGATGTCTTGCAAAAGAATATTTCGGTTGATGTTTGCGATAATAACATCAAACATTCTTTGTTCCAGTTTCTGTATATCACCGCATGCGACTTCGATATTTTTCGCATTATTGAGTGCTGTATTTTCTGTGGCATTTTGAAAAGCCCATTCGTCAATATCTACGGCATAGATTTTTTCGGCATTTCGCATTGATGCCAAAATTGCTAAAACTCCTGTTCCGCAGCCCATATCTAAAACAGATTTTCCGGTAAAATCAATATTCAACATTTTTTCGAGCATCAGCGATGTGGTTTCGTGGTGTCCGGTCCCGAACGACATTTTAGGATCTATCAGGATTTCGTATTGAACTTTTGGCGTATCTTCATGGAAAGTTCCCCGAATCAGGCAGTTTTCTTTCACTAAAATGGGTTCAAAATAGTGTTTTTCCCATTCTTCATTCCAATTTTGGGCTTTTATTGTTTCGTAAGAATACCGAATATCAAAGTCGCTGTTGTCGTTGATTGATAAGTTTTTTATCGCATTAAAATCAAAATCATCGGCAGGAATATAGCCTTTCAGGCAATTTTCTTCATCTACGAAACTTTCAAAACCAATTATTGCCAATTCTCCGGTAAGAATCTCTTTGGCAAGTTGTTTTTTTCTACCAACAAAGCATGTAAGCTCTACATAATCCATATTTTAGGGTTTTAATTTTGTTAAAAATTCAAAAAAATGCACATCGTATTGTCAAAAGCAACAAAGTAAAATAAATTTTGCGGGATTTTCACTAAAAACGATTTCATATTTCTCGAAAAGAAACGAATACTATATTTCCGGAATAAATTTTTTTGCTTCCAAATCTTAGTCGAAAAAAAAACATCTTGATTAATTAATTCATAGTTAAAAAATTATAAATTGAACACGAAAATATGTATAAAAAAAAGAAAAAAAGTGCAAGATTAATTTTGAATAAAAAAAATAATAGCATATCTTTGCCACGCTTTAATAGAAATACGGTCTGGTAGTTCAGTTTGGTTAGAATACATGCCTGTCACGCATGGGGTCGCGGGTTCGAGTCCCGTCCAGACCGCCAAGCAACAACAATTAAAATAGTTTTTTCTTAGGTCTGGTAGTTCAGTTTGGTTAGAATACATGCCTGTCACGCATGGGGTCGCGGGTTCGAGTCCCGTCCAGACCGCAACTTTTAACTTTCATTCTTTTTGTTTTTAAATTTTTATACCCCCAAGAGTTACATTGTCAAGATGTAACTCTTTTTGCATTTATAATCTGCTGTTTTCTGACTTGCAAACACGAAAAGTTAATTTTCAAAAAAAATTAATCGAAAAATCTATGTTCTGCGAATAGAGGAAAGTATAAGTTTTTTTTATGTAGAAAGAGGTTTCAATAAAGAAAAAAATTAAAATTTGCAACAGCAATCGCAAGATTGAATCAATCAATAAGTAGCTAATACGAAAAAAAAGGCTTGTACAAAAAAACACAAGCCTTTTTTTATGCCTCTCACTTTGTGCAAGTGATTTTAGAGTGTTCGCATACTTTTGCGCACAGCCTGAAATATTATCCTGCTGCTTCGTCGTCCGAATAATTTGCCTCGTCTTCAGAGTACATCTCTGCCATTTTCTCTTCAATAGATGCAGAAATCGGGCTTGATGTATGCCTGCCTGTTCCGCCGGCTGAAATGCTTGTTGCCGATTCTGTTTCGAGCGTTGTTTTTTTCACTTCTACCTGCGCATCAGTTTTATATCTGACTTTTTTACCATCAACGCTGGTAACGTGGTGCATAACTTTCGAACCAAAGTAGAAAGCAATCATCATTTGAAAAGCAACGAGAAACTCGCGAAAATTTAGTTCATCTTTGCCCAAACGAACGTGAACAACTTCCAACAGAACGGTTACAAAAAGCAATGTAATCGTCAATAGACCCCGAAATATTCCGCGCGGCAATCCAAGCGTTTCGTCCTGATAAGGATTCGGGTTCTCCGCTGTCCAATGCCCGAAAGTATATTTCCAGAGCGATAGAAATACAACGATCAATACCAAAATAATCCAAATAAGGATTGGTAGATAAAGGGTCATAAAATATTCGTCCTGACTCAAGCTGCCTGACATTTGTAAAAGTACGGCAGAAATGTTTAATGTGTTCATATTATATTTTTTATCTGATTATTAATTCGTTTTATAACAATATTACTCCTAACAAAAAGGCAACAGGAATACCAATAATTGTAGTGGTTTTATAGAGTTTTTTTCGACGAATTTCTTTTTTCGTCATTTTCCCCAGTTCCAGAAGGTTTTTATCTGCCTCTTTCCAGATTTTCATATAATGGTCTCTGTCTTTTTTAAGGTTTACGACCAAACTGTCTTTCTCGACACTTCTTGTTTCAAGTGTCTTTATTTTTTCTTTTAGCTCATCTACTTGTTTTTTTACGATTCCGAGTTTCTTCGAGTCGGCAAGTGCCTTGTCAAATTGACTTTCTTTCAACAGCCAAACAGCCGTCTCGTGGTCAAGAACAGTTTTTTCAATGCCTTTGTCAATTTTATAAGGATACCTTGTCTGCCCGAATGTCAAACTTGAAACAAAAAGCAAGATTAATAAAACGTAAAACTTCATGTGTCTTTGTGTTTTTTTATTAATTATTTTCGATGTCTCAATCTCAAACGAAAGTTTAAGATAAATCCCAAAACCGATGCGATTGGTCTGTTTGCGTTTATCCCCAATACTTTAGAGCTTCGTTTGTTTTTTCCTCATCGCTCATTACCTCAATTTCCGAATCTACTGTTTCTTTTTTTGTCTCCAACTTCTGAATTTTAGCATCGATATTTTCAAGTTTTTTATTCAATACTTCAATTCTCTTTTCTTTTTCTAAGATTTCTCTGTCCATCGTTTCTCTGTGGACTATTTCTTTCTCTCTGGTTGCTGCTTGTTCGTTTAGTATTTCGTCCAATTTAGTCGATGAAGACGAAAAAATCTTAAAAATTAGCTTAATAGGACCTGCGGCGGCGGCGGCAATCATCGACAAGGTTTGCCACTTAAATTCTTTTATTATACCTTCTGATTGCAGATACCCGACAATTCCCAGAATAAGCAGTATTCCAAAAATACTTCCGAATATTACTATCCATGTTTTCATATTCTTTTCTTTTTTTGATTAAAAAAAGGCTTGACACGCATATCAAGGCTTTTATTTTAGTGTTTGAATATATTTTCCTGAGACCCAACCGGTATTGGTTGTTTCTACTTTGTACCAGCCGTCTTTTTCTTCCAGTATTTTCACTTTTGAACCGTGTGTCAGAGGCGGTCCGGCGAGTTTTGCTCTTCTGTCGGGCGACGAGCGCACATTGAGTTTCCTCACCATTACTTTTGCTGCCAAAAGGCGTACATCTTCTGCTTCGTCTTGATCTCTGTCGCCCGAGAGAACTTGATTGCGAAGTTTGTCTAATGGAAATGCCGGTCCCGGATCTAATTTTCGGCTGGGCGAAATTTCTTCGTGTCCCAGAATATGCTTTAAGTCGTAGGTATCAATCAGCAATTCGCAAACTTCTCTGACGATTTCAATTTGCTCTTCGGTATATACGTGCCAGAATCTTGCTCGATTCTCGTTTCTGTGAACAGCCTCAATGACATCGCTTGGGTCGTAAGCACTTCCAAACCATGCGCGATATACATTCCCGCTTTTTACCAGATTGCCCGAGTTTTCAATTTCTATGCCAATCGAGAATTTGTTGAATCCTTTGCGTCCTTGATACTGACTGCGACCCGCGTGCCACGCAATTCGGTCGAAAGGAACCATTTGTGTGATTGTTCCGTCGCGTGCAACTACAATATGTGCCGAGACTTTTAACCTTGGGTTTTTAAAGGAATTAATGGCTGCCCTTGCCGGTCCACCCGTGTAATGGATAATCACCGTATCTAAATCGCCCGGCTTAAATTCTTCCCCAAAACTTGGAGATTTTTCAAATTTTACATTGCTTCCCTGAAGCAGATTTTTTCTTATTTCCATAGTTAAGTATAAAATATTGCCCTTTTGGCGTTATATTTTGATGTATAAAAGTAATACTTTTTATTTAAAGAAAAAACAAATTTAATTTCTTGTTCATAAAAATTTACTTTTGCACACAAATTCTCTTTAAAAAATGAAAAATTGTATGCAAGTTAAAATAGAACAAATTATTATATCTTGCTGTTCTTCTTTTTTTGTAACTAATTGTATTTTAATTGAATATTATTAGTCGCACAAAGAGTTTTCATGACAAAATTTTGTTTAAACCATAGAAATAAATAAGACTATATGAATTTAGAGCAAATAAACAACTTGTTTGATAATTTTGGAAATTTTTCTGTTCTTGTCGTCGGAGACGTTATGATTGATTCTTATCTGTGGGGAAAAGTCGAGCGTATTTCGCCCGAAGCACCTGTTCCGATAATCACAAGCACGAAACGCGAAAATCGTTTGGGCGGTGCGGCAAACGTTGCCATGAACTTGAAATATTTGGGCGCAAATCCTATTTTAGGAGCGGTAATCGGCGATGACGAAAAAGGGCGTTTGTTCTTGAAGTTGATGAAAAAAAGAGCACTCCCGACCGAAGGAATTGTGCAAAGCAAGCACCGAATGACCACAATAAAAACGAGAGTTATCAGTCAAAATCAGCACATTTTGCGTGTCGATCAAGAAAAAACACACGAACTGAAAGGACAGATTGAAGAACTTTTCATCAAACAGTTGGAAGATATTTTGACCACAAAAAAAATTCATGCCGTTGTTTTTGAAGATTACGACAAAGGTATTATTACAAAAAAGTTGATTCAGAGAATTGTACAACTCTCAATCCGCAAAAACATTCCGACACTTGTCGATCCGAAGAAAAAAAACTTTTTACATTACGATAATGTAAGCCTTTTTAAACCCAATTTAAAAGAAATTGGCGACGGTTTGAAAATCGATATTGAAAAAGGAAGCAACGAGAGCCTTTTCGATGCGGCAAAAATTCTTCATAACAAAGGCATTAAATATATTTTCGTAACGCTTTCCGAAAGAGGTGTTTTTATCAGCAATGCCAAGAAATTTGCATCGATTCCTGCCGAAATTCGCGACATTGCAGACGTTTCCGGTGCGGGCGATACGGTCATCAGCATTGCCTCTTTGTGTTTGGCTTCGGGCATCGACATGAAAAATATCGCCATTATCTCGAATCTCGGAGGCGGGCTGGTTTGCGAAAAAGTAGGCGTTGTGCCAATCAAAAAAGAGCTTTTGCGCAAAGAATGTATTGCGTATTTCAATAAAAACGGGAAAGCGCATTAGATTTATCTTATTATTTCTATTGTTTTGATAACAATATCTTTGCGAGGCCAATCGCTCTCATCGACTTCTTGGTTTGCAATGGAATCTACAAGATTGATGCCTTTGATTACTTCGCCAAAAACGGTATGTTCGTTGTCGAGATGGTCTGCGCCGCCGACACTTCCGTAGAGTTTTCTGCGCAGTTCGGGCTTTACAAAACGCAGCTCCGGCTCAACAATCACACGCCCGTGTACGATATAGAAATCGTAGGGCGACGAGGCTTTTTCCGGATTTTCTTTGTAGGAACGCGCCATAGCCAAAGCGCCTTTTTTGTGGATAAGGTGCGGGTGAAACTCTGCCGGAATCTTGTATTGTCCAAGTTTGCTTCTTCTGTTTGAGTGTGTTGGCTCGTCAGAATTTCCCGTTTGTACAATAAAATTTTTCACAACTCGGTAAAACATTGCATCATCAAAATAGTTGTTTTTCACAAGGCGGATAAAATTTGCGCGATGAAGCGGCGTTTCTTTGTACAAACGAACCTTCAGCTTGCCGAGATTGGTCTTTATCAGAACGATGGTTTCCGGATTTTCTTTGCCGTATTTTGTCAATTCTGAAACAGCATTTTTGTCGTTCAGTTTTATTGTTCTAAGTGCTTTCTTTTTCCTTTTTTTGTGTTTTACGGCAGTTTTCCTGTTTTTTTTCACAGGCGTTTTTTCCTCGAAACGGCTTTTATTTTCGTCTGAGCTACACGCGGCAAACAACAGAAATACAAAAAAGTAAAGTAGTATCGAGCTATTTTTTTTCTTCATTTTTAATCAGTTTATAAAACAAATCGATGTTTTCGTGTGAAATTCCTTCGTTTTCAAGCGTAAGCAAGTCGCCCAAAAAAATATCGCGGTATGTAATTTTGCCGTCGTTTTTGTTTTTCAATTGATGATAAATTTCAATTGTTTTGTCATAATTATCCGTAAACAAGCAGGAGAGCGCAAGGTTTCGCAACAGGCTTTTTTCCGAAGGAATGATTTTCAGGCCTTTTTCTGCATATTTTTTTGCTTCATCAAACTGTTTGTTTATCAGATAATACCACGACATGTCGCTGTAAGTTTTCACAAGTTGCTTCCTGATTTTGTTGTCGTTCGGAGAAATTTGATACAGTTTTTCGATCAAACTAAAGTTTTTTTCCTGTAATTCAACAAGGTCGAATAATAATTTTTCCGATTTTGCTTGATTCTCTTGTGCTATAATTAGTTGTTTTTTTGCTCTTATTTCGTTTTTTTCAGCCTCAACAAGCGAAAGTCTGAGTTTGTTGTCTAACTTTTGTTTTTGTAGAAATAAATATATACAAGAGGCTGTCAAAATAAGACAAACAAGCGGATAAATCTTGGTTTTCCTTAACATAGTTTTATTTTTTTTTGAGCTTTAAGATTAGTAAAAAAAAATTGTAATATCAAGAAAGTGCACAAAAAATACAGGGAAAAAGCAGACGCAATAAATTGCGTCTGCACAAATACCGGTAAAGGAATTGACAAGGCCTCAGTTTTGATTTATAATGAATAAATTTTAATTTTGAACAAAAATAAATACAAAAACAGAAAAGAAGTATATTTGGCAAGGGAGCATGCTCCCTTGTTTTCTAAAGTAACTAATTTTCACTTATAAAATAAAAAACGATGAAAAAAATTCTTCTTTTAAGTATCATTATGTTAGTGTGCTTATGTGGTGTTTCACAAAGGGGAGGTGTTTTTAGAGGAAACAAAGAAAGAGAAAAACAACAAAAAGAATTTGACCATTTCGGACCCGAAATGGTATTTATAAAAGGCGGCAGATTCCAAATGGGCAGTAACAATGGCGATTCAGATGAAAAACCTGTTCACAGCGTAAGGGTAAGTGATTTTTGGATGGGGAAGTATGAGGTAACGAATGAAGAATATTGTGCTTTTTTGAATGATTACGGAAGCGATAAAGTAAAGAGTGGCGATTATAGTGGAGAATCTATGATGTATTTTTCAGGAAGTTGGAAAGGTGAAAAGTGTAGAATATATAAAAGAGGAAGTTCGTATAAAGTAGAAAGTGGATATGGAAAATATCCTGTAATCTATGTAACATGGTACGGTGCGAATGAGTATTGTAAATGGCTCAGTGGAAAAACGGGCAAAAGTTATCGTTTGCCGACGGAGGCAGAATGGGAATATGCAGCGGGCAATGGAAGTAAACATACAAAATATAGTTGGGGAAATAACTTTCCAAGTGGGAAGCGAGGCGGAAATGTAGCAGATGAAACGGCAAAAAGAGAATTTAGCGATTGGACAATTTTTGAAGGTTACACAGATGGTTATGTTTATGTGGCACCTGTGGGCAAATTTTATTCAAATGATTTTGGTCTGTATGACATGACCGGTAATGTATGGGAATGGTGCAGTGATTGGTATGGAGCTTATTCCTCATCATCACAAAGCGATCCTCAGGGGCCGAGTTCGGGTTCTATCCGCGTGGATCGTGGCGGCGGCTGGGGCAGCTACGCTTCTTACTGTCGTGTAGCTGATCGTTTCAGCATCAACCCTACTGGCAGTATCGGCGACATGGGGTTCCGCGTCGCTTCTCGCTTTTAATTCAATGAAGAGCTATTCCGGTCTTTTGTAGAGACAAGGCATGCCTTGTCTTTACGGGGGCGGTTATTGCTAAATCTCCAAGATTTAGCAAATCTAAAACAGATAAAATAGTAGCCATAATTCAAAATAAATTCGTAACTTTACAACATAAATACAAAATTAAGAAAAATGAGCAAAAAATTAATACGATTTGATTGGGCAATAAAAAAATTGCTTAGAAATAAGGCAAATTTTGTAGTTTTAGAGGGCTTTCTGAGTGAGTTATTA
>PDWJ01002756.1_pt1 | contig 17884 bp, 17 predicted proteins | sample 1430881 | NCBI WGS metagenome assembly PDWJ01 (sample SAMN01162460, study PRJNA174530) | Oral metagenome, whole genome shotgun sequencing project. | biome: Marine environment; feature: Marine mammal; material: Swab sample of the gingival sulcus; isolation source: swab sample of gingival sulcus...
ACTGTCCCTAACCAGGTTCACCTCTTGCTCGTAGGGTAGATAAAATTCGTATACCCTACGAGAATCAGCAATACCGTTGGCCATAACACCGGCTTTCAAGCGTAAAGAGACCGGCCCCTCTTTGAGGATGGGAATATTTACCGGTGTTTCAAACACCCCTATTTGTTGATTATCCACATAGAGCCACACATCCACAATCTGGTGACTAGAGGATCCTGAGACCGGCTCATAAGATTCGAGCAAACTCTTCTCTACTCTCACATAAGAAGGGATAGGAGTTTCCTTGATGCAGGAGGCAAACAAAAGCAAGCTAATCAAAAACAAAGCGAGAAGCCGATACAACTGGTGCGCCATAAACGAATTTTGAACCCGGTTAATTTTAATGTGTGCTATGAGATGAGAACGCAAGAAAATAGGTTTTATTACAATCGACCCAACGAAAAATTCACTTTGTCCAAAATTTGATGTACAACTTCCAGTGCAAAAATCCCATCCTCTATGGTAACAGGGGGCTGCACATCATTTATGATGGCTTCAGCAAACATGGACAGCTCCTTTTGAATCGCATTCAGGGGCATCACTACTGGATAATCAAAAAGGATTTGCTTCGCCGGTTTATTGTTCCCCGGGGAAAAAGATAAGGCATAGGGATCCTCCACATCACCTTGCTGCTCTTTCATGCGAATCACCTCCACCTTTTTATCCAGGAAGTCCACCGCCACATAGGAGTCTGTTTGGAAAAAACGCGTCTTACGCATGTTCTTCATAGAGATACGCGACGCGGTGAGGTTGGCCACACAGCCATTATCAAATTCAATACGCGCATTGGCAATATCGGCAGTGTCACTTACCACCGGAACGCCGGAAGCATGAATTTTTCGAATACTTCGACCCACCACATGAAGAATGATATCAATATCATGAATCATAAGGTCAAGGATCACGGGTACATCGGTTCCCCTGGGATTAAACTGAGCCAAACGATGCACCTCAATAAACATGGGGTTCTCCAGGTAGGGTTCTGCTGCGAGAAAAGCGGGATTAAAGCGTTCCACATGTCCCACCTGAACCTTCACATCGGCCTCTTTGGCAATGGCAAGAAGACGTTGAGCCTCTGAAGGAGAGGCTACAATGGGTTTTTCAATAAACACATGCTTTGCCTTTCGCAAGGCTTTGGAAGCACATTCAAAATGGGAAATGGTAGGTGTTACAATATCAACCACATCCACCGCATCGACTAAGTCTTCTATAGAAGAAAATGACGTTATCCCAAACTCCTCACTTACCTTGTTGGCCGTTTCAGGATCCACATCATAAAATCCGACTAAATGATAGTTTGCAATTTGTTTTATACATTTTATGTGAATCTTTCCCAGATGGCCTGCACCCAAAACACCAATTTTCAACATCTTCTTTGTTATTATATTATTTTATGCAAATGTAATTCTTTTATGATACGGTTTTGTGTATTTTCGCAACACTTTTTCACCATCTTTTCAACGTATGATAGAAGATAGCTTTAGACATAAAGGACTTCGTAAAAAGCTCGTTCGGGAGATTGCCAATAAAGGAATTTTGTCAAAGGAGGTATTGGGAGCCATAGAAAAAACACCACGCCATATCTTTTTTGACTCCTCCTTTTTAGAATTTGCCTATGAAGATAAGCCCTTTCCCATCGGTTTTGGGCAAACCATCTCTCAACCTTATACCGTAGCTTTTCAATCAGAATTATTGCAAGTACAAAAGGGAATGAAAGTACTGGAGATTGGAACCGGATCCGGTTATCAGGCCTCTATTTTAGCTAATATGGGCGCCAAAGTATTCTCCATTGAGCGCCATAAAAGCCTCTATCTACGATCTAAAAAAAATATTACGAGCCTAAACCTTCGTGTAAAATGTTTTTATGGAGATGGATTTGAAGGCCTTCCCACCTTTGCCCCCTTTGATAGAATCATTATTACGGCAGCAGCCCCTTTTGTACCGAAAAAACTGCAGGAGCAATTGGCCGATGGAGGTATTATGGTGATCCCATTGGAAGCAGGAGGGCATCAGATTATGCACACCTACCACAAGCAACCTGACGGAACCTTTCTTATCCATACTCATGGATCTTTTCGGTTTGTCCCCATGCTCACGGAGAAAGATGATGATCGCACGTAACGTATGACCAATCCATTAAGCGCATATACCCTACAGCAACTGTCTGAGAAGTTAGATCAAGCGCTTTCGCCGCTCTACCCTCCGGAAGAACGATTAGAACTGATACGCATCCTCATGGAGGAGAGCACCGGAAAATCGCGCGCAGCCATTTTGGCCTCCCCTCATGATACGGTCGCACCGCAAGCGGCCCATAAGATCCTCAATGCTCTCCCCCGTTTAGCCGCACACGAACCGATACAGTATATTCTTAGCAAAGCCTGGTTTTACGGCCTAACCTTCTATGTGAACAGACACACGCTTATCCCCCGTCCCGAGACGGAAGAGCTGGTATCTCTCGCTCTTCAAGCCTTTCAAAGTCACCCGAAACTCCCCCCCTCCTTTCTCGAAGCGGGAACGGGATCCGGCTGCATTGCCATCACCCTAATCCATGAAAACAGCCAGCTCTCTGGCTACGCCTTTGACCTGAATCGGGAAGCCCTGCTTGTGGCAAAGCAGAATGCACGACTGCACCAAAAAGAGTTGATTCTTTTTCAAGATAATATGTTGCAATTTAGCGGAAAGGAGATGGATCAACAAGTGGGTATGCTCCTTTCCAACCCCCCCTATGTGCTTCCAGAAGAGCAAAAAATGATGCGAAAGAACGTCACGGAGTATGAACCCCCAATGGCCCTCTATGCCCCTCAGGAAGATCCTTTATGCTACTATAAACACTTAAAAGATATTGCCATAAAATATCTCGTCAAGGGAGGGATTCTCCTTTTTGAGATTAATGAGGCCATGCCTGCTGCAATGTTACAACTATTTGACGAAGAACCTTTCCGACAAGGAACGATCTTAAAAGATATGCGAGGAAAATCACGCTTTTTTCAGTGTAAAAAAGCATAATCACCTCCATTTCCACAGAAATCACTATCTTTACAATCCCTTGGGGAGGCTGATATTTTTCCTCCCGTAATTTTTAGTAACCAACGAACCATGAGAACCAGCACGGCTATCATATTGCTTATTGTAATATCTATGATTTTAACCTCTTGTCATCAGCAACGTCCTGATCATCTAAAGATACGCATTATTGAGACCTCCGATATTCATGGAGCACTGTTTCCGGTGGATTTCCTGAATAAGGAACAGCCTATCCCCTCTTTAGCCCATATCTCTGCCTTTGTAAATCGACAACGAAGAGATCAGAGTCGACAACTTATCCTTCTGGACAATGGAGATATGCTTCAAGGAGACCCTTCTGTTTATTACAGCAACTTCATCGACACCACACATCGTCATATTAGTGCTGATATTTACAACTACATGAAATATGATGCTGTTTGTATTGGGAATCATGATATTGAACCGGGACATGCCGTCTATGATAAAATGGTTAGCGAAATGACCATGCCTATGCTCGGTGCAAACGTATTGCGTCAATCGGATCTTCGCCCCTATTTTCAACCCTACGAGATCTTTATGCGGGAAGGAGTTAAAATTGCTGTTTTAGGACTTACCACCCCTGCTATTCCCCAATGGCTGCCGGAAACTATCTGGGAAGGAATGCTCTTTGAAGATATGATCGAGAGTGCAAAAAAATGGATTAAGATCCTTGAGGAAGAGGAGCATCCTGATCTGATTATCGGTCTTTTCCACGCAGGGGTAGATTACACCTACAACGGACAGGATGAACATACCTACAAAAATGAAAATGCCAGTCAACTGGTGGCGGAACAAGTTCCCGGCTTCGACATTATCCTCGTAGGACATGACCATGCGGGGTGGAACAAAACCGTGCTTAATAAAGAGAACCAGGAGGTACTCATCCTGGGCCCCACAAGCAGAGCGTATGACATTGCCATTGCCGACGTTGAATTTTTCTACAATGCCCAAAAAGATCGCTATGAAAAGGAGATCTCGGGCATGATTGTTAGTATGGAGGAAGAGAAACCTGACACAACCTACATGGAGAAGTTTGCTCCATTCCAGCAAAAAGTAAGCCAGTTTGTTGCCATGCCCGTGGGTTCTTTTGCCACCAGCATCGATTCTCGCCCTTCTCTCTTTGAACCTTCCCCATTTACAGACATTATCCATCTTCTGCAGTTTGAACTCACCGGAGCAGCGATCTCCTTTACCTCTCCACTCAATTTAAACACTCGCATAGCACAAGGGGAGGTTCAAATGCGTGACCTTTTCAAACTCTATCGCTTTGAGAACCTGCTCTATACCATGAAACTTTCTGGGGAAGAGATCAAAAAGTACCTGGAGTTTAGCTATGGAAATTGGTTTGATACCATGTATGACCGAGAGGGGAACCTCATGAGGTATCAACGGGATAGCTTAGGTCATATTCGCATCAACCCTAAAAACAGGCGTCCTATGATGTTTGGTCAATATTTTAACTATAGTTCAGCAGCAGGTATTCGCTATACCGTAGATATCTCCAAACCCATCGGCGAACGGATCACGATCCGTTGTTTAAGTAATGAAGAACCCTTTGACCCCAATAAATACTACACAGTAGCCATAAACTCCTACCGAGGAAATGGTGGTGGGGGGCATCTGTTACGAGGAAGTGAAATCCCTGAAAAAGAGCTTCCCTCACGCGTTATCCAATCCACAGAGAAAGATCTTCGTTTTTATTTGGCTCAATATATCAAAGCGCATAGCCCTGTGAAAATCCCCCCTGTAGCCCAGTGGAGTGTGATCCCTGAAGAGTTAGTCAAAGAGGGGAAAGCAAAGGACATTCAGATGCTTTTTGGCAACAGCTATTATCAAAAATGAGCCCCTTTTGTCCCTTTTGTGCCCCATCCATTGAGGATGCTGTTTTCGGAGAGACAGCACATTTCAGAGCCATCTGCAACATCGCTCCGATCCTTCCCGGACATGTTATGATTATTCCCAAGAGGCACTACCAAAGTCTTTTTGAGGTCCCTCAACCCCATCTCTATGAAATGATCCTTTTTGCATCCCGCGTTACCGCATTCCTTAAGGTACAATATTGTGCCTCGGGATTTGACTGGAGTCTACAAGAGGGGGTAGATGCCGGACAGAGCGTAATGCATTTACATTGGCATATTATCCCCCGAAAAAAGAATGACCTCCCCTCTTCCGGGGCGTGGTATCAAAAGCTTAAAGAGCAACAGATGGAAGAAATTGATAGCCAAAAACGCCCAAGAATAACGCCTGAAGAGCTCAAACAGCAATCCACCCTGCTAAAAACAGCATTCCAACAATTTTCTCAGAAATCTGACCTGACGCCTTCATCAATTGATTAACAACAAAAAGAGTAACTGTTTCCGGGATTGCCAGAATCCATTAGCATCCGAAAGGTTATAAAAAACGACAGATACCCGTTACATCAAAAATGTGGCAGGACTTACATGGGTACAATAGCTCTCCCAGGCAATCCGTTATCGTTGAAAATAGCGAACCATCGCAAACAACACCGGAATCATCACAAGAACAACCATTACGCCCATACCAACCCGGGCAACGCTATTGTAACGAGCAGCAGCCTTTTTACTCCGAGTATCTCCTTCAACGGCTTGCAAAGGATAAGGGAGAAACCCCTCCTCCCCTCGTTTTGCAAAGGAGCCCGAAACCTTATGGAAATTCCCCAGGAGTACCCTTAAGGTCACAAGAAAAACCAACAGCACCATCACGGCTATAGCGGCAAAAAGTTTTATGATCATTGGACATTCATTAGTAATTATTTATCGTCTGTCTATAACGTCCGACTTCTTCGTTACGCTTCTCTTCCAAAGGGTCATTTACCTTAGTAAACTCCCCTATTTCAGCCTTCACAAGCCTCAAATTCGGAGGCTCTATATAGACGTTGCTCAAAGCTTTGATGTTATGGAGAGCCCCCCCTTTATAAAGATCCACTCCCTCAAGAAACAGCTATAACGCATTGAACTTTTCAGGAGCCCCTACATAAAGGGCAAAGATCCTCTAATTTCTGTTGTAATCCAAACGTATAAAAGAAAAGCCAACGGGGAAGATCCTATTTCCAGAAGCGGCATTCAAAGACTTTTTTACCTTTGTAGAATGAAGAAAGAGAGAGGGGACACCTATAAAACCATCACAAAGGTCAGTAGTGGCTATTTTCGGGATAGAGGAAGTAAATTTCATGCCTTTGCATATCCGGTGGAGACGGAAGAGGAGATCAAAGAGTGCCTAAATGCTGTAAAAAAGGAGTATTATAACGCTCGGCATCACTGCTATGCCTGGCAGCTAGGAGGCGAAAAAACCACCTATCGTGCTAATGATGACGGAGAGCCAAGCGGCTCAGCAGGAAGACCTATTTTAGGCCGTATCCAATCGCATGAGCTCACCAATATTCTCATTGTGGTTGTCCGCTATTTTGGAGGGGTAAAATTGGGGGTTCCCGGCCTTATAAATGCGTACAAAACAAGCGCGGAAGAGGCTATTACAACAAACAAAATAATCACAAAAACAGTCAATGAAATATTTGAGATAAAATTTGAATATCCTTTAATGAATGATGTAATGCGCATCCTTAAAGAGGAGGATATTACCATCATTTCTCAGGAGTTTGAGATGACATGCCGTATCCGCATCTCCATTCGAAAAAGTGAATCGGAACGAATAAAACAGAAAATACTAAAAATCAGAAAGATAGACCTAACTTACTTATATACAGAGTAGTAGAGAAAACGGACCACAAAAAAAGTTTTTTTTCGACAGAATTAAAAAAAACTTATGGGTAAGTCTTAGAAAAATAAGGTGCCGTAGAAAAAGGAGAAAAAAGGGTAAAAATGCTGCTATCTAAGGGATTTGCAAAGGATAGGCACGATGCTCATTGGTCGTTGCCTAAATATTACTCTATATCTGTCAAAAATTCAACTGCTGTTCGCATTTTTTTTTCACTTTTTTATCCCTTACTTTGTCATGCTTTTGAGAGAGATCAATCTATCGATATAAAGCACAAGAGTTGGCTGATTTTCCCAAGGGGATATCGGCCGGGAACAGGGACATAATTACAAACGAGTTATACCATAGACGACTAAATGAACAGTAGTGACCATAATGCTGTATGGGGGAGATGTATCGCGATCATAAGGGATAATCTCAACGCTAAAAACTTTACCACATGGTTTGAGCCTATCAAGCCCCTCAAGCTACAGGATGGGGTACTAACCATTCAGGTACCCAGCCAGTTTTTCTACGAGTGGTTGGAAGAGCATTATATTGATCTGCTGCGAAAAGTAATCCGCCTGGAGTTAGGACCCCGGGGAAGGCTAGAGTATAGCATTATTATCGATCAACGACAAAATCAACTCTCCGGAGGAGGTGTAATCCAGGTTCCAACGACGAGCAAACCGGAGACAAAGAATCCTGATGTAAACATGCCCATTGATATTAATCGCGATGGTAAATCCAGAGAGATTCCCAATCCGTTTATTATTCCCGGTCTAAAAAAGATTAAGGTACACGCCCAACTCAATGAAACCTATTCTTTTGAGAACTTTGTGGAGGGAGATTGTAACAGGTTGGCACGCTCAGCAGGATATGCCATCTCCGAAAAACCGGGAGAGACCTCTTTCAATCCGTTATTGCTTTACAGCCAAGTAGGTTTAGGAAAAACACACCTTGCCCACGCCATTGGGCTACAGACGAAAAAGAATTTTCCGGATAAAACGGTACTATATATCTCTTCTGAACAGTTCATCCAACAGTTTCTGGATTCGGTGAAGAACAACAACCAGAATGACTTTATCCATTTCTACCAAATGATGGATGTTCTCATTGTAGATGATGTTCAGTTTTTGGCGGGCAAAGAGAAGACACAAGATGTTTTCTTCCATATTTTCAACCATTTACATCAACGCAGCAAACAGATTATTCTTACCTCAGATAAACCTCCCGTAGAGATGAAGGGCTTAGAGGACAGGCTTCTCTCCCGTTTCAAATGGGGACTTGCTGCCGACCTCCAGGTTCCGGACTTAGAGACCCGGATTGCCATCCTCAACAAAAAGCTCTACAGCGACGGCATCAAGATGCCCAAGGACGTTATTGACTACATCGCCTACAACATTCCCACCAATATCCGGGAACTGGAGGGAGCTCTTATCTCCATTCTGGCACAATCATCCCTTAACAAGAAAGAGATCACGCTAGACCTTGCCAAGCAGATGATTGATAAGTATGTCAAGAATACAACCCGTGAGGTATCTATTGACTTTATTCAAAAAGTCATCTGTGACTACTTCAACCTCCCCTTGGAGCTTCTCAACTCCAAAACACGTAAGAGAGAGATTGTACAGGCTCGTCAGTTGGCTATGTATTTCTCCAAAAAGCACACCAAATCAAGCCTGGCAACCATTGGGCTTTATTGTGGCAACAAAGATCATGCGACAGTCCTACATGCCTGTCGAACCATCAATAACCTCATTGATACCGATAAACAGTTTAAGACCTATGTGGACGATCTTGAGAAGAAGATTAAGATGTAATTTTCCTCTTTCTTGATTTTGCCATTTTTTTTCCTTACCTTTATCCGTGTTTCGAACGAAAGGGATTATTAATTAAATGTATTATTATGAATGTACTATTCGTGTGCATGGGCGATACCTGTAGGTCGCCCTTAGCCAAGGGAATTCTCCGAAGAGAATTTCAAGCCCACCATATCGAAGGAGAGGTGGATTCTGCCGGGTTTGAACCTCATCATATTGGGCACTCGGTGAACAAACGAACAAAAAAGGTGGCAGAAGCTCATGGGATCGATCTCTCTGATCATAAAACCAGAATGTTTGACCCTAAAGATTTTGAACGTTTTGATAGAATCTATGTGATGGATCAACGCGATTACCGTGACGTACGGTATGCCTCCGGGGCATCACAAGAGCATATGGAGAAGGTAGATTTTATGATGAACCTCATTGATGAAGAGAAGAAGAATAAAATCATCCCCGATCCACTCTATAAGGGCTATCGCTCTTTTGAAACGATTTACAGCAAATTGGAACGAGCCTGTAAGGCTCTCGTGAAACAGATCAACGAGGCATAACCTCATTTTCCGGGAAAACCTTTTCCCGAGTTCGTATGAGCCATGACAAAGCACAAAAAACACGGCACGCTGTTCCTCCTCCCTACGCTTCTTGGAGGGGAAGAGAGTAGTGCTGTTCTTCCTGCATTAAACCTCCGGATTATGGAGAAGTTAACGCATTTTATTGCAGAAGACCGACGAAGCGCTCGTCGTTTTCTTCGAAAAGCGGGTTATAAGACAGATTTTGCAACCACCTGGATGGGGGAGCTAAACGAGCATACGCCGGCAGAGGAGTACCCCAACCTCATAAAACCGCTGGAGGAGGGGAAGGACGTAGGCCTACTCTCCGAGGCCGGAGTTCCCTGTTTAGCCGATCCGGGAGCAGAAATTGTAAAGATTGCTCAACAGAAAAATATCAAAGTAGTTCCGCTCATCGGTCCTAGCTCCATTTTGCTAGCCCTTATGGCTTCCGGGTTTAATGGCCAAAACTTTGCTTTCCATGGATATCTGCCGCGAAAGCAAAAAGAGCGAGAGGCCATGCTGAAGATCCTTGAGAAAAACTGCTACCAGACCCATCAAACACAGATATTCATTGAAACGCCCTACCGAAACCTGCAGATGTTAGAAAGCATCCTCAAGCGGTGCCATCCGGAGACGCTACTCTGCGTAGGATGTGACCTCACCCTACCCTCGGAAAGCATCCGCACCATGTCCATCCGACAGTGGGCAAAGGAACCCCTTCCCTATCACAAAAGACCAGCGGTATTCCTCCTGTACCACCCCTAATACTTCTCGATTCTTTCCAAAGAAAACAATATTCCCTTTATAAACACGTTTTATCTTTCATCATAAACTTGTTATTTTGGAGCCTACTGTTTTAACCATTCAGCAACTGGACAAACACTTTGGAAAGGTTCATGCCGTTGACCATCTCTCCCTGACCATCACAAAGGGGCAAGTTTTTGGCATCCTGGGACCCAATGGCAGTGGAAAAACCACCACATTGGGTATCATTCTTGGGGTTATTGCTCCCGATGGCGGTAACTACCAATGGTTTGGGAAAGCACCATCACCGCAAAGTCGCCGGAAGGTGGGAGCCCTTTTGGAACAGCCCAACTTTCTTCCCTACCTTTCAGCAAGGGAAAACCTAAAAATTGCCTGTCAGATCAAAGGTGTTGATTACCATGATATCGACCGAGTGTTGCAGATTGTACAACTCAAAGAACGTGAGAAAAGTCCCTTTAAGACCTTCAGTTTCGGAATGAAACAGCGGCTAGGCATCGCCAGCACCCTGTTGGGCAACCCGGAGGTACTTATTCTCGATGAGCCCACCAACGGACTTGACCCCACGGGCATTGCGGAGATCCGTCAACTTATTAAAGAGATTGCCTCAACGGGGAAAACCATCCTCATGGCCAGCCATCTTCTGGATGAGATTCAGAAAACCTGTACCGATGTGATGATTATTCACCAAGGGAAAAAGATTCAAACGGCCACAGTAGAGGAGATTGTAAAAAAAGAGCTTAAAGTAGAGATTGAAGCTAATAGTCTTATTAACCTGAAGGAGTACATGAAAAACTCCCCAATTATTGAGAGCTATTCCGACGATTACCCCAAAATGGTCTGTACCCTTGCGGAGGGAAAAACCTCCGAGGATCTCAACCAATACTTTTTTTCCAAAGGCGTGGTTTTAAAACGAATCACCCCCATTCACCAATCACTTGAACAACACTTTCTGCACCTTTTAAACGATGATTAATTACCTTAAAATCGAATTTCTGAAAGTCAGAAGCTATAAGACCGTATGGATTCTTGTGGGGCTTTTTATCATTGGCTTTGTGCTGGGTGCTAGCTTTTTGGAGTCTATGCTCAACAAGTCGGTATCTCCGAATCCCTCTTCCAGCTTATTCTCTCCTCCCCAATTCACCCTTTACGCCTTTCCTGCCATTTGGCACAACCTCTTTTTTATTGCCGGGTTTATCAAGATCTTCCCCGGTTTCTTGCTAATCATGCTAGTAACCAACGAGTTTACACATAAAACCCTAAAACAGAGTGTGATCAATGGGATGAGCAAGATACAGATTGTAAATTCCAAGGTGATCATGGCGTTGAGTACGGCCTTCTTCACAACCCTTTTGATCTTCCTAACCATCTTTGCCAATGGAATTATCCACAACAAGGGGGCGCTCTCCTGGGAGCTTATCACCGAAAAGATGTTCTTTGCACCTGCTTATTTCCTGGAGCTCACCACTTACCTTATGGTGTGCCTTCTGTTTGCCATGGTTATCAAAAAACCTATTGTCGCTATTCTAAGTATGCTCCTTTACAGCCTCATCGCTGAACCCATCATCGCCTTTAAGGTAGGAGAACCATTCAATCGTTTTTTTCCGCTCAAAGCGGCAATCAACCTTATCCAAATCCCCAAGAACTCTCTTATGCAGATTTTTGGACATGAATTTCAAGAGTTCGTCAAGGGGGAAGATATCCTTATCTGTATAGCTTACTGCCTTCTCATCTATGTGGCCCTACTTGTTATCACAGTCAAAAGTGATCTGTAAGTAGAGTCCGTCTATAAAGTCCAACTTCTTCGTTATGCCTGTCTTCCAAAGGGGCATTTACTTCAGGAAACGCCCCTGTTTCAACCTTCGCAAGCCTTGAATTCGAACGTTCTATACAGCCGCTGCTCAAACGCTGACTTTATGGATAGACGCCATGTAAAATCACAAATAGGAAAAGAAGGATAAGTGGGATCATTTGATGCAAACCAAAGAGCGTGTTATGAACAGCTTGGAGAAGATCCTAACCATCAGCCTCATGCTACATCGTGTACGTTGACTGTTTTTGATTGGCCATGCCGTAAAATCAGGTCATAGATAAGAGCCCCGTAAGATGAGATTGCTGGAAGGAGTAGGAAAAAAAGAGCATTTACAGCGATAAATGCAATATATTGGGCATAGCCGCAGTACCCCTTTTACCCTCTTTTTGTGAAGACAAGCATTACGAAGAGCACTCAGAGAGTATCGGGAATGCTAATAGGAGCCGGCATATCGTCTAAGAAACCACTCGATGGTTAGGAGTACAAGGATCAGCAAAAAGATTCGTATATCCTTTACCCACGCTTTGAAAATCTCCCGTACAGAGTATATGGGCTTGGCAACCTCTTCCTCTTGCAGCTCTTTCTCCAGACGGCTAATCTCCGAAGGGAGGTAGGTCGCCCCCTCATTTTCTGCAGACAAATGGCGCAATATCTCATGGTTGGCCACCAACAGATTCAACTCCGTTACGGTCTCTGACACCACAAAGGCGCCATGGGCCTGTACCCGTCCACTGGAATGGGGTACAGAGGCCACATAGGTGTAGGCTCCAGGCAACAGAGTACCCGCATCAAGGGAATACCCCTCGCCCCGGCGTAGCATCACAAAGGGAAATTGATCTCCTCTCTCCGAAGTCAGGATCAAGGAGACCTCCGCCTCATTATTCAATAGATAATTTTCGTCATAGACCTCTGCCTCAATCCGGATCCGCTCATTCTCATAAAAACGTTCTTTGCACTTCACATAGAGAAACTCTTTCTCCTCACGAACAGAGAGGTACTGCATCACTCCCGAGAGCAACTGATCAAACAAAAGAGGCGTTCCCTCCTCTTTAGCGGCACTCATTCGCCAGGACCAAAACCCATCACCAAGGAGCATGGCATAACGACGATCCAACGATTTGGAGAGGGCCAATAAGGGCATAGAGGTCTTTACATTACCAATCTTTTGCAACAATAAAGGGGTCGTTCCGGCAGCCATTTCAAAGGAGGCAAAAGGCACACGAAGCGGGGCGCACGCCCCCATAAAATCCGCCAACTCCGGAGAGAGGTTGAAGAAATTAAAATCTTCATTCACAACAGGATAAGCCCTGTTTATCCCTTCAGATTTTCGATTTATCCGAATTCCTGCCTCCAACTTATTAAAGGCAGCAATATTATCACCATGGGTAAAAATCACAAAAAGGGGCAATTGGGAAGCTTGAATTTTCTTGCAAAAAGCCTCATCGTCAGGAATACCGTATAGAACCAGCATATCATACTCCTTCAACGAAAACTCCGAATCCTGCGTCAAGTCCACATAATCGGTTTCGTAGCTATTCAATGAGTGAAAGGCCTGCATTAATGAGGAGATATCGGGGGAGAGAGAGGAGGAGAGCAAAGCGACCTTCTTCTTCCCCTCCAATACACGGATATAAAAGTCTTGCTGATTATTTCTCACATTCAACTCCCCATCTCCTCTATCTATCCGTACTGAATAACGTTGAAGGCCCGGTTTATGGGAAGGAATGGCAAAAGAGGCAGTGGTAAAGAAGTGATCGGAGTCCACAGAGAATCGTTTTTGATCCAACCGTTTCTCCCCATGGTACACCGACAAGGTAACCGCTTCGCCTTGAGAAAGCGTTGCTCCAAAATCCACCTCCAAAGGAGCCACATTGCCAGCATAGGTAATCTCATTGGAAAAAAGTCGTTGAATATAGCGGTCTTTTTTCCGAACCGTATCTCCCAGTGCAATGGTATAGAGAGGGGCATCCAAGTGGTATTCCCATACAGGATCAACACCTCGGTTCATGATCCCATCGCTGGCCAGCACCACTGCCGCAACACGTCTCCCGGCAAATCGGCGGGTAAGGTCCCGAGTCAGGGAGGAGAGATCAGTGTGATACGCTTCGTAGGAGGGCAACACGCCCTCTGAAACAGTTTCACCAAACAAAAGATTACGCACATGAAACCTCTTTTCCAAGGAAGTGGAGAGGGCTTCCCAACGACGCAACCACGCCCCCCTGTAATAGAGCGAATCCTTGGTTGAGGCTACCGAAAGGGAGTTATCATGCGCCAGCACCACCACCGGCTTTTCAATGGAAGACTCCGTTTTTCGGATCACCGGATTGAAGAGCAAGAGAATCAAAAGGGCAATGGCAAAGAGTCTGAGCATAAACAAAAGAGCATGCTGCAAAGGAGAGACTCCCTCTATGCTATTCTTTCGATATAGGATAAAAGCATACACCCCTCCCCCCACAAGGGCAAGGGGAAGAAAGGCGATCCAACTGTTATTAATAATGGGGAGAAGAGTCAACGGATTAACCATTACGTATTCATTCCACCACACACTTGAAGCACCTGTCCTGTTACATACGCCGAGAGGTCTGACGCAAGGAATGTAGCCACATCAGCCACATCTTTGGGAAGGCCGGCACGACGCAAAGGGATCTGTTTTACCCAATCTTCACGCACCTCATCCGAAAGCTTATGGGTCATCTCTGTCTCAATAAACCCGGGCGCAATGGCATTGCAGCGCACATTCCGGGAGCCCAGCTCCTGGGCAATGGACTTGGTAAAGCCAATAAGCCCCGCCTTGGATGCCGCATAGTTGGCCTGTCCCCCATTTCCGCTGACGCCCACCACAGAGCTCATATTGATAATGGAGCCACCCTGTTGTTTAATCATATACCGTTGCACTGCTTTTGTAAGGTTAAAGGCACTCTTAAGGTTCACATTGATCACCATATCCCAATCCTCTTCGCTCATGCGCAACATCAATTTATCGCGGGTAATTCCCGCGTTATTTACCAGAATATCGATACGGCCAAACTCCTTGATAACCGCCTCTACTGTAGCGATACTATCTGCCATATCAGCAGCATTAGAGGCATAGGCTTTCCCTTTACAGCCCAAAGAGGCGATCGCTCTTTCCAACTGCTCACTATGTTCATCCAAACGCAAATCGGTGAAGGCCACATCGGCACCATTTTCTGCAAAACACAGAGCAATGGCTCGGCCTATTCCTCGGGAAGCTCCTGTAACTAAAGCCGTCTTTCCTTTCAATAAATTCATAATCAAAATATTAAATTTTCTTATCCTTCCAATTCTTCTATGGAACAAAAGTAGTAAATATTATACAATGAATGGCTCAAAAGCTATTTTCATCTTCTCCCACCCCTACCCCACGGGCATTACCGTACAGATTCACGGCGCCGCTATTTCCCGGGATGTTTGTTTTTTTGTAACTTTGCTCAAACTCTTAACGACATCACCATGGCAAGAATCATCAATGATATTTCCCGGACCTTCAGTGAGTATCTCCTCATCCCCGGATTAACCACTACAAAAAGTGTGCCCTCCAAGGTATCACTTCAGAGTCCTTTGGTCAAATTTAAAAGGGGGGAGACCTCGGATATCAACCTAAATATCCCCTTTGTTTCGTCTATCATGCAGGCCGTTTCGGACGACCGGATGGGTATTGAGCTGGCTCGGAATGGGGGGTTATCCTTTATTTTTGGTTCTCAGCCCATTGAGTCCCAAGTGGAGATGGTCAAAAAAGTGAAGAAATTCAAAGCCGGTTTTGTGATCAGCGATGCCAACCTAACACCGGACAACACCCTACAAGATGTTATAGACCTGAAAAAGAAAACAGGATATTCAACCATTGGGATCACCCATGATGGTACCTCTAACGGCATTCTTTTGGGAATGGTAACCGGACGGGATTACCGCCCTTCAAGAGATCCTCATGATAAGAAAGTGAAAGAGTTTATGACCCCCTTTGATCAGCTTGTGACCGGAGAGTTTGGGGTATCCATCAATGAGGCCAACGATATTATCTGGGATCACAAACTCAATGCCCTTCCCATTATCGATAAAAAACAGCATCTCCGGTATTTTGTTTTTCGGAAAGATTATGAAAACCACAAGGAGAACCCCAATGAATTATCCGATGAAGAGCAGCGCCTGTTGGTAGGAGCCGGAATCAACACCAGGGATTACGAAGACCGTGTGCCGGAGTTGATCAAAGCGGGAGTGGATGTGCTATGCATTGACTCGTCGGACGGCTTTTCCGAATGGCAACAGAAGACCATTCACTTTATTAAGAAACAGTATGGCACACACGTTAAGGTAGGAGCTGGCAACGTGGTGGATGAAGAGGGTTTTCGCTATCTTGCTGAAGCCGGTGCCGACTTCATCAAAGTGGGAATAGGCGGCGGCTCCATCTGCATTACCAGAGAACAAAAGGGAATCGGACGGGGGCAAGCCACCTCACTTATTCACGTCTCCCGGGCACGCGACGCCTACTTCAAAGAGACCGGTGAGTACATTCCGATCTGTAGTGATGGGGGAATCGTACAGGATTACCACATGGTCCTGGCGCTGGCCATGGGTGCAGATTTTCTGATGATGGGACGCTATTTTGCCCGTTTTGACGAGAGTCCCTCCAAAAAAATGATGATCAATGGTAAATACGTAAAAGAGTACTGGGGGGAGGGATCCAATCGTGCACGCAACTGGCAACGGTATGATATGGGAGGTGCCGAACACCTGAAATTTGAAGAGGGAGTAGATAGCTATGTACCCTATGCCGGAAAGATGAAAGATAACCTCAATATCACCTTGGGAAAAATGAAATCCACCATGTGTAGTTGCGGCGCCCTATCCATTCCTGAGCTCCAAAATAAAGCAAAAATCACCCTTGTCTCCTCCACCAGTATCATCGAAGGAGGCGCTCACGATGTCATTCAAAAAGAGACGAAGATATAGACGAGAAGGAAAAAAATGGGGCACGACCATCGCATAGGCTGTGGCAGAGCTTGAATTCCTGTTATTTTTTTGAAAAAGAGCCATCGTAAGGAGAGGAAAGTCATCGACTCCGCTGGTAATGAAGCGTTTTTTACCGGAAATCATTTCCTATGGAGAGGAAGCACAAGTGTTGAAAGTCACACTGTATCTGCCATATCCAGTCGTTACGAGCCCCATAAAGAAGCTAAAAAAACACCTAAAAAACGTACCGTAACCCTAAATCTCCCTCCATTATGAAACCCATAGCCCTCTCTGTTCTCCTCCTGATGCTTCTCTCGCTTGCCACTTCCCCATTGCTCTTTGGCCAAGAAGGCCCGGATCGAGGATATATCGTTAAAACCGGCCAACAGGCTCCCGACTTTACCGTCACCCTGGACGATGGGAGCTCCTGGACCCTCTCAGAGCAGCGAGGAAAGGTGGTCATGCTCCAATTCACCGCCAGTTGGTGCCCGGTATGCAGAAAAGAGATGCCCTATATCGAAAAGGAGATCTACCGTGTTTTTGACAAAAATGAGTTTACCCTTATCGGTATCGACCGGGATGAACCCCAGGAGAAGGTTTTAGCATTCAAAAAGAGAACAGGCATCACCTATCCATTGGCACTGGATCCCGGCAGTGAGGTGTTTAAACGCTTTGCCCATGAAAAAGCCGGCGTGACCCGAAATATCATTATTGATCGAGAGGGAAAAATCATCTACCTCACACGCCTCTTTAAGCGGAAAGAGTTTGACCAAATGGTTGAAGCCATTAAAAAAGCGGTAACTTCCAATCCTTAACCTCCGAATCGAGCGATCTATTTTTTACCTTCGTATCGTTAAACCCCATCGGATGCTTATCTTCTTAATTGGTTATATGGGCAGTGGAAAGAGTACCACCGGCAAAAAACTTGCTCGCAGGTTAGGCCTTCCCTTTTATGACTTAGATCTCCTCATTAGTACCCACCAGGGACTCTCCATCCCGGAGATCTTTCAACAAAAGGGGGAAGCACAATTCCGAAATGTGGAGGCGGCACAATTACGAACGCTAAACGAAAACGATCACGCGGTAGTCAGCACCGGAGGAGGCACTCCCTGCCACCACCACAACATGCAATGGATGAACCAGCACGGATACACCATCTATCTGAA
>PDWJ01002757.1_pt1 | contig 17881 bp, 14 predicted proteins | sample 1430881 | NCBI WGS metagenome assembly PDWJ01 (sample SAMN01162460, study PRJNA174530) | Oral metagenome, whole genome shotgun sequencing project. | biome: Marine environment; feature: Marine mammal; material: Swab sample of the gingival sulcus; isolation source: swab sample of gingival sulcus...
AATACTGGGTGGCAGTCTTGATGTCGTTATTATCATCACAGCCATTATGGTACCCGCTATTATTGCACCTGTTGTGTCGTGGTACTTCATTATCCTGTTGAGTCGTATCTACCAACTAAAAGAAGACCAAAGAGCTCTCGCAACATTTGACAGTCTAACCGGAGTACTGTCCCGACGACCATTTCTTGAAAAAATAGAGTCCCTTGTTAACACGGCAACAAAGCAGTCCCGAGCTGCCAGTATCGCCTATCTGGATGTGGATAACTTCAAAAGTATTAATGAAACATATGGTCATGATGGCGGGGACGCTGTGCTTTCCTCTTTTGGTGGATTGCTTGTAAAGACACTACGCACAACAGATCTTGTCGGACGGCTGGGGGGAGAGGAATTTGTTGTTGCCCTGCCGGATGCCAGACAGGAAGATGCCCAGACTATTCTGAAACGGGTACGGGAAACCGTGGAGAGTCAAAAAATTGAATATGGAAACCAGACAATCAGATATACAGTCAGTATTGGCCTGACCATACTCGACGACAACAACAGAACCAGCTTCAAAGAGCTTATTACTCAGGCAGACAAGGCCTTGTTTCAGGCCAAACGCAGCGGCAAAAACAAAATCATTTCCTTTGAGTCACTCCAGAACTGACCGCCATGGCTGGAGCAAAGGCCTCAGCCACAACAATGACAGCATAACACTGTTATGGAAATCCCGACAGCGGGTTCCATCCTCTCAGTGTTGATTTTCAGATGAAATATCATTGCACTTCTGCACAACAAATGAAGCATTCGGGGGTAAGTTTTCCCGAATCAACTCGATATCAGAATCATCAAGATACTTCAGATCACATGTTGTCCGAAAGTGAAACGGAATCCCGCTTGCTGCAACCAGCGCAACACTCTGCCGAACGGCATCCAGATCAACCCGGTCCCGCCCGGTTAAAACCCCATATTTTTCCCATGGGGCCTTAATATCCATTGCCAGATAATCAATATTACCTTCTGCGAATAATTCTTCCAGGAATCCGGGATTGCTGCCATTGGTGTCCAGCTTTACCTTCAGGCCGGTCTGCTTCATCTCTGCGATAAATTCACCGAGATCACGATGCAGGGTCGGCTCGCCCCCGGTTATCACCACACCACCCAGAAGATGATGCAGTTTCTCCAGAGAACGTAAAATATACTCTTTTGACAATTCACCCTCTCCAACCCGTGGAAGCAAAGAGCGGTTATGACAGTACGGACATCTCCAGTTACAACCCTGGGTGAAAACCACCGCCGCGGTCATCCCAGGGTAATCAGAGAAAGAGAGCGGTTCAAAACCTCCAAATCTCATTATCCTGCCGAAACAGTGTAGTGGCTTCTCTGGTAAAATTCGGCCTTTTTACCATCATTCCACTGCTCAACAGGCCGCAAATATCCAACAACCCTCGAGTATACTTCTGTTTTGCTCTCACAATGGGGACAAGTAAACACTTCGCCGGCAAGATAGCCATGTTGCTGACAAACAGAAAATGACGGAGACAGGGTAAAATACGGCAGATGATAATTTTGACAAACCATCCGCACAAACTGCTTCACCGCCTCGTGATTCGGGTTGGCTTCGCCAAGATAGATATGCTGAACGGTTCCCCCGGTATACCGGGATTGCAACTCATCCTGAAGAATCAACACCTCAGCAATATTTGTCGAATAGTTCACCGGAAGCTGGGTAGAGTTCGTATATAATGGAACGCCATCATCGGAACCGGTATAAAGACAGCACTTCATTGAAGGGTATCTCTCTTTGTCAAGCTTCGCCAGTCTGTAGCCGGTACCCTCTGCCGGAGTTGCTTCGAGATTATAATGATTGCCGGTTTCTTCCTGAAAAATTTGCAGCTGCTCCCTGATAAAATTTAAGATCCTGAGAGCAAAACCCTTACCCTCCGGGCTTCCCAGATCTTTGCCGCTTAAATTAATCGAAGCCTCATTGGCACCGATCACACCGATGGTTGAAAAGTGGTTTTCCCAGAATCTGTCAAACCGCTCTTCAATTTTTCGTAAATAAAACCTGGTATATGGATACAGATTTTTTTTGGTGTAACTTTCCAGCACCTTACGCTTAATCTCCAGGCTATCCCGCGCAATTTTCAATCTGCGAAGCAGGATACCAAAAAACTCATTTTCGTCTTCTGCTTCATAACCAATGGCTGCCAGGTTGATGGTCACCACCCCGATAGACCCTGTAAGCGGGTTTGCCCCAAAGAGACCGCCGCCGCGCTTTTCCAGCTCCCTGGTGTCCAGACGGAGACGACAACACATGGAACGGGCATCCTCTATAGACAGATCGGAATTAACAAAATTTGCGAAATAAGGGATCCCATACTTTGCGGTAACCTTCCACAGAGAGTCAAGATTTTCATTATCCCAGTCAAAGTCACTGCTGATATTGTAGGTTGGAATAGGAAAGGTAAAAACCCTGCCGTTGGCATCACCTTCTGACATAATTTCCAGGAATGCCGTGTTTATCATGTTCATTTCATGCTGAAACTCACCGTAGGTGTACTCCTGACGTTTGCCACCAATAATTACTGCAGTGTCTTTCAAGGTGGCAGGCGGTTGCAGATCCATGGTCAAATTAGTAAACGGCGTCTGAAAACCAACTCTGGTCGGCACATTGAGATTAAAAATAAATTCCTGGATCGCCTGTTTTACCTCTGCTTCAGAGAGATTATCAAAGCGCACAAAGGGGGCAAGCAGGGTATCAAAATTGGAAAACGCCTGGGCTCCGGCGGCCTCTCCCTGGAGAGTATAGAAAAAATTTACAATCTGTCCCAGGGCGCTACGGAAATGCTTTGCCGGTGAAGAAGCCGCTTTTCCAGCAACCCCTTGAAAGCCGTTCTCCAACAAGTCAACAAGATCCCAGCCAACACAATAGACGGAAAGCAGACCAAGATCGTGGATATGAAGATCTCCATCATAATGGGCTTTTGCAATCTCGGGAGAATACACCTTGTTCAACCAGTATTTCTTGCTTACTTCACTGGCAATATAATTATTCAATCCCTGAAGGGAATAGGCCATATTCGAGTTTTCCGAAACCTGCCAGTCAAGCTGGTCTAAGTAATTATCAACGAGCTGGATATCAGCCTGATCGACAATCTTACGGACCTGCGCTCGTTTATCGCGGTAGATTATATATGCCTTGGCCGTCTTTTTGTAAGGTGAAGCGAGGAGCACATCCTCAACCACATCCTGAATCATTTCAACTGTTGGGATTGTGCCACCCTGAAGAGTTTGAGCCAGATTAAGCACACGAATGGTGAGATGTCGTGCTTTCGGCTCATCTAATTCTCCGGTGGCTTCTCCTGCTTTCAGAATAGCCGCGGTAATTTTCTCGGGTAAAAATGGAACAAGCTGATCGTTACGTTTTTTAATCTGGGAAAAAAAAGAGGCAGATTCGGACAAAGCCATTGCAGCCTGAGACATGATTCACTCCTTTCCTCAAAAGTGTAAAATAAGGATAACGGTATCGATAAATCTTCGGACTTCTCCACGTTTTACGCAAAGCGCACCGACACAGACAAGCCGCAATATATTGTGCTCGTTTTTTTTGTCAATACAAAATAAAGGGTTTTTTGTTTTTCTATCTGTTTTTTTAGCCTTGACAAAAAAAAACGTCTTTTAGAAAGACTGTTTTACGCCAGAATCCAGCTCTTGTAGTCATCTTCGGGGTGGGGCTTACTGGTAATTTTCCATTCATTGTTTGCCTGGCGGCAGGTAACTTCCCTGGACATTACTCCGGGCGGTAATTTTTTGCCGTAGCTCACCACAAGAGAAGCAGCCAGCTGAATATTCTCCTTCCTTGCTTCCTCACTGGGATACTCCGACACTTTCTTCAAAATTGCGGCTGGTCCCGGCCATTCTTCCATATACAGCTGGACATCTCCGGGCTGCACCAGCTTAAGAAGTTTATCGTTCTCTTTCTCATCCCGGCCAACAATCAGCCAACCGCCACCCGGGAGCATCATTTGGCGGCCAACAAGCAGCCCCCGGATATCAAAGACATTTACATCCACAGAATGTAGAATAATCTCTCGTGAATACAGCTGTTTTATACGTCTGCTCAAAATGGGGTCAGCCAGGATACATCCTCCTGCCGGAGCGGGATAATCAACGATACCGTATTCGGCAGCAAGGGCAATTTGCGCGGAGCGGCCACGACCGCTCATTCGATACAGTTTTTCCCGGTCGACCCAGCCTTTTTGCTCCGCCTCGGTTTCCTTCATCAACTTTGCACAGAGAGGCCGAAGAAGCAACGAACGGGTTTCTGAATCCCGCTCAATAACATTCAAGGTATCCCTTCGCTGGGACATCGGCCTTTGGCCAAGTACCTCTCCAGAGATGAGAAAGGAGGCCCCTTTTTCTTTCAGCAGCTCTTTTGCCCTGGCAAGCATAAGAATCTTGCAATCAATACAGGGATTAAAATTTTTACCAAAACCGTGTTCAGGATTATGTAATAACCTCAAGTAACCATCACTGAGATCTTCTACAAAAACGTCAATTCCGAATTTGGACTTTATCTTCTTTTTATGGGCCTCGACATCATCCAGAATATCATAGTTAAAAAAAGGCGTTACAAACTGAACGGCTTCGACTTTCACACCTTGTTCCATAACAACCCTTGCGGCGAGTATTGAATCCAGCCCACCAGAAAACAGGGCAAGTGCTTTTATATTACTCATTCAGCGATACTCCTCTTGTTACATCTCAACAACTCCATTGCCCACGCTCTCGTCTGTTCGGTTGCCGAATCCCCGGCAAGCATCCGCACGACTTCTGTAACACGCTGCTCTTCTGACAACTTGACCACTTTTGTTCTGGTCCTCCCGTGTTCAACCATCTTCCTTACTTCAAAATGCATGCTCCCCCTTGCCGCAATCTGCGGCAAATGGGTAATGCAAAAAACCTGATGATGGCTGGAGAGCTCCTGTATCTTCCGTGCGACCGCTTCGGCCGCCTCACCGCCAATACCGGAGTCCACCTCATCAAAGATCACAGTTTCGACCATATCTTTTCTGGCAAGTAAACACTTCATTGCCAGCAAGAGACGGGAAAGTTCCCCCCCCGAGGCAATCCTGGCAAGGGGCTTGACCGCTTCTCCAGGATTTGCGGAGAAATAAAACTCTGCCCGGTCCCAGCCCACCGCGCGTAAGGCTTCCGGCACCTGGCTCACATCTTCCCAATGAACCTGAAAAGTCGGACTTTCAAAAGAGAGCGATGATAACTCGGTTATCATCTGTTTTTCCAGAAAATTCGCTGTACTGTGGCGAGCCAGTGATAATTCAGCAGCCAGCCGGCACACATTTTCCTCCAACGCACCAACTTCCTTTTCCAGCTCGCCAATTTCCCTGTCCATACTATCGAGCCGGTTGAGTTCTTCCTCGCTGCTCTGGAGGAAATCAAGGATATGCCCGATACTCTCTCCGTATTTTCTCTTTAACTGGGAAATTTGATCAAGTCGCTCATTGATCTGATCGAGACGATACGGATCTGTCTGCAATGAATCTTTATATGATCTGAGCTGAGCCACATAATCTTCTGCAAGAAAGGTGTAATCACTTATTTCCTCAGCCATTTTACCAGCATCTGAGTCAAGAGCGGCAAGCTGGGTAACATTCTGCCGCAGCCGGGATAAACCATCAGCCAGTTCGTGAGAGAGCAGAGAATAACTTGCCTGAGTAAGCTCGATCAGGCTTTGACTGTTTTTCAGGCGCTTTTTCTCGGCAATCAGAGCCTCATCCTCACCAATTTCGAGACCGGCATCTGTAATCTCTCCAACCTGAAAGCGCAGAAAATCCTGACGCTGCTCTTTTTCCTGCTCTTTTTGCCGCAGCTCATCAAGGTATTTTCTTCTTTCCTGCCAGATTCCAAAATTTTCCTGAAACTTCAACCGCAGGGGCCAATGCTCACCAAGGGTATCAATAAAATCAAGATGAACTCCGGCGTTCAGTAATTGCTGCTGATCGTGCTGACTTGCGACATTCAGCAACTCGATTGATATTTCCAAAACAATTTTTGCAGTTGCCAGAGACCCGTTTATATAGTAACGGCTCCTGCCATTGCTGTTTACAACCCGCTTGAGAACTACCACAGGATCAGAGCCAAACCCACCTTCCTCGAGCCGTTTCAGCAGCCTGCGATGCCTGGGATTAACCTCAAAAAGGGCCTCAACCTCACAACTTGACTCACCGCTCCTGATCCAGTCAACAGACGCGCGGCCGCCGGAAAGTAAATGAATAGCCCGCAGCATTATAGATTTTCCCGCTCCGGTCTCCCCGGTCATCACCACAAGTTCATCACTGCCATTCTGTTCGAAACTCAACTCCAGCGTCTCAATCAAGGCAAGATTTTTGACTCGTAATTCACAAAGCATCGTTTATCTGGCACTCCCTCTTCATCAAGTCCTCCTTGACTCCACGCCAAAAGAACTGTACTGTATAACATTCTAAGGCTGGCCGAACTGCGACCGATTTTCGCTCTCCGACCTTTATTACTACCCTTTAACATAAATTTTCAACATGAAAGAAAAAATAGAACTCAGTGCGAGCCTGGAAGATTACATTGAAGCAATTTACCACATAATTGATGAAAAACTGGTCGCAAGAAGCAAGGAAATAGCTTCCAGACTTGATGTCAGCAGAGCTTCGGTTACTGAGGCCTTACGTGCGTTATCCAAAAAAGGGTTGATCAACTATGCTCCCTACGAGGCGATAACCCTCACCCCTGAGGGCAAAATAGTGGCTGAAGACGTTATCTTCAGGCACAATGCCCTCAAAAAGTTTTTTATCGAGGTTCTTGCAATTGAAGAGCCCGTCGCAGAAGACGGTGCCTGCAAGATAGAGCACTCCGCCCCGCCTGAGATCATCGCCCGCATGATCAATTTCACCAAGTTCATGCAGATCTGTCCGCGGGCAGGCGATGAATTGATCCAGGGATTCAGAGATTACTGTAGACGAGGAGGATTGAGTGATAACTGTGACGTCTGTGTTTCCCAGTGCTCTGACATAAACAAGACATGATTTTTTGCACGGGTAGTTTGACAAGTCAGAGTTCTGTCAAACTACCTACTACCCAGCGATAATGGCGTTTTTTCAAAACGTTATCACTGTTGTGCTTTTATCAACAACTCCACCTCCCCCACTTCAGGAAACCGCCCGAGGCTCTTTTTGGAGTAAAGAAGTTGTCCATCGACCACAACTTCAAAAACACCCCCTGAAGAAGGGATAATTTCTGTTTCTGCACCAAATTCCTTTTTCAATTCGGCCTCCAGACTGGAAGCCTTTGATTTGTAGTCTCATTTTTGGCAATATTCTATTGAAATCTTCATTACTTACTCCTTTTGTCTTGCCTTACGAATTGTGTTATATAAGGGGATTATGCCCAAAGGAAACTACCAATTACCATTGTTATGGTACTCCTGTCCAATAAATTTTCCATAATCCTCAAAAACCAGGAATTTATTGCCAATGTTACTTTATGAAGATGACAACTGGTTTGCAGTCCATAAGCCTGTGAATTTATCAACCCATGGAGCTCATCGTGGCGACATTGGTGCTCTTGAGTGGCTGGCATTGCATTTAGAAAAAAATCTGCATATATGTTCCCGACTTGACAAGGGAACCAGCGGTGTTCTGCTGTTTGCAAAACACGCCGAGGCTTCCGCCAGGGCCCAGGAAATTCATGAGAAGAGGACATCCACCAAGACTTATCACTTTATAAGCCGCAAGCAACTCCATGAAAAACATAAAGAATGGCAAAACAAAACTCCTCTGGATTCAAAGGAGTGCCAGACCAGCTTTCGGCTGCTGGCAAAAGGTAACGACCATTACCTGTACGAGGCCAGAATAACCAGAGGAAGGATGCACCAAATCCGACGGCATGCGGCGATTTCCGGAGTACCAATTCTAGGAGACGAGCAATACGGGAAGCATACCTTTCCTCGTCTTTGTCTGCACTGTGTCGAACTGGATTGGCCGGATATTTCCGGGGAAATTCAGGCACAGACGCCCGACTCCTTTGCCATGCTTCTGCAAGGGGAAGCGGAACTGTTCGTTCAGACAGCAATTGCCTGGGAACGACGCCTGTCCTGGCTGCCACAGATAACAAACAGCTTCAGATTGATACACAGGGGCGAGATTTCACTGCCTGTGAGCATTGATGTTTATGAATCCGTACTCTCAATTACCGCTTTTAGCAATGAAAACAATTCTGCCGCCTTAAAAAAACAACTTCGCCCCGTTCTTGATTATTTACAGCAAAAGATTGGCTGGAAGAGCGCGCATATTCGACGACACTCGCAAAACCCTCACCAGAAAAAATTGATACATGACATCCTTTCCTGGGGCGATAAAATCCCGGAACAGAATATGGCCAGGGAACATAACCTGGGCTATATCGTTAATATTAACGGGACGCAACACCCTGGACTCTTTCTCGATCAGCGGGATTCAAGGCGGCGGGTTGCAGCCCATGCAGAACATAAAAGAGTTGCAAATCTTTTTTCCTTTACCTGCTCTTTTTCCGCAGCCGCCCTGGAGAGCGGCGCAGAAGTAGTGTTCTCTGTCGATCTTGCAGGTTCCACCCTGAACAGAGGGAAGGAAAATCTCGCAATTAATGAACTTGATACAGATGGCCGGGGAAAGTTTATCAAGGAAGATGTCAGTAAATGGCTGGCGAGACAGATCAGAAAAAAAGAGCAAAACCCGGCCATTTTTCCATACTGGGATCTTGTTATCTGCGATCCGCCTGTATTTGCATCAGCGGGTAAGGGGCGGGGGTTTCATGTCGAAAAGCAGTGGCCAGAACTGGTGAGACAGATACGAAAAATCCTTTCACCGCAGGGCATAGCCCTCTTTGCCAATAATCACAGGGGCGGCAGCAGCTCATATTACAAGAAGGAACTGCTTAAACATTTTTCTACAGTGGATCAGCTTTCTCCACCCATGGATTTCCCCCGTTTAGGCAGGGAACCGGAGCATGTACGCATCTACTGGTGCAAAGTGTAAAATAGTTCTGCACATACTTTTATCACCATCAATATTTTTTTGTTTTGCAGAGTTGACACGGATAATCAAACTATGGTAAACAGGGGCAGTTTTAGTTATGAGCACTTTGCGCACCCGTAGCTCAGCTGGATAGAGCACCAGGCTTCGAACCTGGGTGTCAGGGGTTCGAATCCCTTCGGGTGTGCCATATTATTGCTTTTTATTACCATTTTTTCCCCGCTCATCATTGTCAGCACCTCGTTGTCGTCGGCTGCGTAGCTACTGTTGTTCGTCTCCTGTCTTTTCTCATCAATTTACCTACGGTTCATTGCAAATGAAATCTCTATTTTCTGCACTTTCCCTGTCCATTCTCACAATCATCATTACTGTACCATTTACCACCACAGCATCCGAGACCTCCGGTACTATTGAGCAGGGATACAGGGTCATTGATGTCACCAATGATAAGAAGCCATTCACATTCACTGTTTTCAGAGGAGATTATCTCAAGTTTCGGCTGGCTGGATTTACAACTCCTCCCTCACTATCGCTCCCCCTGTTAAAGGTGAAAAAGACTCTGGAGCCAGATCTTGCAAAGGCTTCCTATATCAAAATGAAAAAGGTTGGAATTTTCGATGCCACAATTGCTGACAAAAGCGGAAAAATCAAAGTTGTTGAGTATGCAGAACCGCATTATCAGGCGATCGGAACACAGGAAGCCGCCACATTAATTGATAATTTTTCTCCTTTTGTCCTTGATGTACGCACCAGAAGAGAATTTGCCAGAGGTCATCTAGCCAATGCGCTAAACATCCCGCTTCAGGAAATACAGCGGCGGGTACACGAGCTGCAGGGCAAAAAAGAGGAGATACTTCTCATCTACTGTGCAACAGGAAACAGAAGCACAGTAGCTTCAAAACTTCTTTTAGACCAGGGATTTACAAGGATTTACAATCTCCGTACCGGAATATATGACTGGCACAGACAAGGATTTCCGGTAACACGATAGGAAGGAATAAAGGAACTCTACACATCCTCAAACGTCCCTCAAGGCAGGGGCAGGATCAAGCGATGCTGCCCTTATTGCCGGATGAAGGCCAAATAACACCCCGGAAATGATCGCGGCGGCAGGTGCAACAACGATACTAAATGAGGAAAAGACAACATCCCATCCCGCATATTGCTGAACGAGGAGTGCCATTCCAACTCCAACCACCAGCCCCCAGGCCGAACCAATCAAACTAAGCAGAACAGAATTTACCAGAAAAAGGGATATTATCCTGAAACGGGTCGCCCCCACCGCCATACGCAAACCAATTTCTCTGGTCTGTTCAGCAATATTTGCAAGCATTACATTCATCACGCCAATCCCACCAACTACCAGAGAAAGCCCAGCAATTGCCCCCATAACCAAAGAAAACATCCGCTGGCTCTCTTCCGCCTCCCTGAGTAAGGTAACAGGTGCGACCATGGTAAAATCATCAACATCACGATGTCTGGAGCGAATAATCCGGGCAACCTGCAAACCAAGGTTTTCTATTCCTGCGTCCTCTGTTCCACTCAGGGTAATAACCATCCCATCGACCAGCCGCTTTCCAGATGCCATACGGATGAAAGGGTTACTTGTTATCGGCAGAAAAATGGAATTATCAAAATCAATAGCTGAAAGTCCAGTCCCTTCGGTCAACAAGGTACCCTTTGGCTCCAAAACACCGACAACCCGAAAGGCATTGCCACCAACAGCAACATTGCTCCCCAGACTTTTCTGATAAAATTGCAGGGAGCTAGCCAACCCGCTGCCAAGCACACAGCAAGCAGAAAAATTTCTCACATCAGCTGGATAAAGAGGTCTGCCAAAAGCAACATGTGCCCGTTCGGCAGCAAACCAGCTGCCATTGACACCCAAAACGGGACCGCTGACATTTTTTGTTCCACTCTGGATATTTTTGCTGTCAGCCTTTGTATAAACGCCTACCTGCCCTCTGTTTGCTAACCAGCGCCCCACACGATCGGCATCACTCATCTGCAGCCCGGTGGAAAGATTCGCGCTATTGTTCTGCCCAGCTCCCTCTCCATTTTTTGATTCTACTCTGAGCGTAGAGGTGCCAAGGGAGCGGATTTTATCAAGAGTCCTCTCCCTTGCCCCTTCGCTGATGGAAAGCATGGTAACCAGTGCGGTAACACCAATTCCGATCCCCAAACTGCTTAACAAAGAACGCATGGGTCTTCTGGAGAGCCCCCGCAGCCCGTCAAAAAAATCCAGTTTCAGAATATGTAAAAAATCAATCACCCGTGAGCCCCAATCTTCCGTAATTCAACAACAGTTTCTGCATACTCCAAAAGCGTCGCGTCATGGGTTACCATAATAACGGCACAGCCCTTTTTACTCTGCCTGTGCAAAAGCTCTACAATCCTGAGCGAGTTTTCTGAATCAAGACTCCCCGTTGGCTCATCTGCAAAAATCAATTTTGGATTCCTTGTCAGGGCCCTTGCAAAAACAACTCTCTGCATCTCGCCACCAGACAGGGTGGAAGGCATCCGGTCTCCCATTTGACCAAGGCCCACATACTCCAGCAGCTCATCACACCTGGCAGCGATATCCCTTTCAGCAGTCTTTTTCCCATAGCAAAAAGGAAGAGAGATATTTTCCGCAACAGTTCTATCCGGCAGTAGATGAGGGGTTTGAAAGATAAAGCCGCAAAATTCATTTCTAAAGGCAGCAAGCCTGCTGCTGCTAAAATTTTTCAGGCTCTGACCAGACACACGGATTTCCCCGGAGGTCGGGGTGTCAAGACCGCTTAGCAGATTCAGCAAGGTAGATTTCCCTGCCCCGGACGGGCCGGTTATCACCATAAATTCTCCGTTATCCACAGACAGGCTGACCTTCTCCAGCGCACACGCTATAAAAGAGCCATCCCTGTCGAAATACAGTTTTTCAATATTTTTCGCTTCAAGCAGCATGGCACACCTCTCCCTGTAATGTCCTCCCGAGCAGCCTACAACACATCCAGAGAAACAATATCTCCAGGGACAAGTCCATCTACGACCTCCACAACCTGGCTCCCCTGCAAGCCTAACGTCACCTTCACCTTTTCACGGTTGGTACCGGAAACACGGTAAACAAAGGGAAAATCTTCGCTATAATGAAGGCTGCTGATCGGAACGGCAACAACATCTGTCACTGTCTTATAACGAATCCTTGCCGTAACAGACATTCCCACATGAACATTCTTAATATCCCCAACAAGGCGGATACGGGTCAAAAAGCGGCGAAGTCCCTGAATGTTTTGATCTTCCTCGGCAAGAGAAGCCACAGAAAGAACCTTTCCCTTAAACTCTCTGCCGGGAAAGGCATCTACCTGAAGAACAACATCCATTTCAGACGTGATTTTTGCCACATCTATTTCCCGCACCTGAATCTCGGCTATCAACTCACTGGTATCAGGCACCTCCATAAAGGTCTGACCAAACCAGACAGAATCACCTATATGCACCTTATACCGCTTATTATTTTTAGGTATCTCCGTAAACAGGAGAATACCGTCCGTAGGAGCAAAGACATCACAACTCTCAATATCGGCCTGAGCACGGGACAAACTTGCCTTGCGGGCCTCTTTAATACGCCTGTTTTTCTCCATTTCCGCCGCACGGTTTTGAATCAATAACTCGCCGGTTCTCTTTACCCGCTCAAGATCACTATGGGCAGCATTCACCAACAGCTCGGCCTCCCGCAACATTTGAGGCCAGACATAATTATCAAAATTCTCAATCTCCGCCCTGGCAACAGAAACCTTTTCTTCAGCAGTTATAACCTTATCTTTTGCCTTATCCTTTTCCCTGCTACTGACATGACCTTTTTTAAGAAGGGTCTTCATATCAGCAAGCTCGTTTTTACAGATAGCAAGAGTTCGCTCTTCCTGCTTCAATTTTTGCACCAGAGTCTTACGTTTCAGAGGACCCGAACCTTTTTTTATGTTACCCGCCTTTATTTCCGCAATCTCAACCTTGCGCACCGCTTCTTCCGTCTTGCCCTCCTCCTCTTCTTCCTGCAGCTTCAAAAGTTTCTGAGAGGCAAAATAGGTTGCCTCGGCATCAGCATACAGTTGTTCCGCCTTATGAAGGGCATCCACAAAAGGTTTGGTATCAAATTTTGCGACCAGATCACCTTTGCGAACCTTGGCTCCCTCATCAATAAGCCAGACAATTTTTGCCTGGTTACTCGATATTCTGGAGCTGATCGGGGTTATCCTTGCCGGGCGAACAATCCCCCGCTCAACAACCTCGGCTGAAATTGTTTCGCGGCCCACCGTAGCCAATCGGCTCTGGACCTTGCCCGGTCCGGTGACCTGATGCGCAAGGTAGCGTCCCATGACACCCCCTCCACCAACAAGCAAAAGCAAGGCGAGGACAAGGTATTTATATTTTTTCATCATGAACCCAAAAACGTTACATTAATACCACGTAAACAATGACCTATTTTATAACATCTCCCTCAATAACGGGCTGCAGGGAGAGCCTGACCCAATCCCGATCAAGCACCCCCAGATTGCAGGCAAAGGAAATTGCTGCCAGATTATAGGAAACCAGGGCCCGGGCAATATCTACTTTCGCCCTGGAATATGCAGCCTCAGCGTCAAGAACATCAAGGTTATTGCTCACGCCCTTCTCATATTGTGTCCTGGCAAAATCCAGGGCCATTTCAGCCTGCCCGAGTCTTTTCACGTTGATAAAATGTGTTTTTTCGGCAAAAAGCAGATCAAGGAAGGAGTCTTTTGCCTCGCGAATAACTCTCCGCTGCAAGGCAGCTTCATCTCGTCTGAGCTTGTTCTGCTCCATCTTGCGACGTACGAGGGCATTGTTTTCAGTAAAGTTATCAAGAGAAGAAAGCAACTCAAATTGCAGGGACCAATTCGTCTCATCCATATTGAGCGCATCCCGGACATCATTCCCCTCCCCTTTCTGCTCAACGGTAGCGGTCAGGCCCGCATCGGGCTCAAGCTCTCTCTCCGCCTTAAAGATTTCAAGATCATTAATTTTCATTTTTACCCTGTGCGCCTGCCAGTCCAGCCGGGTTTTCCAGACAGTATCCTCCCAGCCTTCCGGCACCACAGGAGACATTTTCACAATGTCCTTTGCCACAACAACCTTCGTATCGGGAACTATCCCGAGAAGCTCCCGATACGAATCCTCGGCCCTTTGTCTGACCCGAAGCTGTTTTTCATAGCCGCTTTCAGCATCCAGAACTGCAAGCTCTGCACGATACACGTCCACTTTGGACACCAGACCAACCTGCTGTCTGGAAACGGCGGATTTCAAATGCTCTCTGCTCCGTTCACAAGCCTGACCGGACAGATCAAGAAGCTGATTGGCAAGAACAAGATCGTAATATTTCTGCACCGCAGCCTGGATAAGCTTCTGCCGCTCCCGCTCTACCAGGATCCCGTCCTCAACAGACCGAAGCTCTGCCTTGTTCAGATCGGCCAGATTATATTTTTTCCCCCAGCGCCGAAACAAGCCCTGGGTAACACGGACATACGCAGCCGCACTGGTATTATTCTGCACAACATATCCACCGTTGTCGTCGAGCCGGTTTCCAACAACGCCGTAACTCACACTGGTACCCAGGGATGTTTCCTTCTGAAACTCAAGACCAAGTTTCTGGCTCCCCATCCCCTGAGTAAAGCCAAAAGATGTTAAGGGAACAATTTTCGTCTGAAATTGATGTTCTGCAGCCGCAATATCCATCTGAGCGAGAACCAGCTGGTCTTCAAGTTCCCTTGCCCGATCACTTCCCGTAAGAGCGCAGTCTATGGATTGCAGAAGTGACCAGGGTGTTTCGTTATCAACGGCAGAAAAAGCGTTTAGCGGAAAAAACAGAAAAACAACACATAAAGATCGATACATTAAACACATAAAAAATATAAAAAAAAGATAGAAAATAAAATCGAATTTCAACCGGCCTGCATCCAGGATTTCTCACCGGAAATGTTTTTCAGGCTTCCCGGCACAACATTATGCGGATTCCAGAAGAAGGAAAACATCCGTACCATAATAATCAATTTCACTTCCTGCGGCTTTATGTTTATATAACATTTCGGATGTAAAAACCGATTATAACCTGAAGAGTCTGAATCCACCCATGCAACGTTCAGTTTTTGACAATATCGCCGCTCCCACAGAACTTCCATTACCGGAAAAAATCCGGCCGCAAACCCTGGAAGAGATCCAGGGTCATAACAAGCTCCTCAAACCGGGAACAGCCCTGCGGCTGATGATAGAAAATGATAATTACAGCTCCTTCATCCTCTGGGGGCCTCCGGGGAGTGGAAAAACAACAATTGCCAGATATATAGAAAAACAGACCTGCAGTTCTTTTTGTTCTTTTAGTGCGGTACTCAGCAAGATAAACGATGTCAAGACCCTGATGCACCAGGCAAAACAGAGACATCTCCAACAGAATAAAAGCACCATCGTCTTTATCGACGAGATCCATCGCTTTAATAAATCGCAGCAGGATGCCTTCCTGCCCTATGTGGAATCCGGCGCCGTAATACTCATAGGGGCAACCACGGAAAATCCTTCTTTTGAGGTAATCCCCGCCCTCCTCTCCAGATGCCATGTTTTTGTGCTGGAAGCACTTGGTGAGGCGGAACTGGAAACAATTTTTCGACGAGCCCTTAACCATCTCGGAAAAAAAATCTCCTTTACAGATGAAGCCATCAAAATGCTGGCAATAAAGGCTGGAGGTGATGCGCGACGGGGCCTCAATGATCTGGAGCTTATCAGCCGCAATGCAGAAACCGGAACAGAAATCACAGCAGAAACCGCCGCAGAACTGCTGTCCCAAAGATCCCTTTTTTACGATAAGGGGGGAGAGGAACACTACAATCTGATCTCCGCTTTTCAAAAATCCATCAGGGGAAGTGATCCGCAAGCTGCATTATACTGGCTGGCACGAATGCTTGAGGCTGGAGAAGATCCTCTTTACATAACCAGAAGGCTGGTACGCATAGCCTCTGAGGATATTGGTCTTGCCGACCCCCATGCCCTGGTCCAGGCCATGGCTGCCAGGGACGCCATACATTTTCTGGGGATGCCCGAAGCCAACACGGCAATTTCACAGCTCACCGTTTACCTGGCAACAGCGCCCAAGAGCAATGCTATTGAAACGGCATATCTTGCAGCGCGTAATGATGCACATAAAACGGGACATCTTAAAGTCCCTCTGGCTGTACGCAACGCCCCGACAAAACTCATGAAGGAGCTTGGTTACAACAAGGGGTACAAATATTCGCACGATTACGAAAACAGTTACAGCTATCAAAAATTTTTCCCGGACTCCATGAAAGAAAAGAAATACTATCAGCCTTCAAAATTTGGTTTTGAAAAGGAAATCCAGAAAAGAATTGACTGGTGGACACAACTAAAAGAGATTCAGCAAAGCAACGAAAAGCAAAATCAATCCCGGTCGACAGCCTCCTCTTCCCGCAACTCTACAGAATAATGACTGCCATATATAAACGAATCACAAGCAATTTTGATGCTCTGTATACTCTGTGGGAACACGAGAAAATACATAGAAAAATCTCCTTTCTTCTTGTCATTTTCTTCCTTGTCAGTGCCTCTGCTATTGAGCTTAAACGACAGGGGCTGCTGCCAGACTCTTTTGCGGAAATGATTCCCTACAGCCATTTTTCTGCTGTCCAGGCCGCGTTTACCGTGGTTTTAATACTCGAGGTAATAAGCCTTATCTTTACCATACCATGCTCTTTCAGCCGCTCAGTGGGTAAGCAGTTTGAAATTCTGGCCCTTATTCTGATGCGAAACGCCTTCAAGGAGCTCTCTCATTTTCCAGAACCTATTGCATATACAGGTAACGAGCAGGCAATTTTACATATTCTTGCTGACGGTTTTGGTGCCTTGATAATTTTTGCCCTGCTCGGCTACTATTACAGGGTTCAGGCAAGACAAAACGATGAACGCGTACCGTCAATGGAAGTCTTCGGTTTTGTGGCGGCAAAGAAAGGGATCGCCCTTGTTTTGCTGGCATTCTTTGCCTATTTAGGGCTCCGCTCTGTTTTTGACACCCTGCGGGGAATCGAACATGCGGATTTTCTGCACAGCTTTTACACAATTCTCATTCTGACAGACATCCTGGTGGTTCTTATTTCTCAATGCTTTCAGCCTTCGTTCTATGCAATTTTCAGAAACTCCGGTTTTGCGCTCTCAACGCTTATCATCAGGATTGCTCTGGCAGCACCGCCATTTTTTAATGTACTGCTCGGCCTGGCTGCTATTCTGTTTGCTATTTTGCTCACCATCATTTCAGGCAACCTGTTTCTTACGCATACAGATAAAAAAAGCTGATTAAACCGTCATATGTCATGTTAGTTATCAACAACGGGAGATGATCCTATGCAAAACAAAAATATCAGAGATTTATTGGGAACAGATTTTCCCATAATTCAATCTCCAATGGCTGGAGTTCAGGATAGCACTTTGGCGATTGCGGTAAGTGAAGCAGGTGGTTTAGGCTCGTTGCCTTGTGGTATGCTGAGCATCGAAGAAATCATTAGTGAAATTAAGCTGATCAAAGCGGCAACAAATAAACCCTATAATCTCAACTTTTTCTGTCATAAGATACCTGCTTTTGACAAAAAGCGACAGGACAGTTGGCAAAAAAGACTACAACCATATTTTGAAGAATTAGGTGTAAAAATGGAGCTGTCGTCTGGAAAGGCTGGTAGAACTCCATTTAGTCATGATATTGCCGATGCGATAGAGCCATTTATGCCAGAATTTATCAGCTTTCATTTTGGATTGCCTGATAAAGAATTATTAAAGCGTGTTAAAAGCTG